>Ga0065711_1043237_pt1 | contig 14846 bp, 13 predicted proteins | sample Hoacrofraction12_FD_59098 | JGI IMG/M metagenome (GOLD analysis project Ga0065711, IMG submission 59098) | Hoatzin crop microbial communities from Cojedes, Venezuela - Epithelial fraction 12 v2 (version 2) | ecosystem: Host-associated > Birds > Digestive system > Esophagus > Crop | place... | reverse complement strand
CTTTTCAGTGGTGCCCAGTGACAGGACAAGGGGCAATGGGCACAAACTGAGGCACAGGAAGTTCCGTCTGAACATGAGGAAGAAATTCTTCCCTCTGAGGGTGACGGAGCCCTGGCACAGGCTGCCCAGGAAGGTTGTGGAGTCTCCTTCTCTGGAGATATTCAAGACTCGCCTGGACAAGGTCCTCTACAGCCTGCTGTAGGTGACCCTGCTCAGCAGGAGGGTTGGACTAGATGACCCACAGAGGTCCCTTCCAACCCCTACTATTCTGTGATTCTGTGATTCTGTGATTGCCTTCTTGGATGAAATGGCTGGTTCTTTGATGATACTGAGGCTGATAACTGTCCATTATCAACAATGCAGACAGTGAAACAGAATGCATCCTCAGCAAATTTGTGGATGATACCGAGCGTTGGGTAGACATTGTAAGTGGTCGAGACTGCGTCCAGAAGTACCTTGGGAAACTTGAGGTTGGGGCCAATGGGAATTTCGGAAGTTCAGCAAGGAGAAATGCAAAGTTCTTCTGAAGAAATGATCTTTGGAGTCACAGTTGATGCCAAGCTTAATATGAGCCAAGAAATTGTCCGCACTGGGAATAAGAGACAGTTGTTCTTGATCATGGAGTATTATGGAGTCCTTTGTGGAGGTAAAACAAGTTTGGTCATTGTGAAGTCCACAAACACATTTCATCTGCTTCCTCCTAGCATGCAGAAATCACGGTGGTTGTATTGCTTAATAATATTGTTTTAATAGTGGAAGATGTCAAGCATGAGTGCTGTATTCAGTTTCGCTGGCCATGGGAGATGGCTGACAGATCTTTGCGTTATCTTAGTGTCTGGCAGAATCGTGCTTTAATTATTCCCTTTTTATTCTCTCCCAGACAACTGAGTTGTTTGAAGCAGTTGTTTCTTCTCTTCCAGAAGTTTTCCCGTGGAATTTTTTAGATTCCTGCCAACCTTGCCTTTTATGTGAGACTGCAAAGGAGGTTGTGACAGATTGGTTTGCAGTTTCATCAATATGCTGCTAATATTCATTTTTACATCTCCCTTTCATGAAACACAGATGGTCAGGTTTTTTTAGATGATCAGTGTGTGACTGAAATTGGATTTTGGCTAAGAGCTTGTTGGCTGAAACTCATCCTAACTGAAGCAGATGACACTGGCTGACTAAGGGGAAAAGATGAGAAGGTAGGAATTTGTTACTCCAAGAAGGTGTAGCTGCATTTAGTTGTTAAGACATACGATGCTTGCCTTAGATTGTTGCTTTTGCTTTTTGGATAAGGAGAAAGAAGAGGCATCCGATCATATTTCCTAATGTTCATTTAGAGTGCCATTTTCTGCTTTTATTTTACTAATGAGATGCTGGCTTTAGCTGATGATGTCAAATGTCACTCTTGTGGCTTTGTCTTCAGATGTATTGAATTCCAGTTACCGAGAGTGTATCTGTGATACGACATGCACCTTCCTCTGTTTAGTGTTCTGCACCAAACACATTATATATAGCCTTTTGGAAAGACCATTACCTTTCAGAATGGTTTTAATTTCTGTTCGGAGTCCTAAAACCAACATTGTTCACATCTGTGTACCTCAGTTTCCTGTTCTCGTGACTGACAACAGAATTCTTAAGATGGGGTTTGTAGATTGAGCTGCTGTCATTCATCTTCTGCTTGGCATATTAGTTTCTTCCCATTTAAGAAATAATAATTTCCATAGTGTAGGTATCAACAAATATGTGTGGCAAACAGCAGTGTTTTTATCCACATTATACAAAGATGTTCTGGTAGACGAAACTTTCTGTAGCACTTAAACAATTAAATGCCTGCAAGTCTCAAGCAAAAACCTGGGGGGACCTCTGTATTTAAATTAAAATTTAAAATACAGATGAAGTTATATAAAAGTCTCTGTAAGTCTAAAATATTGTTTAGTCTTTGAAAATGTTATTAACTTGATAAAGGGGTATCCAATTCCATTTACTGGAGCTGCGCATTGAGAATTTCACCTGTGTGTGCATAGAAATCATGCATTTTTGTGCAACTCTCACTTAAATTTGTTTTATATGTACTTAGAATTTTAATTTGCAAAATATTGCTTGGCAGGCATTGTCTAGTTTCTGTGGTGATTTTTTGTGTTCTATTTAAAAACTGCTATACAACACGCAGAATTATGAAGACAATTCTGACTTTTAAGAAAACTCTTTTTAGTTCGAAATGATGGTTTTCTGGTCTTGTTTATTTAGAGAGATGTTCCGTACCTCCAAAAACACAACACTGAGTAATGTCCACTGTATTTTAGCATGGAATGAAAACTGGAGAGTGCTGTGGGAAGCTGAAAGGGAGCAATCCAGCTGTGCGGGTAGGTTGTAGAGAAGTGACACAGGCAGCCATCAAACGCTATGCAGCTGTAGTTTGCCTGCTCAGCTATAGATGGGAGAGCTTCTATTTCATACTTCCAGCAAGTATGAAAGAAATAGAGTAGACGTCCTTCGGGTGGGAGAAGGATGCATACTGTGTAGAGGTGAAGTGGCTTCGACTATTTCTTTGTTCTTTTTGGTTGTAGTCGTAGGGGCTTGTGGTACTGTGTAGTTTTACAAAAAAATGACAGCAGCTGGATTTTTTTGTTTTAACTAGAACTTGTGTTGATATGTGGTAGCAAATATGTAGCACACATGAATTTGGAAAATTCCTTTTGTGAAAAATACACAAAGGCGGTCTGATTAGCTTCTCTTTTTTTTTCTTTTTTTTTTCTTTTCTGTACAGAAAATATCAATGAAGACCATCCTTTTTGTCTCTCTCTTTCAGAAAGCATCTTTAAAGAATTTTAAAAAAATGTTTATTGTTATTCCAATTCTATAATCTGAAGAATCATGGAGTAGTATTTGTATTTATCATGTCCCTGCCTTTAAATCTTGACCATAACTCTTCTTCCAAGGGATCAGGTCCTGTGATTCCCAAATGCTGTGGAGCAAGTTAAAACCTCTAATACCCAGTCTTTGGAAAAGAGCAAGGAGGAACATGATTCTCACCCTGCAGATATAAGCCATGCTCCTGGATCTTCTGCCTAATATCATACAGGCCTTTCTCTTCATTCTGGTCTGCTAAAGCAAATTAATGGACTATTAGGTCAGATTTCTTTGAGGTCACCAGTTACTTAATGGCTGTCTCAAAACTTTTGTCTGTATATTCTCTGATAGTGACATTTAAATTTTGACATCCACAACCTCTCTTCCAGAAACCTTGAATTCCCTGCTACATTTTTTTTCTAGCAGAACTTGGCAGTGTTATATTGCAAGAGAGATCCTGCAAATGATTGGTTGTCCCACTGTCCCATTCCTCATACGTTCAAGAATCCATCATTAGCAAGTTCTTGTTTGTCTGAAAATTTGCTGCCAGCTCAGCATTTATCTGGTCTATCAATATTTAAGAGAAGATAATTGCTACTAGACTCCTTGTAAGGACTCATCATGTGTTTTAGATTTTCAGTTTTAGAATCATTAGTGGTAGCACTGCTGATGAAAGCTGAATGCTCCATTATGAGCAAAAGGATTAAGCTTCTTCAGAAAGCTGTGAGTCATAAGTATAAAGAACTATTTTTTACAGTCTTAAGGACATCCATCTCTTTTCTTGATAAAAGAGCAGCCAAGAATACCCTATCTGTTCAAAAGTGCTGCGTAAGCAGATCAGTGCAAAAAGCAGTTGTTTTACCAAGGTAAAAGTAATTTATTTGGCATCCAGCAACAGCACTTTTTTAAGCAGACAGAAGTTTCTGCAAGGTTAGAGAAAGTAGGCCTGTCCAACATCTGTGACAAAAAATTACCCCTTTCACACTCCAGAAATCTCGTGGATTTCTTGTGTCCTGCCATGTTACCTTCCTAGGGGATGCTGAAAGCATGGCTGTCCTCCATTAGAAGAAGGACTGCAGTTGGAAGATGTCTTTCGTGTGTTTAAATAAGGCTTTGTCTGCTTCTTGGTCAGGCAGCCTGTATTAAAATGTCCACCGTAACATTCTCTTGCTGGTCTCCCCTATGATCTTGACTGGTCATTCTTTCCGTAGCAGAGCTTAATGTATTGGAGCCTTCATATTCAATTTTGTTTTCTGTCCATCTCATCTATTCTGCATTTCTTTCTCAGAGTGCTTGTTTCCATTTACTGCAACACTCTGGTTTGTGAGCTATCCCACTAAGTCTCTGGAATCCCAAATACATTGTAGGTCTATTTACTGCTAGGCACAGACTTCTAATTCCTCCTGCTTGTTTCCTAAAACGTGCACATTTGTCTACAGGCACTTGTTATGAGCCCTTGGTTGCAGTGCTTTCTCAAAGGCAATGCAAAAGCCTCCTTTGGTACCCTGTTCCATGCTTGTTTTTCATCTACCGTCTAGTCATTGACTTCTCTTCAGGCTTTGGTCTCCATCCTTCAGTGAACCTGGCTTAAAAGCATTCCTCACTGGGTTAGAGAGTTTGTTCGCAAAGATACACTCATAGAATTATTTAGGTTGGAAAAGACCCTTAAGATCATCGAGTTGAAGTGTTAACCTAACACTGCCAAGTCCACCGCTAAACCAGGTCCCTAAGCACCATGTTTCTGCATCTTTTGAACACCTCCAGGGACGGTGTCTCAACCACTTCCCTGGGCAGCCTGTTGCAATGCTTGACAACACTTTCAGTGAAGAAATTTTTTCCTAATACCCAATTTAAACCTCCCCTGGCACAACTTGAGGCTGTTTCCTCTTGTCCTGTCACTTGTTCCTTGGGAAAAGAGGTGTGCTGGCCTTGCTTCATCAGGTAGATCCCATGCCTGTGAAGTTGTTCTTGTTCCTCTGTGAAATCCTATGGAAGCCAAAGTCCAGCTGCCAAAACCAGCTGTGCTGCCAGATGGTGATCTGCTGGATACGTCCACTTAGCCAGTGTGTCCGTCCTCCTGAGCGGCAGGATCCAGGGGAAGCGAAGTCCTGCAGCTGCCACTGATCTGCGCTCCATCTCCCTATGTAGCATCACTGGTGCCCACGGGAGTGAGAAATGGAGGGTAGTACATGAGCCTTAGCAATTTTTTTGGCATCCCCATTTACGCTAAGCGAACAGCAAACAGTATGTTCCCAGACAGATGGGTGTCTCTGTCCTTCACAACTAAAAGTTTTACTACTATACGCGCAGGTCAAATTCAATAAAACTGTTTTGTTACAGATATTTACTAGGATATCTAAAGCATTCCTGCAGCGAGATGCAGAGTCTACCATCTTGTGAGTTGCCAATCAAGCGGTTAAGTAATTTCCTCTATACTGAAGTTGTATATTTATTAGATGGAGTTACAGATGACTAGATGTGTCAACAGTGGCTACAGAATAAGTTTATGTGGAGCAACAGGAGAAGCTGTGGGAGCTCCACACAGCAATTGAAGATTTCCAATTTAAAGATTATGATCTAGTTAATGTGGAAAATAATTTGTAGGAAGCATGATATACAATAACTTTTCAATTGCCTTTTCTTGCTATTTGGTTTTCTAGATTGACAAAGGATTTGTGTGTGTATGCACACATATATATATACAAACTTCACAGTCTTGTTTGTGAGACTTGGTGTAGGTAATCAGAAAGAATATTAGGAAAATCTCATTTAAATGCTATTCACTAGTTAATTTTCTTCAAAGAAAACTTACACATGCTATTGGTATAATAGAAAATGGTGAACTGGAAAAAGTATTAATCCATTTTCTCAGTTAATGAAGGCAAAACCATGAGAAAGTGTGTCTACTGTGCATTATTTTCAGGCTGATATCGTCCTTGGCTCTTTTTTCATGCAAAGTTTTGGAGATCAGTAAAATTACTCAGTTCTTAAATCAAATATAAAGTGAAGCTGAAGTTGACGATGGTTTTGAGAGGCTGTATACTGCATTCTCTTGGGAAACATCACCTTGAATTTCTAAAGATCAGCTTTTCAAAAAAGCAAACATTCAAACCCCAACATGGGGATTCAACTTCCAGCTGTATTTATAATTCCATGTAACAGTTTTTCTGGTTGCTAGCATCTGGTTTTGTGATGTGATTCTTGCCTTGTTGCAGGATTACAAAAAAGAAATTCTTTACTTGCCATTGTGTTTCTTTTTTTGTTAATGGTTTGACATTCCTATGGCAAGCATCCTTTAAAAGAAGGTTGCTGGAAGTTGGGCTCGGAATCAGGTTTAAGAACACCTGTACTTAAGAAAGCTCCATCTAGCCTGGTATCACATCCCTAATATGGGCCACTGGTAATGTAAGTTATTCAAGGAAAGAATATGAAAGGATGCCATGAAAGAGAGATTGCTTTCTGCTCCATTTTTTCAGGTTTCAACATTTAGTTGGTTGCTGGCTTCATTTAGCAGAGGGTGTAGCTGATCAGACTTACTTAAAACCTACCAGTTAGGCATCTTTTACATCAATTTTTCAGATCCCTTTCTGAGGTTACGGCCTCCAAAATATCCTGCTGAAATGCTTTTTGTATGTAGAATTTGTTGTCTGCCAAATAATTACATCAATTAGCCTCTGTCCTCCCCCTACCCCCCCAAATGGTAGCTTAATCATTCCATATTTATTTTCTGCACAGTGTTTATTATTCAATAGAGTGCGTTCATATTGCCTTTCAGTAGTGTCTGTCTACCTGAAGAGCCTCAGTCCATTGAATCGCTCCATTTGGAACTTGCCAACAACTTAGAAAGTGTTTGCAGAGAGCTACCCACAGTTATCAAGCTGTAATTTATAACCAGTGATTGTGTTTAAGTACTTAGTATATTATTGTAACAACATATTATTAGTAAAACCACTAGCAGCAGCCTGTATTCTGATCAGGTGACTGTACTGCACAGCATCCATTGAGGCAGGACCACCTTGACCCCGAAGGCAGTATTTCCCTCCACTGTTCTGAAAGTGTCTGTTTGCACCAGTGTGGTGTTTACTGTCTATTGAACCAGATTTCTGTGAGGGAAATCTTTTATCTGATGTGCCTTGATTCCTTAAGTGCCTTTCAGGAAGCTGTTGGAAAATTTGAACATACTCATCCTCATTCATGTTGACATTGACTTCCTTGGAGATTAGATTTGGCAGATGTCATTTCTGACCTTAAAAAACATTTGAGCACTTCTGATGTATCACTTCAATCCATTAGTCCACTGGATTTGTTTTCTGTTGTGGTTTCTGCCCATTTCCCCAGTATAGAAGTCATTTACAGATCTGTAATTTCCTTTATGATTTTCTGAGAATCTCCTTTCTTTAAAAAGAAAGAAAAGGCACGTTGGACGTCCGGTTTTGCAGATAGTTTATATGAGTAGTTCACCAGTTTGGTATGTGAGTTCATGTAGGTCTCTAATGTGAGTACCGCTGTGGCAATTTAGAATCAGAGAACCATAGAATGGTTTGGGTTGGATGGGACCTTAAAGATCATTTTGTTCCACTCCCCCTGCCATGAGCAGGGACACCTTCCACTAGACCAGGTTGCTCAAAGTCCCATCCAGCCTGGCCTTGAACACTTCCAGGGAGGGGGAATCCACAGCTGCTCTGGGCAACCTGTGCCAGTGCCTCACCACCCTCAGAGTAAAGAATTTCTTCCTAATATCTAATCTACCCTCTTTCAGCCTGAAACCGTTCCCCCTTGTCCTATCACTACAGGCCCTTGTGAAAAGCCCCTCTCCAGCTTTCTTGTAGGCCCCTTCTGCTACTGGAAGGTGGCTAGAAGGTCTCCCCGCAGCCTTCTCCAGACTGAACAGCCCAAACTCTAGCCTTTCCTCAAAGGGGAGGTGTTCCAGCCCTCTGATCATTTTTGTGGCCTCCATTTGGTACTCTTTTCCTCTTTACTTCTAATATTTACTGGCCTTCCAGTCTGAAGGTAATTCTAAAGGCTTATCCTATATAAAGGAAGTTATACGTAGTATAATACATGTAAAAAGAAAAAAATGCTGCCTATCCACGGAGTAGTATGTCAGCCACTGAGAGGTATGCCAGAGAATTTGGATACATTTATGTTGACAATCTTTCTTCGTGTTTTCCTCTGTGGAATATGAATAACTGAAAATTGCTGTTGAGTAATGTTTAAAATGGTATGTACTACAAATGCTAAAAACCTTTTTGATTTGAAACCTGCTCAAAACCTGAGTTTAAGAATTGGAAACATTATTGTGTTCTGCTTAGGTGGTGAAAAATGTACAAGGAAGGATATTGTTAAAACATAAAAAAACCTCACCAAAAAGCCCTACAGATTTTTTGTGCTCAGAATTATCTGTGAAGAAGGTTATTTTCTGACCTGATTACAATTAAGGGAAATCACAGGGAGCTAGTGAAAATTGCTTTTTGCTTGACTGTTCTTACATTTGTGTGTATGCCTCTACCTTTTGTAACAGTATTTGTTTGCGTACATTGTTGGTAACGGCTGTAATAGTAGCACTTTTTTTTCGAGGAAGGCTTGAGGGAGAAATGTCACGCTTGTCAGTGAGTGATAAATGTATTGAATAAAGGTTAATTACTTTGTGATTCACAAAATAGCTGAAAGCACAGATGAATGCACCACGGAGACTAACTTTAAAGCAGGATCAGAGTTGACCTTAAATGCTGGATAAAATAGTGAAAATGCAGTTTTCTGGGGTAAGAATTAATAAGATAACAGGGCTGTTACAATGTACTGTATTTGAAAAGCTTTGGTATCTTTTGTATAGAGAGTAGTATCTTTTATCTCATATTTGGGAACTTTTTGTGTAAGAACAATTAGACAAATATCACTTGCATCTCTAAAGAGCATTATTATACTGTATCATCTTGAAAATTCTGTAATTATTTTTCCACTGTAGAAGTTTTGGTAATAAAAATAATAGGTAAGAAAAGAGAATGTCCCAGTCGTAGATATGCATTTATATCTTCAAACTACTCAGAGTGATAATTCATTATCTCTTAAAGACTAAAATAAGACTCATTTTTTTAATATTTGATGAGAAAAATGTGCACGCTAGTTGTGGTGGTTTTATTAGTCATTCACTGACTGAAAGTTGTAGATTTGGTAGTTAATGTTGTCAGTAACGTTAGATTTTTCTGTTTAAATTTTAGATTCATGAGATGCTTCCTGGTACTTGGTGTTTCCTTGATCTTATGAATGTTCAGCATAGTAATGTGTTCGAAGGTTAGAACTTGAAAAATTGCAAATTTCTTCACAAACAGTAGATTACTGGTGTGGAAACAGCATTACCAGAAAATGGCTCTCATTATACTTTAGTCTAACTGTCTTCTTTCTTCTCATTAAGAGGCAAGGTTATCTGTTCTGTAGCTGCTGAACACATTGATGTTCTTTTTGCGGTTGATATCTGAAAGTCAGTATAAAACCTAAATTATTTTAAAATTCTTGGTTCACAGAAAGTGAATGTGCTGTTCTTTTATGTGTATGCCATTAAAATAAAATAGCTTCAGTTAATAATACTGCTTTATGATAAGGTTTTTTATCAGAACCTTATAATAAAATTTCCTATTCTGCCTAAAGAGAAAGTAAAATTCTAGAAGAAAATAGGATTTCAGTTAGCTTGTGGTCAATTTTATTACTGACTTCTTAAACAAATATTCCATCTGCAGTTAATAAGTTTTCCTGTCCATGTTCGTACAGGAGACGCTAAACAAATCACAGAAAGTAGAGCTCGGAGGGACTTTCAGAGAACATCCAGTCTCTATCTTGCTGCCTTAAAGGCTGGGTTACAGAGAAGGGATGTCTAGGCCAAGTCGGGAAGAAGATCTGGTGATGGAAATGCCATAATCCATACTTAATCACCTCTAGCCTTTGCTAGTATGGAAAGCTGTCGAAAGCTTTTCCTTATGTCTGTGCCAGCTCTTCCTTTTCATGGTTTTCCTATCACCGGTGGAAACTGTTCCCATCCTCTGTGCATCAGACTTTTAATTACTTAAAAACTGTTATTTCATCTTTTCTATCAAACCTCTTTGAGTCTTGCTAGTTAGGAGAAAGGACTCTAAATAGGAAATAGCTAGAGTTTTAGTTCAAAACTGAATCACTAGTTCATTTGTTGACTTTGCGAGAGACATCGTAACACTGTCTTTTCAGGGAAAATCCGATTCAAGATGAAGATCTTCTGCTGCATCTGGTTGAGCATAGGTAGGTTGATTTCCTGAGTGGAGAGAGTTTCAGTTATAGTCTCCAAGCTGTTGCAGATGGCAGATGAAACTGAATTTAAAAAAAACCCCTATAACTGAAAACTGTGGTCTATAGTATTCTGTAGTAGTTCTGTAGTTCTATATATTTTTAAAAAAATTGGCATATGATTGGAGACATTTTAGTTCAAAGAAGACTGAATTTTTTAAAATGTGAAGTCGCAGACTGATATACATGGAGCTGGTTATTCACTTTGCCTGAGCAGTTATCTTATTAAGCTGTCGCCTTAGATAGAGTATATTACATGATTTGCTACAAGTGAAAGCATTTTTTTATAATTACTGTTAAAGTTATAAATATTTTAGAAGACGTTATAATCCATATACTCTGCACCAAAAAGTGCCTTTGTAAGACAGGAATTTTTAATTTGCAAAGGTTTTTATATTGTAGAATCATAGAATGCTTTGGGTTGGAAGGGACCTTTAGAGGTCATCTAACCCAACCCCCATGCGGTGAGCAGGGAGATCTTCAACCAGACCAGGTTGCTCAGAGCCCCATCCAACCTGGCCTTGAATGTTTCCAGGGAATGGGGCATCTACCAGCTCTCTGGGCAACCAGTGCCAGTGTTTCACCACCCTCACTGTAAAAAATTTCTTCCTTTTATCCAGTCTAAATATACCCTCCCTTAGTTTAAAGCCATTGCTCCTTGTCCTGTCACAACAGCGCAACAGGCCTGGCTAAAATGTTTGTCCCCATCTTTCCTATAGGCTCACTTCAGGTACTGGAAGGCTGCTCTAAGGTCTCCCTGCAGCCTTCTCTTCTCCAGGCTGAACAGCCCCAACTCTCTCAGATTTTCCTCATAGCTGAGGTGATCCAGCCCTCAGATCATCTTTGTGGCCTCCTCTGGCCTCGCTCCGACAGGTCCATGCCCTTCCTGTGCTGGGGGCTCCAGAGCTAGATGCAGGACTCCAGGTGAGGTCTCACCAGAGCAGAGCAGAGGGGAAGAATCCCCTCCCTTGACCTGCTGGCCACACTTCTCCTGATGCAGCCTAGGACATGGTTGGCCTTCTGGACTGCGAGCGCACATTGTTGGCTCATGTCCAGCTTTTCATGCACCAGTACCCCCAAGTCCTTCTTGGCAGGGCTGCTCTCAATCCCTTCATCCCCCAGCCTGTATTGATACTGGGGGTTGCCCCGACCCAGCTGCAGGACCTTGCACTTGGCCTTGTTGAACCCCATAGTGTTCACACAGACCCACTTCTGGAGCTTGTCCAGGTCCCTCTGGATGGCATTCCATCTTTCTGGTGTGTCAGCTGCACCACTCAGCTTGGTGTTATCTGCAAACTTGCTGAGGGTGCACTCGATCTCACTGTTTATGTTGTTGTTGAAGATATTAAACAGCACCAGTCCCAGTACAGACCCCAGAGGGACACCACTTGTCACCGATCTCCATCTGGACATTGAGTGATTGACCTCTACCCTCTGGATGTGACCATCCAACTGATTCCTTATCCACTGAACAGTCCACCCATTAAATCCAGGTATCCCCAATTTAGAGAGAAGGATGTTTCGGGGGACTGTGTCACAGGCCTTACAGAAGTCCAGATAGATGACATCTGTTGCTTTTCCCTTGTCCACTGATGCAGTCAGTCCATCAGAGAAAGCCACTCTGTTGGTCAGGCAGGACTTGCCAAATTCAGCTCCAGCTGCGCCTTGGCCCTCTTGACCCCATCCCTACATACCTGGACAGCATCTCTGTACTCTTCCCAGGATACCTGTCCCTACTTCCACTGCCTGTGCAGTTCCCTCTTGCCCTTTAGTTTGATCAGCAGGTCTCAACTGAGCCGTGCTGGTCTCTTCCCTTCCTTGCCTGACTTCTTACACCTGGGGAGTGAGAGCTCCTGCACTCTATGGAAAGCGTCCTTAAAGATCTGCCAGCTCTATTCTGCCCCCCTGTCCCTCAGGACCGTTTCCCAGGGGGTCCTATTGACTAACTCCTTGAAGAGCTGGAAGTTGGCTTTCCTCTAAAGTCCTGACTATACTCCTTGCCTTTCCCATATCCCTCAGGACTGTGAACACCATCAGTGCATGACCACTGCAGCCCAGGCTGCCTCCAATCTTGATGTCACTGATGAGCTCCCTTGCATTGGTGACCATCAGGTCCAGTCTTGCATCAGAATCACAGAATCACAGAATGGTAGGGGTTGGAAGGGACCTCTGTGGGTCATCTAGTCCAACCCTCCTGCAGAAGCAGGGTCACCTACAGTAGGTTGTAGAGGACCTTGTCCTTACATCCCCTCAGGCAGGGCTATTACCTGGTTTAAGAAGTTATCCTCAATGCATTCTAGGAGTCTCCTGGATCGCCTGCAGCTCGCTGTGCTGCTTTTCCAGCAGATGTCAGGTGGTTGAGGTCCCCCAGCAGGACGAGAGCCTGTGAGCGTGAAGCCTCCTGGAGCTGGAGCAAGAAGGCTTTGTCAATAGGCTCCCCTTGATCAGGCAGCCTGTAGTAGACACCAGCCATAAGGTTTGCTTTGTTGCCTCGGTCTCTGATGCTTACCCATGGGCTTTCGACCTGCTCGTGGCTATTCTTCAGGGACAGCTCTTCACACGGTATTGATTCCTTGACGTAGAGGGCAACGTCTCCACCCCTCCTTCCTCGCCTGTCCCTTCTGAGCAGCCTGTAGCCATTGATAGCCACGGTGAATATTTTTTATCAAGAGTGGATATTTTTTTTATTGAGGATGGAATATTGAATAAAACATGGTTTAGCTTGAAATCTGTGATGCATTTGATAACAAATGAAGGAAAGCCTTGCTTTTTGTGATGGCTTTGCCTTTTCAATGTTTTTCTGCAGGGATGAAAGATTTAATTTCATACATCTTTTAGCGATGTCAAACTTTTCCAGGTGTAGCCAATGAGATTAGCGTTTCTGTGGAGTTTTGAGGCTAAGCTACATATTTCAGTGTAGGTGTTAATCCCTTTACGTGTTGTTAAACATTTTTACTTCGTCTGAGATTATGCGAAGGCACATGGTGTCCTGTAAATTGTTCAGGGTTGTTTGAAGTTACCGTCCAAAACTTCAGCAGTCATCTGATTTGCGTGGCAGTTCCTGATGTTCTTGTACATAATTACGCAAGATAACCTTGAAAAACAGATAACTTTTTCCTCTATAGCTACATATTTGCATTATGTGCACAGTAATATTAATGTAGCCTTCATTAGATTTTCAGATGTAAAATGGTGATAGCTTGTTGGTTTCTAGGAACATGTTTAGGGAGATCTAATGGACTCAGCTATGATGCTGTGCTCACAGTTGACGTGACTGACTAGATTTTTTTTTTCCTGGTTGCTGATGTAATCAGGTACGTAGTTATTACCATAGAGAAGCAAAAAGTAAACATGTAACAAATGGAATCTTTCTTGAGATTCTCTAGAAAAATGGAAATTCTGATTAAGCAGGCTTTGAATAGGAAATATCTAAATGCGCACTCAGAATGTAGACTTCAGTGCACCATGTAAGTGCTCAAGGCTGGAGCCTTTTTTTAGACTAGGTGGTGCGTGTAGACAATGCAAACACCTTTCTGCTTAGACACGTGGTATATATGTGGTAGGATTTGTCTGCATTGGGCTTGATACCTCTGGAATTCCGTTGGCTTGAGGTGGAGCGTTCAGCTGATCCCCTGTGAAAAGCCTGTTTGCTTTGGCTGTCTGAATATGACGTTTCATAGGAACCTTCTTTGAGTTATTTATTTATTTGTTTGTTTGTTTATTGTTATTTTTCTTTTGTTTTAGCTCAGTGGCTTACGCTGCTGTCGTTTAATGTGTGTCTCTGGGCCATAACTTTGAAGAAACTTCCTTTCTCTGGGTGTTCCTAAGACCTTTTACTTTATTTGTCTTTCAGTTTTGTTGTCCCTTTGATAATTTGTGTTAGTGTTTGGGTTTGTTTTTTTTCAGAGAGGAGTAACTGGGAGTTATACTGACATTAAATTGTATTAAAATTACTATGGTTTTCAGAATCAATGTTTATTGGTTATGAGCTTGCTTAACAAAAGCATAAAAAACCCAGTTTCCAGATCCTGTTTTTGTCTCAATATTGTATCATGCCTCTTAATCTTTTAAGATGCACGTTGACTTTGTCATACATGATAATACAATATCTCTCCAGAGAAAGGCAGACAGGTGTGATGCTTCAAAACGAATATTCTGTCCAATTCTTTGAGCCTTCTTTCTTTTCTCCTGGGTTATTTGAGATTGCACATTAACATTCTGCTTCCACTGTGAGATTGCACAGTACTGCTTGGGTTTGGCCTGTACAGTATTTCTTTAGGCTGTGATTTCTGCAGGGTCACTTCACAATTCAGCAAACTTAAATAGGTTTGGGACTCAGTTTACTTCAGGATTCTACATTTTTGTAGATGTGCAAGGTCAAGCAAACAGCAGGTCTAAAGTACAGGATTGGCTGTGGGCCCTTGTTGCCAAGAAGGCCAATGGGATCCTGGGGTGCATCAAGGAGAGTGTGGCCAGCAGGTCGAGGGAGGTTCTCCTCTCCCTCTACTCTGCCCTAGTGAGGCCCCATCTGCAGTACTGTGTCCAGTTCTGGGCTCCCCAGTACAAGAAAGATGAGGAGCTACTGGAGAGAGTCCAGCGGAGGGCTACAAGGATGGTGAGGGGACTGGAGCATCTCTCCTGTGAGGAAAGGCTGAGGGAGCTGGGCTTGTTTAGCCTGAAGAAGAGAAGGCTGAGAT
>Ga0065711_1043236_pt1 | contig 14846 bp, 7 predicted proteins | sample Hoacrofraction12_FD_59098 | JGI IMG/M metagenome (GOLD analysis project Ga0065711, IMG submission 59098) | Hoatzin crop microbial communities from Cojedes, Venezuela - Epithelial fraction 12 v2 (version 2) | ecosystem: Host-associated > Birds > Digestive system > Esophagus > Crop | place... | reverse complement strand
GCGGTCCCTGGCTGGCCCCGCGGCGGGCCGGCAGCTCCCGGCGGTTCTGCCGTGGAGTTCTGCGCCCGAGAGCTTCCGAAGTTAAAAAATTTTTTTCCGAGTGGTGCTGTGTGGGCGCGTGTTTTCTGCCCGTTTCTCCTCGCTTTGAAGTTCTTGGAAGGAATCCAGGAATCGTGGCTTGCTCTGTGATGAAATTACCCTCTGCGGGCACGGGCTGAGTAACGACGGTCTGGGGAGCGGTCCTGGCTCGCGTGTGGTGCTCGGACCGCGATGAAGGGCGCTGCTGGTCGTGAGCAGCGACAGCGTCCTGCTCCGTCCGGGCGCTGCCGCAGTCGCAAGGGCTGTTCGCTTTGCGAAGTGCTTGGTTTGGGTTTTTTCCCTCTCTGTCACCACCCCCCTTTTTTTTCTTAGGTTTTAATTTCGGTAATAGTGTTAAGGCTCGTTTTTATAAGTCTTTCACGCACACAGTCCTTTTGCCAGCCGGTATGCTGATTTTTTTTTTTTTTTTTTTTAAAGTGTCAAAGTGATACTGCAAAGTAAAAGTTCAGATTGTGCTGGCTTGATGGGTTTTGCATGTAGTCAGAACCCTGGTGAGCACTGTTGAAGAACACACACTCATCTGATATTGCTGCTAATAATGGAAAGGAAAATAATTTAGAGATGAAGTAACTGAAAATACAGCAACAAATTACAGGTAGCTTGCAGCAAACTTGGTTATTGGCTTATGTTTTATACCAAGGAACAACTAAGAGAGAAACAGTTAATGAACAAAGATAAATACTGGTAATCTTAAATGCAGCAGAAGTCATTGCAAATATAGCTTTTGTCCCTATTTTTTATCAAAACTGATCAGATTTCACATTAATTTTCTTTCTAATGGGGGTATCATCTTCTTATGCTAAAACTTGCATATTAATGTACTGTTCCTGTGTTGTATGCTATATGTTCAGCATCCAAGGTCTCGATCAAACAGTGTATGCCTACGTTTTTGTGGGACTTTTCTGTGATGAAGGAACTTTCCAAGCCTGTCGCATGACACTGGGGCTCGTATCATTATATCTATTGCTGCTAGTTTAAAGCCAGCACTGTGTCCTTTTTGCTGGACATTTATTTGTACTTTCTTTGTGAGTAGCTTTTGTTACTTTCAGTAGCTTACTATGTCATTTTTTGTATTAGTTTATAGCGTGTGTTCCTTCAGAAGCAAGCATGTTTTCTGATGTGCCTGCTGAATTGGTCTTGATAATACAATTAAATACACAGAAGTTTGAATACCACTTTTTGGTAGAAAGTAAGATGGAGGATCTCACATTTAGTGACTGTAACTTTCCTGGGTATACTACTTGCTTTCCTATTGCCTCAAGGAATCCTTAGGATTCCTTTCCGTAAGGTTAGTGGGTTCCACAGTGTAATTTGAAGTGGTTCTAAATATTGTATATTTTGAGGATGACTTTTTTGAATATTTATTCTAGAGGGGTCTATCACCACTAGTGGCTTATGATGCATAGTTGTTATCCTCCGTTAGGTACTATGGATGCCAGGTACATTTTGTCAGTTAGATTCATTCCCAATGATGGGAAATGCTTCTTCTGAAGTATTCCAGATCCTACTGTCATATAATAGGAGTTCTGCATGGCCAGCAGATTTTGATGGTACTGGGCATTTGGCCTATGGCTTTGATTGCCATTCAGAGACACTTTTGAGGGTGTTAGGGGTGTGATGACATCAACGTGCAGCAAATTTACAGTACAATCCATTCAGAAACCTGCATATATGTTTTAGCTTAGTCTCAGGGGAGCTATTTCATGATTTTACCTAAAAAAACCCAACCCGAAAATATGTAAATTAATTCAGCTTAATCTTTGTAAATGGGGGAGATGAGGAAATGGAATAGAAGAGAGGTTGCTTAACAAGATGGAATTGCGAAACTATCAGGATGATTATCAAGTTACTGTAAGATGCAGGGACCTGCATCTACACAGAGATATTTACTTGGTAACTGCTGCATCTCTGAACATACCAGGGATGGGAGAGAACGTGTGGGTGTAGGAAGTGGAAAGTCTGGACTAACGTTGTGAGCATGTCACGAGAACAGCGTGACTTTCCTAGATCCGTGTGCAGTCAGTGCTCTTCCTGTCCAGCGCTGTTCTTCAGGTATGCTGATAGACCAGATTTTAATAACCCAGATCAAATGCCGATGGTAGAGGTAACCAGAGAACGAAATAAATAGCAGTGACGTGATCTGTATAGCTGGTAGGAGGCAGACTTTTAGCTGATGTATTCGAGATGGAGCAGAGATGAAATTTTTGTTTCCAGCCTCCTGTGCCACATCGGTTGTTATTTAATTGTTAAAACGTTTTCTGTAATATGTGTTTTCCTTCTGGGGACTGCAGATTCAGTGCGTTAAGTTTTTGGAGGGGGATTGGTGTTAGCTTTTGAACCGGGAGAAAATGCAGAGGAGTGATTTGAAGCAATATTGTTCTTGAATGGCAGGACACTGGTGGAACAGTAATTACTCTGTTTGTCCTCCTCAGGACACTGCAGACTTCCCAGGCACTTCCACCTTTCTGAGACAAGGGATGATCCCTTCTAAATCAAAATATTTGTCTGTGTTCATAGATGTAATAGAAACATTTCCTGTCACTGCAGGGAATTACTTATCTTGTACCTCCTGCTGCTGCAACATTCCACAGGTGTTAGGTCAGAACCTGCTCCCAGGCAGACCTGAGCATCCAGCAAAAATACGGAACTGGACTGGTCTTGCAGAGTTTTGAAATGCTTTTGGTATCCACAGTATGCAGAATAATTTCTGTGAATGATGCTGCTTAGGTCTAGAGACTAGCTTCAAAAAAAGTGTGGGTAACTAACTCACCAGGGTAGCTCTTTTGAGTTGAGTTCAAGTTTATTGATACTTTGGAAGAACTGTTTAGTGTTTGGTGGGGGGAAAAAAAAGTCTGTCTATAACAACAACTTCAAGCGGTTCTTAATCTGTTTAGCAAAACAGACTGAAACATCTTCAGTGATTTTTTTTTTTTTTTTTCATATTTTTTAAAATACTGCTTATTTTCTGTTTACATCTGTGAATCCGAATTAATTTTTACCTGGGAAACAAAAGCCAAGTTTTTTCGTGAAATGCTACCTTTTTTAACATTTCAGTTGTGCATTCACTAACCTAATTTTTTGCTCCTAGTTTCTTTTACATAGTAAAATATTACGAATTTCTTGCGGTAAATGTTGAAGAATATCGTATGTTCCTATAATCCATACAAAATTCATAGCCATGGTAGTAAAGATACTTCTTTGTGAATGCTTTATCCCAGTTAAATGATGCTCAAAACGCTCGTGTAAGCCTGGAGGTTTTATATGATTTTTTTAAAATCCCTCTCCTCTAAGACTGACCAAGGCACATCTGTGCCCTTAGTGTCTGTTTTAAATAAAAGGCTGCGTAGCTCCCATGGAGATGTGAAGATAGGTTTATGGAAATTGCCCCAGTTTGTAGCTGGAAGTGAACACTTACTGCCAAGTAAGCACTCATCAGACCTCTTTCACATGCTGCAGAGGTCATGCATCTTCTTCCCCTGGAGTGCTTGGAGATGCTCAGAATTGTAGGTGCTGTCTTACTCGGTGCTTGTGTTGAAATGCTTTTCATTGGTTTCTTTTTTTAATCTGATCAGCTGGATTAGCAGATACATTTTAAATACAAGAAGCTCTTGCTGCTTGTTACCGTGTTTCTGCAATGGTGCTCTCTGATCAGAAATAACATTTAGGGATAAGTGGAGTGGCTGGTACTTGGAGAAGGCTTGTTTCTGTGTTTGTCCATAGTGCTTTTTTAACGGTCTCACTAAACTGTATTTTATGAAAGTAAGCTGTTGCTAATAATACTTGTTAAAGGACTTTGAACAAAATGTAGGCATGCTAATTTAAAAAAAAGGCTTTAAAACAAGAGATAGTAAGCAGGTATCTTGGAAGAAGGTTCCATAAAAGTAAGGGAAAGAGAGAGCATTCCTGGGGATCAAGAGCAATCCCCTAAAATGGAAGAGTGAGAGCCAATGGCAAAAAAAAAAGTCGAATGACCTCTAGGAGTTTCAGCATTACATTGCACAAGGAGAAGTGTTTAAAAAAAAAGTCCTAAGTGAGTGTTGAGCATTAAAAGCTGCACATAAGGTAATCTTGCTTAGTGTTGTCAGGGTTGCTTAGTGGCAGAGCTAACTCAAAGAAGTAAAAGATTGGAAATACAATGGAAATAGTCAAAATTGCATTAATTTTGTTTTTAAAGGACCAGAGGAAACATATTTGTAGAAATTTTTGTAGGAAAAAATAGGTTGTTAGTACAAAAAGAGGAAGGTTGTTTTAAAGATTCATAGAAGTTTGAACTTTAGGAGAATGGAAGATAGTAAAAATTACACAGTTGACTCTGCTTCACATATATTGCAAAGAGCATTTTCAATGTTGGGTCAGCAGGATGAGATGCAGGAAGAGGGAGGATGACTTTAAGCAGTGTTTTGCCAGATGGAAGTGCTCAGAAATGAAAAGGGATGAAGCTACTGGAGTAGCCAAGCAACTATAGAGACTAGTTTTGGGGCAATGAAAGAAAAAGGAGGGATAATTTTACAGAGTGATAGGTAGAAAGCAGTTAGCATCTTATTCTAGCTATGATTTCCTGATCTTAAAAGTGAAGGGTTTGCTCTTCACGGAAGAGAACTAGAGTGAGTTCAGTCTCGGGAAAAATGTCTTAGAGGAAACTACTTGAATGAAGAGTGAAAGAACAGGTAAATGCTCTTCGTATCACAAAGCTTCTTTTTACTGGTGCCATACAGTAATCAAAGCCCTTGGGCATGGCAGTTTGCGAATGAAACTTGTTGTTTGATGCAATATTTATATTAATATCTAAAGACTTTCAAAGACAGAAGAATGAGGAGTTTTTCTTGCTTGGGGAAACAGCAGTTACTGGGTTTTTTTTGAAATTTCACGATTTTCATGATCAGCTCTTTGATCTCAATTATCTGCTTAATTATTCTTGTTGCTACTGTCTGATCAGAGGCTGTAGCTATTGAACCATGTTAATCGGTGTTATTAATAACAATCCTGAGGAAGGCAACTTATAAATCAGTATATATTATTCACTTTTGCATAGTAAATTGCTTCATTTTAGAAGCACCATCTAGTGGTTTGAGCACAAGTGTGGGACCTAATAATTCTGTGCCATTTTATTCTAGCTCTGCAGCTGTCTGAGAGTGATTACCTGCAGTCATATTGTTTCTTAGCCTTGATTTTACCTGGATCTGAAAAAGGGAAGTAGGTAACTTTTGCAGTTGTCGATTAAGAGAACTGCTTGACTGTTCTTACTTACTCTGATATGAGAGATACATACATCTTGCAAAATTATTTTTGATGTGGATTACTGGGAGAGAGTCATAGTATATCAGATCAAAGGTCCATCTAGCCTGGTGTGATGTCTGGTGGTTATCTCTTTCTCCGTGTCCTGTGACAGATGCCTAGGGGAAAAAAGATGAGATGGATAGAAAGGGATATTTCCCCTGGCCTTTCTTTTAAACTTGTGGTAGTCTGCAGCATAGGAGTTTGAGCTACAGATTGTACCCTTATAATTCAATAGCTCATTAACATTTTTCCTCAAAGTGTCTATTCATTTTTTCAGTTCATTTATACTTCTGGTCTCCATAATAACTACTGGCTTCTCAGTGCTTAAAGCTGAGTTGCATTCTAGTGAGGTAAACATTTTGTTCATAAACTCTTTCAAGCAGCCATTGGTGTGACCTAACGAGTCCCTTGTCCTGCAGGCTGTCTTCAACTCTTTGTCTTGAAACCTTGATTTGGATGGTTAGATTCTGTTCCTCTCCTCCCCCCACATGGTACTTTGTATCAGAATTTAGAAAAAATTACTTTGTAAAGCTCAGAATGCATTCTTCCTAAGTTATTTTAGATGAATGACAAAACAGAAAGACCCACCCAAATACCCTCTGCATTGGACCACAGAAGAGTGTTTTCTTACTGAACTAACTGAAAAATTAACAGTGCAAATATTTTTGACATGCTTCATTTAACTGCTTTAATAGTTATGATGATCTACTTTCATGGCAGCTGTGCTAGCAATATTTATTTAAACTCATTCAGTAAAACTATTTTTAAATAAAGGTGTTAAATTAACTGAAGGCTGAGTATGTTTGTTTGGCTTGTGTTTGAAGACTGACCTACCTTCACAGTGCATGTGAAAGAGCAAGTTTCTTGAGCTTGGTCATTTTACTGGAGGATACTGCAAAATTGGAGTCTCTCTTACCTGTTCTCAGCTGAATCTTTGTTTTCCTCTTGATAGTACAAAATATTCAAACTCCTTAGTGTATCTAAAATGACAGGCTGGGCATCGTTAGTATAGTGCCCATATGCCCCCTGCTTGCATCCAGGGAGTGAGCTGCTGCATTCTGTGCTAGCTGAAGCTGTTGAACCCTGTAAACTCAAGCAAAGCTCTTAACCTATGTCTGATGGATAGCTCAGTGTAATAAACACGGTTTTCCTTTGCAGCAGTGTCAGGTGCCTGCGGTTTGAAAACAGGTGAGTGACGAAAGCTGCAATGCATTTTATAGAGGTCTAGATTTGGGATATAGGAAAGAGTGAGGTTTTGGGGAGATAGAGCATTTGGACAACTTAAAGATACAGCTTTCCTGTCTCAGTATACCTTGCTGCTATAACTGCAAGGTCTTGCTCTTATTTATTTTGATGATGTGGATCTGACTTACTATGTCCTGTCTATGTATTTCTGTTCTACCGTGCAGGCTGTAGGATTTTCCTTCTTGTCTCCCCAATAATTAGTGACTACTTTGCATTGCTTCCTCTAGCCTGGCAATTATTCTTGGTCTTTCTGATCCCATTGATGGTGATACTTACTCCATTTCTTCCTCTACCTTCACCACCCTCTCCTTCCTGTACTATTAATATTTTTGATCCTGGTTTGGAGTAAGATGCTCTGAAGAGCTGATCAACAGGAGCTGAGTTATGATGGGAAATGCCATTCTGCAGTGAGGCTGTAGAAGTGCAGAGCAATCTACAGCAAGGACGGTTGACCTCAGTGTGCCACGTAGGGACTGCCTTTACTTTGCTCTGTCTTTGTAGGCCATAAGCTCGTTTTTCTTTTCTCTCGCAGGGCCTTTATCCATACTTGATAGCCATTCAGAATGAATAACGTAAAAGTGAGCATCATGTCAGTTCCGTGTACACCATGCTGGGTGAACAAATGAAAAGCAGATGAGGGAAAAACTCATTGAAGGGGAGACAGGCGAAGAAGACAGGGTGGAAGAAAAAGCTAGGCATAAAAATTTAAGAAAAATAATTTGAGGGAGGAAAAAGGGAGGATTACGCTCCTACTCTTTTGAAATGCTTGCTCTTTATTTTCAAATGGGACACAGGTTAATTTAAATTGGGGTGATGTTTATACTGGAATGTGTTAATTCCTGCCATTGACTGGCACTTTGATCTCTGAGAATTATAGGTGGTTGAAGCTAAACTAACCGGATGCTCAGGGTGTTCTGCATTTCTGCTTTGCATTCTTCTAATTCTCACCTTCCTTTGTAAACCTTTTAATGTAGGAAATGTTTCCTGACATTCTGAAGTTCATCACATGTTCAAAAACCCAGTTTATTGAGGTTAGTGTTTCCTCCCATTAAGGGAGCTGAGCATAAAAGAGGTCTTGCATGTTTGCCTACAAGTGGCTTTTGGATGTTTTTCATCTAGAAATCTTTTTTAGGAATGGTGTGGGCCTCCCTCTCTAATTCTCCTTCTGTAAGCACCAATCTCCTGGCAGAAATGTCACCTCACTGTCTTAATCCAGTTGCTGGAGTTCATGCGCCCTTACCATAGGAATGAGAACATATCAGCATGCTTCCTGTAAAACTCTCTAAATCCTCTCAAAGCACTGTCTACTTTTACTTCTTTCAAGATTTATATATATAGAGTGCCTGTGCTGCTGAACATGTTGTTTAATGCGTTTTTAAAGTATTTTTTTATAAAGCTGGACTAGCATACCTGATCTAGTTGACAGCCTGACAAAAATATCTTGATGCAATTGAAATGATGTCATTTTATGGTGCAAGATGGATGGAAGCCCTTGTAGAATAAGGAAGAGTTGATATGATATAAGGAATAGGAAAAAATGTAAATGGCTGTCAAACAAATCTCATCTTGAACATGTGGTTTATTTTGCTTTGTATTTTAAAGAATCTTGCAGGTCCTTACTGAGGCATGAGAGATGAAGTGGAAATGGTAACTTGGTTTTTGTGTCCCTCAGTGATGACTGGTGCATGTTCATCCTTGAACACAGTGGTTGCATGGTTACATGAGTGTAGATCCTGTAAAGACATGTGGTGCCATGGGTGAAACGTATTACATTCTTGTCAGTGTATGCATAGGCTCCAGTGAGTGGTTGTAAAGAAGTATTAGCAAGTTTTGCATTGATTTTTCTGCAAGTCTGTTGCTATTCAGTATGTATGCTTCTAGTGGCAAGTTTGGCCAGATCTGGAGGCCTGTTCTGAAGACTAAAGGCAGCAGTGGGTTCTTTCAAGGAATGAGCTTCCTGTGCACCTCATAGCTATCTTACAATTTTTGTATAAAATTGAGCATAAAAATGTTATGTCATGATCAGCAGCAAATAATTGGAAGAGGACAGGTTATTTTATGTGCCTTGTGTTAAAAAGTGCATATTGTTTACCGACAGGTGTTCACTGGTGTAGTTGTGAACTTGGCTAATTTTCTTTATATTGAAGTGATTATTGAGCATTTTCTTCAGAACTGATGTGTTCATGTTGGAGACTCTGGTTTCAGATATCATGGGGGTGTTTTGGAGGTATTTTATGTAAGGGCATTGATTGTAGTTTTATTGTATTTTGGTAACTTTTTTGCTAAGTGTTTTGTTTAAGTAGTTTATTGAGTATATTTGAGGAAGATAAATTGTATCCAGAGCAAATGTCCTCAACTTTCAGTAGGACTGGCTTTTGATTTAGTGAGTTTTTGTTTGCAGGGGTTTCTTATCAGTGTTTGGGTTTTGGGTTTTTTATTTTTTTGCTCAAGCTGTATCATACCTCTCTGTGTTCAAAAGTTTTGTTCACTGTTTGCGATGGTTTCTATTTCCCTAACAATGACATTACTTCCCCCTATAATTTTTTGGTAGTGTTTGTACATAATTGCGAACATGCTACAAGTTTTGTTTTTTGTTTTTTTGGTTCCCCCCCCTCCCCTCTTGATTTCAGTCAGGATACTTGACAAATATTATCCCTGATAGTAATGGTGATGGTAGGAAGACAACTACTGAAGTAGAAAGTCAGTAGGCTTTTTTCTCTACTTCTCTCACTAGAAGAGGCAAGGAAGCAAGGCTTGTTATTGGGTATTTATCTTTATTTTAGAGCATATATTCCCATGACACTAATTTTTTTTGTCGTTATTTTTAAAGGTATGTTTTATCAATTAGTTGGCCACAGTATTTCCCTTGACAGTTAGTTTCTTTAAGAAAGCCTTAGCCTTTGGTTGTATCTATTACTCAGTTGATTTATTCTTTTCCTATTGAACTTTGAGCATCATTATTTGGCAGTTTCATGGTAGCCAGTGCTGTGTATAGTTGCTAGCAAGAAACCAATAAGTTCATGTTAGAATAATTCACACCTCTGAATTTTAAAGTATTTTTAGATGTAGAACTGGGATGCAACTTTTTAAAAAATGAATGCATACTTACAAAGCCATGATATCCTTCTCAGTATAAAAAATTAAAAGAATTTTTTAGTGTATATTAGAAATGTTCTGTTAATTTATTGAGCTAATATGTGTATATCAATCTATATGTACATATATATACACACATCTAATATCTACTGTTCTGATGTTAACAAATGCAGGTGAATTGAAGGTACGTAGTTGCTCTTGTTTCCTACATGAAATAAAGAGGTAGTCCATTGTTTAGATTCAGGTGACTTGATCGGTGCTTAATAAGCTTTTTGATTAGTTTAGAAAAGATGTGTGTCTGAGAGATATGAATTCATGCTTTTTGAAAAAAGATAAATCATGTTAAACTGTCATAAATAATACTTCATGAGTGCTCCTGAAGAGTTAATAGATGACAGTCTTTCTTGTGGAAACATTACTTTTAATGTTAGAAAGCTAAGCACAATTTTTTGCTCAAGCCCAGAGTCATTTGTTATCAGTCAGGTCAGGCAATGAAATGCTATGAGGTTGGTTCCAGCTCTTTTTATAGTTATTTCTCTCTCGCTGTCTATATCTGTGTTTGCCTGCATGTTGTGTGTGGTTCAAAACTTGCGTATCATCTGTGCATCTTTCAAATACAAATAGTCATTCTTCCTAGCTTTCATATGCGAGACAGAGGCATGAAGGTGATGTGAGGTTATTCAGTGCCCTATAATGTAAGCTAATAGCCAAGCTATCCAGAAAAGCTTAATTTGGGGGTTTCTTAACCGTTTTATTCCTCATTTGCCATTTATCCTTGTCCACTACTTTATAAGAGACTATTTTTCCTTTTAGGTTACACCGCAGTTACATTTTACAGCTGAAGCAGTGGACCAGATTGTATGTACTTTGCTATTCAAAGACTGGAGTGCAACTTACTGTTGCCATATGTTAGGAATCACTGTCCAACTCTTGCGTACAAGTGAGAACATATGGCAGATAGGTAATGGTGATTTTCAGCTGTTAATTAGTCATGTTTAAACCAATGCTTCACTAACTATGCCTCCAGTCAGGTCGGTCTGTCTGTCTTATCTCCCCCTTGTGGTGAAATCAGTGGTGTAAGTTGACGTGGAAAGCTTCGGGGAAGGGAGGGGAAGGTTTCTTTCTGCTGAAACCCTTCTGGAGTTTGGAGGGTGGGGCATGTCTTCCAAGTCAGTAGCTGTCCCTGAGTCCAAAGTGCAAAGTACAGAACATCCGTTTTGTTGAGGTGGGGTGTTTTGCTTAGAGATGTTACGTTTTGTTTGGTTTGTGTAAAATAAAGTTGGTGATGTGATAAATGCCGCATAATAAAACAGGAATTAGAAGTGTCTCTTAAATGCTGGCATCTGGGATGGATATCGGTTTTGTAGTGTTGGATAGAGGTTTTACCAGTAATGACTAAACCTTTGAACCTGTTTGCTGCGAGCTCTTCTGATAGAACATGAGTCTGTTTCATAGTTACTCCGTATCACAACTCTGGTTACTTAACTCTGTCACTGTGTACTGTTTATGACTCCCCTCTTCTACTGCTAGGTTTTCTATTACAATGACGTAAACGTTCTGTAAAGTACTGTAAGATATGGTCAAATGTGTTAGTGCAGTAGTGATCCCTTCAGAGCAAAGGGAGACGTATTGGCTTTTCTCCAGCGTTTGCGACTACTATCAAGAATGTTTGTGTGTTCTCCTTGTGAATTTGAAGTCAACCAAGATAGTGCAGAAATGCTGCTAGTGCACTGCCAGTGCTTCACCGTACGGCCATGTGCTCCTGTCTTAGCTCCCTGCTGTTAGTATCGGAAATCATGTGGCTGGGTTTTGCACTGCATCCGCTTTAACACGGGTGGAAACTCGCTTGCCTTCATGTAATTTTGCAGAGTTGGTTGTCAGCTTAATAGGGGAAAGGGGCAGCACGAACTCCTCTTTGGTGGCAGAATGGTCTCTATGTTACCTTGTATCAATTGTGGAGTTGCATCTTCAGTGTCTTTACTGCTTGTGTCTTACGTTGTATTCATGATGTAAATTATGGTAAAATGAAACCCTAATCCAAATAGCACCTTTTCCACTGCTATTTCTTTTGTATGAAAGATGCTGATTCCCATAATGTAGAGAGCAGTCTGAAACCCAGATGAAGTCACATGAGACTAAGAGTTGGACTTCTGATTCAATTCTTTACCGTAAAACAGGCTCACCCAAAGTTATTTTTAGGTGACATTAAGGTGCAGATCATGTATAAAATGTTAATGCAAGTAATCCTGCAGTTACAAAGGCACTGATAGCATTTGCTGGAAGCAAAACTCTGCAGAAGCGGTGAGACAAGACAGTGAGCTATGAAAGGGCAGTTTTCATCCTTGAACTACTTGACACTTTGAGCTAGCCGTTCTTTCCAAAAGGAATTATGAAGGTGCTGAAGTATTTGGTTAACGTTCTATTGTGTGTTTGGCATATCTGTTCTCTGGTTCAAGTTCGATACATGAATTGTCAAAGCTAGAACTTGCTAATTTGGGGCTTGGAGCCAGGAAAGTGAAGGATCAGCTAATTACACTATTTCAACACTTTTAAAAAATTAATTTCAAAGCCTTTAAAAGCCTTTCCTCTGTTTAATTTTCATCAGTTGGCTCAGGATTAATATATTTAAATGGCAGTATTGTCAGATAATGTAACATTTTTCACTGTGTGCTTACTGGAAAGAAATTGAAAAAAATGTAAGAAAGGGGAGAAGTACAAATTCTTGTTAAATTTAATTTTAGCCGAAAGAAGGGTTTTTTTTTTATTGGGACTTCGCTTACTTGAAAGCTAGCAAATAAAACTTCTGCAGTGCTAAATACAAAAATAAGATCTGGGACACGCAAATACATGAGTAGAGGTACTTTTTGTGTGGATTCTCACCCCCCAAGAGTAAAGCACTGTCTGCACAAGCCACTGCATTCCGCACTGAGAGCGCTTTGTAGTGGTGTTGAGTGGTCAGTAAAAGAGCTAAAAACTTTGCTTTTTGTTGAGGAGCTACTCTTGAAGCAGCAGAAGTTTCTTCTAGGGAGGTTGTTTGCTTAAGCAACTTTGGAGCAATATGGTTGATGATGTTACAGTATGTGTTTCCATACGTATGTGCCTGCTTTCCCCACTCCAGAGTCCATTAGATCCATGTGGAGCAATGAAGTATTTCATATCTTATGTGCAGGAAAAAGGCAACGTTATGGAGAAGTGCTGCCTTCCTGAATGTTATTCCCACTCAAAACACTTTCTTTTGGTGGGGAGAAAAGAATTTTTTCGATTCATGTCACCTTTCTGTCTGGATAAAACTTAGAAGTCTGATCTTAACCTGTCTTCAAAATTTGTTCCAAATTCTAACTACTTCTGAAAAATCAATGAGTTTGATTGCTGAGGAATGCGGGGATTGAATAGAAGCTGTCTATTAAGAAGTGCTGGAGCACCCTCTGCAGCCTCGTAATAATATTTAAATGAGCTTTGTACATTTCTGGTGATAGACTAGTGATATGAATGTCCAAAAAGGAAAATTAAGTATCCAGGTGCTTTATACTGCTCTACAGGCCCATCAAAGTACAATGGGTAGATCCTTAGCGAAAATAATTAATTAGCATGTTGTAGACCTTTTGCGTCTATTATCCTACTGTACCTCTGCTGAAAAGAAAACTCTCTGCAGTTGCTGTGGGTTCACTGCAGTTCAAGCTGAAAAGTAAAGAATAGCATGTCCGATGGGAATTGTGTGAGAATTAGTTCTGTATGATAGGCAAATTATAATGCTATTTAATAAACTGGGAGAAAGGCCTAAGAAGTATTCCCCTGTTGAACTGCCAGTTTACTGCCTTATGATCACAAGTTTCCAAGATTTGGTAACCTGTGAGTCATTTGAGAGCTCCACGTTCAGCAGCAGACTAATCGCTGGTGTCATGCTGGGACACTGGTTCAGGTCAGGCTGGGTAAGCGTGTGGCCAAGCGTATTTCCAATGCTATGGGCATTTTGCAAACGTCTGGGTTTCTGCCAATCTGCTGTTGAACAGCCTGACCTTCCTTAATTTGAGCCACACTAGGTTGCAGAATAATGTGTTGTAAAGCGTTCAAGACTGCATAACTGAACCATGAACATCTTGTGATTTGTTTTCGTAGGTGAATGCTGTTCTTTATGTACAATAGTAATTTTTTTCCATAGTATTTTATTAAATCAATGACACTGTGTATATACCAGGATCGTGTCAACTCTTTTGTTGTATTTCTTCAATATCTTTAAATGATTCATTCAGAATATCGTAATGATAACTAATGACAGCTAGTGAAGCACATGGGAGTTTTCTCTGCTGTGTCTGTGTAGAATTACCTGTCTTTGGGTGGTGCTATTTTATCATGGCTTTCTGTACAACATAGATGGATTTGCAGCTACGCAAAAAATCACAGAATGGTGGAAAGGATGAGGTTGGAAGGGACCTACTAGTCCATCCTGGTTTCTCAGGACCTTGTCTAGTCAGGCTTTGAATGCCTCCAAGGTTGGAGACACCAGAACCTCTCTGGGCAACCTGTGCCAGTGCTCAATCACCATTACAGTGAAAGTGTTCCCTGATGTTCAGATGGAATTTCCTGTATTTCAGTTTGTATCCACTACCCCCTTTGCTCACACTGGACATCACTCGGACAAGTTTGTCTTCTTTCCGTACTCCCATCAGATGTTTACACACATTGATAAGATCCACTCTGAGCCTTCTCTTTTTCCAGGCTGAACAGTCCCAGCTCTGTCTGTCGTAGTATGACAGATATTCCAAGGTGTGAGTCTTTGTGGCCCTTTGCTAGACTCTCTCCAGTATGTTCATGCCTGTCTTGTACTGGGAAGTCCAGAACTGGACCCAGCACTCCAGATGTCTCACCAGTGCTGACTTTAGCCTGAAGAAGAGAAGGCTGAGAGGGGACCTTCTAAGTGCTTACAAATATCTGAAGGGTGGGTGTCAGGAGGATGGGGCCAAACTCTCTTCAGTGGTGCCCAGTGACAGGACAAGCGGCAACGTGCACAAACTGAAGCATAGGAAGTTCCAGCTGGACATGAGGAAGAACTTCTTCCCTCTGAGGGTGACGGAGCACTGGAACAGGCTGCCCAGGGAGGTTGTGGAGTCTCCTTCTCTGGAGATATTCAA
>Ga0065711_1043234_pt1 | contig 14847 bp, 11 predicted proteins | sample Hoacrofraction12_FD_59098 | JGI IMG/M metagenome (GOLD analysis project Ga0065711, IMG submission 59098) | Hoatzin crop microbial communities from Cojedes, Venezuela - Epithelial fraction 12 v2 (version 2) | ecosystem: Host-associated > Birds > Digestive system > Esophagus > Crop | place... | reverse complement strand
CAGAGAGGTAGTGGAGGCCCCATCCCTGGAAACATTCAAGACCAGGTTGGACAGGGCTCTGAGCAACCTGATCTAGTTAGTGGTGTCCCTGCTCGCTGCGGGGGGGTTGGACTAGATGAACTCTAGGGGTCCCTTCCAACCCAAAATTTTCTATGATTGTATGATTCTATGATTCTATGTTGTTTATGGAGTCTAAGGAAATTGAAGTTGCTTTATCTCACATGCTAAGAAGGCAATCCATTTCCAGGAGTGTGTCAAGAAATACAGATCAAAGTGGGATGTAACCTGTCACATCATCATTAATATATACACTATCACTACTGTATAGATCTCTCTCTCTTCTTCTCATTATACACACTATATAAGCAAGTTATGTATAGATAATGGCTATATATATAAAACCACAATATTTACACACGGTATATGTGTAGTCATATAACTCAATAATCAACAAACATGGAAATTTGAACCAAATATTTGAAAACATAGAAGTCAGAAGTTGTAGAGCTAATGCTGAAACAGACACCTTCCTTTCCTCCAAATATGGCAATGATGCTATATGGTAGATGGAGAGAATCAAGCGTCTCGAGGATTAAGAGTATCTGTAGCCAACAAATGAGAAGCTCTGAGAAAAGATTTATATTTTAGTGTTATCCTGACTTTCAGCACCTGACACAAGATTTTTGTTAAGTAACTCCCCACTTTTAGGCAATTAGCTATTCTGAAATAGCAAGTATCATGCATGTGACCTCCCCTTCCCTGTTTTGCCCCTGTGAAAGATTTGTCATTCATTCACTGTTCATGGGACCAGAAAGAAATTGGGTAATTTAAGGAGCATTGTTGGAGTTGGTGTCTTAGAAATGTTTTTTCTTTCCTTTCCTGTGCAGCAATAGTATTTCCCAACGTGTGGGTTTCAGACAGCACAGAAGTGTAACTGTTATGAATGTCCAGCTGCATATGAAGTATTTGTATGGGGCCGGCAGACAGGATATGAGACCTGTGGGATGCCATGTCTTTCTGGATTGGAAACTGGAAGGCAAAAATATGCCCATTTTACCTCCCATGCCCTTCAGCTGTGCAGTTGTTCTTGGATACAGCTTGAGAAAACAGTGGTAGATATCACTGTTTATCTTAGATAGCTAAACCCCACTCACGGTGATGGGGATTAGGCAGTGGTGTCAAATGCCCATCCCAGCTCACCGGGCATTGAAGCAGCTGATTTGTCTTTGTGACAAGGCTCAGCATCCACAGATTTGATGGGTCAGTCTACTTTGAACATTCTTAGTTCAAAAGATACTTTGTTTTCCTGGATCATCATTTCATTAGTTGCACCAAATAAGACTCAGGTATTTATTAGCTTATGACTTGGTACAAATGGGTGTGTAAAGGATAATTGCTAAGTAGACAGAATGGCTTAACACAAGACATCTCTGAATCTGGGAAGGAGTTATGCTCAGAAACTTGCATATCCTTCTTTTGCCACAGGGTGGAAACAATCTCAGGAACTCAATAACATAGCTGCAACAGTTTGAAAGTAATAATTAAATACCATATGCTGTACATATGAATGCAGATGCAGCTGATAGCTTGGAGCAGCTCTGAACTGAACACATGATATGGTTTTAAGTATCTGCCTGAATGCCTCTTTACACCTGAGAGAACAGCATGGCTCCTCAGATGTTCCAATCTAGTATTTAAACGATATAATAGTTTTATAAAATTCCATGTAAGGCCTGTTTTTCTTAATAAACTAGATATAACTATAAAAAGTCAGTGTACTAATAAAAGGAAGAAGAGCTCAGATCCACCAATATGTTCAGGCATGTAATGCCTCTAGGTATGTGTCTCCCAACAGATTTTGAAAGGGTGAATTAAAATATAAACTGCACTTCTGAGTTCAGGCCAGAGGGTTTGTCTCCTAAATCACTAGTTTGGGAAGATTTTCCAACAATCAAAGACTTCTCTAAAGATAGTCTTTTAACAGTAGAAAGACATCCCTTTTTGCCTCTACTAACCTGAATAACTGATTTGAAGAGAACCTACCAAATGCTCCTGTTCCTCCCAAATTAGGGACTAGCTAAGCTGATTTGACTTGAGGCAGTGATATGTGTTGCAGTGCTGAAGTCTGCTGTTGATGAGCCGAGCAAGCTATCTCTACAGTGTCTTTTTTCCCACTTGCTGGAAAAAAAAAGATTTCTGTTCCCTAGAGATGCCCATCCAGCGATTTTACAATCTCTTAATATTCATATCAGAATGAGAAAATGTTTAGGTTTTGACACAAATTGATCAAAAGCCATGAAATTTTTCTGTCAAATCTTATGCACTCCTACCCCAACTCAGCCTCTTTGCCTTTTGATCCACAGCTGCCTGTAGGTACTTTCTTCTCTTCCTTTACATGACACAGGAGTAAAGGACTTTTAATCTGAGAAGCATGTTCAGTCTGTAATATAAAGTGGCTGACATTTCCAGTACAAAAAGCAGTGGAGTTTAATCTAGATGGGAACTTCCTCTGAGAAAACATTAGATCAGAAGCAAGTGAACTAATTTGGAGCCTTTACAAGAAAACCAGTAGCTCCAGAACCCTCCATTTATACGCCTTCTCTGCTTGGGGGACACCTTGCAGTATTTCCCTCCCGGCACTAACAACAGTCCAAGCATTGCAGTGTTTGCAGTACGGGGAGGATTTCAAGCCACAGTGTTGCTGCTGGCATTTTGAAGGCTGCACAGAAGAGGCCCGGTAAATAAATGACAAGAGAGATGTGTGTTGGCAAACTCTTTTCTGCCGCTGCCATTCCCCTCCAGATATGTCACATTTTTTACTCAGTGTATTTCCACAAGCATCCGCAGTGTAAATGCACCCTGTACGGTTTGAGTTTAAGGCACTGTGGCAAATCAATGCCATTTTGGCACCTGGGAGCCGGGGAAGCCTGCTGAGCCCTTCTGCACAGAAGTAACTGTTTGCTTTGCCCTGTCCCATTAAGCAAGGGAGAAAAATGGTGACAAGTCATTAACAAGATCTTCTGTGTTTCGTTTTATGAGTGCCAGCTGTTCCCCAGCAATCACTCATAACACCGAGCTGTTGTGGGATTATGAGTGAGGATCATGTAAGCAGTGAGCAGCTTTTGAACTAAGGCCAGAGTGGGCAGTGCCATGGCACTGTGCGGGCCAGAAGCTACCCTGGACGGGGGATGCTGGAGCTGTGGGGGATGCCCAGGCTGGCAGGGATGGAACAGGGCAGCCTGAGGGGCACGGGGGCAGCCCCAGCCCTGGACATGGAGCACCTCCCTGGGGATGGGGTAGGCAAAGGCTAGGCCAGGCTCTGGGCTTGTGGGTGGGCCTGGCTTGGCAAAGCCCACAGCCAGGCCAGGCAGGGCTGTGCTTAGCCAGAGCCCGGCCCTGCTGCGGTGTCACTAGAGCAAGGACTGATGGCTCTGGGTGCTGACATGGGGTCCTGAGCCATGGGCAGGGTGGGGGGAGCCCTGGAGGACTGGGCAAGGGCAGGCAGAGCTGGCGGTGTCCCCAAAGGCCTGGCAGGTAGAGGGGATTTCTCTGGAAATTGTAGAGGACTTTTACAGTGAGGGAGGCCCTGACTTTAAAATCAAATTTTCTAGCCACAGCACAGATAGGTAAACATCTCAGTGCTGCTGCAAAGCTGTTGCAAGGCCATGACATCTGGTAGTGGCTAGGCCAAATCCTGTGTTTCCTAGGTAATAAAAATTAATGATATCATCCTGAGTTCAGCTGAGAGGGGCCAGTCAAACAACAGCTATAATGCTAATAAACATGGAGTCAAAGTTGGCTCTATTTGTTTATTTTGGGACCCTCCCCTGCAATCCAAAGCTGATATCAAACCCAGCCCCGGCAATCCCCTCCTGCTAGTGCTTAGAAGAATACCAGACCTGGAAGATCGAGCATCAGACAAACTACATTCAATATGCTGCTGAAGAGTAGCCTAAAATAACCAGTAAGACATATCATGGGCAGGGAAGCAATTTACATCCTAATTTTCTGAGTCCACATCTCCAGATTGGGAAGGAGCTTTAGTATTTGCTACTGATTGCTAAGAATGTAGCAACTTTCAAGCCAGAAACCTAGCTTGGGAGTCTTCATAGACATACCCATTACATGCACAAAGATCAGTTCATGCTTCATTCTTTCAGTAACTTAATTTGGATGAAGGGAAAGCCAACAAAAAGGAGGAACAGAAGCCCCCATGGTGGACAGCAGAGAATCTTCTGCAACATAGGCTATTTGAACACAAAATGGCAGCAGCCTCCAACAAATGCTTGGAAGTTTAAAGATGCAACACACAGAAAGTAAAGCCGTAATTGTTCCCAACAGCAGCAACATAAGCCATAGCTAGCAATTACCTGAACCATCTGCTCCCCCAAGTAACAGCTCTTAACACAAGCACGAGATTGAAAGATTCTCTCACTACAGGCATATACTCAATTCACATTGGAAAACGGCAATAAAAATCAAATATTTTCCTCTGCAGTTCAACATGCAGGAGATTCAACAACAGGATTATCCACAGATAATACAAAGATAGAAATTGTATTAGTCATGAAAGTCTTTGCAGCACAAGCCCAGTCCTGTTTCATGCAAATGCTGACAAAACTGATAAGCACATTTTCTCCTTACAGTCAGAATTTATAACCTGAAGTGGCTGTTATAAAGGAAAAGTAAATGATCCCCTAATACTCAAATCAATCTTGTGAGAAATAATCTGAATAATGAGTTACAATTGCAAGAGATGAAATTAAGATAAGAACAGTTAAATAAGGATTTAAAGGAACATATAATGTTTAGTATGGTGTTGCGAGCCTAAATTAGACTTTTAAATGTATGCAGACAGAGAGGAAGAAGGGGAAAAAATAAGGAACTGGAGCAGAGGCCTCAGATAAAGATGAGCCTTTTGATGAGAAATAATCAGAAGAAATGTCAGATTGGCATTATTTGAGGAAAAATCCCCACTTCAAATAGAATTTTTGATGCAACTAGCTTTTAGAGCTTGGAACTGTAGGAGGATTTCCATTTACAGTAGAAAATACACAAAAATTCTTACAGCTGAAATCAGTTTGTTGCAGAGGTGATTAGAAATTGTCTCTAAGGACATACTGAAGCACAAGATGTGGAACCAAGCTAATAACATCTCTCACTTTGCACTGTTCGGTGCCTCACACTGATGGATGAACTTCACCTTCACAACAGTACAATGAGAGGAAAGTATTATCCCTATTTTAAAGGAAAAGAATGGAATAGATGAGTTTTATATAATCTCCTGGAACACTAATGATGAACTGAAAGCATTTATTATGGAGGAGGGGGATATAGGGTCCTGCGATAGGATGTTGACTACAAAATCAAACCTGAAACACAATGAATTCCAAGAATAAGGCATCTTAGTGTTTACTGTTATTGAGTTAGGTACCGTGCTCCTTGTTTTCCTTCCAGGATCAGTAAAATATTGAGCCTATAGTCCTATCAAAAGTTGGAGCATATGAGGATGGGATTTATCTCATCTGACTGCAAATGTCTACAATGTGGCCATATCACTGATTACTCGAGCTTTATATCCAATGCAGAAAAATAGGATGTGATTCAACTCACACTGAAGCAGATGTCTAGCTCAGGTCAGAGAACTGGTGCTATTTAAGTTCCTTGTCTCCCATTGTCCGCAAAAGGAACCTAGTGGCATTAGTGCAGATGCTACCACGGACACTTATGCTGCAGATGTTCACAAGCTGAGGAGAGTGCCTCAGGCACTGAACAGTGAAAATTAAACCCTAGGCAAGATGTTGTGGTACATATTTGGATTATGACACTAGCACCCTACCCTCTTAACAAGTTCTTCATGTGACTGTTCAGGTCATTTTTAATTACATCCAATAAAAATACAGTTGAATCCAGTGGTGGGGAAATACAAGAGGAAAAAAACCCATGTTCATTCAGACTTTGTCCAGAGGGTAGGGAGGAAGTAAGAGGGAGACGTTTTGTAACCGCAGGTGGTAACCCATCATTGTTTGTTGACAATGTTGACATTGTTTGATGACAATCGTCATCCAGGTCCTCTTGCCTGATACTTTAAATTAAGAATGGTGGAAACATTAACAAGAATATTAAAAAAAACTATTCTGCGTTGGCAGTGAAATGAAGGATGACATAATAGATCTTTAGTACTCTTTGCCTATTTATGTGTTCATCCAGTGTTTATCTACTTATTTATCTAGTTTGCTAATTTTTTCCCATTTATATACTTCCCTGTGCAGAGAATTTTTAAGGAATCTCTCAGGTTATCAGCCACCTTGGTGTCTGAGTATTTGTGCTAACTCCCGTGATTCTGTCCTGCAAACCATATGATAGGTGAACTGTGAGGAGACAAGGCCATTATTGAGAGATTAAACAGTGGGAATGAGCTGAGGGGAAGCTTCAACAGATTGTTTGTGTCATGAGGTCAGTTACGCCTGCTTTAAAGTTTCCAAATAGCTCTTTGCAACCATAAAAGTTGAAGAAATTCTTCTTTACAATGCAAAGGAAAACATCACAGAAAAACCTTGAGAGAGGCCCACTGCTGTCCAATCTGGAGCTGCACAGCTTTCCTTCAGGAACCACTGACTTAGGAGACCCGTAATATTGCCTGCAGTATTTATTGCTGGGTTTTGCTTTGATGTCAGTTGGCATTAGATCAGGTCCTTGTAGCACAGCCTTGATTATCATGCAGAACCTGAAAGATGTTGACATAATCAAGCTTTCATATAAGCAAGGGTATATTTAAAGCATTAAATGAATACCTAAAGACACAGTTGTATAAAAGCTAACAGGCAGTTACAGATCATTGGCTTTGGAAAATAAAAGAGAGAAACAAAACTTTTATTTAGTGTTATTATTATTTCAGTGACATTCTGTAATCCAACCAAGGCCCTGTTAAACAATAATTAAATAATTTTTAATCTTTATTGTGTTGTGCTCTTTAATTATTTTCATGGCATCTGGAGAGGCTCTCCTAGTTGAGGATGATTATTAAAAATAAAAGACATTGTAAATAATAAACCAATCCTTAATATCCATCTTTTCATAAAGAGTGAATCCCTAAGTACGCTTAGAGGAAAACCTGTTATGTTGCAAAAAGAAAACTGAAGCAAGAGAAAATGTAGTGACTTTTCTCCAACAAGTTAGTGTCAGTAGCATCACTACAATCTACACCATCTTCTTCACAGTCTTATTTTTTTCTGATTAGGATACAGTGCTGAAGTGATTCCTGAAGTGAGTCCATTCCCGTTATCAATGACAGTGTTAATTCACTTAAGCTTGAAGTCTGAAGACACTAACTAGATAAATTCCTGCTTGCTTTTAAATTAGTACACAAGAATCTGAATAGCACTGGATGAAAAGACATGAGTCATTCGACACCGGTGAGGTTCAAGACATGGCTAAGATTTCCCATTAAAAACAAGGCTTGCTAAGTACCATATACTCATAGTCAAAATCATGTTAAGGCTGGCTTCCAGTCAGCTAAGGTTCTCAGTATCTGATGACAGTGGTACTTAAGTTATAAAAGTGCCAACAGATGAAAGTGCCTCTGTTGTGGAGGCAAAATAGCATTTCATGAGAGGTGAAAGATTTTGGGAAAAAAAAAAAGATATCTCTGTAATGTAAATGATATTATATATACAGTTTTTGAGCATGAAAGGGACAGAAATGTACCTGCTTTGCAAAATAAATGCTCTGTATTAGAAGAGAAAGGACACCAATCCATATAAATCAAGGCCAATGCATAAGGCTTGGGTGTTACGACATTCAGCTTCTGTATTTTTTCACAGATGTCTAGTTTTGTTATAGTATTTTCCTTTGGTACAACTTTTAGCACGGGGAGGATATCAGGAAATAGTATCACACTTGCTGTACAAGACGGCTTTGTGGGCTCAGAGTCATGCTTCTGATCCCAGTAAGTATTCTTTCTGTGACATGCACATTTCTATCTCTTCCTTTCTTAAATTCCCAACTAGGTATCCTGGTCATAGGTAGGAAATACATATTGGATGAAACAGGCAGTCCCTTCTCTGAAGACTTGATATCTTAGTAAAGCTATGTAGACAAAGGCAAAACAGGTGAAGATGCCAGGCCAAAGTTATGCAGGAGGCTGAAGTGGGGGATTTTGAATCCAAATTACTATTAGTCAGCACAAGGCCCTGACAGAGCTCTGTCAAATGAATGTGTAGGCTGCTTGTGCTCTGCAGAGCTAGGAGGCTAATGCTGAGGAGGGCTCAGAGATTATGTTGAGCTTCATCGAAATTACTCAAAGCTCTAGCAACCATTACAGTTGAGAGCTATGTGGTCAATTCACACAAATATAACCATGGGAAGTCCCCAAAACCTTGACTGCACAGGTAAATTCCCACTTTGAATCTATGGGATGTCTGCTCTTGCTGAAAGAGGTAACAACTGGCACATGGACATTATCTTTTATGAGTCTTTGGGAAAACCTCACCAGCATCACTAGCATCTTTATGTTTGAAGCTTCAGCAAAACTGAAAAAAGTGTAATGGTTAAGGAGGATTGAACACCTCACAGATCCTCAGAAGAGCTATCTTCATCCTGGGAGGAAGACAGGTTAAATTTGAAGAACTTTCGTGACCTACTGTCTATACAGTAGCTGCTCTGCAGTACAGTAGATTTTAACATTCAAGGCTTTCATTTTGGTAATTTGTGCTAACACTAAATGTTTAAAGAAAGCAAAGCCGAAAAACATGCAAGTTGGAAATTCTCCCAGATGGTGCCATTTTCTGCTCATAGAACAGACTTTTTTTCAAAGCACAACTGTCTCTAAGTTCAATGATAACTTGAATTCTCTTTTATCTAAGCGTTATAGTTACCATTGATTCTTTCTCTTTATTTTACTCTCACTTTTTCTAACTTCTGGTGATCCCTCCTCCACGCTTCAGTCCCAATGACAGTAATTCATAAAGTCATTTGAATTACATGCACTATGAAAGGTTTTTGTCAAATGATGAATGCAATTTTCATTTCACTCCAGTGAAATGCAAGAAAAAGTTAGGAGCAATTTTGTAGCATATAGCATTGTAAATCTTTATTTGTGTATTTTATTACTATTGCAAGGCTATGGACCGTAGTGAACTTGACAGAACTCGCTAGACGCTTTCCTGAGAAAGTTGCAAGACTAGAAAAGGTGTAGGGTGCTACCAAGTCTCTATTTACACAATGTCCTAACACCAAAATGAAATGTGACAACTGTAGCTTCAACCTTTCCTACCCCCTATTCAGGGTAACCAGGCTGAACAAGTGAAGATTTATATTTTATTCCTCAGTCATGCAAAAAAAATCCTACAGGAAAGATTATTTTCAAAACAGAATGGGGAAGAAGGTGATAGAAATCACTTTACAAAATTTACCATTCTCTTCTTGTGAAGAAATATTCAAAGGGATGAATCAATATTGTGCAATCTCTTTTGAAACCCAGACATGATCCAGCCACATACACTCCAACCCAAGCTTAATCTGCATACAAACATCTCTTGTTCACTGTGCCCCTGATTAAAAGGATATGTAAAACTTGAGTCTGACTTCTTCCACTGCTCTAGTAGAGACAACCAGTCTCTCTGCTCTAGTGGACAAGACAACAAGTTTAAACTACTCAGAGTGAAGGACAAGAGTAAGTGTGCCTGATGTTTTGAAAGAGATGCCCTGAAATAATCCGAAAAGGACTAAAAGTAGCATAAAAAGCAGATTCAAGTTTGTGAGGGGAAAAAAAACTGCAAAACCTGTGGGATTTAAGAACAGATTAAAAAGCAGTGCTAGGTAGATCTAGATAGATCTTAGGTAGAAGGTAGGATGGATACTGTCCTTTGCACCAAACATACCTGGACAGTAAGTGGCATTCCAGAGATTACTGAATTTGGTAAGAGGTAAAACAATTTCTTGGGTTCTTCGTTTTTTTAGGATGAAATATAGAGCTGGGACTGTAACCCCACATATAACTAAGTACTAGCAAAATAATCAAAATCTGTTGAAACAAAGAAAAGAGAAGGAACAATGGAAATTTCTGAGAATTCACAAGGGCAAAATGCAGGTGACTTGAATGGGATAATTGGAATTTACTACCATTGCTGAAGAATGAACCAGAGGAAGAAAGCAGCCCAGGAAAAGGTCAATCGGAAGAAAAAATTAAGCCCCAGGTATGGCCCCAATGAACAATTGTGTCCTAGTACAGCAACTAAAGCAACGGTTTTCTATTCAGTTTGTTCACTCTGTCGTATCATTCAAGAAAAGGGAAATAAATCAGGCTGTTGCCTGACCTTTAAAAAACACCGGTTCCCAGTGAATCATCCTGCCACTGACATCACTTGGTTGTCTCCGCAAGTCTCTTTTTTACACATCCTGCAGCTGGCAACAACAGAGCTGTGGGCCTTGCATTTTCATGAAGCGGCCCTTTTCTCTTGCTTCTTAAGGTAAATAAAATACATCAATTGGAAGCAACTGAAATAGAAATCTATTATCATGTCCACTGTACCTGTAGAGAGAAAATCAGTAACAAGAATAAGATCTTCGTGAACCTCTATCTGAAAACTCAACGTGGCATCAAAACATTACTTTTTAAGTTACTGAAACTGTTTCTTTCTCTTCGTGGTTATTTTTAATGGGTTGTTCTGTCTTCTACAACAATGAAATATCCAATGGATTAGAATTGATATATGAAAAGCTTTGCTGTATAAATTACACAATGATGTAAAAGAGAGATCCATAGTTGTTTGTGAACATTACAAGGTTCATAGTTACATGGTGGATATTATGCTGGCACAAAAAACTAAGAATCTGCTAATTTTGGTGCACCATTTTTTGTCATAAATGGCTGAAAGAGCTGACAGTGGCAAAACATAAAATGGATTCTGCATTTATCCTCCTTTCTAATTCTGCTCTAACCATTTTTTAGGCCAAAGTAGATGATGCAGAGAAAGAAGTAAAAGTGACCTAAAATTTAGTGCCTTTCTGGAGTCAGAAGAGTAAGGAAAACCTTTACTTTGAGCCTTCAGTGTAGTTTCTAGCGGATATGGTGGGGCTATGCAGTTTGTGTAAAACCTACATACTTGATCTCTGTAAAAAACCATTAGCTGTCCTTGAACTTAGTCTGGAGACACTTTGGATTCTTAACTGACTGTATATGGAATAAAAATGAAAATATGAACTTAGGGCAAGTCAAGATCAAGCAAACGGGATGTATAGAAGAATGTCATATTAATGCCTTTCTTCTCATTAATCTTTGTGGCTGAACTTGCTGAAAATTCATTCATCTAAGTTGTCCATTTAGGTAGCCTACGTCACTGACTCCAAGCTATCAGCAATAGTAGCTTCTTATAACTAGCAAACAGCAGTAATTCTTGTGTCCCTCAATAATTTCACTAAATTTTAGTAATAATTTCACTCATTTTGCTATTCTTATCATTGCTACTTCAATCTTTCGGAACCCTTTTCTCATTTGTAGATTAAATTTCTTCAGATACAGTTCATATTTATTTATTATCATACCAATGTTTGCTTTTAGCTTAAATTTGCTCTTCTTCTTCCCTGATATTTATTCCCTTGGCATATTTATAGAGAATAACATTATTCCCTCTCCATCTTTATTTTGCTAGGCTGGGTAAGGCAAGTTTTCTTCTAGTGTCTCTAGAGCAATAAATTCATTATTCTGCTATTCATCTAGTAGCTCATTTTTGCACTTGTTTCGGGTCGATTTAATCTTTCTTGACAATGGCTTTCCAGAATTGTCAGTGTTGCAGAACATCATTACTGGCATGACTGGGAAGTTTCCCACATCTGGCATATATTTAATTGCGGGAAATTAGTATCTATTTTATCCTTTTGACAACACTGTCCTGTAGTTTAAAAAGCTCTCTTCCTTCACTAGTGTTTGTCCTTCTGGTTTATTCCGAGGTAGCAATCATCTGACTCCTCAGTTTGTATTTTGCTATGCTGAGCAGCCTACGCTGTTTCACTCTTCTTTCAAAACTGGATATGCATTTTATTAATCTTTTTACTAGTCTTTATTTTCCTTTGCTCTCATTTCAATTCATCTTTCTCGCAGATGGTGATAGTCACTCACAGTATTCCAAACAACACCTTCCCAAGACTTTGCTATTAACACTCCCATGTGACTCCTGATATATCCAAAGAGAACGTTTGATTTTTTAATGATGGCATCATACCAGCGGCTCACAGTGATTTTGGTATTGACATGTGGGTTCAGACAGTTTTCCTTCTCTTTCTCCTCTGGCCAGTGGGATCCCAGGGCACTGCAGAAATTCTTGTAATTTGTCCCCAGGTGCACGACGTTAAACTTAAGTTGTAGCTCATTTCACCCCTTTCCTAGTACCCTGAATCTTCTGAATTACTAACTCGTGTAATACTCCAAAGCTGATTTCTACAGGTGGTATCTGTTGTATTTGTCTCACCAGTTCCTCTTCTGTTCCAGGATCAGGATCATTCACAAAAATAACATATGACATTACGCCAAAGACTAATTTTTGAGAAAATCCATCAGTGGTTGTTTTACAGCCCGACAATTCTTGTTCTAACAGTACTCTCTTTTTTCATCTGACTTTAGCCACCTTCTTAACAAGTTCATGCATTTTGCTAATCTACATCTTCCATCACAGAACCAGTAATTCCTTACACAGCTTCATAACTGAAATCGCTTGAGGTAATTCTGGCTAGATGAGATGTGTTTCATTTTTGTAGGGGGAAAAAAAAAGAATCACAGAAAGCAATCTACAGTATCTACATCTAATAAGCCCTTGCAATATTCTGTTCCTCAGTCTCTTCAATGATTCTTTCTTTCTGAATTCTTAACATATTTCCAAGGTCTGGTCCATGGATTTCTTGCTTCCTAGTGCACTTCTCTTTCTACATAAAGCCATTTCATTTTTTTCATTTCAGTTTTGTACCATTGTCAACTTGAAGTGCAGGTTTAAAATCTTTCGTTCCTGAATGAAGAATTTATTTGCCAGTACTTTCAGGGTTCTGAGCTGGAGATGATCTGCTCCCCTTCTCTTGAGAACATTCACCTCTGAGCTTTGTTTTCTCTGAAGTTCAATTTCTAATTCCATACTCTCATTCCCATTAACTATCTTCTTTTTGTCTTCATGCATATCATTGGTCATATTTAAAATTGTTATCCAATGCCCTCTTCCCTCTGGCATTTCTTCTACAAATTGGGAGACATCAGAGCTTTCAACCACCCTATTTTCCATGTGCCAAATTTTCTCATTTACACACGGATGGCAAATTTTGAAAATGTACTTTTCTTTAGAATGCACAGTCTACTAGACTCAACAACATTTTTAAACATGCACCAAATCCTACTAAAAGTATCTTGAGGGAAGGTTGCCTTTTGAAATGTTTCTCTCTACCTGGGTTTACCTGGATTCTGTCTTTACAAGAACAGAACATGTCTCTTGTCACTCGAGAGCAACCCTGGGAGTGGTAACTGAAAAGGCTCATGCCCCAGCAAAAAATAATCCCAGGAAATCAATGTTAATGGCAGTTTTCCCAGCTTCAGAAAAAGACTTCTTGTGATAAGCAAATAATAGAAGTTTTGATTCACTGCCATGGCAACAAAATAAATGAATACAAGTAGCTGGTTCTGGTTTATTAAAACATTTTATTGTCGTTCTCTTTTATTCCAGTAATGCTTAAATGCCAACTGAGAAGTGGGTCGTTTTGTGTTTCAGACTGTAAAGCATACAATGAATGACAATGTTTGTCCTCAACAGGCTAATCCTGTGCCATGGTAAGGTACCTCCAGTGACTTCAGCAGGGTTTCAAAATTTTTCCATGCCTTCCGGAGTCTGAAAGACAAACATAGCCAAGAACCTCTGGGCTGAGCTGCTTTTCTACGCACAGGCTTTCTGATGCAGGAAGGCTGTAGAACAGGGGAAAGTCAGGTATATGCACGTGTGTGACAGAAAAAGAGAAACTTTCTGTAGATTTAATGTAATGAAATATTGAGTTTCATTTTTCTACAGGCTTTTCTTAATCTCATTTTAGTTTTATGTATCTGCTTATTGTAACCTGATCAAACCAATGGGAGCTCTGCAGCGTTCTGAGCACTGCATGGGGCACAAAAGCCTCCAGTTTCATCAACACGTTCCTTTCCACTGACAGCAAGGGAATGGTTTAGTAAACAGCTTTAGTTGTCAAGAATTAAAACCCTGACCTATAAAAACCTTTATTTCCTTGATTGTCTGAGTAGGCTGGACATTTAATTACAAAGAAGAAAATAATCATAATGACCTATCAGGTTTTGCAAATTCCTTATCTGTGTTGATGACTTCCAGGGGATGGAATAATTTATTAGGTTCTCCAGCATTGGCAGTATATTATTCTATTTTCATCAGTGTTTCATATATACAGATAGCTATTTGAGAATGATTTCAGGAGACAGGGATGAAAAAATACTTGTGCAGCGGCCACTGACCTCATGTAAATGAAACTAATTATAAATTGTATTGCTCCTCATGGACCAAATTACATCCTGTGTGGCTCCACTGGCTCTCTATGCTCATTTGTTGAAAATCTATTAATGTGAGCATATTTTAACTTGTAAATCATCATCTCCACAGCTCATCTAGCAGAGAAAGAAGGGAGTCAGCCAAATCAGTTCTGTGTAATCCAAGGCATTGTGACTCTAAACACACAGTGGCTTGCTGAGCCACTCTCCATCATCTTTGAGACGTCCTGCAGGACAGGAGAGGTGCCCGAGGACTGGAGAAAGGCCAATGTCACTCCAATCTTCAAAAAGGGCAAGAAGGAGGACCCAGGGAACTACAGGCT
>Ga0065711_1043233_pt1 | contig 14847 bp, 9 predicted proteins | sample Hoacrofraction12_FD_59098 | JGI IMG/M metagenome (GOLD analysis project Ga0065711, IMG submission 59098) | Hoatzin crop microbial communities from Cojedes, Venezuela - Epithelial fraction 12 v2 (version 2) | ecosystem: Host-associated > Birds > Digestive system > Esophagus > Crop | place... | reverse complement strand
CGGACAACGGGACTCACTTTCGTAACAGCCTCATAGACACCTGGGCCAAAGAACATGGTATTGAGTGGGTGTATCACATCCCCTACCATGCACCAGCCTCTGGAAAGATCAAATGGTACAATGGGCTGCTAAAAACCACCTTGAGAGCAATGGGAGGATGGGACTTCCAAACACTGGGACACTGCTTTAGCAAAGGCCACCTGGCTGGTTAACACCAGAGGATCCACCAACCGGGCTGGTCCTGCCCAGAAAAACCTCAGCGCCCCATAGAAGAGGATCAAGTCCCTGTAGTGCACACGCGAAACATATTAGGGAAGACAGTTTGGGTTAGTCCTGCCTCGGGCAAAGGCAAGCCCGTCCATGGGATTGCTTTTGCTCAAGGACCTGGGTGTACTTGGTGGGTAATGCAGAAGGATGGGGAAGTCTGTTGTGTACCTCATGGGAATTTGATTTTGGGGGAGAATAGTCCATAAATAAATCGTATTAAGTTAATTGTTAAATAACCCTGTCACTCTTATCACTGTTATAATTGTTATGTGTTATACCAGTAGTAGCATAGTAAGAATCGTCCAGATTAAAGAAGGATGGACTTTTTGATGAAAACCTAGCAGAGCACAACGGTGATGCGACGGGACCTGGTTTTCAACAACTGGCACACAGCAACTTCATCAAGATCAACATTTCCAACCTGCAGACTGTGGGTGTGGGGCGTACCGGATACATCAGCTGTGAGCTCCAGATGCAGTAAGTGACCGCCCATCACCACACATCACCTCTCCTGCCACGGAAGACCATTACTACAGATGGAGCCCAAAGTCATGGATTAAATTAACTCAATGGACACCTTAGAGTGATGATCCATAGACTAAGGGAATGATATGTGGAGACAGGAGAAGTGGTGGTGATCAACTGGACAATGGGGGACCTGGGCATGATGTAGATGGTATGGAATAAGGTGTGGATAATGTCCTGGGTTCGGCCAGGACAGGGTTAATTTTCACTGGAATCCAGGAAGGGGCACAGCCGGGCAGACCCAACCTGGCCAAACAGAGCAGGGTATTCCATACCATGTACCGTCATGCTGGATTCCTGTTGGGGGTGAGCTGGGCGGCGGGAACTCTCTCGCGGCTCGGGACTGCGTGGCGGTGGCGGGCCGTGAGAGTGGCTCTGTCCGTTCCTGCTGTTTGTGTATTCTCCTTATCTGTATCGTTGTTGTTACTGTTCCCTTTGATTGCTGTTCTGTTAAAGTGCCCTTATCCCAACCCATCAGTTTTTTGCCTATTTCTTCCCATTCTCCTCCGCACCCTGGCGGGGGCAGTGACGACCGCATGTCGCTTCTGCTGCCAGCTGCAGATAAGCTATAACAAACACAGAAATGAACAATCCCATAGAAGGTCTAAGATGAAATGAGGGTCATCTGGTGGGCTGAACAAAAGCAGGAATTTTCTAATGGATGTCTGTAGAACAGATGGTGGTGTCTCACTCTCCCTGCTGTTATTGACCTAAGCTGCTTTCCTGTAGCAAGAAAGAATTCGCCTACCATTTGTCTCCTAGAATCTTTTCTATATCTTGAAATGGAAGGTAGAAGAAATCAGTTTCATGATACCAGAAATGCTATCTGGAAATTCGCTAATACCTCAAAAACATCCTGCAGTTCCAAGGTTCTGTGTATTCTGAGGTGACTTTACCTATCTCTACTAACCAGTGATGAAGCTATTATATTTTATATCATAATAAACCAGTTGCAAAGTAAAAACACAGTGGAGTCATACTCAGTGCAACAGCAAGTGTCATAATAAAATTCATATGTGCTTCAGTGGTTGTTTTATCTTCCAGTCTGTCAGCTGCTGTTGACTTTAATCCTGCTGTAACTCTCTAGAAGACTTCCTGTGAAGTAGGAACACAGATGTATTTCCACACGTGGAAAGCATTAATTGTACTAAGGTTGAGAAAGAATGTGCATGGGCTTTTCATTAATGATCTTATGTTATTTCCACACTCAGTAACTTCTCTAATTTGTTCTAAATGCAAAAAGCAGAGAAATTAAAACCAGAAATTAACTTCTGCAGTTCTTATTGTAATGAAAAAAACCCAGGTTAATAGATGTAATTACATCTATTCATGTAATTACATTCATGTAAATACATGTATTCATGTAATTACAAGGTCAGTAGAAAGGATATAAATAACATCATAGTGGGACAGTCCCTTGGTAATGTGTATGAGTCTATCATGTTTATAACCTTTAGAAAGATACACTAATGCATAAATAGTAAAAAAATTGAAAGGTTAAAGTGAGTCTCTAAATCCTTAAAGAACTCTACAGTACATTTTTTTTTTTCCTTGTTCTAAATGCTCCCAGTCTTGGGTAAGATAAAGTATCTTCTAGGCAAAACATCATTATCAGCAAATGTGTTTTGAGCTCCTACAAATATTAAGTGGATTGATAAATATTAGCTGATATAATCTGTAATGACTATCTTTTAAGGAGGAGTTCATGATTTTGGGAAGTTGAACGTGTCCCTTGTTTCTGACAACTTTATATAATTGTATATGAAATCTTCCCTTATTTTTCAAATCTATATAATTTTTTTCTCTTATAAAAACACATTTTGAAGGCAAGATTTAAATGCTGGGCTAACAATTTTAAATTGTGAAACAACAGTGACTCATACATCATAAAAGAGAAGGGACATCTTCCCTTACACGTGGCTCAAATACTGATGTCTGTTTCTGTGTACTTTGTTACTACTAAGGTTACAAATCAAAATGCATAATCTCCACCCTCCAAGAACACCTTTGACTCTTTGAATCACAGACTAAACACAGAGACAAATGTTGTAAATTTAACAAGTGTAATTCCCTGTTTAAAGAAAGCATTAAGGGAAGAAAATAAATCACTATTTCAAGCACAGCCTTTGAAATGAGAGCTGAGTTCACAAATGTGATGGTTCTACTTCTGCTAATGAAATGGCGATGCACTGTAGAAGAGTTTGTAATATATAGTTGAAAAAGAAAATATCACATTCGCGTTAGCTGCAAACAAATTTTCATTACCTGTAATGAAGGAAGCAAAGGCATTAGTCAATTACCAGTAAAGAATGGGAAATCTTACATATCTACATGGACAATGACAATTCCATATTTTCTTGTTCTTGTCAAGTACTCTTTGATCTCACATGGGAACAACAGCTATTTTTCAGTCATTCCACATTCTGCTGGCTGTGGTGTCAGGAAGCACAGGAATAGCCTCAGCTTCAAATTCCTTTTCATTTTGTGTAAAAATGATCTTTCATCCCAAATAGTACCAGAGCAGACAAAAGAGAAGTCCTAGGTTTCCCTTTTTTCCAGACAAGTCTTTGTTAAATAGTTCAGGTTTGTGAGCACAGTGTCTTGCTGAAAAACTGTCTTTTGGCCAAGCACCACTAGCATTTCAGTAACTCCAAATGTCTTTCTACAATTATATACATATTTGGGTACATACATGTATTTAAGTACATAGACATGTAAGCTTTTGTTTAGCTGGGTAAATTAAAGTTCTGTAGGAAGCCAATTTTTCTGGAAAAAATTTGCTACTTCAAAATCCTGTATAACTCACAAATCTCTCGAGGGCTCAGAATTATGTTGATATTAATAGGAATTACGTATGCTAAATGACATTCCATAGTGTTAGGTCACATCGGTAACATCAGACAGTTGTGTGTAATTTCAAGTGTCAAACCAGAACCTGAAACACAGAAAAGACAATGTTGCTGCTTACAACTACTTTCTTTGTGTTTTCTACCTCATCCTAAGGACTCTGTTATTTGAATATTTATAGTAATTTCTTCTCTGAACTTTTAATTTCTTTCAAAACTCCACAAATGGGATTATGAACTTGAGTAGAAATTCAAGGACAATTCTCTGTTTAACAATAAGACTATATGAAAAGTTACTTCTAAACCATGTGCTGTGGAGGATTTTCTCAAGGATTGCAAAGGACTCAACTGCAGCTTGATTAGAAGTGGAAAATCTGGAGAAGCTGTTGTGAAGCAACAATCATACAAAATAACTTGCACGGGATGGACAGACATGAGTATTTTGAGTAGGGAAGACAAGGTGGTGGCTTGCTTTTGAAAGCAGAATTTTCATGCAGATGACTTACGCAAAATAAAATAATTGCAAATACTGGACATCCACTGCAATCAGGATGCTCAAATTTTTTATACAAAAAATACTGAAATTCTGCTAATACTTCTTACATTTATCTTTCATCTAAATACAGAACAAGGCAGATACTGAAATTATGTATTCCGCAGAGTACTTTCTAAGGTACAGTAAGCACATTTTGAAAACTAACACCCTTTCAAAAGGATAGTATAAAGTAGATGTGTCACGTTACGATTTAACTCAGAATCAGTTTCCCTGTGGTGATACAAAGTTTGGCATAAAAGTATAAAACCCACCTGAGACGTAAAGGAAATACTCAGGAAACAATGTTTGATAGAGCATGTCTACAGAGCATTGCAATCATAAAAGCAGTTGCATACCTGCAGATGTACATATTAGCTTTTAAAATGTAAACTGCACGTGAAGAATCTTTGTTACTGGGCAAGATTCTGGAGGAATATCCAGGAAGAAAAGATCATCTGTACACAAGTTACTGTCTGTGTAACTGTTTTCTGCAGATTCTTCCTACCTGGATGACTGTGTCTTTTGACTTAAGTGTCAATCAAAACGCATGACTGGGTCAGAAGTCTAAAACTGTGTTGTTGTTTTGACGTAACAGCAGACTGCAATGAGAGTGCTTGCCACCAGCAAGAGCACAAGTTGCTGAAAAACTGCCCTAGATTCCATAGTGGGCAAGTCCACACAGTGAGCACATCTCTTCTGCCCTTCTGTCAAGCAGGCAGCAGTGTGGGCTGAGCAATTATCCTGAACACAGTTACAACACCCACGGATCACCACAATGCCTGGATTTGTTCTTTCCTTTGTTCTGTAGAAATTAATAAGCTATAAAAGACGTGACAGTAAACAGAATGCATGAATAATAATTCCTTCAATTATTTTGATTCAGTTAATTTATCTCCGTGTTGGGCTTATCTGCATGCCAGCATAGTAATATTGATGTGCTTGTACCAGTAAAACTAAGCAGGAATTTGAAATAAAATTTTATTAACTTTGGATTTTTGAACCATATCCACAAAACAATGCATTTTTTCACCTTATAAAATGATAGAGAAAAAATGGATTATCAGTATTTCTTCACTGACAGTTGGTATTTGAAAATGCAATACATTAGGTACCAAAAAGCATACAAGATTTTTGTCTTCTTTGGAGCTCTGGAGACGTATGCAATCTGAAAATCTGAACAAGGAATCAAGTGTACAGAGAAAGTTTTTATGCTTCTGAGCAAATTAACCTACAAAATGGTTGCTTAGATTGTGCAGCAAACCTCAATAACATTGTTGTCATTATTACTACAAAACTCATTCTTCTGAATACAATTATTTGAAATCAGTGTACAACATCTTGAACTTACCCTTTAAAAATTTCTAGGTACATGGAGTACCAGTGAGATTGTGTTTGCCATAGTTTGCATTGACTTTTCTGGACTTGAAAAATCTCATGGATTTACAGCAGGAGTAGGTACTTGCCGAGGGGTTGGCTGCAAATTTTGATGTATTTATCAGAAAGAGTTATTTATTTATTTAACAGAACCAGGCTTCTAACACATTAATAAAAGATCCGGGATTTATTTTCTTTTCATGTCGGTGGGGAAGAGGGAGAAGGAGAGATTACCTTTTATAAGTCTCAAGAAAAGAGTAGCAATTTTTTAAAAAGTCTGTTGTTCAAAGTTTGTGGTGACAATTCAGGTTGACATGCTAACCTATTTTGAGTGTTAAAATAATGTGTACTCTTAAAAATTTAAAAAAAAAATCTACCTGGTAAGCAAGACAACCAACATCAAAATATGTGCCAAACATGTCTGAGTTTTTTTTCCAGAATGGAAGAACTTACACAGTATGCTGACAACTGACTTCAGAAAGTAATATTATCAAAATGAATACATAATTTTATTTTCTCTTTTGAAAACAAGTCATCTGTACTCTAGGAAAATCATTAGCTGCATTTCATCAGTTCAGCCAGACACTTTCTTCCTTTACCTTGTGATATTATCTTCCTATATCACCACCCAGCATGATGGTGGAGCAGGGTGGTGAGTTAAGAGGACTGCAAACCAGGGAAGTGATTGGCATGATAGTACTGGAGGTATGGAAAGGGAAATGAAGCCAAGAAAAAGAGAGAAAGCATATGAGGTTTTGTGGGTGGCCAGCAGTGTATTTCAGCCAGAAAATGTCATGTATGTTACAGGCACAGAGTGGAAAATTCTTGAAGAAACTTATTAAAATTTTGGAAGCATATTATAGTAGAAACCACTGACTCGTAGGCCATGCACCTCAAGTCACAGAAATCATTGATGTTTTTTATGCTGGTACCGTAGCATATTCTAGGTAAGACAGCTTTTTACCTTCATGAACTCTCTGTCAGCTCAGTGAAAGGACTGAAGCTTGTGAAGGAAATGTTTGGGGGGGTTTCTTCTTCTTTTTCTTCTTTTTTTCCGCTGTAACAATCAGTGATCTCCTGCCACCATACTTTCAGTAGTACGAACCTTGGCACTCTGGGGACAACAGCTGTTGCCTTCATGTATACATTGTGAATTTTTAGGTTCTTGCTCAACATCTGTAGCATCTATGTTAGATCGGCTTGATTGCCTATGCAGGAAGGTCTGTTTTCTAGAAAGAGGTTCAAAGTAACAAAGCTGCAATTTTGTGAGCGTACTACAACAAAATTAAATTAATTTTTAAAGTGGTTAAAAAAACACACTGCTCTAAAGGGCAAGTACAAACTAATTATACTCCTGTACAAAAAAAATAAAGGCAACAAAAAGCCATACCATTTTGTTAGTAAAACCTACTCCCGTACTGAGCTGCTGAAGTAACCTAAATGTAATTTTATCCAAAGGAAATAGCGAAGCTTCTACTTTTTTGTTGCTCAGTAAATCTACTGAAGATTAGAACTTAGCTTTCCATTCCTAATTGATTGTAGTTTTGCCTAAACTATTGGAATCTGAAATAAAGTAACATTTGTGTATACCCTGAATAGATATATGTTGTGTAAATAATTCATTATATTTCCATTTTACTACTCCATCATAAAAATCTTCTCTGTCTTCGATTGGTGCCTGTTATCATAGTATCTTGAAATGTCATCAGGTTAAAATGTTCTGTGTTATCTTCTGAGAAGACATGTTAGTATGTATGTTTCTTTCTGAGAACAAAAACCTCTGAAAATGGGACCAGCATAGAAATTGTCCTGTGCTACTTTATTCTGCAGGATAACTGAACATTCCTTTCTTTCCTGACTCTCCAGATGACCAGTTTTGATTTCGTCTTCTTTACAAAAGTATAAGGTTGCTCCACTTGCCCACAATAATAGGAGAGATTTTAGTGGCTGAGGTAGTTTAGTGACCTTTTGCGAAGTGCTTACACCCTGACCTTGTAAAGGTGTCCCCGTGCACAGATATATGAGTGATTGTCTGTTGTACATCCTCCCTCTGTGGTCATACTTTTTTATGACTTATCGCTCTGCTGCTTCCTGTGCTGGTTTCAGTTTATGGTCCTGGATGCACATATGAAGAGTCTGAGAATGCTTGAGTCTGTGATAGCGGTGAGGAAGGTCCATCTGCCTCCTTGTTGTTGTGTTCAGAGCAATAAGAAGTTTCTGCCAGGGGAATGCTGTAAATTACGGGTGATGCTGACAGTGCATAAACGATAAAGATTTCTCCTTCCTACATGAAACCCTGTGTCGATGTGAATCTTGACTAAACCCCCCATAGAAACAGAAAAAATAATCTGCAAGGAGGAATGAATGGCTTGAGAGAAGGGTAGAGTGGAGACATCGGTGGTGATAGATCTTCCTAGCACTGGAAATACGCCAACAGAAGTTATTCTTGCTGTGTTTAAGGGTCTTGTGATGTTCCCTTACACTGAGGACAGGGATTTGTATCCTGTCTAGAAAACCACTTTTTTCATGGTGTTTACCCCATGTAAATGAGCCCTTGGGATGCAGTAGGCAACTCGAAGTGCTGCAACTGATTTGGTAGTACATGATCACTGCACAGAGTTTAGGAGAAATCCAAAAGATCTGAGATCTGGAAGATGGTTTCATCGTACTTTCTGCCTAAACAGAAATGGCCAAATTCCAGGTAAAAGCTGTGTGAAACTGTTGGATCAATAAACTTTAAATATCCCTTTTTGGGTTTTGTTAGTTTGTTTGTTTGATTGATTGTTTTTTCTTGTTTTGCTGTGTTTTCCATTGAGTAAGGGATTTTTTTGGCTTTTATCATGTTATTAACGGAAATTCTGAAACATTTCCAAAAAGCAAGGTAAAAAACCTTATCAGAAGAATTTTTTTAGGTTTTTCAATGAGATTCTAAATAAAATTCTAGATAATTTTATTTTTTAGACACTTCTGTAGACTTTAGGTACTCCAGTAACACTAACAATCATATTTTACAAAGCAATTTAATGGTTTTTTTTCTGTGTAGACAATTGATCAGCAAATTAGTGTTTCAGTGCACAAACCTGTGTATAAACAGGAAAGCCATGAGAGAGAAATGGTGCATTTGAATTGGAGTTCTCTAGATTAGTCTTGAAAATGTCCCATGAGAGTCTTTGTTGTCCCCACTCACAAAAACTCTTAGAATTACCTGGGGATTACACATTGCTCAGACATCTGCGAGGATGTGAATTAAATTTGTTTCTGTTGATATGAATATTAAATGGCTTTCTACCACCTACCATTTCATATATTACTGAATGTTCCAGTTACGCTGTAAGCGAGATGGTTTCTTACCCCTTTTTAAAGTGAAATTGCAGAAATTTTTTGAGCACTTGCATTATTCTATTACTGAAACATAACAGCGGCAGCAGCAGCAGTTGCCATGTGCTGGGATGAGTGCAAGGCTGGTGAGGTCACCAGGGAGTGTCTAAGGGGGTTTCTGGATCCCCAGCTCTCTTGAGTTGTGTGTGTGTAGGGAAAAACTGGCAGCTGAGAGGTCTTGCAAGAGAGGCCAGTGAGAAACGGGCAGTGTCAGTAGTTCTCATGGCCAGCTCACATTGCCAAAAGCTGCCTATCACTGGCCTATATGGAACACCAGCAAACAGAGGGTGTAAACAAGGAGGGATTGGCATGACAGCCTCCATGGCAGTTCGCATGGAAGGACATGCAGGAAGGGCTGTGCACTTTGTCAGTTATTGGGGTGCTACCTCCTCTGCTCACCTGCAGGCTTAGGCTGGACCCCCGGTGATCAACTTACATAACAGATGGCTGTGCAAGTCTACCCAGCAACATGGGATCTCCAGAGAATAAAGGGTTGTTAGGTAGTGTTTTGACATTGTTGAAAGTGTGGTGGTAAAGACCAGTCAACAGTTCTTGCGGCTGACAGAAGCTAGCTACTTAGCTAGACTAGCCTGTGATGAATGGAGGCAGCCACCCAGATAGAGCTTCCTAACACCCTCCTGTGTGGAGAAGGGTGGAATATCCACCTGCACAAGGTGTGCTCTAGTGGAGTCATTCAAACAGTGGGTGGAGGAGCTGCAGAAGGAAATAATCAGGTTACACTGTGTTAGGGAGAAGGAACCACAGATAGGTAATTATTTGAGACTGCAGAAGAAGAAATGGCAGAGCCCCACAGCACTGACTTCCAAGGGCTGCCAGACAGATGGTGTCAACAGCAAACAGACAACACCTTGGAGGAAGAGGACCCATGATCTCTAGTGACTCATGGGAACCGGATTTCACTCTGCTTCCTTGTATGTACCAGCTAGCAAAAGATATGAAACCTTTGCAGTCATCAAAACCAATGAACAAGATTCACAGGGAGAAACTGCATCAGCAGCACATAACAAAAGCTGCAAAAGAAATTGGCAAGTGCTAGTAGTGGGTGGCTGTACTGAGAGGCACTAAGGCACGCATCTGCAAGCCTGGTATGCAGGCAACGGAAGTTTGCAGCTTGCCAGGAGCCGAGATCCAGGATGCCACAGAGACACTGCCGTAACGGTTAAAGGCACAAACTTCTATTATCTACTTTTCCATGTGCACACCAATGCGAGTAAAACCTGGGCCAGCTCAAGCAGGACTTCAGAGCAAAGGGAGCTCAAGTGAAAGGGAGACATGCCCGAGCAATATTCTACTCTGTCTTGCCAGTAAAGGATAGGGCTGCAGACAGAAGTTGATGTATTATGCAGATCAATACCTGGCTTTGTTCCTAGGATTTAGGTTTCTATGATCAAGGGACATTCGGCAACAAACACAACCTACTGGGGAGAGATGGGATCCAGTCATTTAGAAGAGACAGGAGAATCTTCACTAGCAGATTAGCTTCATTACTTGTGCTTTAAATTGACAGACTTGCAGGTAGGGTCCATAGTTGTGACACCTGTATATCCATAAGCAATAGAGTAGATGACCACACCTACCAGAGTACTGATGAATACTCTCCAGCCCTTTCCAAATGCACGAACCCAAAGTCCAGCCACCTTAAGTGCATGTGTACCAACACATGTAGTCTGAGCTACAGACAGGAGGAACTGGAGCTCAGCACCCGATTTCAGAGTTACGATGTTAGAGGAATCACAGAAGTGTGATGGGATAAGTCATTTGACTGAAGGATGATGATGGGTGGGTACAAACGCTTTAGGAAAGATAGGAGCAGAAAAATAGGAATTGCACTTTATGTCAAAGAGAAATTTGGTTGGATAGAGGTAATCAATGGAGACCATGAAAGTTCTGTTGAAGTCCTTTGGATCAAGATTAGAGTGATCATCTGTTACGGACCTCCCAATCAGGATGACGAGGCCAACAAAACCTTACTTCAGCCGCTTTAGGAATTCTTGGGCCAACAAAACCTAGTCCTCATGACTGACTTCAAATACCTGGACATTTGTTTGTAAAACAACACAGCAGTGCTCAAGTTGTCCCTCAGGACTGTATGTCATGCTGGACATGCTGACTCGGAGCAGCACATCGCCAGATTTACCTCTTGTAAAACTGACAATAAAGCTACAAATGTCAGCAACCACAGGACCGTGGATTTTACGATCCCGCTGAGCATACTGAATACTAGTAACAGGACAAAGATCCTGGATTTTAGAAAAGCCAACTTCAATATGCTCAGAATCCAACTGCAAGGCAGTCAACGGGAAGCAACCACAGAGGACAAAGTAGCTTGTGTGTGAAGTGAGTTATTCAAGAGCAGCCTCCTGAAAGCACAAGAGATGGCTATAAAGAGATTGAAGGCTATCTCTTCTCAAGGACTCGCATGCAGAAGGCAAGGTGTAATGGGTACAAGTTACACTGAGAGAGGTTTCATCTCAATGTAAGAGAGAAATTTTTCACAATAAGAACAGTCATTTGCTGGAACATTCGCCCCAAGAGACATGGTAGAGTACCCACTGCTGGAGGTTGTCAACATGCAATTGAACAGAGCGCTAGATAATCTCATCTAGTATTGCTTTCCCATACAATATTGGATCAGCTGCTCTTCAGAGGTCCCTTCCAATCAGAGCCATTCTATATTTCTATCTACCGACATCCCACCCCTCTGTTTCCAAGGGAGAAAAATGTGGTATAGAACATCTGTTGTTTTCCAGGATGTGTTTAAAAATATATTAAAAAAAATTATTCCATTGTACATTTTTCTATTTTTAATATCTTCAAATGACATATCACTTTACTGTTCAAAATTAGTAGGTCTGCTAGACTATATCTACTTTTGTATTTAAGTCTGATTTGGACACTTTCTTGGAGAGCATCTGAGAAAGTGAAAACTATCACTGAAAACAAGCATAATTTGTTTCTTTAGTCTTCTAATAAGATTGCCTAAGTCTGGGAATCAGTTAAATAGAACTTTAGTAGAATCAATATGACATAATCAATATGACATAATCAATACAAGAAACAATGGTAGTGGAGCCCCTCCTCATTGGATTGGTGAGGTCTTTTAAGGGATGGAAATCTGCATGTTTGTCTCAACAATTAAACTTCTGCAGGATTTTAATATGACAGAATTTAACACATTTTTATATGGGTCCCCTCATCAGCTGAAATAGTTATGAACAAAAATTATCAGACTTATCTCAGTGTGTCCAATAATGCTTCCCTCAACCTACAGAGCTAAATTCTTCCTCATGGGAGAATGCAGGTGCTGTGTAATCTATACTTACATTTTGCACCTATAGTTCACCAGTTACCTAATCTAAACACACCTATTCCTGTCTAGGAATTAACACAAATGCCTCTTTAGGGAGACAGTTGGCAATTAAGCTCATCTCCCAAAGCATACGTTCCTTGCTATCTAGTAATGACTCTAATATTTTTGCTGCTATTGAAGATACACTTGTTCAAGATCCACCTATAGATTACTGAACATATATATGAACCTTACAATTCCTCATATACTAAAACATTTTCAAAATCAGATGGTAAAATTTAAATAAGCATCAAATAAATAGTGGCAGAAAATTGCACTCAGAAATTAAAATGTGATATGTATGTGAAAGTGCTGTGGATATTGCTGCAATTAGCATTTTCCTGTAAATGTTTTAACCCAGGGAAGTTAATTGGAAATGATACATATTCACGCTTATAAATATTTAAAGAAAGAAAGATTATGGAAAGGTTTAATTGCTTTCGGAAAAGTGCATTTTTTGTATATATAAACAACAAATACATACTACAGCACATCCAATGTTTGCAGAGCTTTTATATTTAGCACTTCTCCAGCAGTTTACTGGTTTTTTGACCATGGTCCTTGGTAAAAAATGAGAAATTTTAGATTTCTTGATAATTAATTGATAATTAATTCTTAGATAATTAAGCATGCAAATCAAAACACTCAGAAGTTTGAAAAGAAATGGTTTGAAAGCTGAAAAGCCGGACTATCTAACTTGCTTGTGAAGACAGTCATGCAGTCTTTAAACACACAGTCCAGTCATCACTGGGCTTTTTTCCCATTTGGTTTAACCAGGCTGCCCTGCTTTAAGAATACATGAGAATTGCTGACTCCAAGGGAATATTGTCTATCGGCTTTGTGTTAACTTGTTAAATAACCCAGATTTTATGAGTGAATGTGGCAAACACCTCTTCAGTCTGGTGGGGGAAGCAAGAAGAAAGAATGCTGCTTCAGCTTAAGCAGCTGAGCAATGTCTTGTGGCAGTTCTGCCACAGGGCTTGTACAGGAGCCTTGACAAATGATTTAAAACTGGCCTTTGCAGCATACATCACAAGTAGTTTGTTCTGCTCCAGAAGATGATTTGTAGAAGTGTTTACTGGGGAAAATGACAAACTGACTAAAAATACACATAACTTGAAAAGTCAGAGCACAGATCTTCACAAGATGAAAGGTATATTAAACAGTACCAAGCTTTTGAGGAGAGACCACTGCCAAGATCTGTCATACACATGCCTGCCATTTGGATATATGCTTGCCTTTCAGTATTGTGTGTTTTTTTTCTTTTGGAAGGCAAATGAATTTTTTCTCCCCAAGAACGAGAAATTAAATGTAGATGCCCAACAACTATCAGGAGAATATTTCATTATTTTACAAGGCTGTTAAAGCAGTAGGAGAATCAAAGCAGAATAATTTTTGAAGCCTTAATTCATAGAGTTTATCTGGTGGAAACTGAATTCTTACTGGTATCAGTTACAGTTATACAGAGTCCCGTACTCCTATCTCTGTTTCCTCAAAGTGCGAGCGACTGTAAATAAGGACTAACATCCTCAGGGTTAAGTACAGATTCCCCATCGTCTTGTTTACTGATGAAAGCATTGTGCAAGGTTTAATGCCTGGGCACCATCTAAACAGCAGCTTTGCAATATTTAAAATATACTAATGATTTAAGTCTAATTTGGATGAAAAGTCTGTTATTATTGCAAAGACAGTAGCACACACTTCTAACATCTCAGAACAGCTAACTTACTACATGTGAGAAGCTTATGTATTTACTTATAACACTGAAAGCCAGAAAAAACTGGTGCTGTGACGATACCCCAGCTTAATGCTAAAGTAGAGGAGAACTAAATCAAACTGCAGCCCTTTGAGAGGACAGTCACTGTATAACCTCACAAAATCTCTGAGTTCAATCCCCTCCCCCCCCAACCCGATCTCTCTTCACAGAGCTCATTTTTCTCATTGCTCTGTGTGGGAGAAACATTGATCTCTCATTTCTGTAAGACCAATTCAATTTTAGCCTCTCTTTGCATTTGCCTCCAGCTGAAACCAAGGAATTCAACTGTGCCATAGCTCACGCATGACAAGCCCTCATCTAACTGCATTAGATCCAGTCATCTGTGATATAGACATCATTCTTGATCCTTTCTGACATTTTACGCACAGCAGCAACCAGGGAAATGAGAAGGCCGTTTCAGAGTTACTGCTCAGGTTCTAGGTAGCAGAGTTTATATACAGTGTTCAACTCCATAGGGTTCATCACACTGTGATGAAACATGTTATTGCTCAAGCAATGAAAGCTGTACATTGCAGTAAATAATAATTAAGGGTGGGTGTCAAGAGGATAAGGCCAGACTATTTTCAGTGGTGCCCAGCGACAGGACAAGGGGCAATGGGCACAAAGTGAAGCAGAGGAATTTCCGCCTGAGCATGAGGAAGAACCTCTTCACTCTGAGGATGTTGGAGCACTGGAACAGGCTGCCCAGGGAGGTTGTGGAGTCTCCTTCTCTGGAGATATTCAAGACCCGCCTGGACAAGGTCCTGTGCAGTCTGCTGTAGGTGACCCTGTTTTG
>Ga0065711_1013373_pt1 | contig 14847 bp, 10 predicted proteins | sample Hoacrofraction12_FD_59098 | JGI IMG/M metagenome (GOLD analysis project Ga0065711, IMG submission 59098) | Hoatzin crop microbial communities from Cojedes, Venezuela - Epithelial fraction 12 v2 (version 2) | ecosystem: Host-associated > Birds > Digestive system > Esophagus > Crop | place... | reverse complement strand
TAGCCACCGATGGGGATGCCTTGGTAGAGGTCGTTGAAGTAGTTGTTGTCGAAGATGAGCCTGACGGGGAGGCGGCGGATGATGGATGCGGGGAGTTCGGTGCAGGACCTGCCCCACTGCTTGCCGGTGTAGCCCTTGACCAGCTTCTCGTAGATGTCGCGGCCCACCAGGAGGAGTGCCTGCTCTTCCAGGTTGCGGGGCTCGGAGACGCCTGCATCTGCCATGGACTTGACGGCTTCGGCTTTTTGCTCGTCTATTTTGGCTTGGGCTTCCTGCGGGGTGTGGACGCCCCACATCTGGTAGAAGGTGTTCATGTTGAAGGGCAGATTGTAGAGCTCGCCCTTGTAGTTGGCCACAGGGCTGTTGGTGTAGCGGTTGAACTCTACGAAGGAGTTGACATAGTCCCAGACCTTCTTGTTGGAGGTGTGGAAGATGTGCGCACCGTACTTGTGGACATTGATGCCCTCGATGTTCTCGCAATAGATGTTGCCGCCGATATGTGGCCTACGGTCAATTACAAGGCAGGTCTTGCCCTTGGCTGTGGCAAGGTTGGCAAAGGTGGCTCCGTAGAGTCCAGCTCCAACAATCAGGTAGTCGTATTTACTCATGCTTCAGAATTTGCTAACGGCTTCGCCCTCAGGCCTGCATACCGCAAACCCGCTGGTCGGAGGTATGAACAATAGTTCATAGATTACAAATTTAGGAAAATTCCCCGTATTCTCCAAAAATCTGCCCTACTCGAATAAATCTTCAAGGGTAATTGACCTCTGGGCGAGGTAGGAATAGGCGTTCTGCTTGACCCCGCAGGAGGTAATGAAGGTGAGGATGATTGCATCTTCGCACTTGGTGTCCAGAATGAAGCGTTCCACCTTGTTCTGCAGGTTCTGCGAATAGGCCTTGGTAATCTCGTACTCGCTGCGGCTGAACTTCATCTCGCAGATGTGGATATAGCCATCGCGGCGGCTGATGACAAGGTCAATCTGGGCACCCTTGAGGCCATCTTCCTTGTCCTTCTTGGGGTCGGTTCTCCAGGAAGATATGCTATAGGGTACTCCGCTGATACCCAGGGCTTTAAGCATCTGCCGCTGGTGGTTGAGGCACAGAATCTCGAAGGCATAGCCGGCCCAGGAGTTACGCTCGGGGCTGTTCGCCGAATCTGTCCAGTAGGTCTCATCGGTGTACAGTTCGGAGTCTATGTACTTGAGGTAGAAGATGGTGTATGGGTCAATCAGCTGGTAGAGCTTGTTGTTCTTGGTGCTGGAGTAGTTGCGGTACGACCTTATAAAGCCGCAGCGCTCAAGGTTCTTCAGGATGTCGGTCAGAGCCTCGCCGGACTTGAGCTTGGAACGAGCGATAATCTCATCTCTGGAGACGCCCATGCTCTTGGAATAGATGGCCTTGACCACCTTGATGTAGTCCTGCGACTTCTTGAAAAGTGCGGCATACAGATGGTCGAATTCCTCACGGAGTTTGCCTGTCCTGTGGAAGAAGAGGGTGTCGATATTGCTGTTCAGCGACATCTCCCCGCTGATGAAGTCGAGATAAAAAGGCACCCCGCCCATTATCATGTAATACTCCGCTATCTGCCTGTCTGTCAGAGAGATATGGCGCGCGTCGAAGTACTGGCGGCACTCTTTTAGGGTGAACGGGTCAAGTTGCAGCCAGTCGGTCAGACGATTGTGCAGGCCACCTTCATCATCAATCAGATTGTCCATCATCCACGAGGTGGCAGAGCCGCAGACTACCAGCACCACATCGCCGCGGCCGCTCATGTCGTGGTTCCAGAAATAGTCCAGCGCCTGCAGGAAGTTGGACTTGGGCGTATCCATCCACGGCAACTCGTCCAGAAATACCACCTTGCGCGCTGCGTTGCTTGCTTCCACCAGTGCGGTAAGATGCCCGAAAGCCGCCATCCACGAGGTTAGGCGGGGCATTTTTGTACCAGTATACTTCTCCAGCGATGTCTTAAAGGCTAGCAGCTCGTCGGTCTTGGTGCCTTTGGATACGCCTGTCGTGAAGAATGTAAAATCGTTGTTGAAGAACTCCTTCACCAGGAAGGTCTTCCCCACCCTGCGGCGGCCATAAAGGGCGACAAACTCCGACCTTTTGGACTCAAAAGCCTTTTTCAAGGCGGCTATTTCGGCTTTTCGGCCTATAATCTTCTCTAACATAGACAAATACTTTTCGCAAAGATAAAAATATTTTGGCAGAAAATCGCGGATAAATTGCCAAAATGCGCTAAAAATGGGGTGTTTTGGCAGAAAATCGGCGATAACTTGCCAAAATATATCGTTTTTGGAGGTGTTTTGGCAGAAAATAGTGGATAAATTGCCAAAATGTATTTTGGGAGATTTGGGCGGATTTTGTATATTTGTGGAATATGAGACGAAAAATCGCATTATTGATAACGGCGGCGTTGCTGCTTTGCAGCGCGGCGGCTTCGGCCAAGGTGGAGATTAAGAGCCAGTGGAAGGGTGCCAGAGTGGCATTCCTGGGCGATTCCATCACCGACAAGCGGCAGGTGGAGACCACCAACAACACCTACTGGAACTTCCTCGTGGACATCCTCGGAATCAAACCGTATGTCTATGGGCGAAACGGCCACAGGATGAACCAGATGATAGCCCAGGGCGAAAAACTTGAAGCGGAACACGGCCAGGATGTCGACGCGATATTTGTATTCGTGGGCACCAACGACTACAACGCGGGCATCCCGATGGGCGAATGGTTCAGCTACGACACGGCCACGACCATTGAAGATGGCAATGTCAGCGNAGAGCGCCGTCACCGCGAGATGAACTTCGACGANAGCACCTTCAAGGGCCGNACGAACTGCACCCTNCGGTGGCTCAAGACCCACTACCCCACCAAGCAAATCATCCTNCTGACCCCGCTGCACCGCGCCTACGCGACCTTTGGCGAGGACAACATCCAGCCACCTGAGGACTTCGCGAACGCCGAGGGGCTGTTCATCAACGACTATGTAGATGCCATCAAGGAAGTGGCCAACATCTGGGCCGTACCAGTAATCGACCTCAACTCCCTTAGCGGCCTCTATCCCCTACTCGACGAACACACGCGCTACTTCCGCAATGCAGATACCGACCGCCTGCACCCTGGCACCGAAGGTCATCACAGACTCGCGTATGTGCTTGCATATCAACTACTTGCATATCCAGCAAAATTCTAGCAGATGAAACGCCTACTTTTACTAATAGCCCTTGCAGCCCTCTGCGCCTGCAGCCACAAGACCGAGAGTTTTACAGCAGTTAACCCGCTGACTTACACCGACATACCCGACAACGATGTAATCCGCGTCGGCGACACCTACTACATGGTCAGCTCCACCATGTTCTTTTGCCCTGGTGCTCCAATCATGAAGTCCAAGGATTTGGCGCATTGGCAAATCTGCTCGTATGTCTTTGAGTATCTGGAAGATGACGACCGCTACAATCTGCGGAACGGCCGCAACGCCTACGGCAAGGGCCAGTGGGCCACATCGCTGCGCTACCACGATGGCTGGTACTGGTGCCTGTTTGTCGCCAACGACCAGAAAAAGACCTACATCTACAAAACCCGCGACATCGAAAAGTCCAACTGGGAAGTGCGCTACACCCTCGACGAGAAGCTCTACGACGCCTCCATCCTCTTTGAAGATGGCCGCATGTTCGTGACCCGCGAAAACGGGGACATCCGCCTCATCGAGCTGGAGCCCGATGGATCTGCAGTGAAGCCAGGGGGCATCGACACCCTGCTTTTATCTTCACCGAAAGAGGGCTACGGCCTGCGTGCAGAAGGTTCGCACATCTACCACATCGGGGATTACTACTACATTTTGGAGATTGATTGGCCTTTGGAAGATGTCCGCACAGAGACCTGCTGGCGCAGCAAGAACCTGCTGGGCCCCTACGAGAGCAAGGTGGTGCTCAAGGGCAAGTTCGACGGCCGTGAAGATGGCGTAGCCCAGGGCGCAATCGTCGACACCCCCAACGGAGACTGGTACGCCATCATGTTCCAGGACCACGGCGCAGTCGGCCGCATCCCCACCGTCCAGCCCGTCACCTGGGTAGATGACTGGCCGATTATCGGCGACAACACCAAGCCTCTAAAGGAGGTTACGGTGAAGCTTGCAGAAAGCGGCGAGGACTATGTCTGGGATAGCGACGAGTTTGACAGTCAGACACTTGCGCTCGTCTGGGAGTGGAACCACAAGCCCGATAACGCGATGTGGTCTCTGTCAGAAAGGGCTGGCTTCCTTAGGCTGAAGGCAGGCCCTGCCACCAACATCATGGACGCCCGTAACTCCCTCACCCAGAGGACTGTAGGCCCAAGGTGCAAGAGTGCGGTCAGCATTGACCTTAGCGCGTTGAAGCCCGGCGATAGGACCGGCATCTGCGCATTCCAGAGCCACAACGCCAGCATCGGCGTAGAGGTCGCCGAAGATGGCAGCAAGCACATCTTCATGAGTCGCAGGTCGCCCGAGTCCGGCGAGACCGTCAGCGAGGTAGCGCCTCTGGACCAGAATCAGGTGTATCTATCTATCCGTTATGTATTTACGCCGCAGGCAGACGATACTTGCGGGGCCGATATGGCCTTCTTCTCCTACTCCCTGGACGGGGAAAACTGGACCGAGTTGGCAGATGGCCTCCAGATGCTCTACACGCTGGATGTCTTCACTGGCTACCGTACAACCCTGTTCTGCTACAATAAAGCCGGCCAAGCGGGAGGCTGGGCCGACTTCGACTGGTTCCACCAGAATGTATATTAGTTAGACTGGTTAGACTGGGTAATCTTGACGCTAACGGGGTCATTCCCATCGGTGTTGGTCACCTTCAAGATGGCCGAACGGCTTGATCCACTCTTGTTGGCATCGGCCTTCAGCAATATTGTGCCGCTCTTTTCGGTGGCGGTGAGCCAGCCGATGGTCGCCGTGCGGGCACTTCCCGACACCTTAATCTCCACGGCCGAACCGCCGCTCTCCTGGAGCGATGAAAGGCGCAGATACTCATCTTCATCAGATGCCGTAACTGTCTGAGTACCACCCGATGAGGTGAAGCTATAGGTGTAAGATTCAAGTCCGATTGTGGAAGTTTCCTTCTTGCATGCGCAGCAGAGCGCAATCAGGGCCATCGAAGCCAAAAGCAATTTCTTCATGATGCAAAATTAGTTATTTTCCTTTTTTCTCATCAAAAACCTAGCCAGAATAAAGTTCTGCAAAAAACAACTATATTTGTGGGCAGAATGGCAAAAAGCGGAAAAATACTGGTCGTTGACGACAATGCGGGCATTCGCAGCGCATTGAAGATTCTGCTGCCCATCTACTTCGACAGCGTGGAACTCATCCCTTCGCCGAATGTGTTGCTGAGCACCCTGGCATCTTTCCGCCCCGATGTGGTGCTGCTGGACATGAACTTCCACACCGACATCAACACCGGCAACGAGGGCCTGTTCTGGCTGTCAGAAATCAAAAAAGCGGCCCCAGACCTGCCTGTAGTCCTGTTTACCGCATACGCAGATGTAGCACTGGCAGTTGAAGGAATGAAGCGCGGTGCCTTCGACTTCATCGTCAAGCCCTGGGACAACGACAAACTGCTCGACACCCTACGGGCAGCCATCTCCTCGCAGGGCAAGAAGAAGGAAGAGCCCACTGCGTCCGGGATGCTTTGGGGCGGTAGCGATGCGATGCTGCAAATCCGCAAGACCGTCGAGAAAATCGCCATCACAGAGGCCTCGGTGCTGATTACAGGCGAGAACGGAACGGGCAAGGATGTGCTTGCGGCCGAGATTCACAGGATGTCGCTCCGTGCCGGCAAGCCGATGGTGAGCATCGACGCTGGCGCCATCCCCGAGACCCTCTTCGAGAGCGAACTTTTCGGCCATGTGAAGGGCGCGTTCACCGATGCGTCTTCCGACAAGGCGGGCAAGTTCGAGGCGGCAGACGGGGGTACCCTCTTCCTCGACGAAATCGGCAACATCCCGCTGAGCCTCCAGTCCAAGCTGCTCCGCGCCATCCAGAGCCGCAGCATCACGCGGGTTGGCAGCAACAAGGCTATCCCCGTGAATATCAGGCTGATATGCGCCACCAACGCAGATATCGCCAAGATGGTCGCCGACGGGGATTTCCGCGAGGACCTCTTCTACCGCATCAACACGGTGCAGATTCATCTGCCTTCTCTTCGTGATCGTAAAGATGAGATTGAGCCGCTTGCGAACCTCTTTCTGGCCAAGTATGCAGAGAAGTACCATCGTCCCGTTAGCAGCCTGAGTACCAGGGCTTTAGACCTGCTCAAGAACTGCTCTTGGCCCGGCAATATCCGCGAACTGCAGAACTGCATCGAGCGCGCCGTCATCCTCTGCGATTCCAAGGAAATCGGCGTGGATGACCTGCAAATCAACCCCTGCGAGATTACCGCTGCGCCTCAGGAAGAAGCCGAGACCCTTGACGCCGCCGAGGAGCGCGCAATCCGTACGGCCATGACCAAGTACAAGGGGAACCTGACCCTTGTCGCCAAGGCTCTCGATGTCTCCCGACCGACCCTCTACAGCAAGCTCAAAAAGTACGGAATCTAATGGACAGCAAGCAGATAGCCATCTTAGTCGCAGCGGCCTTGGTGCTGATTGCTGTCACCGTTTTTGTGTGCCGTTACATCTACATGCGCAAGGCGGAGAACAAGGTGAAGTACATGCTGGACGCCCTGTCCGATGGCGAGCTGAACTTCCGCTTCCACGAGACCGGCAAACAGGACCTCAACAGCCTTCTGAACCAGCTCAAGGCCCATTTCGATACCGATATCAGCAACATGATAGAAGATAACGAGGCCGAGTCGTGGAGCAAGCTCATCCGCGTCTTGACGCACGAGATCATGAACACCGTGACGCCCATCTCCACGCTGAGCGATGCCTTGAAAGATGCCGAGCCGCAGCAGATGAAGGAGGGGCTGGAGACCATCTCCGCTTCTTCCAAGAACCTGATTCAGTTCGTGCAGAGTTACCGCGACCTGACCCGCATCCCTACCCCCGTTCGTAAAGCCTTGATGGTCAAGGACTTGGCCGAGACAGTTATCAGCCTCACCTCCGAGCAGGCCAGCGAGACAGGTGCGCAGATTCACTATATCGAGAAGTCGCCCGACATCCTCATCTACGCTGACGAGAGCCAGATTTCGCGCATACTCATCAACCTCATCCGCAACGCCTTGCAGGCTGGCGCGACCAAGGTTGACATCATCGGGGAAATCGACGCCATGGAGCGCGTCAACATCTATGTCGCCAACAACGGCCCCGCCATCAGCGAAGAGAACCAGAAACAAATCTTCGTGCCCTTCTTCACCACCAAGTCCGACGGCAGCGGCATCGGCCTCAGCGTCTCCCGCCAAATCATGCGCCTCCACGGCGGCTCCCTCCGCCTCCTCCGCTCCACCCCCGCCTCCGACCCAGCCACCTCCACCACCAACACCAACCCCACCACCGCCACCACCATCTTCGCCCTCACCTTCAAATAATGACAACGACCTTCACATGGTCCGGCTCAGGGTTTACCAACCAGTCCCCTTGCCCCAGGGTCGCGGTGTGGTCGAAATCGTCACACCGATCACCCACCAAAATCACCCAAGTCCCTGCAAACCAGCCACTTACCCCAAAACCACAGGGTCGCGGTGTGACAAAACCAACCACACCGAGACCCCGGGACCTGCCGTTTTCACCACTTCATCCGAGAATACACCCCATTTCTCGGACGGAACCACCGTTTCACCACCTTCATCCGAGGAAACACCCCATTTCTCGGATAGAGCACCCGTTTCACCACCTTCATCCGAGAATACACCCCATTTCTCGGATAGAAGAACGGATATTGGGATGGGGTGTTAAGAATGTTTACGGTTTTGGGTGGGGTGGTGTAAAGTTTTTTTACAGTTTTGGGCGGGGATTTTGTACGTAAGTAGTTGAGAGTTAAGGGTTTACTATTTGTGGCACGGGAGTGGCTTATTATATAGAGGTTTTAAACAGGATACAGAAAATAGAAACTGAAATAGAGACAGTAAATAGTTAAGTACAAAGTAAAAAGTAAATAGATATACTGTAATGGAAATCTTCTTCAAAAAAACTATACTAACGATGATGGCAGTTCTGGGGGTCATGGCGGCTGCGAACGGGCAAACTGCGGCGAGTGGGCAAAAGGTGGCGGATGGGCAAAACATGGCGAGGAGGCAGAAGGCTATGACCCTGAGGGACTGCATGGAGTATGCGATTAGTAATTCGACTAAGGTGCGGATACAGGAGGCGGCTTTGGGGGATGCGCAGATTGACCGTCGTACGGCCATTCTGAGTGCTTTTACCCCCAGCATTAACGCCCAATCTTACGCCTACTACAACTTCGGCCGTTCCATCGACCCGGAGACCAATACCTACAAGACCCTCACCTCGTTCCACAATAGTTATAGCCTGTCTGCTGGCGTGACCCTGTTCGANGGGTTCGAGGCGGTCAACAACCTGAAAATCAGCAANACCGCCCTCGCGATGAGCGGCGACCAGATGGCCCAGGTGGAGGCNGACATCTGCCTCGCCACGATGGAGGCCTACTATAACTACGTGTATTACAGCAGGATGGCAGATGTCTATACCGCCCAGATTGAAACCGCCAAGACCGCAGTGGAACTTGCCGAGAAGCAGGAAAAGTTGGGGGTCAAGGGCTACGCGGATGTGGTGCAGATGAAGGCCGAACTTGCCGACCGCGAGTACGACCAGACCAACGCGGCCAACATGCGCGAAGATGCGATGATCTCCCTGAAGGACGTAATGTTCTGGCCCGTTGACTCCATCCTGATTGTGGACACGAATCTGCCCGAAGATGTCAGCGCNCTTGACACCTACACCGCCGAGGAGATTCTGCAATATGCCTNCGAGAACAACCCCGAGGCCCGAATTGCNCGNGGCACGATGGACAATGCGAAGCTGAATCTGAACACCACCAAGGGGCAGTTGGCACCTAAACTTGGGCTCTATGCCGGCTGGAATACCAACTACTACGAGTACCCGAACGGCGAGTACGAGACCCCGAATTTCAAGAACCAGTTCAATAATAATCAGGGTAAGTATGTGGAGCTGGCGCTGTCTATCCCCATTTACGATAGACTGTCGAAGCATGCGTCAATTGCGAAGAAGAAGAATGCGTACAACAAGGCGTCGGCGGAGTATGATGCGAAGCTCCGCGAGATTGAAGGGGAGGTTCGCAGAGCAATTCAAGACAGGGATGGCGCCGAAGTGGCATACCGCCAGGCCGAAAGAAAGAGCGAGGTACAGGAAGAGGCGTACAGCCTTAACAGCAAAAAATATAATCAAGGCTTAATCTCCCCTATTGAATACCAAACTGCTACAAATAACTACCTTACAGCCCAGGCTGATAAGATGAATGCTTTATTCAAATATTTGATTAAGCGTAGCGTTGTACGCTACTATGCAGGCGAAAATTATATAAGTCAACAATATTAACTATGGATAAGATTATAGAACAGAAGAAAGGATGGCGGAGGGCTTTTAGCCGCAAGGCGCTGCCTTATTGGGGTGCTGGGGTGTTGGCGGTGTTTGTTGGGTGGCTGATATTTAGGGACAATTCCAGCACCTTGAATGTGGATGCGGATACGCTGAGCGTGGCCGAGGTAAAGGAGGGTGAGTTTAACGACTACATCCGCGTGAGTGGGCAGGTACAGCCACTGGTGACCATCCAGATTAGCCCGATTGAGGGTGGTACGGTGCAGGAAATCTTCATCGAGGAGGGTTCCGAGGTGCATAAGGGAGATGAGATTCTGCGTCTGTCGAACGACAACCTGGACCTGCAGATTCTAAACTCCGAAGCCGAGCTGGCCGAGAAGGAGAACATTCTGCGCAACACCCAGATTCAGATGGAGCAGGACCGACTGAGTGTCAAGCAGAGCCGCGCCGAACTGCAGATGAATGTCAAGCGCTACCAGCGTGCCTATGAGCAGCAGAAGGCCCTCTACGATGATAAATTGATTGCCCGCGAGGAGTACCTGAAGGCCAAGGAGGACTACGAACTGGCCAAGGAGAAGCTCCAACTCGTGAGCGAGAAGGAGGTGCAGGACAGCCTGTACCGCCGCACGCAGGTGGAGCGTATGCGCGAGAGTCTGGAGAACATGCAGATTAACATGAGTATGATACGACGCCGCAAGGACAATCTGACCATCAAGGCGCCCATAGACGGGCAGCTGGGCCTGCTGGACGCGGTGCTTGGCGAGAATATCGCGGCAGGAACCAAGATTGGCCAGATTAGCGATATGTCTTCGTATAAGATTGAGGCTCAGATAGATGAGCATTATATCGACCGCGTAACTCCAGGACTTACCGCGACCATTGAGCGTCAGGGTTCGAACTTCGACGCGATGCTCCGCAAGGTGTATCCCGAAGTGCGTGACGGGAAGTTTAAGGCCGATTTTAAGTTCGATGGCGAGGTACCGGAGAATATCCGTAGCGGTCAGACCTACTACCTCAACCTCCAGCTTGGCAGCCCTGCAGAGGCGATTATCATCCCTCGCGGGACTTTCTACCAGAAGACTGGCGGTAAGTGGATTTATGTGCTGACGGAAGCTGGTAACAAGGCGGTAAAGCGCGAAATCAAAATTGGCCGTCAAAACCCCCAGTTCTACGAAATCATGGAGGGTCTCCAGCCTGGTGAAAAGGTCATTGTATCGGGCTACGAATCCTTCGGAGACAACGAAATTCTGGTATTGAAATGAAATTAAGAACAAAAAACTGGGTATCGACCCTCATCAATATACTGGGAATGAGCATCGCGCTGGCGGTGTTCATGATTGTGATGGTGCAGGTGCGCTGGGCGTGGACCTACGACAAAAACTACAAAGATGCAAGTAACATCGTAGTACTAGAACAAGGCCTAATGTCCGAGGGTGGCGAATACGACCTCCACTTCTGCCGCCCCCTCATCGAACTCGCCAAAGGCGCCAGCCCCAACATCCTGGCGGTTGGCACATCGATGAGCAAGATGGCAGACGCAGGCGTTATCTGCCCGAATGACGATAGGAAAAATGAGGTGTCGTTCTCCATCACGCAGATAGATACAGGCTATCTGGATGTGTTTCCGTTCGAGTTTGTGGAAGGCAAAAGGTCCGATTTCAGCTTCGGCAACATCATCATTTCCGAATCCACCGCAAGGAAACTTTATGAAGATGAGCCCGCTGTAGGCAAGCTGGTCTGGGAGAGGGAAAGCGAGCAAACCTTCGAGATCGCAGCCGTCTACAAGGACTTCCCCAAGAACAGCAGCATCAGCAGCGATGTCTTCTCCATACTGAGTGACAGCGATATCGACAATGCGAGCGAATGGAGCTACTACTGCTACATGCGTCTTGCCGATGCAACCCAAAAAGAACAGACCATTGACGCCCTTGTCAGCAAGTGGACACCCTTTCTGAGAATCTATGGAGATGTCGAAGAGGCCATCAAGGAGTTCAAGGCCTCATTGCGTCTGAGCATGTTGCACGATGCCTACTTCGAAAGGGATGTCAGAGCCGGGCAGATTCAAGGCAACAAGCCCGTCACCAATGCCCTTTTTGCCATAGCGCTTCTGGTGCTGGTGCTGGCGATGATTAACTTCATCAATTTTGCATTCGCAAGTATTCCATTCAATATCAAGGAGATAAATACCCGCAAGGTACTTGGCGCAGGCAAAGGCAACCTGATTCTTAGACAACTTGGCAAGGCGGTGCTTCTGGCAGTTTCAGCCTTTGTCCTGGCCGTGCTGATAATGAATTTCGCAGCCGGTACCGGGCTGTCGGGCAGCATCTCCACCAGCATCAAGCCGCTGGACAACATCTCCATCTTGCTGCTTACCCTGGGAATTGCAATCGTCTGCGCAGTTCTGGCAGGAATTGCTCCCGCTCTTTACAGCACATCGCAGCCCACCGCAATGGTGCTAAAGGGCTCATATTCAATGTCTGCCAAGGGCAAGTTGCTCCGAAACATACTGGTGTCGTTGCAGTTCGTCCTCAGCTTCATCTTCATAATCTTTGCCCTCTTCATCAATCTGCAGACAAAGTACATGCAGAACAAGGATATGGGCTTCAAGGACGATCAGGTGCTGGAATTCTACTGCGGCTGGAATATCGGAAAACAGAATGAGGCCTTCAAGGATGCACTCCTTCAGAATCCCGCAATCAGCGATGTCTGCTTCACCGATTCAAAGCTTGTCTCACTGGGTAGAATGACCTGGGGAAGAAGCTACGACGACGAAAAGCAATTCTACGCCGAGGTCATTCCCGTATCTACCAACTTCCTGGAGTTCTTTGGGATTGAACTGGCAGAAGGCAGGGGCTTCATGGAGTCCGACAACCAGAACCCCTACGGCACCGTGATTGTAAACCAGAAGCTGCTGGAAACCTACCCCAACTTCCATCTGGGATCTAATTTTACGGGCCATTCAGAAGAGGGAGATGCCCAAATCGTCGGAGTGGTTAAAGACTTCAATTTCAAGTCTTTACAGTATCCCGTTACCCCTATGATTCTTTACAACTGGGGGTCAACAGGATGGAGGCCACTCACCTACTGCTATGTCAAGATGGCCGCAGGAGCAAACCCGAAGGATGTCATTGACTACATCAAGGAGAAGGGCTGCGAGTTTGACCCTGACGCCAAGGGTGGCTCTGCCGAAATCCATTTTATGGATGAGAACATCAAACGCCTGTACCACAAGGAGGCATCTTTCGGCAAGCTCATCACCCTGGCATCCATCGTGGCGCTGCTGATTGCCCTCATCGGCATCATCGGGCTGGTGTTCTTCGAGACTCAGTTTATGCGCAAGGAGATTGCCGTGCGCCGCGTGAACGGAGCGTCCGTGCAGGGCATTCTGGGGCAGATTAACCGCAAGTATCTGATTATGGCGGCTATATCTTTCATTGTCGCATCTCCAATCGCATATTTCATCATCTCCATCTGGAGGAAGGGCTTTGCCTACCAGGCGCCCATCCCCGTTTGGATATTTATCGTGGCGCTGCTGATTGTGCTTGCCGTGACCGCGCTTGTTGTCACCCTGCAGAGCTGGCGCGCCGCAAATGCAAATCCCGTTGAATCTTTAAAAAATGAATAGATATGATTAAGGTAAACAATCTTTCCAAAATCTTCCGCACGGAAGAAATCGAGACTACTGCTCTCGACAATGTTTCATTCGAAATCGGCGACGGCGAGTTCGTGGCTGTGATGGGCCCTTCGGGTTGCGGCAAGTCGACCCTGCTGAACATTCTGGGCCTGCTCGACAACCCCACCAGCGGGTCTTACGAGCTGCTCGGCACCGAGGTTGGTTCGCTCAAGGAGAAGGATCGCACCAAGTTCCGCAAGGGCAACATCGGCTTCGTCTTCCAGAGCTTCAACCTCATTGACGAGCTGAATGTGTACGAGAACATCGAGCTGCCTCTGCGCTACCTAAATGTCTCTGCATCAGATCGTAAGGCCAAGGTCACCGAGATTATGAAGCGCATGAACATCAGCCATCGTGCCGGCCACTTCCCGCAGCAGCTTAGCGGTGGTCAGCAGCAGAGGGTGGCGATTGCCCGCGCCGTGGTTGCAGGGCCGAAGCTGATTCTGGCAGACGAGCCGACGGGTAACCTGGATTCGAAGAACGGCAAGGAGGTGATGGACCTGCTCAGCGAACTGAACAAGGAGGGTACGACCATCGTAATGGTGACCCACTCCCCCAAGGATGCAGCGGTAGCGCAGCGTACAATCGACCTCTTCGACGGGCATATTGTTAACGATGTAAAGAATGAACTTTAAGGATAAAATTATCAAGATACTGACGCTGGGAATCGGTCTGGCGATTGGGCTGGTGCTGGTGGCCAAGGTGTGCTTCGAGCTGTCGTACGACAAGTTCTACGACGGGGTGGAGAACATCTACTCCATCCGCACGCTGTACAACATCAGCGGCGAAGACAAAGACTACGACCAGGTCAGCGGCGCGGTTGCCCCGGGCTTCAAGGCGTCCATCCCCGAAGTGCTGGCGGGCACCCGAACCACCTTCTTCTTCGACAGCGACAAGTTCATCGACAAGGAGGGCAATGTCATCAAGGCAGATGCCATCCTGGCAGATAGCTGCTTCTTCGATGTCTTCCCGGTGGAGATTCTTGCGGGAGATGCCAAAAAAGCCCTGGGCACCAGGGGCGGCGTAATGGTCAGCCGCAGCCTTGCGGAAAAGCTCGGCGGAGTGTCAGAGTGCATCGGCAAGACCATCTGCAACGAGCTCTACAAGGATGTCGACCTGACCGTTGAGGGCGTCTACGAGGACTTCCCGAAGAACGGCACGCTGCATTACGACATGCTGGTAGACCTCGAACTCTACCCGAAGAACAGCACCGAAAACTGGATAGGCAACGATAGATACAAGGGCTATGTCAGGCTGGCAGATGGTACCGACGCTGGGTCTCTGACCGAGGCCATCCACAAGATGCAGGAGGCCAACCAGCCCCTGGAAGAGATAGCCCGAAATGGGATTTCGCTGTGGTATTATCTTGCCCCTTTCGATAAGATGCACACCAGCGACAAGTCCGTCAAGAACTCCATCATCATTCTGGGCATTGTGGCCCTGCTGATGCTGCTCGTGAGCGTGCTGAACTATGTTCTGCTGGTGATTTCTTCCGTTGTGCAGCGATCCAAGGAGGTTGCCGTGCGCAAGTGCTACGGTGCTGAATCCAAGGATATCTTCGGGCTTCTTGCCAAGGAGACCGCTGTGAATCTGGCGCTTTCACTGGTGCTGGCGGCGGTGATTCTGCTGGCTCTTCGCGGGCCAATCCTGAATCTTCTCGGAGTGGCTCTGGGCGATTTGTTCATCCC
>Ga0065711_1043232_pt1 | contig 14848 bp, 8 predicted proteins | sample Hoacrofraction12_FD_59098 | JGI IMG/M metagenome (GOLD analysis project Ga0065711, IMG submission 59098) | Hoatzin crop microbial communities from Cojedes, Venezuela - Epithelial fraction 12 v2 (version 2) | ecosystem: Host-associated > Birds > Digestive system > Esophagus > Crop | place... | reverse complement strand
TTGTCCTGCTGGCCACACTCTTCTTGATGCACCCCAGGATGCCATTGGCCTTCTTGGCAGCCAGGGCACACTGCTGGCTCATAGTTAACCTGTCGTCCACCAGGACACCCAGGACCTGTCGTCCACCAGGACACCCAAGCAATAGACTAGCTATTAGCCAATTTATTTTACCTTTACACACCAATTGTCTTTGCTGTTCTCATTTGCAGAGCAAATTTGGCAAACATTTTAGACAAACATTTTAGGCTAACCAAAGCCCTTACTCAAAGCACAGCATTCTCAAGAACTCAGTGCCATCTTATACAGAAGCTGTGCAAACTGCATCACAGAGAGCTATTGGGCTCTTCTATGCTGCTCAATGCATTCACTGCAGGGAGCAAACCACAGTCACCTCGCACAACTAGTGCCGAGTGGTTCTTGCCTCCTGGAAACAGCTTTGGAGATTGTGTCTCCAAGAAAATCTCTCAAAACTCCCTCAGTCCTCCCTTGGTGGAAGCATTTGTCTGGAAGGCTCAAGGTGAAGGAATACAGAGAAGATCCCCTTTCTCTCTGTTTTTCATATGGCAGCCCAGGTGGTGGTGAACCCACTGGTGATTCCACTGAATCTGGAAGATGTCTTGTCTCTCATTTTAATAATAATAGTAATAAGGTGGGAAAGAGACCTGAACTGGCGGTTGTACCTCAATCATGGTCAGCTGCACGCAAACCTAGTACTTTCTCAAGAAATCTGCCTTTGCTGGTTCTGAAACTTCCTGATGTAAATTGTGTTATGGATACTTTCAAATATAAAAATTGGAATATTTTTTAAATAACAAGATTGAGAAGCTCTGATTTCTTCAAGACCACACAGATATCATCATAGACTCATTGCATGGTTTGGTTTGGAAGGGACCTCATAGATCACCTAGTTCCAACTCCCACTGCCTTGGACAGGGACACCTTCCACTAGACGAGGTGGCTCGAAGCCCCATGAACACTTCCAGGGAGGGGGCATCCACAACTCTCTGGGCAACCTGTTCCAGTGCCTCACCACCCTTGCTGTAAAAAATTTCTTCCTTACATCCAGTCTAAATCTACCCTCTTTCAGTTTAAAACCATTACCCTTTGTCCTATCACTACATGCCCTCATAAAATGTCCCTTTCCAGCTTTCTTGTGGGGCCCCTTTAGGTGCTGGAAGGCTGCCAGAAGGTCTCCCTGGAGCCTTCTCTTCTCCAGGCTGAACAGCCTCAACTCTCTCAGCCTTTCCTCGTAGCAGAGGTGCTCAAGCCTTCGGATCATTTTTGTGGCCCTCCCCTGGACTCGCTCCAACAAGTCCATGTCTCTCCTGTGCTGAGGGCTCTAGAGCTGGACACAGGACTCCAGCTGAGGTCTCACCAGAGCAGAGCAGAGGGACAGAATCACCTCCCTCGACCTGCTGGCCATACTTCTTTTGATGCAGCCCAGGATACAGTTGGCCTTCTGGGCTCCGAGCGCACATTGTTGGCTCATGTGCAGCTTTTCATCCACCGATCCCCCCAAGTCCTTCTCAGTCCCTTTGTCCCCCAGCCTGTATTTGTGCTTGAGATTGCTTGGGATTGCCCTGAGCCAGGTGCAGAAAAACATTAGTTGTGTTGTCATCCCTGAATGCACTGTTGCTTGCATCAGGTGTTAGAACACTGGCCATGACGTGGGGAAATTTGGGGTTAATTTATTATCCACCCTGTATATTTTTCTGAAGTATCACTAGAAAATTGCCATTTTTATGTTTATAAGAACATTATCTGTATTCTAAGTGGTTTAAAACATATCAATAGAGATTCAGATAGATTTTTGACCTTTTTAAATACCCTTGATTCTTAGTTTAGCTGATCGTTCAGATTAACTATCGTTTAGTAGTTTTTTTGTTAATGATAGCAAATTAGAATTTATTCATTCAATAACTGTAACTAATGAGATAAAGATACTTTATTATCTCAAGGCTGCAAGGGAATATATAATTCTGCTTCCTTATATGAAACACCTATTAAATAATTTTTCCTTTGCTTTTGTTGTGTCCAGATGATACCATCTGTACAGGGCATTGAATCTACATAATGTTTATTCTGAAATTTATTTGAATAGATTATTTAATTTATTTGCTTATTCTTTTAGTTTAAATAAGTTTCAACTAAAAAATTTTGGGGTCTCTATTTTCCAGGGTAGAATTCCAGTTTTATTTTAGTGTGAAAGTTGATTCACCATATTTATTGAGATGCATTCCATCTGAACTTGCATCTGTCCTGTGTTTTGTTCACTATATTGGTGCAACTAACGAAGAGATGTGAAAGCCTGGAAAGGTAGTGAGGTTTTATAGGCATCTGCCCAGAGAAAACAATGAACTATGGGGAAATCTTAGAGCAACAGAAGGAGGAAGAAAGGAATAGATGGACCTGGCTGTACAAAGGCAGTCCAGATAAACATTTCTTGATTTCAAATCCACTGCAAAATTTCTTTAAGGAAAACTGGTTGTTTAGCCTCAGGTACTTCTTTTCTTTTTAATAGAAATTACTTCTATGCTCTTATAAACCCCCCCCTCTTTAATACTTTAACAAGTATAAAGTATTGGGAAAACTATTTTTTTAAAATTTTTTTTGGACATCATAACTTTTTAAGTTGAAATCTGCCTGAAACTGACCTACAGGTCCATTCATACTCCCAACCAGTACATTCAAATTTACTTTTGTATGAAATTAACTTCTTTTGAAAAGGCAATCAAGGAAAACAGTAGTGTTCTCTCTGATACAGGATTATTAGTGATTACCAGGAGATCTTTTAAGCACAGCTGAAGTAACTCACTTTTCATAACAGGGAAAACTTTTAACACTTTGTTGAATCAGGATGTGTTATTGCCACATATGTAGGGGAAGCAAGAACTGCATTTCCAAGAATTCCATCTTTGAGAAGTAGAAGCACTAAAGTACACCACTAATTACACTATGTTAATTGAAGTTTTCATATTAAGTAGTTGTCTTTTTTAGTCATAATTCACCAACTGCACATTACAGTTTTTTACATATATATGTAATGTAAGTCATAGATAAATTGGTTACAGAATGCTTCAGTGGTTACCTAGCTTTCTTTTGTTTATGGAGTTAGGTAAGATGCAAAGAATGTGCTTTATTTGGAATTACCTCCTCTGAGGATTTTTAGGGGACTTTTCTTGAGTCATTCAGGAAACCATACCCCTCCCTCCTTTTTCATCCTGATATAAAAGGGGAAGGAGACAGCCAGGTTTGCTTTGGCTCCCTTGGATCTCGGTTCTATGACTTTCCTGGTAGTGGATAAACAAGAAATATTTCTGCTGTACTCATGAATATGAAGTATTCATAGAATCTTGCACTTGTAGTAGCACATGTGTAGCAACCTGCTTTGTTTCTTGTCTTGATTTTAAACAACCGTGCTCGAAATCTTTAGTCATTTGGGTTTGTGCAGGCACTAAATGAAGGTGAAGGAGACCTGTGTGCTACTGTGGGAAAGAAAGAAATGCTTCTCTGCATTTGCCGTTGCTAATTAAAATGTGAGAAGGGGTTTGGGCTACAGGAATAAGTTTCAGTTGCCTCATCTCAAAGTGTGGACTCTGACTTGTGTACCGGGGGTCTAGCTGGTTGTTCAGGTTTTGTTTTTTCCTCTCCTACTCTGCTGGTCAGCAGTGAAAGGAGTATTTCTCCTTTGTTTCGCAGTGAATGAACTGAATCCCCATTTGGATTCAATGAACAAGTCAAATGGACGTACATTCTGTGTTTCTATTTTTCTGTCTGTATTTTTCTTTCTGGAAGGCCATCATTCCATGGAGACACCGGGCCAGCCTTTAGAGGAACCCTGATGTGTGGTGGCACAGACACCAGAGCACTTAGCATGGCATGAGTGATCATCTAGCACACATATTTCTGAGAGAAATCATGTGCATGCTTTGTGCTACCTAGAGTTTTTCTTTGACTAACTCATGATCCTACTCTTCTCTGTGGACTGGGCTCTGAAGGCAACCTCAGCTGTCTATGATGGATAGTGATGAGGTAATTTCACTGCAGATTGAGGAAAATGCCAGTACGCTGTTATGTGTATAAATCTAAATGGAGATCTTTACATTTATGGAAGAATGAAATAAATGCAAAGTCAAAATGCTATTCCCCCGAAGCGCTACAGCAGATCAGAAAAGAGGTGATTAAGACAGAGGAAACTTAAAGTGCAAGATTTATTGCAACATGAGAATACTGAATTGATGCAAACCAAATTAGATCACCAGGATTTCTCACACCGAGTATTGGATTCAGGCAGGAATAGTAAACCAGCGAGAATGTTTGAATTAGTGGAAAACGCACGTTTAGTCAACAGGTAATTTGGATGGAAATTTTCCATCAGAACTAGGTTTTAGTAGCTAAATTGCCACTGCCACCAATGTTGATACGTATTACTTCTAAATTTGCATGCATGTATTTACATGCAAAAAATTAGCTCCTAAAACCCTCTCCAAGCAGTAAGTGAGGCATACTACTTTAGAAATACCATAATTTTGGTGTTTATCTTAATGTTGAAGTTCTCAGCAGTGAAACTACAGTCCGAATTTAGAGGAGTAAGCACTTATCACTGTGCAAAATTGCTTTTACTGATCTAGAGGTATCCCACAGCAATATGATTGGCCTCATTAACATTATACTGTTGAATTCCTGTCATTGTACAAGTGTAGAGTTGAAAATCATGTTGAGTTTCAACACACCTGCTGTGTGGGCTCATCAAGCCATGATGATGTGCTTTCTCTGCTCCTTGATGCTTTTACATTCAGAGAAATCAATTTAGTTTGTGACTAGGGTTTTAACTTTGTTTCTGCATGAGTGCAATTCTAGCCTTAAAACCAGAGATTTACACTGATAGTATGTGAAATCCTTCATGTGCATTCTAAATAATGCTTCAATTTAAGTTTACTGGCAGGTACATTCAAAGGAATAACTGATTGCAAGTGACTATTGCAGAGTAGCAACGGAAGATATATTTAAAAATTTCTGTTATTAGTACCACTTCAGGATTGTGACCTCATTTCAGAAAACCATTATGAAAAAATGCTTAAATTTCGTAAAATGTTGCAATACCACTAGCATAATTTGGCTTTAAGAATAAAGCTGACATTAAACACGCCATAAGTGTTTTCATGAATACCAATGCACTGTTGAGCCAGCAGTTATACGAATATACTCTTTTTTTTTTCTTCTTGAAAAACTTCAGAAGCTTAGGGTTTTTTGACTATTGGAATACTGAGAAGAGCTTTGTGGTAAAGTACAAGGACAAGAAATATTTTCAGAGCTAGTGTGCGCATATAAGATACATTCTCAGCAACTGGGAGTAGATTTACAACCATATCCATGATATGGGTATAAGTTACATAAAAAATTTGAGAAATATCACTAGTCTTTACACTGAGGTGACAAAACCTCTGTATTAAGAAATTCTGTCTTCTTTAGAAACAAAAATATGTTTAAATCTGGATTTTTGTCAATAGCTAAACCCAAATTCAATTTAGAGATCTATCTCATCCAGTTTGCTACAGAGTTTTGCAGTTGAGAAATTTCTGTTTCTTGACAAGACGAAGAAAAGAAAGTGTCTATAAATTATGTTGGTCTAAAAAAGGGTTATAGACTTGTTTTGTGAGGCTTTGTTTTGGCTATAGTAGAGTTCTTGTCATGCAATTGTAAATTAGATAGCATTTAGCTACTCTTTCTAGGCAAATCCGATAGGCTACATTTAACACATCAGCGTTTAGTTTTTTGTAGTAACATTATTACCAAAATATCATGGTATTTATCCAATCTACATAAAATGAAAAAAGTTGTCATTCCCTTAGCGGTTTAATGTATTATAAAGAAATCCCTACAGTTTGAGATAAGAACATTTTAGTTGTCTTGTGCCTAATCAATATCACAATAGCTCCCGTATGCAGTGGGATAGTGCCCTTTGTAAACACATTATTTGACCTCAAGAAAAGCCGTCTTCGGTTTTATTCTGCCAGGCAAATCTCTACAACTCTTAGCATTTTGCTGAAGGTAGAAGCAATTCTGTAGAAGCAAACCTGCCTTGAGTAGATTAATCAATGGAAAAGCATCCAAGTGAAACCCTGTGGGAGCTTTTCAGTACTCAGGTGCCCTTTTCAAGTAGCTCAAGGGGAGAACAGCATACGCCTCTTTCCTCTGTAAAATGAGGAAGCTGATACCAACTTCAGTGATGGATTGTGAGAATTAATGTATTAATGCCTAGAGTCCTTGCACGTAAGATTCTGGATAAGAATGAATCATTATTACCAATAGTATTAAAAATAATTATGAGAAACTTTGGTCAATTTCTACCAGTTTCCATGTTAGTGTTTTGGTGTATCTCATTGATTTTGTTGTGACTCCTTATGGAGTAGGATATAGTAATATTCTAATGTAAAAGAAAGGTAGATTAACACCTTTTCTCCCCTTTGATTTCTGGCATTTTTTGTGAACAAGTCATTGTTAAAATAACGTTTTTTTCTTCACTTTCAGTTTGATCCTGTACCTCAGAATTTTTCAACACATGCAAAAAGATGTCAAAACACATATGTTTAGAACTGAAGGATATGTTACCATATATACTTAAGTACTGAAAACCCTTCAGAATAATTCTTCTTAAAGCTTGTGGCCCTTGAACATAGGATTGAATATATTAGATATGTATTTGTTCTCATGTGGATTGGCAAGAGGAAATCCCATTAAAGTTAATGGGAGGTAGAAGAGCATATGTGAAGAAAGCAACATCCCTCAGGAGGTAATAAAGATGTTCAATTTTCTGCCTACATAAAATGTCAGAGCCATCTAGAACTAAACTTGCTTATTATTAAGAAAAGAAAAAACTTGAAAAACTGCTAGAGAGTGAAAATGCAAGACTTCATCTGTATGCTTAAGTGATTAGAGAACAAAAGTAAAATTTAAACTATATTTAAGCCATATTTGGTATGTACATACACAGAACTAGCATAATAAATGCCACATACATACTGTCATGGCAAACTAGGTGTTGTGTAAATTTGCTGTTCTTGGGGAACAAGTGAGGCAACGCAGCTGCTCCTATTAATCAAGGAAATCCATGTACGTTTCTACTCACTCCAACAGTATCAGCCACTGTTTTTTTTACTCTGAACATGGGTATGAGACTGATGGCCATTTGACGAGTTCTTCATTATAAATGAGCAAACTTTTCAGCCTGGTCATAGACACACAATGCTTTTGCATTATTCTGTGTGTCACTGACACTGTAATGTAGGGCTGAAAAGCTTTTATATTTGTCATGTTCCTTTCTTGGGAGATGGATCTGCAGTGGCAATGATATTTTATCTTTCATTCTTTCAGTAAAATAGCAGGGACATCAGGCTGCCTCAACCAATTAAATATCAATTCATTTGAATCTTACACATGCCTAGAAATATCACTTTTAGACCAACATAATTTTAATAGGTATCTAAGCAAAGACTCAGTAGAAACAGGAATGTACACTGAATGTCTTGAAATCATTTGTGCTGTTTCCCTGATGGGGAAACTGGCATTTTAATTTCTTGGATCTTAATAGATGTCAGATCTTACAAAACACAGTTCTTCTCTCTTCACTTCAGATAAGACTGTGGATATTCCCCATCTGTGTATGCACTGGAGGTAGAAGGGGAGAGGAAATTAAGACTATACCATACATAAACCCTATCCCACAGGCTGGTTAGGATTGACATTTGAGGAGGGACAAGGAATTATGTTAGCTGTACTTTCCGTACTGGGAACTTTGAAAAGGAGGCAAGAGGCACTCTGCCACACATAATCTTCATATTACAAGTTACATGAAACTTATGCAAACCATATTTCACCATTCAAAAGACCGTATCTTGTTTCTTAATTTTTCATCCTATTCAATAATATTTATTCTTCCTTTGTAGCCACCCTCTGGAACATTTATAGTGAGGATGCATGATTGGAGGTCAGCGCCCTTGAAGAATTCTGCCCAAGAATGCACTCTTTCGTTTCAGCATCCCATTCTCTGTAGCTAATTGCATGTGGTTTTGCCTGGTTTCCTTTTTCTTTTATTTCTGAAGCTTACATCTAGGTTAAAGTGTCATCTCTTCCCACTGGCTTACATGTATTCTTTGTCAATCAACATCCCTGATGTACATTGTTGTGTTATTGAACTAGTGATACACTTGGGCCTCAGCAATTACCTGTGATCTATTTAATTAAATGAATTTGTTTGTTTTAAATTTGGTTGCAAATATGTTTGCGCCTGCTGGATTCAGACGTAAACTTTGAAAAATATTTCAGAAGTTATGTTTGAATCTAAGGCTAGCATGAAGTCAAGTGGATGATATCATTCTATATGTCTTGTAGTTCCCCGACTTCTTAAGATGACCATGTGTACTTACATGATTGATCGCCAATGCAACACCCATCTATAAGAAGGGCCGGAAGGAGGATCCTGGGAACTACAGGCCCGTCAGCCTGACCTTGGTGCCGGGCAAGATTATGGAGCAATTCATCCTGAGTGCGCTCACTGGGCATGTGAAAGACAACCAGGGATCAGGCCCAGCCAGCACGGGTTCATGAAAGACATGTCCTGCTTGGCCAACCTGATCTCCTTCTATGACCACGTGACTGGCCTAGTGGATGAGAGAAAGGCTGTGGATGTTGTCTACCTGAACTTTAGTAAGGACTTTGACACTGTTCCCCACAGCATCCTCCTGGAGAAACTAGCTGCCCATGGTTTGGATGGGTGTACTCTTCACTAGATAAAGAACTGGCTGTATGGCCGAGTGCAGAGAGTGGTGGTGAATGGAGTTAAACCCAGCTGGCGGCCGGTCAGGAGTGGTGTCCCCCAGGGCTCAGTTTTGGGTCCAGTCTTGTTTAACATCTTTATCAATTATTTGAATGATGGGATTGGGTGCTCCCTCAGAAAGTTTGCAGATGACACCAAGTTGGGTGGGAGTGTTGATCTGCTTGAGGGTAGGAAGGCTCTGCAGAGGGATCTGGACAGGCTGGATTGATGCGCCAAGGCCAATTGTATGAGGTTCAACAAGGCCAAGTACTGGGTCCTGCACTTGGGTCACAACAACTCCATGCAATGCTACAGGCTTGGGGAGGAGTGGCTGGAAATCTGCCTGGTGGAAAAGGATCTTGGGGTGTTGGTTGGCAGCCAGCTGAACATGAGCCAACAGTGTGCCCAGGTGGCCAAGAAGGCCAATGGCATCCTGGCTTGTATCAGGAATAGTGTGGCCAGTAGGAGGAGGGAGGTGATAATGCCCCTGTACTTGGCATTGGTGAGTCTGCACCTGGAGTACTGTGTTGAGTTTTGGGCCCCTCACTGCAAGAAGGGCAATGAGTTTCTGGAATGTGTCCAGAGAAGGGCAACGAGGCTGGTGAGGGGTCTGGAGAACAAATCTTATGAGGATCGGCTGGGGGAGACGGGGCTGTTTATTCTGGAGCTGAGGGGGGACCATATTGCTCTCTAAAACTACCTGAAAGGACGTTGTAGTGAGGTGGATGTTGGTCTCTTGTCCCAAGTAACTAACAACAGGATGAGAGGCAAAGACCTCAAGTTGCATCAGGGGAGGTTATAGATTAGATATTAGGAAAAATTTCTTTACTGAAAGAGTGATCAGACATTGATGTAGGCTGCCCAGGGAGGTGGTTGAGTCACCATCATGGAGGAGTTAAAAAAACATGTAGATGTGGCACTTCGGGATATGGTTTAGTAGGGATTGTGGTGTTGGGTTGTTGGGTTGATGGTTGAACTTCACGATCTTAGAGGTCTTTTCCAACCTATGATTCTATGATTCTATGATTCTTTGATTCTACTAGTCAGCAAAAGTAACCTGGACTGATATTCCTTATGCACTAAATCACTCTCTTAAGGCATCTTATTTGTGATGTGATTAGAAAAAAATAGCCCATGTTTTAATCTTTCAGCTTTTCTTGCCATTGATATCTTGTGGGGTGTCCTGATACACACTGTGGTTCTAGGACTCTACTATACGCAGATGGTATGTTCAATGCACAACTGACTAATGCAATATTATTAGTCCAGTTCAAGAAGTGCATGGATTATAAAAGTGAGGAGATACTGTATTTCAGCTTCAATACAAGTCAAAGAGAAATAGGGCAATATTTGAATCATGACATGTTATTTTTAAGTCTTTAAATATTCTGGTCCCTTCTCTTGCTTACATCTTACTGGCAAAAAAATTAAAGACACTTCATACTTTGGAATGTAACAAGAGAAAATTTATGTGATTTATTTATACTTCAGATGAGGGGGGCAGTAACTTCTCCCAGATTTGAAAAAATAGCAATAACAAATTTCCATAAGCAAATCAACCTCTCTTTTACATTTTGAAGCTACACTTGCATATCAAAAGTAAACAGAAAATAAGATTAACGTGTTTTATTGACAGAAAAATATCATCATTCTAACAAAATAACATCTCTAGCAGGTTGTTATGGTACTGACAGAGTCTTTGGTACTGTAGAAACAAAATAAATAATAATAGTTACGGATCTGAGAAAATGGTTCCAAAACAAAAACTCCATTTAACTTCCTTATTCATCCAAGTTCTTCCATTACAAGCTCACATTTGCTTGTGAGCTATGTGCACTTGTGTGCTCCATAATCTATTTAGTATCCCTAATTTTGTGTGTTAATGTAACATTTACATCACTTCAACATTAACCGGAGTTTTATAAGTGTTTAACAATGCAAATACCTTTATTTTTTTTTTTAATGTCAACAAAGCCAAGCTTCAAATTTCCATTTTGAGGACTTGAGGTGCTAAAAGAGCTCCATTATCTGTTCTTCATTTTAATCTAATGAATTAATGCATTGCAAGTTTTTATTACTTCATTAACAAAACCGTTTGACCTCTTCTGCATAAAAAGTAAACCATTGCATACTGTCCTACATTTATTTTTGTTATATAAAAGGCAAATCTTTGCAACAATTCACTTTCTGTTTATGTTATTAGAAGTGTTAATGCAGGCAACAATGTTTTATTTAACCATTAATTCTTAGTATTTTTATTATGAAAATGCCTATAAGGGGTAGTCAGAGCTCTTTTACTACATAGACTTTGCTTCCTGTTTAACAATCTAATAGAGGTTTTTAAACATATATTAATTAAACATCAGAAGGTCCCTTTGAGGGAGACATGGTAAGTAGCATTATCCTTACACAAATAATAAAGAGGTTTCAACTTGCTGAAAGTCACACAGCAATTTAGTTCTAGACATGGAATTAGAAATTAATTGCCCTGTGTTCTAACGATTCTTTCACTATTCATTTTTTTCAAGTATGCTGGTGATTATAAATAAACTAAATACACAATAGATAGAGGAGATCATGGAACAATCTGACTGTTAGTATCTGTCCTTGGCTGCTTCATAGCAGAGAGGTTAATTCAAATGTGGTGCTTTGGGTAACAAATACAAATAAGGGATATGTTCTCTTCTCAGTGTGTTTGTAAGACTCAGTAATGATAATGGAAATTATGTGCCTGCAGGAGAATGAAAGGAGAATGCATCTATCACGTCAATGATCCATGAAGTCAGAAGAAATTATATAGCCTACCATAAAGGCGCTGAAGGAGTCATTACAGCCTATTAGGTAAATAATGTGTTTTTTGAAAGTCTCCACATAGAATATTCATGTAGCTAATAAACTATAAAGCTCAGATGGAGCCATTGTATTATTATTGAATTACTGTGTTTTAAGATAGTGGTCTCCAGCTGAATATCCAGGAGACATTTTCAGGAGAAGGACAAACAGTTTACTGCAGATTTCTGATGACTGTGCAACAGGCCTACATGTCAGACTGTGCCTGTAGCAATCTCCACGTGGACAGGTGACAGCTGCCTTACAACAGCTTCTGGGTGTTGACTTACAGATCTTTTGACAGACCCAATAAGTGGCTTAATACAAAAATTCATGTTCAATAAGTCAATTAAGATTTGAAAAGGGAATAAATATTTTGTTGAACCAATACAGTGTCAAGGCCATAAGCCACTCTCAGTTGCCAGCAGAGAGGCGCCAGAAATAGAGTATGTTACTTATGACGTAACTAACTAAAGGAGAGGCTTTAGGCACTTGTCTAAGGAGCCTGCAGCTTATGTTTTGGAACACTTAGTGATGAGATACTTGATCTCAGCAAACTGATGTAAAGCACAGAGGTTATAGTATGTAGGTTTCCTAATGGAGAAAGTTAAATGTCTCTGAAGCCCTGTCTTTGAAGTCATTACGTGGAGCATTAAGCTGCTGTATAGCTAGCCAAGAGGCAACAGGAAGTTTAGAAGTGTGACTAAACTTCCCTCATCCAAGAGTTACAGCACTCTTCTGGGTGCATGTATGGCAAAGGTGATTTTTCATTATAGCAACCTGGAATCTCAGCCCTTTAGAATACCTGCAAAACAGCCAAGACAGATGGGACATGCCACAAGTTGTGAAGTAACTTGGCTGAAGTTAAGCAGCTGAGTAAAGAGCAGCAGAGCCAAGAATAAAATCCAGGTCTTTCAGCATCTGGGTCATTGCTCCATCCTATAGACACCACTGCTTTTTTAGTTCCTGAAGATTGTTCCTACATCACATGATCTCCAAATGAATACTATTCTTTTTATACTGCGCCTCATTTATTCTGTGTGTGAAATAGTGCAGTAACCCCAGAAACATTATAGGGAAGAACTTTGTGCCTTTTAATATGCTAACTACTGCAAAACCAAGATGCTTACATCTTCTTTCATATACATCATTGAGATTCAGCATAATTGTATCTGGGACAAATCTTACCTCTAGGGGGAAAGAGTATGTATCTATTTAGATCTTCAAAGCTAATGTCTTTGCAACACAGAAAAATGTGATAGTGGAAATAGATTGTTTCTCACCAGTTGGCACAATAGCTGTGAATAACAAGAAACGAGCTGCTTTCCAGGTGTTGTCTATATCTCCAGCTGAAAGAATAAAAAAAAGAATAAAAGGAGAGGAGGGAAAGAGCTTTTCAGCATCTCCCTGCTTATTTGGCACGAAAGACATTGTCTGAAGTCAGTTGGAAAAAAGTGCAAGTGACTGCTATTGAAGTGCACTCTCTCCAGCATCTGGAAGTCCATGTTATTCATTATATAAATACTTCTATTTCCATCGTGTCTGGCTGCCAGTTTGCTGCTGTCAGGTGTTTGAAATTAAGTAAGTGTTGCTGTTTGTCATTTGGAAACTGGGAGAAAATACAGAGGTAGTTACTTTTACAAAGTTGAGGCGTGGGCCACTTACACATTTCTGATGTAGTCTGTGTAATTCTGCACTGGCTTTGGCTGGGATAGAGTTAATTTTCTTCACAGCAGCTGGTATGGGGCTTTGTTTTGGATTTGTGCTGAAAACAGTGTTAATAGTACAGGGATGTTTTCATTATCCTTAAGCAGTGCTTACACAGAGTCAAGGCCTTTTCTGCTTCTCATCCCACCCTACCGGTGAGTAGGCTGGGGGTGCACAAAGAGATGGGAAGGGTCACAGCTGGGACAGCTGACCCCAACTAATCAAAGGGATATTCCATACCATATGATGTCATGCTTAGCAATAAAAGCCCTGGAGAAGAAGGAGGAAAGGGGGACTTTCGGAGTGATGCTGTTTATCTTCCCAAGTAACTGTTGTGCATGATGGAGCCCTGCTTTCCTGGAGATGGCTGAGCACCTGCCTGCCGATGGGAAGTAGTGAAGGAATAGTTTGTTTTGCTTTGCTTGTGCACATGCCTTTTGCTTTACCTATTAAACTGTCTTTATCTCAGTCTGTGAGTTTTCTCACTTTTACCCTTCACATTCTCTCCCTGTCTCACCTGGGGGGAAGTGAGTGAGCGGCTGTGTGGTGCTTAGTTGCTGGCTGGGGTTAAATCACAACAAATGCCTAAATTTCTTGTAAGAAATTCTCAATAAAATAAATGTGTAAGGATTAACTTTCATTAAAACATACGTGCCAGTATACTAAATGGTGGTCTGGCACTGTAGTGTAAAGAAAGCTTTAGTAGTACTAAGCTGAAAACAAAGGTTTGCAGCCAAATATCTCACTTGGATTCATCTGCTCTGGCAAAACAGCTAATTGCTGCAATAAATTAAAAGAGATGCTGATTAATTCTGTCATCTATGCTCTTCAACATTTGAAATTTGAAACCCATTCTTATCTCATTAAATTTTGGAGAAGATTTGGCATTAACTTCAGCTTAAAAGGATCAGTGTATTTCTGATTTGAGATTGGGAAGATATTATTCCGTTAATATAATAGACTTCAGCTTCTGAAATCTGCATTTTTTTTTGTCATTTCAGATGAGAATTAGGCAGTTGTGCCGTATGAGGCTCATCAGAACAATAATGGAACAAATGGAAGCTTGGTAATGACTTACCTAAATAGGTGTTACGCCCTCATCGTTCCAGGTTTATCTCCACTAACAAAGGGACTTCAGAAGCACCTAGAAATGTGATGTGCTATCTGAGAAAAATTTTTAGATTCAGACTGACGTGATGAGAGGAGAAATTAAATGCAGGCAGAGACATTAGAACAGTTTCAGCATGGAGGAAGGAAAAATGCTTACAAATATCTGAAGGGTGGGTGTCAGGAGGATGGGGCCAAGCTCTTTTCAGTGGTGCCCAGTGACAGGACAAGGGGCAATGGGCACAAACTGAGGCACAGGAAGTTCCGTCTGAACATGAAAAAGAACTTCTTCCCTCTGAGGGTGATGGAGCACTGGAACAGGCTGCCCAGGGAGGCTGTGGAGTCTCCTTCTCTGGAGATATTCAAGACCCGCCTGGACAAGGTCCTGTG
>Ga0065711_1009371_pt1 | contig 14848 bp, 10 predicted proteins | sample Hoacrofraction12_FD_59098 | JGI IMG/M metagenome (GOLD analysis project Ga0065711, IMG submission 59098) | Hoatzin crop microbial communities from Cojedes, Venezuela - Epithelial fraction 12 v2 (version 2) | ecosystem: Host-associated > Birds > Digestive system > Esophagus > Crop | place... | reverse complement strand
GAGTTCAAAGGTAACTCTTAAATAGTCTGTAAAAAAACAGCATACCTCTTAACTACTGACTGCATACTACAATTACATTTACTCCCGTAGGAGCCCCAGAATATCATGCATTACTACCTAAAAGACAATAGTATCTGACGTAGGTATCAGACTCACCAAGGATTCAAAAAACAATGGACTTCTGCACTGATTGCCAAAAAAGCTAATTCTACAACAATGAAAATTCCCCAAGTAGGGAACCGGAGACCTCTGTGACTTTGGATTTATCATCACTATAAATGCATTACACAGGAGGACAGTATAAGCAGTTTCCTAATGGAAACACCTGAGAATCATGAATGAGAACTACGAGGAAAGTGTTACACGACAAGAGAATGCACATAAAGGACAGCAGTCTCCACTTGTACAACGGCAGTCTGGAGACGAGCGTGCAACTAAAAGAGAGCATTCCCCATTTATGCACTAATAGCCAGGGAAGTAAATGACATCAGCTGGCCGAGAGCCATCACAAAGAACAGAGGATGTTTGAGGGATAATATGATGGAAAGATTACCCCTACACTTTCTTTAAGAAATGAGGCCAGCTAGAGATTTCTGACCGCTGATGGCCGCGGGGGGGCAAGAAACTGTCTGTCTGATTTTCAGATAAATCCAGATATTTGGAAATAGTTCGTATAGGCCTTATTATTCCCTTAAATAGATATTGATTCACTTTCTTTAAAATAAAACAAAGTGTTAGCTGCTCGGTAAGTAAATATAGAGACGTTGGTCATTTCAGTAGGCTGACATTGTAAAGTTATTTCCATTTTTTTCACGTCATACCACGTTCTATTACACATATTGTACCTTCAGTCAAATGTAATATGTAAACAACTTTATTTTTTAAATATTCAATTATATTCAATATCTCAATTATTTTGAAACACCCAATTAAATGCAATACTTCAATTATATTCAAAATTTAGACAGTTACTAATAACTCTAATAGAACACCATTTTCCAAGTATGTGGTAACAACATCGAAAAGTCAAAAATTAATAACAAAAGAGTTTTTTTAATCCCACTCAGTTGCAATAGCTACTTATCCTGAAAATATGACAAATGGACTACACTTACAGTGTTTGTTCAATATGCTGCAGACTACTTAAGCTTTCTTTAATTTTGAGCCCTCTAAATTAAAATGCATTTCAACTCTAAAAGTATGCCAGTCGCATAAAATAACTCAAAAATAATATTTAAAGAAACCCACAAAACAATTATTTAAGCTAGTAAGGAAGCATATACTTCAACATTCTGAAAGACATTTTGAGAGACTTATGCCACATAATAAATTTTACGTTAGCGTCACTTTATTCTTACAAATAATCAAAGACTAGAAGTGTATACCTTGGCAGAGACGGTAACAAAATCCTTGAAGGTCTTTAGCTCAGCTCCCTCAAGTGTCCTGTGCGTAGCAAGCTCTACCCTGAGCAGGTAATGCAATCCTGACTCAAGGTCAGCCATGTACAGCTTAGATCTGAAACACACATATATAATGTTATAAAGTGGCAGGTTTCTTTCGCTCATTTTCTCACCAGTCATGAAGGTAAAATTGATATATAGCAGGTGTCATTAAAACCTCAACTTTTGCCACTCCACAGTGATTGCAGTATACCCTACACCAGTATGGGAAGACACAGCAGTTACTTCAGGTGCTCGGTATGGTGAATGTCAAGTTCAATGAGTTTCACTGTACTCTCTTAAAACAGAAATTTTATGTCATTTTGTTCAGAGTTTAGACAGATGAAGCATAACCACACACAAGAATTTCTCTTATATTTGACTAAACTTTTTGCCTCTCAGCCAGCTTTACCTTGTAATGAAATTATAACCCTGACATTGTCAGCAAGGAAATAGCTAGTGTAAAGAAATTACAGCTTCTCTTCAGGATTGACCACAAACAGAAAAATGACATGTTATGAAAAAAGGGAGACTTTTGTTGAACAGAAGTAGATTATATCCAAAGCAGGAGCGCAAACAAGACTGAAAAAGTTCAGTCGGAAAGGACTGAATCTAGAAATCCTCTCCCAAACGCAGTAGTTTTACTGTAGGTTCTTCGCATACAAGTTTAACAGTTAATTTTAATCACACCAGCTCTCAAGACAGAATTAGGTACCTTCTAACAGGTACAAGTAAAGCACGTAAAGCAAATCCAAGATTTTAAGATTTCCTTCTCACAACCAAATACCTTCATAACAGCAAAAAACAGTTTACAAAGTACAAACAGACCAAGTAAAGCACTTTATCCTTCAATGCTTTCAGAGTACAAACTCTAGACAGTATCATACAGAGCAACGTAACCAAACAAACAGAAGTTCAAATAGTTAATAGTTAAACACTTCTTGTAAGCGTTCAGCAGCACATTTCTAAAACCAAACAGAATTAAAAGAACAATCATTCAAGAAACTGGCTGGACCCACCTCTTAAATAACATGCAGGAAATAACATATTAAAGCACAGAATAATCTATATTCTTAAGAACTCAAACTACAGACTCGCTCTGAATTTATCTCCTTAATTAATAACATACTCACTTAAATTTAAAACAGCAGCAAAATTCTGCTTCAGTTTCTTAAATAAAAAGACATCCATGTGAACGCATGAGGTTCCCCCAAAGAATCCTATTTAGAAGATACTTTGACTTGAGATTCACATCAACAAGATTTTGTCTTGCTGGAAAGCAGCTCAATTTAACTCGGTTGTTTTGATAACATCATGTTTCATATAAAACATTTCATAATAGGAATTGAAAGAAGATGACACTAATAGTGTCCACGAAAGGGAAGTAAGTACAAAATGAAAGCACTCAGTCCTACATCTTTTCCATCTAAAGATGCTGAGGGATTATCTCTTTGCAAAGCCTTTGCATCTTTTTCTCAAACAGACAAAGAGGGAAAGAGGGTGAAGATAAACCTTACTGGATTTAGTATGCTAAAACATCTTTTACAGTGACTTTCATATTTTCTATTATACTTGCATTTGACAAGCAGTTTTTAGTGGGTATTGCTTCACTATTATACACATACAGAATTCTTGTTTTCTATAGTAATGCTAGAGCTTGTTATTTTATTACTTATTTTTAAGGGACACTGATTACTTGCTGAAGTTTACCCACAGTTCAGATCAGTGATCCATATACCTCAGGTAATGGGTGCCAAGTCCTTGGCATTTTTATGTCAATTAAGTATTTAGCCATACCTTTAGAAAAAAACATTAGCAGTGCAGATGCTTGCTGCTAAAAACTAAATACTAAAAGTCCCCAATAATTTCACCTCTGAATTGTTTGAAACACTGCTCACAATCGTAAAGAAGTTGTAACCTTCATGCTAGAATTGAACTAACTCACAAGTGTTACCTGAATACACTGAGAAAGAGATGAAGTTGAAGCAACAACTGAAAGCTTTGCTCTCAGCTTTGATGCTATAATTTCTCCAGCATCAAGCATGAACGTCTTTAATTTTACTCTAGCAGAAGAATGCAGATCATTCAGTAGTGACCAACCTATTCAACTCAACGTGCATCATCTGGGATGAAACGAAGTAAAATTTTTCACTGCACAAGGATTTTATAATAAATTACAGCACAGCTTCCCACATGGCAAGTAAAAACTGCAAGCAAATTTTAATAACCAAGCATTGATCTGAAAATCGAGGGTATCACTCACTTATCAAACTCCTTCCACACCTTGATTTCTGTACCCTCCTCTTTGTTTTCTTGAACAGGTAGCTGAAGTGGCAAAAGAAGTTTTTTTCTTACACCTGGTAGTGACTTTAAATACGAAGAAAAGAAAGACCGTAGAGGCTTCAAACTGCATAGAAATGGACAAAGGAAAGATTACTTTTAATCTTAGACTAAGTGAATATCCAAAGCAAATTAGCATATTTATAAAACAAGATGTTCATATTGTTTTATGCTTTGCAGTCCTAGCAACATGTTATGTTTTGATATAAAGTGAAACTAAATAATGTTCAACTTCAGAATAGTAATAACAAACATTTGGATTAGTGGTTTGAAATTCCATTCAAAATAAGAACACATCATATTAATCAAAATGTCTGTTCACCTTGCACAGGCAGTGTTCCCATAGAACAAGTATTTTGACTTAGAGGCAAGTTTAAGAACTTTGATGCCTCGTTAATTTTTTTCCACTTTTATTCCAAAGTGTTTTAGGAAGTATCACAATAATAGGTTAAAGCTATAAATAGGCAACAGTTGTAAGCAAAAGTAATATTAGGTCTCTCGTTAAAACATACAGGGAACAATATTAAATGGTTCATTAAGAACAACCAGCTCATTGCTCTGAGCATACAAAACTCCAAGCAACAAACATTGGCCTAGAGCTTTTATTTCCAGTTAGAAACACTACTTCAAACCATCCACTTCGCAAGTGAAGCCACCAGTATAAACTTGTTATTGCTGTCAAACTACACAAGGGGTATAATTAGCCGCCACACCATTTCAGCTACCTTTCTCCTCCTAAAAGATGCAGTCTAACTTCCACTGGCATAACCCACATTTGTGTATTACAAGCATTCACAAAGAGTAAATCGTATAACAAGACTGCTAGATTACTTAATAATTGCTAGAGAGCATTTATGGATTTACAGAATAATTTACTTTGTATGAAAGGAAGCTATGGAAACTGTTTTTATAGTCTGAGTGAACCTCCCCATATTCCATAGTAGATAACTACTTACATGTTAATTAAGCCATGGGACCCATTTGGATGCACGAGATAGCATGAAGGGACTGAGGTAATACCAAGTTTCTCAATAAAAGGCTTATCAAAATTCAACGCTCTCTTTACAATGATGTTTTCATACTGGATCAAGTCTAAGATAACCTGGGTAATGAAAAGATGACATGAATTATACATTGTTCAAGGCATATCCAATCTTGTAGGACAAGACATATAAATAGGTGAAGCGCATCATCCTTTAAGGGTATCATTAAGCTCTTCACCAAGAAAGCACATCTACGAGTATTCTGTGGACACTAACAACTCAAGTTAAAGAAGATTTACACTTCTCTGGAAATTATTGCCCCTATCCTCCATTTTTTTTTTCTTGCTCTATCCTGATCTTTTCCCTTTGAAGTCTAACATCTGAAGAAAACATGAAAATGTATGATAAAATGCCCTCAGAAAGCTCAAAATAGCCCAGAGGATATTCCACAGGCACGAACAGGTTTATCTTTCATGTTATATATGTAAGAGTCCAAAGGCAAATTTTCAGGTAGTGAAGAAATCTCGGTCCCACCAATTTGTGGCATTCTGATGTCAAAGTCCATGACCTCGAAAACAATTAAGGGCTCCACAGGATTTAAGACTTTTCTTGGCAAGCCCTGCCAAATCAAGCTGTGTAGTCTGTGGTGTCACAGCACCCAGCCGTCTGTTCAGCTCTTTTTGTTTACCAGCCCCACAGCAGAGACTCCATAGAGGGGTAGGTGCCTATATCTCAAGAGTTCCAGTTCACAGTCCAACATCTGAGCTCAAACCAATCTTCCTCAGCTGTTTAAATCTGATGCTGGGCTTTTGCCTTAGAGCAGCTGGGAGTGGGCACAAATTTCTTTGCAAGGCGTGAAATTCAGTGAAGGGTGAAGGAGGCAGAAAAGGATGGTAACATCAGGATGCCTCAAAGATTTGCCAGGACTCAACCAGCAAAGTTCTTTGCCAGCTACAGCCAACGTTGCACCTACAAATATGATGAGTCAATTATAAGTAATGAAAATTTGCCCTTTAAAAAAAGCTTAAATACTCATTTCTTCCCTTCTTACGTCCTTCAAGATCCCACTGCTAAACTCTTTTGTCATTCTAATGACCACACTCTTTACATCCTTCCATTAGCCTATGCTCTTCTACTACCATTTCTAATGTTCCATTCTTACCTACAAAACCTTTCATCCTTCTGACTCTCCTTACATTTCTACTTGTCATTCTTTTACTTATACCCCTCTCTGTCTCTTCTATTTCTTTTTCATGTTGTTAGTTTCACAGTTTCCACGACACTTTTCCCTCTAAGATGAATATTATCTTTGCCATGTTTTCCTTCACTTTCAAACTTGTAATTTAAGAGACCCTTCCTTTCCTCCTTCCATCAGTGGCAAACGCATGGCCTTCCTTTCTTCAGCTGTTGCAACTTCTATTAGGTTTGCCCATTTGCCCATTGTGTCTTATACTGTAAACTTGAAAACAACGTTGTTTTCTATTTCACTAAACTATTCTATAAAGCTAAAATACTACATAACATTAGCAAATACTTTTTCTTCTGAAAGCAGACTCCACTTTGTGTTAATCAGGTGACACTCAGTCTTTCCCTATAGCAGCAGGTACTGAGCGTGACAAAATGCTGAAGAACTTCACAATCATCACCTTTCTTCTCTTTGGTAAAGCCCACTTGTTTCAACACAGCAGCTTCCAGAAAACAAACGACTGGAAGCAGCCTGCTTCTCAAAGTGATTCTTGCTTTTGGCAGCCCACCCTCCTCCACTTAGACAACTGGGCCATCTCAGCATCAAATCTAATTAGAAACATTCCACAGACATTGGATGTTTCTGCGCAGATTATGCCTAGATAATTATGCAATTTATTTTCTTTACTTATCCTAGATCTTGGCAGGAAGAGAAAAGTAACAGTTGTCTAAGCAAACAGCAGGCTCATTAGGTGGTGAAATGATGCCAAATCAAATATTTTATTGGGGGGGTGGGGGCAGCAAAAAACCAAAGACTTCCACTTCTTCAGTGCCTCAGAGCTGTGAAAATAATTTTATGCTATCATCTTAATTTATAACATAATTTCCTAAAAGCCATACATGAAGACAGAGAACCAGAGAATTTAGATTATTATAAACAGCCGAAATCACAAAAGCTGCCCAGAGGAATGAATATTCTGAATGGTTCTCTAGCTGCAACAGACCAATAACATAATCTGACAATATTTTTGTTGTGATCTTCCAAATCTTGAAAGACAAAAAAATTATCCTAACAATGACACTAATAAATTAATCTTCCACTAAAATGTGAATGGAAGAAGTTAACATGACATCACATTCATTTGTAAGAAAGTTCCTCTGTGTGACTAAATACAACAGCACTGTATAATCCGTTGACTTTGTGATATCTCATATATGCATGACCTGCCCTTTATGACCCTTTAATTCGTCCTATAATCAAAAAATTTGTTGCTTGGATAAATAACATAAAATTAAACTGTGTTATGCCAACATTCATTCATATTCATTATTACAGTCATAAGTCATACATTACCTCTCGTCCAACATAGGAATTATTACTCTCAAACACAATGGCAGTGTAATGGTGGCTGTTCTTGTCAAAAAGTGAAGCAATATCACTGGACCTTTTAAGAAAAGAAAAGCTATTTAGCACAGGCAGAATGCAATACAGCCACTGTTATTGATAGAGTTTCCTTTTAAAATCTTGTAGCAGAACTGATAATAAGAAAGCTTACTTCATCTTTAATAGGACCTTCTACATTTTATTTAATCAACACAGTAAGCACACATCAGCTGTATTTTAAACAAGGAACTTACGAAACTGGATCCAATGGCGGGCAAGCAGGCGGTCTCAGCTCTTGGGAATGGTTCTGTAAGAAGTCAATCATCATCTGACGAACTGTTTGCAGCTCTCGATCTGCTCCTGCTGAGTACAAGTTAAAAAAACCCAAACAACACTTTAGAAAACTGGGAAAAAATTACTCACATGCAGGTTTTCATACATTCTCCTGCTTTTCTGTGTCAGTTTGTTTTAAATTTGGACTTAAACAGAACACTACTTGGCTGAAGAACAGGGACTTAGGATTTAGTTGCAGGATTTCATTTTAATGTTGAGATGAGATCATATTTAAAAGCTGTCATCCCACCCCAAAATTAATAAAACCTCAAGACTTTTCCAGATCTAACCATCTGCCTGCCTTGCTGATTTTCTCTTCAAACAAGGCTTCATGCTAAATCCATGCTCATTTTTGCAATAGTTGGTGCAGACAACTTCAGTAGCTTTTTTGCAATAAGGATACTCATCATGCATTAAAAACTGCAAAGGTGTACCATTTGAGGTTACAAAGCCATGTAACAATATGAGGAAGTATATGAAGTGTGAGAACATTTTATTTGCTTTAAAAGAAATAAAATAAAAAGCAGAATGCCAAAAATTGCAAAATCTCACAAATGCCAAAAAGTAACAGGTACAACTACAGTCTACTTCTACATGAAGGGTTAATGGTGCAGGTGGTCTCTCTTCTGACCTCTGGCCTTTTAAATGCTAATCCATTGAAAAAGACAACATTACTTTTGTCCCCAGACAAACCACCTCAAGCTGTGATCCTGTCAGACACACAGCATAAGCCCACTTTCAGTTAGTCAGCATCTGAATAGGGGTTCTCTGGGTGAGATTCAGGATGCCTGGAAAGCAGCCCGACAGATCAAAAAGCATCAGTGAGGACTGAGCAAATTGGATCTCACGCTGATGAGGTGTGTGTGCAGTGGAAAAAAGGAATTTTAAAAAATTATCTAGCCGTTTGTCAAAATTAAGAGCGTGAGCCCTAAGTTCTTGAACAAGTGTTTTGCCTGTCTAAAATTCTGCCCAACATTCCATGTTCATACAGTACTTGTAATATCACATCTGAAAGAGCTATTTAGTGTCCACCCCATCTCTATCTGTCTAAACTAACTGACAGGCAAAGGGATTTTGCTTCTTGTGTGACACATTCCTGGCTGAGAGGATAACTGCTTTGGGGATTTCTTACAGCAGGATATTCTTACCTTTGTAATTTTCTCCAGTAGTAAACTGTTTTGTGAATGCTTTGAAGTACTATGTGAGAGAAAAAAAAGTATTATCGCTTTGAAAATAACTCACTGTGTAAGATGAAAGCTCAGTTTAGGAACAAACACGGCTTCCAAGATTTTTTACTTTTTACAGCTCCAATTACAAAATATTTTTAACTATCTGTTCAGAAGACAGTTTTCCCTCTTAGCCTATGAGCTCCAAAGACCTGCTTCTCAACTATACGAGGGCAGATCATAGGCACCAGTTGAAACTTTGATATACAGTAAGGCCAACTTTTAGAAGAAAAATTTCACAATGCATAATTCAGTACTGTATATTGATCCACGACTGCAAACATTAACCCAAACACTAATTAACTGATAACCAAATCAGTCCTACCAACTGTGTACATACTTAGAACACTATTCACATTTTCTCAACTCCCTCCAGTGGTTAAACAGGATATATAATGGAGCTTGACTGCCTTCTGCTATAAAAAAATGAAATAGAAGAGATTCACTGTCTAACAAACAGCGCATTCCAATTTACACCCAAAACTTGAAAGATTACAAAAAACAGAATATTTTTCTTTCTATCAGGGTAGAACATCACAAATTCTACAGTAAAATGTCTCCTGTCATAACAAACACAGTTTATTCAGTCCTCTCCATCCATCACATTCTGCTTACACTCATGGTTAATAATGTGAGTATACACATTGACAGAGAAGTTAAAAATTGCACTTAAGTCCTGAAGATGAACAACAGTAGATACTTTTGGCACACACAAGATCCCTCTTAAAAGCCAGTTTAAGCAAATTATGAAATTAATTAGAAAAACAGTGATGGATGAATTAAGGGTAAATTTTAAGTTGGACCCCTGGTCATGAAATCAGATTTCTTGATGCAATTTCAATGTATTACCTTTACTTTTACATAACAAAACTAAAAATCCTATTAATAATCATGAATATTTGAATTTGAAAAATATTTATACAAATTGTTATTATCTAACAAATAGACCACAGCTAGTTGTTATATAAATGTATCAACATAGTACTTTCCAGAATGGCATCATCTTTCAATAAGAACTGTTCACATTCAGAACTGAGGACTGAATTACTGCTATAAATAACTGCATCAGCTATTGCATTCAGCAAGAAGAACTCTAATCTTTTATCAACCCCACAGCTTCCTCATCAAAAGCAAAGAAAAAGTCCAGCTGAAGAACAACTAGTTACACGTAACACTCTGCACGAGTAAGTTTGTTACGGTTTTAGTTACTATAAAGCATGCACCCTTTACCTAAGGCAATATATTAAGACACTTACCCTAACAGTTGGGTAATAGTGAATACCGTATTCTTTGCACGTCTCATAGTTCTCTTCTTCCCCACAATCCAGCACGCCAATTCTAATTGCAGATTCCCAGTCTGAAAACAAAGATATCTTTCATTTTTCAGCTGATGGATTACTCTGTGTCCCACAGAAATCAACAACAGAACTCCGACAGCTTCCAATGGCACAAAAATCCAGCCGTCAGTCGATTCTCATTTGCTATTCATTTCTATCCTCAAGTGTAATACAATCTACTGATTTTTAAAATAACTAAAGCCTCCCTGTTTTTCTTAGCTGCATCAGTGTTTTCAATACACCTCAATAAGAAGAATCTCAACACACAATGTAGCACTTCCCAGGCCAAAGACATTTTATTGAATCCAGTAAGATGAAATCAGGGCCAACCCAACACTTGCAAGATACCAGCTCGTATTCCCTAGCTTCTCCCACTAACTAAGCTCATAAAATAAAGCATACAGAATATATATAACTGAATAAAATTAATCCAACAGTTACTGCTCCACGTGGCTGTCAACTACAAAACCATAAATCTGATGCACCTTGTATTACAGCTGTTTTCACAAGGACTCACTGCTTGGTGAACTCACAATTTTCTCAGAGGCCTCCCGAATTGCACACAACCCAAGGCTCACCTATTGTCTACTGAAAGCCGTCTTTATCTTTCAGTACTGTTCAGGAATACGTTAGATATACCTCAAAAAATACCTGATTTTTAACCAGTGTGCTAAATAGTTGAGTTTGAACATCACCATAAGTTTTCTTTATAAATGTTGCACAGCAATAACCACAAGAGTTCAAGTATTTCTATAAATATACTTATATAACTTCAGTAAAAGCTTTCAGCTCCTTTACAACTTCTTCCTTCTCATTTTGCTCGGAACTGATCTTTTTGAGGCATGCTCCGCTGCAGCAATCACTTTAAGGAAGAACGGCTCCAGGAGACTCCTTAGACAGTTACTTTTTGAAGCTAAGCTAAATCAAAACAGCTGTGGGCAGAATTTGAAGGTACAGCACAATTGCCAAGTATCAATAAAATTTAAAAAGCACTAAAATTAAACTTGCTTTTATAGCAAAGCGCATGAAAGCTTCATCAAGTTCAAGACCTGATTGACCGTTGCATGCCTAGCTGCTTTTGAAATTTAGCTTGACCTTTATTTGTCTTTGGAGGAGGATGGGGCAGCTGAGGGAGAATTTCAGTTGTGCTGAACATGCCAACAGCTGAACAGGCACCAGGAGTAACTACGAGCATGCTAGAGCAGATGGGCATGTATTCACAGGAGCACAAAAGATACAACAGTCCATTTCATGGAATAAAATGCAAAACAAAAAAAAAAAGTTTGGCTTCTGGGTATCTATCTCATTCAACTTTCACCACTCCTCCTCTTTTTTCCACCTGTCTTGATCCTCCTCCACAGAATGAACAGCAGCACCAGGAACCTCATGCAAACAGCCGGCTCACAACAATGCAAACCCATCTCCAGCCAAACACTTGGGTTAAAGAGCACCAGCTGCGACGTGCGCTGCTCAGCAGTTGCTTCTGCTTGAAAAGGAGCTTTTCCTTTCTAAAGGATGTGAAAGTTGCTGGAGTGCACAGCCTACACTGTGTGAGTTTACAGTGGCACTGTAGCCTGGACTGGTTTTTTTTAATGCTGATGAATTTTAAATTAGCATTAGTATTTTTTAAATACTGACTCACAAACTATATGAAAGGAGTAGATAAGTGATATCACACTAAAAAAAGCTCTTTCTGTTTAGGCTAAACAAGTTCCAATGAACAACACGAATGCATTGGACACACTGGAAATCCAGCAGGTTGCTCAAACCTTGCGAAATGCTGCAGAATGCCAACTCACCCCTCACAGGGTATTATGAGGGAGATACTTTCTTTGTGTATTCCCTCCAGCGGGCAGATGCCATGCCACGCGTTATTTTCCGTTATGAAGTTTCAGTCAGGGAGATAAGCGATGCATTACAAGCAACCTCTCCCTGCAGGCCACTTCAGACTTATGTATTTTAACACATAGGCTGCTTTCTGAATAACGACAAGGTTTCTGCAGTTCCCCACCAAATGTGTTTAAAGAACCATTTCTAGAAGGAAATCATTATTGCTAGATTTGGAACAGTTGTTCCAAATCCAGAAGAGCGAATTGCTTCTGCATATAATTCAAAGGTTGTGGTACATGGGATTTCCAAGGGCTTGTTACTTCTACACGGAAAATTACTGCACATAATTCCAGCCCACAGGCATTATGGTGGATGGATGCAATCATCTTTTAAGACAGAAAAAGTACAATTAACTATAATGGCCACTTTGGACACTACTGTAATAAAACTAAATGTGTGATTAGGAATGCAGCAGCAATGACTCTAAGCCTAAAGCCTGTTCTGAGAGGAGAGGGAGTATCAAACTCAAAATGTAAATTACACAAAAGCAAGCACCGGAGGATTATGTTCTGCTATGAAGACTGCAATGATAGCATTGCCAAGATTCAACAAATGAGAAATGAAATTAAAATTAACTGTATTAGCACAGGCCTTTTATAGACAAAGTAGTTGCACTCATTTGACTGTCTATACCAAATTAGCAAATACAACCACAGTGATCTAGGAGTTCTCTAATGCAGATGAGTCTGCAGCCTCGAAGAGAGCTGTAATATCCTAGCAGATGAGTAAACATTTTTGGAAAATAAATGTTGGGACAGCCTAAGTGGGTGAAACGTTTTTGGGGTTTTTTTTGGATGAAGCTACAAAAAGCGTGACTGTTCTCAGTCTCCTACTAAAATCCATTCATTCCAACTTTAAAATGGAAACATTCTGCTGACAAATAACACCAGAAGGCAATTGCATTTGCTGGTAGTGCCAATGTCCACAAACATAAAAATCCACTTTTTAAATTAAAGTCTTCATAAAAACTCAATGGATTAAAGAGCAGATAGGCCTTTAACAGGTTATAGTAATAGAATTGCAGAACATCATTTGCAGTTATCATGACTGCAGATGAGAAAAGAAAATACGTATTTGAAGAAGTCACTACAAATTACAAACAATATTGCCTTCAAAGGTATCGTGCTGCTGTGGTAATATATAAACACGTCCCCGTCTCATTTTGACAAAAGCTCTGCTCAGTTCAGGCTCTTCACGATCTTCACTGCAGTGTTCAAACACCTCCTTGTTCTCAACTTTTCTTCAAAAAAAGAAGAAAAGCTCATACTATTTTGGCCACAAGCAAACCAAATCAGAAGGTGAAAATGTTACACAAACTTAGCCAAAGAAATCAGAAAAAAGCTACTGCTTTTATAAACAAAACCGGAATGCAAGCAAGAAGCCTTTGAAATGCTCTGAAATCAGCAATGCTCTGTGTTTCTCAGTTTTTGAGCTCTTCACCCCCTCTCACGCTGGAACCATACGAATGCATTAGAACTGCTGCCTCCACCCTGGAAACATCTCTTGGGTCAAATGCGAAACTAAGAGTGGTTCAAAAGCCTTTAACACCACTATATTAAGCACAACATTTCCAAAAGTCTGATCTCAGGTCTTTTCCCCACCTGAGGTACTGACCTCAATGGATATCTGAGGGGCCTGTTTGTTTGCTTAGACCTACAAATAGAGTAAAACATTTCAGCACCTGCCAAAAAAATTGAGCAGACTAAGCCACAGCGAGGCAGGTCTCCCCCAGCATAAACCGCGGAGGCCACCATTTCTTTTTAAGTCACTATTTGATAAATCTGAAAATCTGACTCTCACTTCGCTTGATTTTCATACTATTTCCCGGCAGTCCTTTTCCCCCTGTCTAGTCCAGTCATTCCACACTGAACTCGCAAGGTGTAACTCCAACGTGTGCATGGCCTCTCCAGCCCCGCAGTACTTACTTTTTGTTCAGCCTCCAAAATAGGTGAGTCCCTTCACCAAGCGTTCAGATGATCAAGACCTTGCCCCCAGAGCTCAGCCTGAACAACCCCCCTGTGCCTCAGCGCGCCCCTCGCACACTGCAGCCCCCGCCGAGATGCCCGCCTGCCAACCCGCCGCTGGGCCGCGCGGCGTGGGCGAGGCAGTGGGGCTCCTCCGTGACCTTCAGNGGGGAGACTGGCTGGCAGCACCCGCACCCCGGCTCTGTCCCATGTGCTGCCCACCCCAGCAGCGTGGCGAGGGCTGTGCCCGCCGCCCGAGGGGCGTGAAGAGGGGCGACGCTCCTGCGTCGAGGCACCGTGGCTTAGCGCCAAGCCCGGCCACACGTGCCAAGGCCCCGTCAAAGCCCACAGCCGGCACAGGCCCTGCTGCCCCCTACGCGTGCCAAGGCCCTGCCCAAGCCCACGGGTGACACGGCCAGCACAAGCCACGCTGCCCCCCACGCGTGCCAAGGCCCCCGCCGCGGCCGAGCACCCCACGGGTGACCACGTACGACAAGGCCCCGCCGCGGCCCGCATCCCCCGGCCCAACACCGGCACCGGGGAGCGACGGCGGGGGCGGCGGGCTGCGGGTGAGGCCCGCGGCGGCCTGGCGGAGCCGTGCAGAGCCGTGCGCTCGCCGGGTTCGGGGGCCCGGTCAGAGCCCGCCGCGGAGGGGGGGACGGCGGCGGCGCCTCACCTTTGACGTCCCCCGCCAGGGCCCGCCAGGTGGGGGCGAAGGCGATGCAGTGGCCGCAGGACGAGCTGTAGAACTGCACCACCCAGGCGGC
>Ga0065711_1043231_pt1 | contig 14849 bp, 10 predicted proteins | sample Hoacrofraction12_FD_59098 | JGI IMG/M metagenome (GOLD analysis project Ga0065711, IMG submission 59098) | Hoatzin crop microbial communities from Cojedes, Venezuela - Epithelial fraction 12 v2 (version 2) | ecosystem: Host-associated > Birds > Digestive system > Esophagus > Crop | place... | reverse complement strand
CCCCCCCCGCCCCATACCTACATAAAGGAGTTCCTTGACTGCACAGAGCTCCAGCATCAAACTATGTATGAATGCAGATCCTTGAGCCTATTGAGTTTCTTGGTCAAGATCAGATTAACGCTAGGAATATGGTTATAAACTACATAACCAAGGAAAGGTGGTGGATAAGGCTACCTATGAACAACCACACAAGACATCACCATTCACATGGGAGCTTTCAGATGGGAAGGTAACAGCACTGGGCACACAATCCAGGATGTTCCTTAATTATGTTGGCAATGGTTTCCCAATACAAATGATAGAAGAGCCAGCCAGGATTAGAGTTGTACTTGACCTGCTGCTCACACACGAGGAAGAAATGATGGCAAATACAGCAAAAAATGGCATCTGGAGCTCCAGCGAGCATGAGGTAACCGAGTTCAGGATACAGAAGGAGGCTAGGAAAGGAAGAAGCAAAATTAGGACTCTAGATCTTAATGAAGCGGACTTTGGACTTAGGCAATGAATTTCAGGGTAGAATATCCTGGGAATCAAAGGGGAAAAAGTGCCCAGAAGAGGTGGCTGATTTATAAAGCACGCTTAATAGAGTGAACAGATCAACTACCCTGTTTGTGTAGGAACACTAGGACTTCCAGCAGAAGACAAACCCAGCTAAGCAGAGTGTGTCTTAATGAATTAAGTCTCAAAAAGGAAGCAAACAAGAAACAGAAACAAAGATTGGCAACAAGGAAAAAGCAGTGGAACAAAAAGGAGGAAGACCAAAGCCCAGCTAGAGCTAAGACTAACAGGACACCAAGGATAACAAGAAACAGTTCTACAGGAATACTAGCCGAGGAAAAAAAGTTCAGGAAAAATTCGGGTCTGTTGATGCACGAGGAAGGGGACAAAGCAGCAGACACAAAAAGAGGCCAAAGCACCACTTTCATCTCACTCTTCATAGACAAAGCCACATCCCAGCACGGTTCTAGAAAGAAAGGGACAGCAAACAGCAGAGAAGCAACAGTTTAGAGATACTTAGAACAAAATGGAAACGCTCAGATGCATCCCAGAATGGGACTCACCCAAGGGTGCTGACAAAAGTGACCGGAGTGACTGCAAGACTGCAGTCTACCACCTATGGAAAACCACGGCTACAGGAGGCCCCAGTGGAACTCTGGGAAAAGGATAACATTATTCCCATCTTGAAGAAAGGCAAAGAACAGGACTCAGGGAACAGTCAGCCTCTCACCTCAGTTCCTGGAAAGATCCTGTTGAATTATCCTCTTCAAATCCCTCTCCAAATGCTTGACCCAGCTTGGGGAAATAGCTGACTACCGAGATGGCAACAGCAGTGAATATAACAGAACTTGACTTTAGTAGGATTTCTGACACTATCTCCTACAGCAGTCTCATCTGGGAGCAGAGGAAATACAGGCTTGACAGACTGCACAATGGCTGGACTGCTGGGCTAACAGAGTACACCAGGACAAATACGGCAACCCATTTTCTTCAATATCTTCACTTACCTGGATGAAACAGACTGCACCATCAGCAAATTTGCAGATGACACGAAGTTGAGGGGCAGGAGGGACAAAGTAAGGGCTGAGCTGACACACTGAGCTCTAGAGCTTTAGACAAGAATGATCATGGTAAACTTGAAGACTAGGCCAACAGAAATCTTATGAAGTTCAAAAAGGAAGAGTTCGAAGTTCTGCACTTGGGGCAGAATAACCTCAGGCATTAGTACAAGGTAGGAACAGACTGGCTGAAATAGCAGCCTTTCCAAAAAGGACATGAGAATTATGAGGGACAACAAGTTGAATATGAGCCAACAGCGTGCTCCCATTGAAAGTATAGTGAGCCACACACTGGGTAGCCTCAGGAGAAGCAAGGCCATAAGCCTAAGTTCTTATTCCCCTCTGCTAAGCACTGGTGAGGTTGTTCCTGGGATTCTCTGTCCACTCTGGGGTGTCCCAGTTCAAGGTTGATACGAATACTGTCCAACAGAGGCTGACAAGATGATCAGAGCTCTACAGCATAAGGCCTAAAAGGTTGAATCTACACATATTTAACCTCCTTTTCCAATAGACTAAGGGGTGATCTAACAGCAGCTTGTAAGTACCTTTAATGCAGTCACAAGTATGAAGGAGCCTAACTCTTCAAAGTAGTGACAGACAACAACAGAGGGAGAGGCTGCAAGTCACGATTTGGGAGCTTCGGGCTGGATATAAATAAAACTTTCTGTATTAAGAGACCATAGGGCAACACTAGAAGAGGTCAGCTCCAGACATGGTGCAGTCTCCTCATCTGTAGAGGTTTTCAAGGCTTGGCTGTGCAAAGCCATGACTGACCCAGTCTAGTGTTCCCAAGAGCTGTTTCAAGCAGTGGGTTCGACCTGATGATCTCTAGAGTTCACCCACTTCTATGACTATTTGTGAAGTCCAATTCAGAGATGCACAGCATGCTAAGACAAAAGCTATTTTGACTTGAGCCCTCAGCAGGAGTGTTCTCCACTGCACTCTGAAACATTCAGTGGTAGGAGTCCACATAGTAATTAACAGGCAAGTAACAGGAGCTACTGCTACTTGACTAGCAAAAGAGGTTATCAGTGAACACCATCCATCTTTTCTAGGTATCATCAGTCTGTTTCCTCCACCTCCGAACACTGCTTTATAGTTTTGGAGTCAGATTTTGAGAGAGAGAGACAGGATAGCTACAGTTGTCTCCTAATAAGACAGGAGAATTCATCAGCATTCAATTGGGCTTTAGTTTCTGAGGAGAATAGATAAGTAGAGGAAAGCAGAGTTAATTACCCTCTCCCATGTCTGCATCCTCAATAATCTGTAAATTCCTCTCTACTACTGTCTCTATACAATGTTTTTACAGTTTTATCACTAATTACAGGAAAACTAAAAATACAAGAATCCAGCTTAATCACACATGCTAAATGTAATTTTGGGACCACAAAGGCAAGACAAAGACGACCTGACTGCCATGCAAAGTACCTATGTGGCTGACATGGCTGTATACTGTATGGATACATAGCAACCAAAGTACAAGCTTGAACAAGAATATCTATTTTTATTTTTCACTGCTAAAAAGATGTCTTGAAACATTAGGAAACTGAAGACTACATTAATATATCTGGTATTATCCCCTCTCCAGAAGCTGATTTAATAGTGTCATGGTTCCTTAAAATACACTTTTAAGACATCACTTCTCTCAAAAGAAAAAATATACTCAAGACTAGTGCAAAAATAGTATTCCGTCTTTTAGTTATTGAGTTTAAGCTACACAGAAAAGTTGAAATCACAGAAGATCATTTTGTAGAAATTAGATGCAACTATTCCATGTTTTAATAGAAAAATAAGCACTTTTATATCTTATCCCTACATAATCAGCATAACAGGTTTGAGGAAAAAAGTAACTGGTAGAAGCCACGAATAACAAATCACATGAAATGAATGAACTTCAGTGAAGGGTTACTCTGGCTAAAGCTATCTTCGCAGAAGCATTCACATCTTCATTTAAATACAGGTAGAATACTACACAAGTATCACTGGCGTTTTCACATCAAACTGATGTTTTTCCATTATGCTTTTGAGCATATCCAGAACTGAAGGAAACCCACATTTTCATTAGCCTGAACAAGCTACACAGCAGCTATTGCTCTCACTTGTTCAATAAGCCTTTATTAACCTTCCTCATACTTTTCCCTTCGTAACTATAAAGTCTAGCTCCTTCCCAAATCTCCCTAATGCTAAGCCGTAATTGATTCTGCCTGTCATTTATATGCAAATCCTCCTCCTCCTACCACATTTTCACTACTGATCTGCTCAGACATGTACATTCCATGCTCCAACTTTCAGAAAAAATGAGATTAAATCAGAAGGTCTCTTTTTACTTTGAATTGACTGAATCTGAACAACTGCAAATACTGCTGTGAGAAAACAGTTACTGGGTTTTCTCCTCAAAGAAGAATGAACTTGTTTCTACAATAAAATTTACAAAAGGACTGATACTGCTGAACTGACCCCAGTACGCTATACAAGCTGGAAATGAGTCCAGTACCTGCAGAGATTAGTCTTAAATACTAAAGTCAAGATTACAAAAGACTAGCATAAGAATTGAAGATTACTGATTTGACTTCACTGGCTATAACTTACTTTAACCTTTTAAGTTTAAAATACCAGTAGTCTAGCTTTCCTTCTAGGGAGAAAAAAAAAATTCCCAAACCTGACCTCCCAGCCAGAGGCCCTGAACATAAAATTCAATCTGTTATTTTTGTGATAAAGAAGTATCTTCACTGAACCATTGTCAAAAAAAGACTGAACAACTACAACAAGGGACAGGGACATGAACAAAAAGATGAATGTTCTGTTTACATGTAAAATAACTTTGTATCCCTTTAAAACTAAAAAAACAACCCCACAAAAATGGACTATTACACTCAACTTTAAGAACCAGATTGAATAGAGTATGACTAGTGTTCAAGAAAATCACTTTTTTTAAAATGCTTTTCCTAGAAGAGAGACTGAGCCCGTTTTGAGACTGAACCCAGCACATTGCGCATCTGAAGGAATCTACTTATGCTACACTCCTTTAATTGATATAGACACTCTTAATCCAAAAATCTATGCTGCATAAAGACAGCATATAGTGACTTTATCGGTATCTTCTCTGTGAATCGTATTTCTGACAAGTTCCTATCAATTAATGCCCTACTCACAGATCCCTAGGATACAAAAAGCAGCACAGACTTTCTCTGGAAAGTTAGTACAAGCAGTAGGAAGAACTGCAATGCTGCTCTTTAGCGGATGCAAGATCTGAGAATCTGGATGTGACAGGACTGCTACGCAAAAGTGTAAAAGCACCTTAGAGAACACAATGCCTTGGACCAAATTTATTTTACAGTAAAAATGAATGCATGCCTACCTCCCACAGCACAAAAATACACACGTATATTGACTGCCTAATCCATTTGGGTTATCTTCAGGCTAATGCAGACTGAAACCAGGGTCCCATCTTCCCACCCACCAGTGCTCTGGGGAAAAAACTTACACAGCATGTGTAACCAGGGGCCAGTACAGGCACAGTGAGATGTGCAAAGCATAGAACCTGACCTTGCTGCGTAAAACTAAAGATGGAAGAGAAAAAGAAAAAAAGAGCCAATGATACCAGTGGCCTCACTGAAGTGAAAAAAAGCCACAATTACTTTAAATGCAACCAAAAAGACAAGCTTGTCTTAAAAAAATTAAAAAGAATTGCTGAGCCCTTGCAGGCATCGAAATGTAAGTTCTGTTTTAAGTCCTAAATATTGTTTTATAAGCCTAGCTTTAGTTTTGAAAAACGCTACCTTTAACTTTGCTAAAAAATAGGAAATACAGCAAAGTTTACAGATTTCCTAAAGAAACAGAGCTGTAAGCACATAATTTCCATTTCATTTGTCACTGATCTCCAGGTTGTTTAACTGGGTTTTTCTTATTCATTCAGAGCTGCTGTCAGATAAAAGTTTAGACTTCAAAGATCCACCACTAATTAGTTATATTCCTAATAAGAGATAGGAAGACTTTGCTGTCCTCACATACAACAAAGCTGCAGTGTTCATGCTAACACTTACCAATTGCTAGGCCATCGCTAAAATTGTGCAGTCCATCTCCCATAATCACCATCCACGCCAGAGTTGCTATCCCAGCATCCTTCAGCTCTTCACGTGAGTAGCGCTGACTGTGACTGTGGGGATGATGGTTCTGATGATGATGGTGATGCAGAATATGATGGTAGTCATGGTGATGATGACTAAGATGATCTGTCTGTCCTAGAGTATCATGTAAGTGAGAATGACATTTGTTTCTACAGCCCCTGGATACATATTCATTGTCAACTTCCTCTTGATGAGAATGAGCTATCATCACTTCTTCTTCTTCTTGTACAGCTGGCTGCTGAGAAATGAAGGGCGACGGATCTTGAGAGTCTGTCCCTAGATAGCCCTCAGGCCCTGTTACAAAAACCCAGAATATAATATTACACAGCTTTAAAATCACCTAGGAAGCCACAATACAATAAACAAGTGATGCAGTAAAGAAGAAACTAGTAAGTCTAGAAGCTGAGACTAATACCCCAGCTACTTGTACCACAAGTTTTTTTTTCCGCCCCCAAGGGTTTTCACAACTTATTTTTCTTTAATCACATTTCTGAGACAACTCCCAATTGTTCAAAATAAGAAAAACTTCTAGTTTCTGTCCCCTACTACTGAAGCAGCCCCTACATTATGGCCACAAATGTCTTCTAAAAGGTAAAAAAGCTTTTAATGCAAGACCCAGCGCAACGTAAACTCAACAGCATAAGGCTCTATGTCCCAGCTTCACAGCATGAAGGCTGTTAGTTCAATTGCTTCAGAAAGACAAAGTGTGTGGAAAGCATGTGCCATTTATTAATTTTAGGGCTGAAGAATAAGAATGAGGAAGAGAATATGATATAGATTATTTTGGAAACTCCTGTATTTCATATAAATATAGGAACTTAAGTTTGAACAACTGAAAAATAAACACTCAAAGTCATCAACACTGACTATGAAACGTCCTCATATAAACATTAGTGGCACACCAAGGTTAGTTATTTTAACTAACTCCTAAAACTGGCTGAATTCTTCCCCTGCAATTAAATGAACAAATACATTTTTTTCACTGCATTACCAGCAACTCTCATTAATTGTAAAATTATTCTGAAAAACTGAACGCCTCTTTTGCCTACAAGAGCTAACAAGTATCTAGTGAGGTATGTTTTGGCTTACAGCATGATCATGGGGACACACGATCATCTGCAGTCCAAAGACTTCAACTAACCTCTAGGATTTTAGATTATCAGCCTTATAAATAAATAAATACTCAAACTAACAAAACCCAGACTTAAAATATACAGAAATCTAAATAATGGATCACACATATAACATCTAACAGTTTAAAAAGTGTAGAAGCCAGTAGGCACAGCTGTATTTGCAACAGGCATAGCCAGAAGAGCTTCACAGAATGACTTCAACTTCTGTAGAAGGCTTAAGATTTCAAAACTGTGAGGTCGCTACTTCCAACCTATCAAACCTTTTTAAAGGAAAGCAGCAAATACAGCTAGTCCTCTACATATCAATGCACAGACGGGTTTTGTTTTGAAAATAATTCAAGTAGGTAGTGACCCAAGCTTCAGAAAGAAGCAGATCTGTGAGTGGCCACCAGTCAGGTGTTTTTTAAACAGTGGTGCCGCAAAATAACAACTGTGCAATATTACTGAGACTTACGATCGTCTGTATCTAACTTGTCTTCATTCGCTGAAAACTTCTTACTTTCTCCATCATCTTCATTTTTTTTCTTATTCCGAAAAAAAAAAAATACTGTAGTTACGAATATTTCACTTATTTTTCAGGATATACATGAGCAATATTATACTCACAACATTTACGCTGCCTGCACAGAAAGAGGACAACATGAAGGCCATATAAAGAGCGCAGAAGAGGAACATTAGAAACTCAGTTCTTCAACAGTAAGATGACAAAGGTTCCCTATGCTCCATGGAAAGAAAAAAAACACCACCAAAACCAAACAAATCTATATGCATAAATATCCCGCATTTTTGCATGAGGAATAAGCAGAGGGGTTCATCTGAGAAGTGAAACATATCAAATACTAAGTATAAGTTATTCCAGTAGTTCTTTTTCATTGTAATGTCAGTATAACGGTGGGGTTTTTTTTCCCTAGCACACTGAAGGAAAACCAAGTAAAATCTCCAATCGTTGCTCACTAACATCTGTATCACAACAATTTACTATCAGTGACTCAGTATCTAGAAGGGTATAATTAGTCTAAAAGGAAATCTATTCCCAGAGGCTGAGAGAAGGACAGAGGAAAGACTTGCTCCGCTTGCAACTCTTCACATCCTCTCTTGGCAAATAAATTTAACCAGAGATAGGGAAAGCAATCCAGTCACCCACAGTTAGTTTAGCTTCAGTATAAATCCCACAAACACAACCTGCTGTGACCAAAGTCAAGGAGCTTACATGGCACCTGCTCCAAGACTGCTGCCTTAATGACCAATTTAACAATAAAACTACACAGCAACTATCAGTCATTGTGGTAGCCTAGATATCAGCTATTTTTAAGGTAAGTAATTAGTAGTTTACTAACTGTCTTCAAGCAAAGCTTAAGATATCACCAGCCTTTACTGTATCTTTTTTTACTGAGCCACTTTTTACATCATTGTGTATTCCTGGCTACACTAGTCTTTAAAGAACTGTTACCAATAACTGGTGAGTTACCATCATTTATGACCTGCCAAAATTCAGTTATTATTTACCTTCCACAGAAAAACCAGTATAATAATCCGAAAGCTGTATTACTGTTCTTTTTGAGGGGAGAGAAAGGAAAGAAAAGAGGGGCTTGGCAGACTGCATTTCCAAATGGAACGCTATCCAACAAAGTCACTTTCTACAGTGTAGCTGGATGCTTCTTTATGTAAGCACTTTCTGCCACTCTTACCCGTTTTATGCACGTGCCCCCCTCAACAGGAGTACAATAACAGTACGAGGCCATTTATTTAATCCAGTATGAGAATTAAAATAATAAAACCAGTCCAGATAGTCATTTATATTATTGTTTTGGTATGTCAGAAGGAAGTCAATAATGAACAGTAACTTCTTAACTCACTGTTAAAACAAAGGGTGCAAGTGGCTGACTGCTTACTAAACAATTCACTGTGGTTTCAAGCCTGTACTGTATGGCTGGTTAAGGAACTACCTCAGAGCTCTTCCGTAAGAGGACCACAAAAAAGTTATCATGCAGTTTAAAAGTTTATGTGTCACTAATACAAATGAAATTACAATACTAATCAAGTAGCAATCACTATTAAATCCAGACAGATATGTGATACTCAGTTTTTTTTGTAAGTGTATTCAGAAATGAACATGCAATAAATATAGCTTCAAAATAACAGCTGCTCTACCTTTTTCTTCTTGTCTTTAAACTGCTTTATTAAAGTGATCAGATGCTCCACTAGAAACATGAAATACAAGCCTCCAAGCGCTGTAAGTCCCTTCCACGTAGAATCCAGGTAAGCACTCTCCTCTGTACTTTGAAAAACAAGATGTTTGAACGTAGAGCCTTTGTTCTGTTCAAGCAGAGGTTTTTCATGGTGATGGTGATGGTTTCCATGAGACTAAGGGGAGAACCAAATGGGGAAGTCATTATTATTCAAGAGAACTGATAACATAAGAAATACAGAAAGTATTCTTTATGTTCTTTTTTTCAAGTCTGGAGTCCAGACTTCACAATTTTCATAGGGTAAATGCTCCAGATACAAACTCAAACAAACTCAAACAACTACGAAGTCTGTTCATAGGAAGAAACGTTGCAAGCACTGAGAGCAGGCCTGGTATTTATCCTCTCACTTCAGCTACATGCATTCTGCTCAGAACAAGATGTACAACTGCCCCCACAAAAACTCCTGACACTGTCAAAGAATCTGCATTTTAAGTGGTAGTCACAGCCAGCACACCAATTGCCTTCCCATCTAAGACAGCTCATCAACATCAAATGCCTTTTTCTACTAGGAACTTTGCAGTAATTTCCTTTTTTAAAGGAAGTCTGACATTCTTCCCCTCATCACTGGCTACCGATATCTTCAGAATCAAAAAACTACTAGGATAACTCACTCACACATGTTTAGATTTACACAGCCTCACATAGCAAATGCAAAATTAACTGAAAGGAAAAAGAACCACCCGATGATCTGGTCTTGTTTAACATCAATGATCTGGATGAGGGGATGGAGTGCTCCCTCAGTAACTTAGCAAATGACACCAAGCTGGATGGGAGTGTTGATCTGCTTGAGGGTAGGAAGCCTCTGCAGAGGGATCTGGACAGGCTGGGTCGATGGGCCGAGGCCTACTCTATGAGGTTCAACAAGGTCAAATGCCGGGTCCTGCACTTGGGTCACAACAACCCCATGCAACGCTACGGGGTTGGGGAGGAGTGGCTGGAAAGCTGCCCAGCGGAAAAGGACCTGGGGGTGCTGGTCGACAGCCAGCTGAACATGAGCCACCAGTGTGCCCAGGTGGCCAAGAAGGCCAACAGCATCCTGGCTTGTCTCAGGAGTACTGTGGCCAGCTGGAGTAGGCAGGTGATCGTGCTCCTGTACTTGGCACTGGTGAGGCCGCACCTCGAGTGCTGTGTTCAGTTTTGTGCCCCTCACCGCAAGAAGGACATTGAGGAGCTCACGCTGGAACATGTCCAGAGAAGAGCAACGAGGCTGCTGAGGGGTCTAGAGAACAAGTCTCACAAGGAGCGGCTGAGGGAGCTCAGCTTTTTAGTGTGGAGAAGAGGAGGCTGAGGGGGGACCTTCTTGCTCTCTACAGCTACCTGAAAGGAGGTTGTAGTGAGGTGCATCTTGGTCTCTCCTTCCCTATGATTCTATGAATTACAGTCAGGATTGAGAATCCACCACAGGATCTGCAGTCCTTTTGATCCATCTTTTCTGAAAGCTGGAACAAGTTACCTTTGGGGAGGGGGATGGAGGGACTGTCTGTTTAAGAGCTTCAAGAAAGGCAGAAATTTAGTAATCACATTCCAATTTCATTGTCCGTACTACTAATAGCAACATATAACTCCAAAGTCTATCAAGTAATGTTTTCCCAGAACTTCAGAAACGCTTGATTCTGATAAAAAAATTACAATGGATAACCCATCAACATAAGCAGCTGATAACAGAAAACAGTGGATTATCTATTCCGTATTTAAAGTGTACAAGCAGTGATTTCCACTACCTATAAAGTTCATTAAACTGGAAAAAGAAAATAAAGAGGCAGCATTGCAGTAAGTGACTAAAAACATTTATGCCAAATTCTTGCATGCAAGGAACAAGGAGTGACTCAGCAGCACGTGTGACTAAGAACAGGAAACAGACTGAGGGATAATGGCATGAAGTTCTTACACTGTAAGGACTGTGACATGAATAATACAAACAGTTCCAAATGGGAAACCTTCCCATCAAACAATCTACCTTACAAGGCTGAGAAATGACTCATCAAATAGATATTAATTAATAAGGATTAACACTATCACTAAGAAGTACAGACAGGTGTGAAATTACCTGCTTTGAGATAATGAAAGAAATCGTAATTAATACTTACATGTGGAAGGAGATGTAAGAAAGCATCTCCACTCAAAGTCCCCACAGCCAATGCCACAAGAAAACTCAGAAGAAACTTGAAGAATACGCGATTCATCAGCGGTACCAATATAACGCCCAATAAGGAGAGAAAACTGATGACGGAGATGGATATAAAGCCACCAATCCAAGCTGGTAAAAAAAAAAGAAAAGAAAAAAGTAACAAGAATGAGTAACAGCTGGATGAGCTTTTATTTTCTTCACACTCCTGATATCAAACACTCCTGACCATTCAATTAATCGGATGTTAACAAATGCTATGCCAAAGATTTCCCTCTAGACATGGTCAAGCGCCAAAAGAAAACTACAAATTTCTTTCCACTTCAAAATGCATTTCTCAAATTTATAACCAACACAGATGAGTTTCCAGAAGCTTTCACTCCATGTTAAAAAAAACAAAAACAAACGACCACCTACCTATTTGCAGAGAGTAACTTTTTGGAGGAGTTTCCGTTTTTTCACTAGTTGCGTGGACTATGCAGTATTTGCCATCGATCTGATTAATAAGAGCTGGACAGAGGTAACTAAATTCTGTAGCAGTCAACAACACCTGAGTGCCTATTCCATGGGACTGCATCAGTTTTGACGCACTGGAGCACTGTGGAAAGACACTTATGTTAAAGATTAACTAGAAACAAAATACCATGGAAATATCTCAAGAAGACTGCATATCCCATTTTAATTGAAATGCAGTGGCACCACATGAAGACAGCTGTATCAACGGTAATTAAACACTCGCAACAAACCAATTTAGTAAGAACTATACCTCCGCCCCCCTTCTGGCCCAGAAAGCTAGTTTGGGAGTCCTGGTAGATGATGCATAATTATCACTTATTCTCAGCACAAGGGGGTCAGATGCTTCGCTGTGCAAACAGAAAAAGCCTAACACTTTTCACCAAGTTTTAGAGGCCATATAAGGAAGGACAAAAACCTTTTTATAGAAGCGATTACTATGGAAAGTCTTGTACAGGACATGTTCTACATACACCTCCTCCAGCGAAGGGTTCCCCAGGGCAGAACCTACAGTCTCGCTGGGTTTAAACAACAGCGGTACTTCTGCTCTGACTGTGCAGAACACAGTAACGGCTTGCAAATCCGGCACCGATGATCACCCGCCACCACACAACACCCGCTCTGAATCACCTGGCATGGCTGCGTACACAGGGACCCCAGAAAGATGCTTGCTTTTTAAAGCCTTTAATGGAGGAGGATCTGATTGTGCAAGAAAGCTGTCTACAATGCCACTATAGACTTTATCAGCACTAGTTTTTTACTGAAGTAACAGATAACATTTTGCGGCAATTTTTTTTACAGTTGGTCTCTACATGCAATCTTGAAGTATATGGGGATGAAGGGGGTTGAAGGAACAAGGTGCCAGTTAACTCCCTGCCATTCTACGCTATCTACCATAGGATTATCCAACACTTGGGAAGACACTTTGGTAAGAATGACAGTGTTCTAACCAGACTTTTTTTACTTTCACCCCATTATTAGGAAAACAAGCCATATTCTGGCTTTAAGGCAGAACAGCAAGTGGAGCCAACAGAAATTAGTAGGATTTAATAGAATTTACCATTCTATTCCCTTTTACTGAACATTTTACGTCAACTTACATTTATCTAAAATGAGAAGCAAAATGGTGATATAGTTACTCTAAAATTCTAACAGCATTCACTTATTTCCAACCCAGGGGAACATACTATTACTTTAGCTTTTTATTTCCTGGCCAGTCAGAGAAAACACACAGGTTCTATAGGCAAGGTCAACAACTACCACATACTCGCACAACTGTTTTGATGCACTTACACAGCAACAAGTTCATTTTAGAAAAATAATATTAGAGTGTTCATTTTAAAGTCACCTTGGGAACCTAGTATTTTCTTGCTGATTTTACAGGAAGAAAATGGAGTTTTCCTACAAAGTATTAAAAACTTTTCATATACTTGTCTGAGAACACAAGTTTTAAATGTAAAATGTTTTGCATTCTTAGTAATATTTAAAAATAATATATAAAGACATAAAACCAAGTGTATGCTTATACTTAATATAAATACACATTCCGGTTTAGGAAAAATTTAAAATAACTAGAGTGCACATATATTTTCCTCTGCGCTTGTGAAGGTAACATTCCTTCAAAACATTAAGTTTCAAGGAAAGTTGTTTGTGTGTGGTTTGCTATCAGCACTGTTACACTACAAAGCTTGTACCTGGCCAAGTGATAAGCACCTGACAAACAGGACATAACAACATTCCCGGTGGATCTGGATTCCCAAGAACACAACAGAATCAGTCTCACCTCTTGGGTATTTTGGTTTTTCAGTTTAGAATACATGTAACTTCCTTTTTCTGATTCCTTCAGAGAATTATGAGATTCATTTGCTTTGCTGTTAGCAAGCCAGCTTGCATTGCTGCCACCTGTGACATTAATGGCATTAGAGCTTGTCAGACCTAGACGAGCAACAGGCTTGACTTCTCCAGGTTGCACATTCTGTAACTCAGAGTGGCCACCCACAGGAGCAGCGATGATGGATGCCGTTATTTCATTAACAGTGTTCTTGCTGCGCACAAAGTTCTGCTGGTGTTCTGGTTCGTGAGGTTTGTGAGGCTCCTTTGAGCGGCTGTTCCTGTGGTCCTTGTTAGCATCAGATTCGTGGCTGGGACAAGCAGTCTTCTCGGAGTTTTTACTCAATGAAACGTGATTATGATGAAGGTGATGATCGTGGTCATGATCATGGTCATGATCATGGTCTATTTTAATCCTTTTCATCTTATCTATACCTATGTTCTGGAGCAGTTTTCTGAACCCTTCAATCGACAGAGAGTTGTTTTCTCCATAACGATGAAAAAGCTCTTGAAGGTGAAGCTTCTGTATCAGTCCTGCCAAGTCAGTATTAATGCCAGCTGCCTTTTCTGGAAAAGTCCTCTCTGACGCACGCACAACAGTAGCCGTCTCCACTCCACGATGGTAACTTTCACACAGCAGTATGGAAAATGACAGCAGGAAAGCAACCGATACCGCACTCTCCATGGTGGTTTCTTTTCAGCAGTGAAAAGATCTGGAAAGAAGAAGAAAATTTCAGCAGTTTGCATAAAACTGCTCTCACCTCCCTCTGTAACAGATGTTATTTCCTTAAACGAAAGAAACCCACAACAAGCCAAACCAAACCAAACCCTGCTCAAAGCACCAAGGAAGCAGGAGAAGAGCCATTTGTATTTCTTACACAGCCAGCCTTTCTCCCGGGTGCGTGGCCTCAGGCGAGCGGAGGGGCCGGCGCCCACCCCAGGGAGGTCCCCTCTGCTCGGCCCGGCCCCAGCCAGGCTCCCACCGAGAGCATCCCCAGGGCCGCACCCACCCGGCCCGGGCCCCTCTCCCGCTTACAGCAAGCCTTACCGCCTCACTCTTCGCAGGGAACAAATCGCGTAAGCTACGCGTTCCTGCTTAAAAATAAAACCACCGCCATTCCAGGCGTTCCACGCGAGCCCCGCGGCCACCCCAGCAAGGCCACGCAGCAGCCGGGCGCGGCCCCCCTCCAGCGAGCCGCAGAGGGCGGGCCCCACCCGGAGGCTCTCGGTAAGCTCACGGCCGGCCCGAACAGCGCGGCCCCGCCTCACCCAGAAGCAGCGGCTGCCGGCCCCAGCCCACCCGCGAGGCGCGCGGA
>Ga0065711_1043230_pt1 | contig 14849 bp, 11 predicted proteins | sample Hoacrofraction12_FD_59098 | JGI IMG/M metagenome (GOLD analysis project Ga0065711, IMG submission 59098) | Hoatzin crop microbial communities from Cojedes, Venezuela - Epithelial fraction 12 v2 (version 2) | ecosystem: Host-associated > Birds > Digestive system > Esophagus > Crop | place... | reverse complement strand
GATCTCTCCCCTTGTCGCCAGCCCCACAGCAGGACCTGGCAGTGATTTTTGATGGCAAAACCCACCCCTGTGCTGAAAACCCCCCCTTCTGCAGCCCCCTCCTGCCAGCCTGGAAGGAGTAAGTGGCTTGTCCTTGTTTCTGGTCCTGCCAGGCAAGCACCTCAACAACGGGCCACAGACAAGGACATGCCGCTCACTCCTTCCTCTGGCCCCTCGCCCACAGCGGCAGCAATTCGCCGAGACAAAAGCAAGCCAGCTACAAAACGCGTGTTTTAAAAGGTTTTGCTTCCATTTTCGGTGCCGCCCGTCCCCGTCGCCAGCGCTGTGGCGGAGGCCCACGCGCCGGTCCCGCCGACCCACGGCGCCGGCACACCAAGAGCCGCGTTTCAGCTCCTCCGGCGCTGGTGAATAAATACTGAATAAACCCTCATTATCCCCACCCTGGGGAACGGGGCAGGCTCTCCGCTGTACCCGACACCCGCCGAAGAAACTAAAGGAAAAGCAAGAGCGCAGCAGGCAGGCCATTTTCCCGGCGTTTGCTGGCTTATCGCAGCCGTCCTTCTGCCCACCGTTCCCGGTCGACCTTCAACAAACGGCCCCGTGGCGCTGAGCCCGACACTTCCCCGCGGAGCTGCCCACCGTGAGAGCATGCCCACGCTACGGGAGAGATTCAGGGCACGTTAGCCAATGACAACCTTTATCCTAGCTCAAAAACACGGAACGGATCAAAATTCGCCCTTTTTTGTGCATACACACACACACACACACCCCCCTCTGCCTTTCAAGAACAAAGGCAAAGATGAGGCCGTTAAGCCGTTCACAGTCTGTGTTATTTTGCTGTTAGCGTCAGCACTCCCCAATCTGCTCTTCCAGGCTCCAGATGATTCCCACGATCAGGATTCAGCTCTCTGGCCCCGACGCGGACTGGGCTGACCTTGGGCTCTCGCCCTTCCCTGCACCTCGGTCTGGCACACGGAGGTGACAGTCCTCATTTCTCACACCCAGACCTGCCCACCTTGCTCTAGACACTACAAGCAACTTGGAGCAAAGCATGGTCGCAGGCCAGATCCGCTCAGCTCTCCACACCCGAGGTGGTATCGCACACAACTACAGCCTCTAAACACCACAAAGAAAGCAAAATAAGCACAAAAATCACTAGAGACAGAACTCAGAGACTTTCTCCACATGTACTTCTTTGGGGGAGAAGAAGATAAAAACCAAAAGCCAAACATAGGCTTTGCAATCTCCCAAGAACCAGGTCACGTTAGCTTGAACAGGAACATCTCTCTTTCCTACTTCTCACCCCTCGCTAACTTCACGAGCAGCCAGGAAGGAATCTGATGGCATTCTCACCTGCATGCAAGGAGTTAAACTCCCCTCTTCTCCTCCAGCTCCCCTTTCCTTTTGGTTTTTGGGCTAAAACTTTCTGCTGATCTAGTGAAACTCCATCTCCATTTTCCACAACTGCTGACAGGCTCACAACTGGAGCAGGAGCCCGAGGTACATCCCCAGCTAGAGCCCTGGGCGGCAGTGCTTTCATCTCCTCTCCTAAAAACCTCTCCGGGAATGTGAGACTGGGGTCCGGCCACGCACTGCGGGGTTTTGTTTGCTGGTTTAGGACACGTGTTTTCCACACACGTGCCGCTGCGGTCTGCTGGCACGCAGCCGATGCACGCCCTGCGTTGGAGGGATCGGGGTGGGAGCGCTGAGCAGCTGGGGACAGCCAGGGAGGCACAGCCAGAGGAGCAGAGAACGGCTTCGTGACACTGATGAGTGGGGGAAGCTCAGGGGGAGAGCAGAGGGAAGGATGGGAAAACCAGTGGGGATAAGGAGAGGAGAGACTAACAGGGAAAAGGCAAGAGAACTGGAGCAAGATGGAGAGGAGGGAGGTGTTCAGAGCCAGAGCAAGGAAGTGAAGATTAGATAGAGGAGCAGATGAAAGCAGGAGAGAGCAGCCAAATCCGAGACAGATGGAGAGTGGGGAGCAAGAATGCGATGTTTGGAATGGGTACGCATTTCAAAGCAGCAGCATTAGGGAGCGGGGGAGCTTGCAAGAGGGGTAGAGGCAAGAAAGATGGCTCCATAATTTACATTTTTCTTCAGGAGAGGAGTGAGAAGAGCTGCAAACGGGGAGGAGGACTGATGCAGGCTGTGGGGAGGGCGTCTACGGAGACACTCCACAAGACTGGAAAGATCCCTTGGACAGGTCCAGGCGAGACTCTGGTCCCCTTGAATTCCAGGGTTTTATTGACAGATTTTGCACTTTTTTTCGGAGGGCTGTTTCTCAGTGCCTCACAAGTAAAATTAAAATGAGGGTTTTCTGACAGAACAAACAAACAGGGAGTGAATTATATTCCATTTCCCCGTCAATAACTTCTCCCCAACCCAGTCGTCTTATCATCATAAAAAGTCCATTAAGCAGTAATTGGGGAGGCAGCAGAACGCAGGGCCGGTCCATGAAACAGAAGCACGCTTGCTCCCCAACTGGCCTTTTCTGGGAAGGCAGACAGGATAATCATAGGCTTCAGACAGAGATTTCCTCTTACTGTCAGCAGCTCTTGGCTCCCTTCAGGCAGACGGGACTGGCAAGGTTGGGGAAAGGAGGGTAAAAAAAGATCGAGGATGGTTTTTTAGAAGTGAAATACTTCCACTTTGCTATTCCCCTGCTGCTGATGCAACACAGCCCTTACCTGACTCAGAAAAGCCGGGCTATGCACAGGTGAATGCAGGCTTTTCCCTTGTTGGACACAGGGGAATGTCACTTGAAAGATTACCCCCTCTGCTTTCCTGCAAGTCCCCAGAGAAGGAAGGACAGCAGTGAAGGATGTGACCCAGCACAGGATTTAACACAAGCAGAAAACGGATGAGAAAGATCACGAACTCATTTCACACACCTTTACCACCCTGGCTGTCCAACAACCCCAGCACCCGCTCCCTTCCGACGTCTGCCTGTGCTGCCAGCTCCCACCTTCCTCCTCGGCCAGGAGGAAGCAGCAGACCCTTCACAGCCAGCACCACACCAAGCTGTTCTTGCCACGAGGCTTGCAGTTTTGGGGATCTGGCACATCCACACAGCCTTCAGGCTCCTGTTTGTGCTGCACTCAGAGACAGACCCTTTGGAAGCAGAGCTACGAGCCTGCAGCAGTGGAGCCAGGATGAGACTCAGGCTACCAAAGATCTGTTCCTAGTTCTGACACCCAAGGTGAGAAAAACCACGTTATCCAGCCTGCTGGAGGGGAAGCATAATCCTCCCTTCTGGTCTGTTTAAACTGCTAGTTTTCAGGGATGGGACCGTGCCTTATCACATGGGAACAGCAGCCAGTACGAAGTCATACCAGATTCTCCAGGCTACCATCGTACATCCGTTTGTATAGGGCACACGGTAATGATACACATACACAGGATGCAAACCGCTCTACGGGACAGGACAGAGAGCTATCCCTGTTCTGCAGGGAGCAGGATGGTATTCTGGACCTTCTTCTGCCCTCTGTCCCCCCCTAACACAGGCAAACTGGTATCTGGTGCCTCACGCCATGTGGTGTGCACACACCAGAAACGACCCATCCTTCGAGAGCTGTGGCATGGTGGAAGGCCAGAGCACCATGTGGACTTCAGTTTAATGAATGAGAAATAGGGGATGAACAGTGGGGGTGAAGGGATCTGCCTTTTGGCAGTGAAGGACAGCAAACGTGACAGGCAGCTGGTGCCCAGCATCACTACTGCACATAAGGCAAGCAAGGATGGAAAAGCAGAGGCATTTAGCAGTGCCTGGAGCATGCGCAAGAAGGAACGTGATCTAAAGATACAAGACTGAGCTTTGTTTTCAATGCATTCTGTGGCTCCACTCCACAAATATCGTCTTCCCGTGCCTCAGATTCCCCACCTCCCTTCTCTTACCAACTCTGATGGAGAATGCTCCAGGTGTACTAACTGCTCCTCTCTCTGCTTACTGCCTGCACCCCGCACAGGGTGCTTCCACCCTCCCTCCCCGGTACAAATCAAACCCAGGGGCAAAGGAGCAAGGAGGTGGTAACGCAGACAGATCTCTGGCCACGCTCCTCGTTTACCTTCTGGCACTACAACACAATCGTGGGAAGAAAGTTGTTGCTGGGACCAGCAAGAGCTGAAGTAGACAACCAAGGCTGTCATGTCAGATGGCAGCCCCGGGACCAGCCGCTGAAGGGCCAGCAAGCACAGGAGCACACGCAGCCTCAGCAGCGTGGCCGGCCAGGACCCTGAGGGTACACAACTGCTTTCAATCAACTGTAACAACATCTCATTCCATATTTGTCCACAAGTCCTATAACAAGGCATAATAACCCAGAGCAGAGCAAGAGCAAGAAACCCAAGGAGCTATCCTGGCAACTTAATGAGGGCCCCTTGTCCATCAATGTCATGACAGCAATCCCAGACTGTTTGCAACCAGAAGCTTGAGGCAGGGAGCTCTCGTTCTGCCATGTTGCTACGACAGCTTCTCCTCCAGCTGTGTCATCGATATTGGCGTCCCGGAGAAGCTCGATTCACCCCCTGCCTAGGAAAGACACAGCCAGAAAGGACTTGGCTCTTCACTCAACTTCCGCTGCTCTGAGTCACTGCAGAATCAGAGTCTATGGGGGATACCAGGAAAAACCACCTCCTGTGGGACAAGCCTGAAAGAAGAAAAAGCTTAAAGAGCAAGGATCCCAACTCCCAGGGGGCCACGCCATCTTAATATAGCCCAGCAGAGGTCCTGAGCTGCTGAGAAGTGACAGCAGAGTCAGCAGCAATGGGGAAAACAAACTGCTACAAGCTTCTGCATCTCACGGTCTTTCAGAGAAAGCGCAGTGCTGGAAGCCCCAAGGACGCGATCAGGGAGATCAGTTCTGATCCTTGGTTCAGTGACACGACAAAGACCTTTGCAAAACGTAAACACGTAGCTAGGTTCCCCGCCTCGCATCGCCAGCTCCGAAGGGGCTCCAGCGCTACGTACAGTAGATGAATGATCCCAAGCAAGATTTGCTAGCTAATACATGCATGCAGGGATCATTTGGGGATGAAAGGCACATCAGATAAATAATATATCGTCTGATAAAACTCTGCTCTTTTACTCCTATAAATCAAAGCTACATTACTTCCACTTACTAGCTGCTGTCTGCTTCTTTCTTTCAGGCAAGAGAGGAAGTCTCCTGGTCTGCAGGAAAAGGGCAAGGTGTAATTCCTAGCGCACAGAATTTTTGGTATTTTCAGAGGCTTGTTACATCTTTCCTATCCGACCTCTGGTGAGAGACTTCAGCCCAAATTCCCATGGAACAAAAGGAAATTCTTGGTATACAAGCTTCAAACACCTTACCCTGGGCCTTAACAGTATATTGTGAGCTTGTACTGCTCATCAGTGTTGGGACTGGGATGTCAAGGGAGCTCAGGATGGGAGATCTTGAAATCAAGAAACCAAAACCTAATAAAGCCATGACTAATGGATGAAAACAACCTTTAACAATCTTGAACTTTGGCTCCTACCACACGAGTCATTACAATTTCTGTCTCTGAACCACAACAGTCATCATTCAGATTTGTAGTGGGCACATCAAAACAAAAGAAGAAAAAAAAGAGAGAATCCAACAACAGCGCTGAGAACTGACAGCAGTGGGACCCTAACAAGTTCAGCTTTGGGATAACCAGAGACTCAGCGAGCCTGAAAAACACTGCGACACGCGACTGAGAGAGAAATGGAAAAGCAGCAGCAAGGACCTCTTCAATTCTTCATCCAAAGACAATGGCCGAGGAAGCGGAGGGTTTTTTAGCAGGCCAGGCTCCCGCTCGTGTCTGACACCTGCCAAGAGGCGTGAGGGACGGCTCCTCACCCGCAGGCTGTAACGCAGCCTCTGCAGGCACCGGGGCAGAAGATGCCTCCTCCTTTCAGGAGAAGGCAGTCCCTCAAGTGGCAGCTACTGGAATTAACCACAATCAGCAGATCTTACTGGGAACGGGGAGTACCACAGCATTCATAAAGAAAAAAAACCCACACAGAAAGCCCTCAAAACCAAACAGATCCTACCCATGCGGGCAGACAAAGAAAAACGAGAGCTGAAGGATCTCCCGGGCTCACCAGATGATCCCAGGAGAGCCAGTCTCCAGGTGATCTTCAATAGCTGAACCGAAAAAAACCTACACCATCTTTTAGAAATCCATTCAAACAAATCAAAGTTCAGGCTAAAGATTTCTAAGTGTCAGCACTCTGACCGGCATGCTCAGACTAATTTATGAACAAATCCACGAAATCTGATGGAGGTGAGGGAGGGACAGAGCCAAATTAATTTGACTTCATTAATTAAAAAAACCACCAAGCTTCATCACCCCACCACTCTTCAGAGGTTGCGCGAGAGTGGGGGGGAGTTATGGTCATTAATTATGCAGAAAATGCAAAACTACCATCCTCTGAATGAGTTTAAAATAAGGAAAAACCCTTTCGGAATGGGGAGAAATGACTCCCCAAGGCAGCTGAAATTTCTCTTGCAACTTCAAAGGACAATAAATTATTCAAATCGCTCACGCCACTCTGCACGCTCTCTCACTCTCTCTCCCCTTCTCAATTTTATGCTCCCGAGTCAATTAAAGGTTTGGAGGACTCGGAGAAACTTTGTAGAATCCTAAACCAGCTGCAGTTCTTTCTGTTTATTTTTTTCTTTTTTAAAGCTTTGCTTTTCCTCTTGGCCTCAAAAGGCAACAGAAACGATTCTGTGCATTACAGATGAAACCAGCGGCATCAGTTTTACCCAGGCTCCTAGGAAACGGCATCATTTCATGTCTGCAACAAGCAAGATGGGACATGCTACTAATTCTCTGCGCAACGATGCTGTGGAAACAGGTCAATCCCTACTCCTTCACATCAACCGTTCAAATCCTTCACTGCAAGATCCCTGTTCACCATCTTAGCACCAGACGTCCAAATTGTATTTAAAATGCTCTCTCCTGGCAACCTCCAGGTCTAGGTTAGCTGTGATCTCTTCGACAGTCACGCTGTTATCTGCTGTGCCCTTGGATGGAGCAGGCGGCTCCCCTGCCAAACCGTAACGCGACTATTTAGCGTCTGCAGTCTGAGAACCCCAAACCAAGACTGAGACTACGTGCGCCGGACAGCAACGTGGCAAGAGAAGTCCTTGCTCAAAAAAGCAAACCTGGTCATGCAAAAGGAGGGAAGGTGGGTTGAGAAGGTGCACGCACAGAGCGAGGACACTGCTGGCTCCCATTCCAGCACGCGGCCCGCCGCCCGTGCGATGGTTAGCTCCATCACATGCACCAGATGGCATAAAACGTGACTGTTTTCATGAACTTTAACAATTCCCCAAAATTAAAGGCAGCTGCAGTGCAGGGAACATCACAGCTTTCTAAGGTGGGAACTGGGACCAATTATGTTGCAAGAGAACATCCTTGACTGGAGGGGAAGAGCGGCTCAGAGTAAATAAAACTGTTCTTCAGAGACTGAGTCTCATGGGCCAACTCCAGCCCAGATTCCATCCCACGCACACTGAAGAACGACATTCCTCTGGTCGGGCGTCCTTGAAAAACACTCTGCTTTGCCTTCTAAGAATAATATTGGGCTTGCCAGGCCACAAAAAGGGTGGGAATACCCTCGCAGATTCCCTGAAGTGACCCAGGAGATTCGTATCTAGTTGGTCTTGAAAAGGCACAACCCCCCAGACCTTGCCCAATGGATGGAAAGCTGACGTGACCCAGGACTGTGCAGAGATATCAGAAAGATCTGGTGCTTCCTGGCAGCACGTGCAAGATCTGTCCGGGTGAAAAGCACGCCCAAAGGGGAAAGTCACAAAGAAATAAGGATTGGCTTCCTAGTAAAGCCTGACACAGAGTAAAAGCCTTAGTTTGGGCATCCAGCTACGGTGAAGACATACATTTTCCCTATCACACATACTATGTAGATGATGTTCTCACACAAGCTGCTTGTTTACACAACAAACAGATGCTCTTTTCCCCTAAGTTAGCCATCTAATGAAGCTGAGCAGCAAGAACCTCTGGCTGGGAGAAGATCCTTTACCAGGAGACACCCATGGCTGGGTCTCAAACACCCGTGGCCACCACTGTCCCCAGGTGCTCCTCAGCAAAGATTAATGTAATAAGCACTGGCAGTGTGGGGCACAGCTGAGACCTGGGAGGTGACAGCCCCCCTGACCCAAGGAAGCTCTTTCAAAGACGATTTCTTTCCTCTCCTGGTCCTATAGGAAGACACAAACTTTCCAATTTGAGTTACCTAAAAAAAACAAAAGACAAGACAAAAAAAAAAAGAAAAAGAGAGATACATCACTCAATCCAGGCAGGCAAGGTTTAATTTCATCAGGCACTTAAACAAGGTGACACAGAAGCTTAATTCGGTGTCCTTGAGTGGGACAACAACTAGTCCAGAACCCTCAGCAACCGCAGGCTGGCTCGCAGCTGGCAGACAGAGAAGGCGTCAAAGGAAAGGGCAATTCAGAAACAAGGACAGCAAGGTGTCTCCTTGCCTACAGAGGCAACTGCTGCCTGGGGAACTCATCAGAGAGCGGATCCAGGGGAGGGAGGCAGGGATCTCTGCCTTCGGGGAGGCCCCGATCCAGATGCCGCCTCCTCTTGCACACCGTCAGGCTCTACTCACTGAAGGAACAATGACCAGCACCAAGCAGAAACCCTACCAACCACACAACCTCCTGTATGTCCCCACCTTAACTTCTGTTACCCCTTCAGCCCACACCCACCAAGGGGAAAAAACGCCTTTCTGCAGCATCCCCCCAGCTCCTCGTGTACCTGAACTGGTCGTGGGGCGATTCAGCCTCACCACATTCAGACGTCTTCCTTCTCTCGGGACGGTGCTGTCGCGTTTTCATGAATCAGTCTCATTCACAGAGCAGCTTTCTCCCACAGCAGGGAAAGATTCGCTTCCCGCTGATGTCGTCTCAACATGTCTATCAAGTTCTAAGATGGAGTCTCCTTGATTTTCACTACCATCTTATCAGACAACTGCTGTCTTGGCCAACAACAGCTCAAAGCCAGGACCTCCAGAGCTAAACGCTGTGAGCTCTGCTGCAGAGGCTAATCCTCTGCGGATAAGAGCACGGGAGGGACCGTTCAGAGGAGAGGAGTCAAATACACCTGTAAGTCACTGTGAGCTGGATCTCCCCAAGACAGCCACCAGCTCTCACACCCCGCAGCACGGAGCACGCACGCTCCACGCGCCTCTCTGCACCGCACCAGCTCCCGAAACGCAGCACCGCTTTGCCGGCCTGAACACGGACCAACACGAGCTCCTCTCCCAGCTCCCCACACGTGTTTCCCACCCTCTCCGCAATCCCCGCACGCGTGGTGCAACCCTTGCTGCCATCTGCCGCCAGCCGCCGCGGACGCACTGCAGCCCGCACGCATGCGCCCGGCATGAATTACTGTGTTCTGCAAATTAACGACGGAGCAAGGGCAATTAAAAGGGAAGAAAGCCAGGGTAATGCATCATAAAAGAGGCTTTATTCTTTTATTTTGTCAATTGCAATTTAGATTTAATTATTTATGGTAATACTTCAGAGTGTGCTAGGAAGCGTTCTGTAACGTGATTTATAAAAGGAAGGAAACCTAAGTAATAAGTAATGTTCGCTACTGCATCTCCTATTAAATCTTTGCTGGGGCGGAGAGAGCCACACACCAGCCTTCTGTGTATGCAAAGTACCAATTAGCAAAGCACTATTGTAAAACGCAAAGGTTTAATCAACGGGAAAAATCCACTTGAAAACAGCGAGCATGCTGATTTCAGTTATAAAAATTACCACATTTCTATACAGTAAGTGGCTTTTCTATACAGTAAGTGGCTTTTTATCTGCAACTGAGGAGCATTTAAGGTGGGCACATTGCTCCTTCGGGTAGCACAGGAGGGCAGGAGTAGCTGACCCCTGCCCTGAGCCCCAGCCAAAGGCAGCTGCAGCCGCACAGCACCAGCGGGAACACATCCTGCCCAGCCACAGCCAGCGAGACGAGACTGATCCCGCGTATGCCCAAAATGAGGTGTTTTCAGGTGCTCGCTGCAGAGATTTTATGTCTCGGGCTGCGGGCATGACCGGGAAACAGCAAGGCTTGGTTCTGTGCCCAGGTACATCAGCAATTTGGGAAACTACTCCCCTCCTCGGACCCGTGTCCAGACCTCGTCTGTCTGTGCTGTCTGGTTTTCCATCAGCTCTCGGGCACCAGACGTGTCCCTGGCTGTGCAGCACACCAGGGCACGGCTCCTGGGGAAGGCTGCCTCTAACTCACAGCAGTAACGGCGATCAATGTTACTCGTACAACCAGCTCAACCCTCACCAAAATGATAATACATTCCATTTAATGAGCAGCCATTGAAAATCATCATGGAGTTGGCAATTTCCAGTTCTACGGCAGCCATTGACCATACAGAAGAAACAAACCAAGTGTCCATACGCAACTGAAGAAAAAGAGCAGAAACAGGTCTGCTTTGTACCTTTCAATTATTACCCTCTTCAGCTTCACAAGGAGGAACAGCAGGCAGAAAGCAGTGTGGTGCTTTGTTTTTTTAATTTAAATAGCAGTTTCCTTTAAATAGAATGTTCCTGCCATAGAAAGATTTAAATTACTGACTGAGATCAATTAGGCTAGGAAACAAGGGAAGTATTTTAATGGTCCTTTGATTGCAGAGGCCGCAGCTCCTCCAGCACCGCACTGGAAGAGGAGGCAAGTTCAAGCTGTCAGCCCGATGCTTTGCTGCCAGGGCAGCCGTTCCCCTGCGGCGCTGGGAAGATGGTGCCCTCCGAGAGCCGGCGTCCGGGGGTTCCCACCGCGGCAGGGGCATCGCCCCGGCACTGCCCGGCATCGCTCGCCCTGGGGGCTGCAGGGCCTTGGCAGCCCCTCTGGTGAATTGGGGCGGGAAATCGGGTCAGCGGCGTGGCAAGCGCCGGCCAAATGGATGGCGGCCAAGGGATTACGCGAGAGGCAGCGTGACAGAGCCCAGGGCCATCTGATGGGAGAGGACATTGTCAGAACAGAGTGACAGCTCCTCACACAGTCCCTGCAGTGGTGACAGACAAAGCTGTTCGCTGTTCCCATGCTTCAGAGGGGAGCACTGCAGACCAGCTCAGATGCTGCTGCCCGGCCCGGCACAGGTCAGGCCTCTCCAGCCAGAATTCAGCAGCCCCTCCAAAATGGGGAGCCATCAACTCACCATCACCAGGAAGACGGCAAGGCCGCAGAGCAGTACAAACAACCAGCACGCCTGAGCAACCCGCTCCAGTGGAAGGTGTCTCTGCCCATGGCGGGGGGCTGGAACTCGACAAGCTTCAAGGTCCCTTCCAACCCAAACCACTCTCTGAGTCTGTAACGTGAAGCATCCCCAAGGGCAAACAGGTCAGGGAGGTGCTGGCATGCTCTACAGCTTAGAACGGACAACGCCTGGCCCAACTTCATCTGCACACCAAGCAGGTGAGAGCAGCCCCACCTCAGACACTGCGTTCTGCAACCTGCAAGGTTCCCGTATGTACATCTGCGAGCAGTGAGAGGAAAACACCCACAAAACCCCACAGTTCAGGATCCAAGGACACTGCAGAGCTACAGGAGAGAGGAACTTGGCTGCTAGCAGCAAGGTGTCTGCCGAGCAGTGACAGATTTCAGCAGGGCTTGGGCCACACCACTGGTGCCTTCTGTGTCTGATCAGCACCAGCCCTTCCCGAGGGCACATTCCCACCAAAAGTGCTTCGTAGCAGTCAGACAGCACGTGGGATCTCCCAGCTCTGCTGCAATCTCTGGTAGAGAAGACAGAGACGGACAACATGCTTGTTCCTTCCCAGGAAAACCAAAAGCACAGAAAAACTGAAGTCACACAGCCATGATTTTGAGAAGCCTTGATTCTGCAGAGAGCCCACTCCCAGCAGTGAGCACACAGGGCTTGGTGTACGCTTGAAAGAATAAAGGACCCCGGTTTTCACAGGCACTCGGAGGTCACAGTGCGTGAATCAGAGCTCTGCTCATCCAAAGCCACGTGCACACACATCAGCTCTCCATCCGCGCCCGCAAAGCTGCATTGCTTGCTTTGAAAACAAGAGGACAAAGTGATTTGGCCGGGAGTGTTACAGCAAACCAGTGGCAAGAACAGGACCCTGGAGCCCTGACACTGGATTTTCCACTGTAAGCGTCCCCTCCCCTCCTGACTCTGCTGCACAAGGAGCCAGCAATGGAGATTGCTGCTTGCAGACTCCTGCTTTTGCAGGAGCCGACGCAGGCAGCAGCCGACCTACCACCAGTGCCCACCTCCACAGCCAGCAACAGCCAAGCAGGCCCCCGGATGAACACCCGGGCAAAAGGCTTGTGGCAGGCTCCTTGCTGCCGAACACGGCGCTGCTCCTGCTACTCGCGACGAGCAGCTCGAACGGAAGCCTGCGTATGTCTTTACGAACACCAGCGGCACCGTCTGAGGTACAGACCGACCCCCAGCTGCACACCAAAGAAGTGGCCCCACAGCGAACCTCCCGGAGCCCAGCTCGCTGCCCGGGCTTGTTAAATGGAAAAGAATAGAAGGGAACTTTGTCTTTCTGCACATGAACGTTCCTCCCCGCGAAGGGGGCCTAAGCATGGACCGAACAAAACCCAGGAGTGAGGCAAGGGCAAATCTATGCCCACTCGCTTACTGCAGAGAAGAGAGAAAGCACTCTTCAAAAAAACATCTCCCAGCAACAAAAGGTCGAGGATCCATTCTATCCCCAGTGACCGTGTCATCTTAATAAACCCTGATAACGAAGCGATTACGTTAAAAGCTGTCAAGGGCTATGCTGACCAGAGCGGTCTTCTCACCAGCTTCAAGCAGCTTTACTGGGGAGGAAAAAAAAGTCATAATTCAATCAGCTTGGAAGAGTCTATTCCCCAGTGATCCCGAGTGATCAGCCTTCATGTCGAAGGAACATTACATTCAAGGCGCTGAAGATTTTCAGGGTTTTTTTTTCTTCCCCTTTTCATTTTTTAAAGTAAGAACTGAAAGGCAGAAAAGATAAAAACTGTGTTAAACTGGAACCGGTTCACTCAGGGGAAGAAGAAACATAATGCTCTTTCTTCAGATGCTGTTTTGAATCCAGCCCCGGCGAGCAACATGACAACGGTCACTGGTGTCCGACAGACGCCTGCAAGGCAAGGGCAGGAGGGGACAATACGGGCGAGCTGGGTGGAGATGGGGCCGGAGGAGGGGGAGGAAGGCTCCGGCAAGAGCTGCCAGGCAGTTCCCTCCCCTCCTCTCCAGCCCTTTGGCCGTTTTAGGGGCAACCCAAGATTCAAAGCAGGCTGCAAGGACCTAGCTGCCCTGTAATGTCCCTCTAAGGTGGGACGGGGAACACGAGGAAGGCACTGGTAGAAAGCTAAAGATGCTGGAAAATGAGGACACAAGATCAAGTACTGAGCAATTCTCTAATGCTAAAAAGCAGAGGAGGATACTTTTGCTGGCTCTCTCAGCACTGGAGGGGAGGTGAAGCCTGGTGTAAAAAAGGGGACAGCAGAGTCACTTACTTTCAGCTACGCAGCCTATGAGCAGCACGGAGAGGAGGTTCACGAGCGAGACCAGCGAAGACATCCCAGGGCTGGGAAGGATCTTCATCCTCTAGAACGGCCTTCAGCCCCAGCTGGGACGGCTCCGGGTCAGCAGGACTCACGGCGTCTCCCCAGCGTTGTCAGCACCTGCGGATGCACAAATGCAAAGGGGAGAGCACTTAGGAGAGACGAAGGAGGACGGCCGACATTGCAGAGGGAGGGGGAAGCCGAGCAGAGCCCGGAGAGGCCACGGGGGCCCAGAAGAGCCGGGGCTGTGCACGGTCCCCGTGGGGAGACCAGGCAGCCCTTCGCCTTGATGCCACTGAGGACACGGCCAGCTCCACGGCCAAGCAGACCGGTGCGGGCACGAGGTCGGCCTGCTCCAGCCTCCCCGCCTCGGCAGGTAACGGCGAGAATCTGCTCACGTACCCCGCACAGGGAGGGACTGGGGCAAGAAAGAGCAGCGTGATCAGGAGGCACCCGCTGCGCAGAGCCCGCGTTTGAAGTTTCACACCCGTCGGCTGCCCTCCCCTCCCCAGCACGGGAGAAAGGCAGCGCCGGCCCAGCAGCACACGGGCAACGAGGTGTGAAGGGATCCGACCCGACAGGGCCCAGGGACCCTCTTAAAGGGCAATTTTTCCACGAAAGCGCAGGGCAGGGACGGAAAAACTGAAACCTCACACACGAAAAACCCAGAAAGGAAGAAAAAAAGTCATCCCCCCGCCAGGAAGATGAAGCAGGAGATGTCTCCCCTGTGTCCCCTTCTATGTGCTGAGGACACGTGCTGCTGGGGGAGGGGGTCCTTTCCTGCCCAGGCAGGCTCGGTGTGGTGCAGCACTCACCCCAACGCAGCAAGCCTGAACCTCAGCCCTGGAATCAGCATGGCTGTCCCAAAGGCCCTCTTGCAAGGCAAATGCATGCTGGCGAGGCTCCCAGGCTTCTTCCCAGGCTGGGACTCCAGCAGCTATTTTGCATGTCTCAGAGTCCCTACGCTGGTTCAGTGCCTCAGTTTCCCCACCTGCAACACATGGAGAATTCGTGTCCACAGAATCACAGAATGGTAGGGGTTGGAAGGGACCTCTGGGGGTCACCCAGCCCAACCCCCTGCTGAAGCAGGGTCACCCAGAGCAGGCTGCACAGCACCGCGGCCAGGTGGGGCTGGAATATCTCCAGGGAAGGAGACTCCACAGCCTCCCTGGGCAGCCTGGGCCAGGGCTCCGTCACCCTCAGAGGGAAGAAGTTCTTCCTCCTGTTCAGACGGAACTTCCTCTGCTTCAGTTTGTGCCCGTTGCCCCTTGTCCTGTCGCTGGGCACCACTG
>Ga0065711_1043229_pt1 | contig 14850 bp, 9 predicted proteins | sample Hoacrofraction12_FD_59098 | JGI IMG/M metagenome (GOLD analysis project Ga0065711, IMG submission 59098) | Hoatzin crop microbial communities from Cojedes, Venezuela - Epithelial fraction 12 v2 (version 2) | ecosystem: Host-associated > Birds > Digestive system > Esophagus > Crop | place... | reverse complement strand
TCCAGTAGCTCTTCATCTTTCTTGAACTGGGGAGCCCAGAACTGGACAGAGTACTCCAGATGGGGCCTCACTAGGGCAGTGTAGAGGGGAAGGAGAACCTCCCTCGACCTGCTGGCCACACTCCTTCTAATGCATCCCAGAAAGTGACTAAACACAAGGACACTATCCGTGCCTTTTGAAGCCCCTAAGCCCTAGATCACTGAAAGTTCAAAGGACCTTTATCACTAGAGACCTCCTTCTTCCCTAGGCACTGGCTGTTGGTCACGAAGTTGAATGAACTTCTGGTCTAATCCAGTACAGTCAGTCTTACTTCCTCCAGATTTCCGTATTCTACCACCAAACTACACCAGCCACACTTTTGTTCTTCACTGGTGAAAGCCTCATGCTTTAGCACTCACATGTGATGTGGAAAGCACTTTCATTTTCAGTCTCTCTCAACATTTGCACAAGTTTGCCCAACTTAATTTTGGTAACAGCCACTTCCTGAAGTGCAAATGAATTCTGAATTTTCTACCCACTTTTTGTTGCTCTCAACAGTCAGGCCTTTTTCCAAAGTACTGTTCTTTAACAGACATCTCATTTACAGTATTTAGGCCAGTTAGCCTCAAAGGGCAGGAGTAATACCAGAGGTTTAATGTTGTCACAATACAATAGAGACCTAGGCACTTCTGCTACAATAATGCATGTTTTTAGATGTTCATACAAAGGTCTCTGACAAAAGATGCTTTACCAGAACCCATAATTACTCACATTCATGAAAGTAGGTGAGCAGACACAGAATAAACTTAGTTTGCTTGGCTCCCAAATAAGCATATCTTTAGCTCCCTTCTCTCATTCCTGCAGCTAGAAGGGAGACAGCATCCACATCTCATATGCCTTTTATTAGCATCTTCTGATTTCAGCCAAATTCAACTCAAAACTTTCTGTGGATAGCGGGGGGGTGAGGCGACAGGAGAAGATTTGTAGCTGCATGTTTAAGAAAGAAGCTAAATTCATCACAATGACAGGGCAGAGTGTTGGCAGAGATTTGAGCTATTTATTCTTTTAGGAAAATCCTATAAAGAATGACACGAGGAAGCCTCTATCTGCAGTCTTGTTCATCACACTGGTGAGGAGTCCGATAACAGATGTATGCAGTAGCGTGATTTAGTGCCGGGAGCTGGCCCCTGATGTGTATTAATACAGCGGCAAAGCGGAACAAGCCCTTCTTCATCACTCATCTCTATAAAAGAGGTGGAATCCGAGATGGCCCGATGTTCGGCAGAGCAAGCCCATTTGTTCTGCTGACTGATGGAGCCAGCTGAGGCTGTGTCCTTCACCTCCATGGGGCACTCGGGTTGCAAAAAAGGAGATCACTGAAGCAGGACCTGGTCAACAAGTGAGACGAAAGCACTTCGACTCAGCTAAGGAGTTATCTAAAGGTGAAGAAATCCAACATTCTGGGTGCCTGCAGTGACAGGCATGGGCCCACGTTCTGATTCACCTGTATTTGATCTTTTGCAGAAGTAAAACATCACAAATGTAAAAAGCCTCTGTACTGAGAAACTGAGGCTGCCATGATTCCGCAGATACAGGGGAACCCCAGTATAAGACATTTATGTAGGGGCAAGTAGATGCATGGCAAGGGAGAAAAATCTGCATCTATCACCCCAATGTCTACAAGCGTAACAGTCTTCAGTTAATTTGACATTATTGCAGAGTAACCCTGCGTATTTTTTTAGGCATTACTAATTCCACGGTCAGATCACCTTTGACAGAAATAATACCAGATTTCAGAAGTCTCCCAGTTACGTGCTGAGGTTGTGCTGCAGCTGTAATTGGGAGACTGCTGTAGAAATTCAGCTAGGACACAGCTTCAGTTACCTGATCATAAAAGTTTCTTTCCACAAGTCAGTATTGTAGCAAACCCTGCCCGCAGCTGTTAACATTGCTGGGGATATTTCTAAACAGGGTCTAAGGAAGAGATCTTTACCATTTCTGACTATTAAAGACCTTGCAGCACTTTTGATAATCAGCACAAGCATCCTGCCTGGATTCCAGTAACTACAGTCTCCTTCCTTATTTTGTAATACATACTCTAATTTCCAATCCCTCATATCTTGAAAAAAAAAAAAAAAAAGAAAAACCCACAAAAAAAAACAAACCAACAAACTCCCAAACACCCAAGCAACCTTTCAAGCCTCTGTGCTATTTTCCAAAAGCAGATCCAACTCTTCAAAAAGTGTTCACTATACAATTTGCCTAGTCAGGCAAGTACAATTTACACAATATTTTGAAACTTGTAGGCATAGAAACAGAAGCTCTCACATTTGAAAGGGACCAGCAATGCAGCACAGCATACACTCTGAGCAATAAATAAATGGACAGGTAACAGGGGACACTGAGACACTAGCATTCATACCAAGAAAGCCTGGTATCTAGAAGTAAAATTCTGTGGCTATGGATATATGATTTTACTAACCTTTTCACTGCAGAAGTTCAAATACCCTAGCATGAAATACTCAAAAGCCAGGAAAGAACATCCTAAATAAACAGTGAATAGCAGATGACACTTTTGCTGAGCAACAGATTATTAATGTTCTTTTTTAATATAGAACCTTTCACATAGTCTGTAATCCAGATCCATGGCCTAGAGACCTAGGCCAATTTTCTTCCCTACTCCATTATTCTAATGTCAACCCACCAGCCCAAGGAATAAATTCAAACTTCATTCCTCCTATTCATCATCAGTTGTTCCTTTGGCCTCTCCCACTGTTTTCACGTCACCATTTTTCCCATCATCTTACCCACTGCCCTGTTACTGGATTACAACAACAGTTTTTTAATAAACTAGCTGGAAAAAGATGGGTCGCTTGATAGTAGGCAAAATATTTCAAGAGGGGGTAGGGTGAGAGACTAGAAGGAAGTCTCCTAAACCCTTCTGTGTTCTACAGATTAAAATTTTTTCAGAATCTGATGAGTAATCAATCACTTTCCAGAAATATGCCACTTGAAAATAAACCAGCATTTTAATCACTACATCCCCAGAGCAAGAAAAAGAAAAAAGTGACTATTTTCATCCACAAGACTAAGACAACTCCCAGTGAACAGGTGGTCTCACTCAGTGACGATACAAAAATTGCCGTATTTCTGCTCCTCTGAAAGTGTCTAGAAACACCCTGAGAAAGGGCACCAGAGCCACCAGCTAATGTCAGCCCAACACTGAAGGAACACATTGTACATACTGATCAACTCCTTATTACCATGTACTGCATAATTTACAAATTATGGCAATAACACCTTATGAAGAAACAGATTATTACCCAATGTACAGTGAAGCACTGTAAATTATATTACCTTACCATAGCTGCATCAAAGATTTGTTTAGTAGGCAGCTTTTGATGCTATGTAAAAACCACATGATATTCTCTCTCGCACACTGCCTTTCTCACACGTTTCATTAGTTTCAAATCAAAGTAATGCTATTTTTGACTACTGTGACTCTGTCACTTTGCTCAAGAGGGACATAACTTTAGAAATGCTTGCACACAGATAAATCCAGGTTACCTGATGCTGGGCTGGACATGGAGGCTACAGCTGGTTTTCGTTTCCTCTTGATGTCCCTTGAACACGGTGGTCCCAGGTGTACATTTGCTTGCCTATAGAGAAATTAAAATAAATTAAACTTTGCTCCAGTATCACCTTCCTGTAAGACTCTGGCCAATCACCCTCCAACTCCTACCTTCCCATCAGCTTCTTAACTAGTAGGCAGCACAAATCAAAAGCTTCTCAGGGAAGTTTTGTGCACATTCTTTATTAATATACCATTATGCTCCCATTTCTTTTAAGAGCTCACGCACATAACTGCCCAGAAGAATAACTATTTCTTAGCCTTTAAAGGATCTGATTTTGTATTAACTTTAAAATAACTCTTCGCATAAGTAAAGAAGTGATCAAGCAGTGATACGACACATCCTACCATTACTTCTATAACCCGTAACAAATGTCTGCAAGATTGCTCTTTACAGATGTTGTGTGGTATTTGCTCCCTTACTCAGAAATTATTTTGCAACCTATTTAGTACTGTACAGTCATCTTAGGATGTACCTATATTCCAAATGTCCATGCATATTGCTTCCACTACAGTAGTAAGTACATAAAGATAGGATTGCAAAATTGTCTCATGCATTTGCAAAACTATGATTTCCTTATCAAAGTGCTGTGAAAACAGCTAAATTGGTCTTACGGTAATACAGCCTTGCTGCACCTGTAAACTGGCTGAAAGGTATAATCTGTCCCAGTCATATCAACTGCTAAGTCTGAAGCTTACTGATGACTACTTCAGTTTAACCATTTGCCAATTAAGAAACTTGCACTATTGGAACTGACTTGAACCGAGCACTCCTCCAAGTTCTAGACGTAGGAAGAAGAGAAGTTTAATTCAGAAAACACAGTCTTGGCAGCAGACCACAGAAACTTCTCAAATACAATGCATAATGAATACAAATGCATAATTTCACAATGACATTGGGTACAAATCCCTGCTTTGTCTGAGATAACAGTTTCTTTGGCAAATTCCTTGGTCAGTCTCTGCATCAGACCTGATGTGCCAAATGCAGAACTACAGTGTAAGTAAAATCCATTAAAGATTGTGAGGTGCTTACATGGTGTAGATTTGAACTATATAAATTTTGATGATTAAGTGATGAAAAGCTTCTGTGTCTTTAAAGCTTGTTATTTTGATTAAAAAAAGAATCCTGAAAGTTTAACAAACACATTTAGCAAGTACTGAAATCTTTTACAGATAACAAAAGGAAAAGTTCATGGCTTCCTATTTCCGTGCCAAAATCTACTTCAAAACAAACAAAAAAAGCGCAGCATATTTCTAATATATGCAATTTCAGACAGTGAATTTATGCAAAATCAAAGTGTGGTGTTGTAGCTATGCAGAACAGTGTAGGGAGCACAAAAAATACCCTATACCAGTCAAAACTATAAATTGTATGAATGCTGCTGGGTCTACCTACTCACCAGTAACCAACACACAACCACAAAATAAGAAAGAAATATCTACCATTCTGCCTTCTCAACTGAATTTCAAAAGTTCTAGAAGTCTACAAGATCTGCCATCGAAATCTGACATTAAGAAATAGCTTCAAAATTTTTTAAATTGTGCTAAGTTTCACTGACAGCCAATTTTTCAAATCTGGGCATGCATATTAACATAACCAGATACAGAAGTCTCCTCAAAACATGAACTAAAGGCTTTCAAAAAGACCAGCACACCTACCGACTGCATATTCAAATCATGTGTTTGTACGCGTGACTAACCTCTAAGTGACTTTCATATGCTAAAAACTGCTTTTGTACATGATTATGACAGTGGCTATACAGTATTTTAGCACAGTTCTGCCGTGTATTCTCAAACATCTAGGCACACGTAGCCCAAGGAAAAGATAGTCTCAATCAAGTGGAACTTCAGTTTTTTATTTTGCATCAGTGACACAGTATTAGATTACTAACTAGATGACTACATAATTAAATACAACAATCCAGCTCATTTTATCACGTAATAAGGTTCCCTTTTTAATTTTATGAACTTAACACCAACATTAGCCAGATGATCCTTGGTGGAGGATCACTACAGACTAGGAAAATATATGCGCTACCATTTCCAAGAGACTTTACGCAATTTTTCCCAGTTCACAAACGTTACAGCTAGATTTTGAGTAAAAGCTCCTGGCTCTCAGGTCCATGCTCAAACCACATCTACCCTCACCTCACAGTTACACAGGGGGTAAAAAAAGCAGAAAAATGAAAACAGAATATGAGAATCTCAGAATCCCTTCCTGTAGTGAAAGTAAAGGCAAATCATACTCCAGCTGGAGACTAATAGCAAGGATGCTGCATCTAGCAGTCCTGCCTCTAACACACAAAGGCTCAGAGGTCACAAATTGTCTCTATAACGTATATTTCATTTTGGTTTATCCCTTATTGATCACCCACACTTCAGTTAGTAAATCAGGAACCTATTGATTACTCATTGGCTCTGACTGACCTGGTGGTAAAAGTGTCAGTTTCAAGTGGCTGGTGCACTTTAGAGGCACCATAAATCTGCATACAGGGACTCTCCAGGTGGTAGCTACCTTGGGAGAGAGAGGAGCAGACGAACACACACAGGGACGATAGCCCACATTAAGACATGGACAGAAAGGGTGTCATGAGGTATAATTTATGAAATATGCATTTTTTGGTAGATACTGCACTTTTCAATCTAAATTTCTTGTCACTAGCTCACATATCAGTAAGAGTTGATCGTAAGAAAAAAACGAAGTCACAGTGCTCAGTCACAGTTGGATCTGCTAGGTGACCAGAGACTAATGTGAAAACTTAGTTTACAGTCTAGAGAGGACTGAAATTCTAACCTGGGAAGAGAAAAAGCAGAACATACCCAGAGAGACAAAGCAGGATCCAATGTGCAGCAACACCAATGGCTGCAATATATCCAGCTCACACTGCAGCCTCTCATTGCCAGGAGTTAGTGAATGAAAAATTGCATATGTATAGAAAAAAAAGTTTTATATGAAAAAAAGTCTACAGTGTCTTCCTGACAGTGATTTTTTTTTTTTTTTTAAAATCACAAGCTAAAGGAATTATGCAGGAAATATGGATTTGTCTCTTGTTCTTAACATAGTACTTAAGGTACCTAAATCTGCATACAGGTCACACTGGAGAAAAAGCAGGCTTTGCTATGCAGAAAGTTGAGATTCATTGCTGTCTCTAATGTGTCACAAGTAATGCTTTCTTTCTTTTCTTTTCCACATATTTACATATTTTTTTTTTTAATGACCTGTTATTGCATACACTGTACTCCTATCTCACTCCTACAGCTTGAGGCAACCATGTGCTGGGCTGTAGGGTCACAGGAGCTTTCCACTATTTTACATCTACCACAAGGTTTGAACAGAAAATGAGGATTGGCAGCACACTCTGTGGGAGACAATACAGAGCACAAGCAGACACCAGCCCACAGAGAACCTTGCTGAACAGCATCAGGTCCCTGTAACTTTCACTACCTGCGAATAGCAGTCTAGATTGTAAAGTCCACTCTCTCAAAATTGGCGGTAAAAAACACCATAATCTCACAATGGAGATCTCTGAGAAGACCCCGCAGAGCTAACTGTGACAGTCTGTGGCCTTCCTGGAGGCAGGAGACACATTGCACACTTGGGAGCGTATGCCTCTTGCTATCATCTCACGCCATCCAGCTTCGCTGCTGACAATCTTTATTCTAAACCTATTCTTGCAAGAAGCAAAGCACTTGGATTATGTGGTGAGAGGCAGCCATTAATCTACTGTCTTACAAACAACATATGCTATTATCCTCATGTTAAAGTAGATGTTCAACAGACACAGCCTTCTAACAAGGATACTGCTACTAAAACTCCACATAACCCAGCTGTTGCTGTCGTGATGCTATATTCCCAGCAAACACAGGCCAAATAAAAGGCTCTCTCTCCAAGCCCTGTGGTGTTACCTGAGGCTTTTGATGGTGGCTTCACAAAATTGACAGTAAAAGCAGAGTTCTTCCTCCTCTTTGACTATAGACCCAGCTGGACACCAAAGTCTGGTCTGCCAATAACAGGTGTAAATCAATACAAGCTGCTCATCCAGTCTCCACACAAAGCTTCCATGTATGCAAGCGGTTTGGTTCTTGCTATCACATCACACTGCAGATATTTCCTGTGCATAGCAGAGTCTCCTCTGCCCTGCAGAGCCTCATGGGAGAGCTACTAGAGCACATTTTCAGATTCCAAAATCACTAACACATCAGCTCACTTCTAAAATCATCCAAATCTCATAGGTCTTCATGCAGCAGCAGTCCATTCCCCAAGTAACCATTCTAATGATGTAGAAATTCCATTCCTAAAAGTCTGAGGCAAATGCAAGTGAACACATTTTCTTCTAGTTTTCCAGGTAAGCATTCTAAGCAGAGACAATGTGATCCCATATATTGCACTCTCCACTTTCATACTGAATCGCACGATACCTGTGCCAGCAAGAGTCCTAATATTTGCCAGACTTGCCAAGTACACAGATTTGATAATGACAACATGCTTTATAGGCAAAGAAAGCAATAGCAAGTGAACGAAATTCTGAAGCCAAGGAGAATTTAGTTTTCACTCTAGAGAATTAGGATTCACCAAAATCCATTGCATTAGGAGCAATGCAAGGCCAGGAGCATTAGGCCTCAGACAACTGCATGTGACACTGGGTTGGATAGCTGCTGTTAATTGCATGCCTGTCAGAAGAATTCAGTTATACCCCCAACTGCAATATTCGCCAGGCTTTAGTAACGGAAGACATGAAAGTGCTCCAGCTAAATTGAAAAAGAGTTTAAAAAAACTAGGGATAAAGATGCCTAAAGCAGTTGACAGTGGACATTTTCACATACAGACAATTGCAGGAAGATGAAGATGTGCGGATAGGTTGCGCGGAATGAGCTGGATACTGTCCTGGTCCAGTGGGACAGCATGAAATTGTGAACATCCGTTCACTCCTTCAGCTGCCTCAGGAAAGGCTTGACACTGCAGACAATCCCTATACTTCAACATGCTTGGGAATAGGCAGAAACGTCAGGATCTCTGCACGGATACAGAAGAGAAAGAACAAGATTTACTTTGACAAGCATATTTCCTGAGCTGGAACCAGAATTAGAGACACTCAAGCCTTTTCACTCTACTAGCACCACTAATCCAGGGTATGGAGCAACTGGTAGTTTACTAGGAAATGATCACTCACTCCTTTAGATCTTTATCCTATTCCAGGCAAGATGAGAGTCTTGCTTGTAAACCCAATTAAACTCTAGGTTTATGGTTAATATTAACTGAGAGTATGTGCAAAGAGCTTTTCTTTGATTCATCTGTACTATTCAGAGGTGTCTCTAACATAATTCTTCAAATCTCCACTTGCAACAACTACTTGCCGTCAGAGGCCCACTTTTCCTATGACCTCCAGTGTGAACATTTAATTGAGTTTTTCACCCATAGCCCTATTTTCAAGGCTATGGAAATAATAAATGGCATTAGGGACAATGTATCTTCTACCTTACTCTCATTCTACCTGCTATACAAACTCATATTGAAGGGAACATTGGCTCTAGGCTCTTCTGAAGCTCTTACTCTGCCTCAAGGGAATAACATTCCACCAACCAACAACCTATAACATCTTCCCACTGATAAAGCCATCAAATAACCAAAATCTAATAAGATAATCTGCTTGAACCTGTATAAAATTCCTCTTAAGTAGGAGTTCAAGAAGAAAAATCTGTTCAGACCACTCCTTTCTTCCAGAAAGCAAATGGGCAGAGGGGAAAGAGGGGAAGGATCACTTCAGCTGTCCACGCGAGTCTCTGCTTGCTTGCTTTTAACAGCCTGCATCGTGAAGCCGAAACCTTAACAGACAAGACACGATTAGCAAATGCTTTGTGCTCTTAAAGGAGAGTAATTATAGGCAGGTGAAAAAAGGAAGAGATCCCTGAGGTCCTCTTCCTTGCATGCCTCCCGAGAGGCAGCAGAGCCATTAAAAATTCCATGATGAAGAGGAAAAACAGCCTGGGAACAGCCAGGAGGCAATACAGCAAATTAATACACCAGCTGTCCCTTGGGAGGACTGCAAGAAAGCAGGAAACTCTCCTCGCTTCACAAAGTAAAATTATACCACTAATGATAACAGTCACCACACACACAAAACTGCCTCTAATGATGGGTGTGAAATTCCCAGTGCTGTGCATACACTTTGAATGAAATCTCTTCTCATCACAGACATAAAGCAAGAAAGGTAATCTTGGTAGTGTACAATTTATACAGCCTTTCAAATAAGACTTCCCAAGGAGCCCTCCAAATAGAAACTCCTCCTTGACACTGAAAAGCCTCTCCTGAACACCCCCAACTATGCTCAGTATTCTAGCCTTCAGCTCTGCTTTAACAAAGCACCGAGGTAACAGTCTTCCAGAAGAACTACACTTCCAGATGGACTGCACCAAAATCCATCATTGAGATAAAAAATTTCCATGGGAGACAGAAGAGTCCACCTGGTAACCAGTCCATTGGACACACTCATGATAGCAGAAACTAAGCAGAGAGATGTAATTTTGTATGGTATGGTGGGCATCAAGTTGAAGAAACTGGATGTCCACAACATCAAGACAGTTTCTTCTCTAATACATTTCATACCATTCTCAGGGGATTTGCTCCCCCCTCAACCCCTTCCCTTCTGACAAATTTCCATGTAGAGTTTCTCCAGAATGAGACGCAAGCTGTTAGGAGCTTACTAAAGCACAAACTACTGGAATTTACTTCATCCACGGCAAAAGAGGAAGATATTAACTGGGGCAATGGCTGAACAGCACTTACAGAGATCATCTGAACCTCCTGTAAGAAAATCGACTACCAACAGGCTTGGCTCTTCAAGCACCTAAAGAACAACTATTGTCAAGAAAACATTTCTGTGAAGGAACAATTTCCTTCTGTGCCCTTAGCAGCATCTTTACATAAAGCAAGCACCTTGCACCAAAGAGTTCAAGCCTTGCCACATACATGGGGCTATATAACACATTAACTCTTTCCATACTTCTTTCTCCTGTAAGGATTCTTGAGCACATTTCACGCTAAAATAGGAATTACTTTCTCAAACTACAGGCACTTAAAAGCAGTCACCTCTGGGATGCGGCAACTTTTCTGCCAACATTCAGTAACAATTCATCAGGGATTACGTTTGCCAGGACACCTGTCACCCATTCACTAGAGGAAGGAACCCAGCATATATTCATTAGTTAACTAGACTACATATTCAGCAAAAGCAAGCAAACATGATCCCTCCAGGTTTACAAATCCCTCACCATAACCAGCAGCTTTGGAAAGGGCCTTCACGGATTATCACAAAGGTAGAGACTGCCCTGTTTGAGTTTGTTAGTAGGATTTTTCTAGCTCTCTTTTCCAGAAGACAAACTTCTGTAAAGCACTAAGTAAAACATTCGGGGCACAAGAAAGGTTATCTTAGCTGTAAATGGAGAGACCAATCAATCTTCTTGCTTCACGGGTACAAAACATTCCCAGAGTGGGGCAAAAGCACAGAAAGGAACCAACGTGCTGATGCAGAACCTTCTGAATTCTTTTTATTCTCATCCAGTCGAATGTTTAAGAGCTGATTTCTTCCTCCCTCCCCCTTTCCAGCTTTAACATGCTGGCTACAGCAGCATGAGCTCATGGTGCGACATCACAAAATTCCCCGCAGAAGTCAGTGGGAGGAGAGGATGTGCTGGGTGGGTGCCAAGTTTTCATTCAGACACATACAATCTCACTACATTTTTCATGCTCTATTTGCTAATTAACAAGGGAAAGCAAGCCATGAAGCTGAAAGTCCAGACGTTTCTTCCAGATTTGGTCCTTCATACAAGCATGTAAGCAGAACTGTGTCCCAGGCAAGGCTTTGTCTCCTTGCATTGAAAAAGAGCTCAAGGGCACCTTACCTTTGGATAGTCACCTGCAGCACGAGAACAGGAGTCACCTCCAAGGCCAATACTTGAATTTAATTTAGGATTAGTCAGCAGAAGGTGCGTGAATAGCATATTAACCCCAGCTATGCAGACTCAAATATATCTCAGTGTTTGGTCAGATCAGATCTAAATTTCAGCTATAGCAACAGAGAGAGATATCAAGTCATTAGAGGTCACCTCAGGTGAGTTCTGAATCTGCTCAGAGGGTCTATTTTAGGCACCCAGGATACCAAAATGCTTTAGCATGTCACCCACATAAGCTTGTCAGCACTTTCCCTCTAATTTTGTTCCAAATTTAACAGTGGGCAACAACACTATGCCCATTTGCACCTATACAACAGACTTGCAGCAACTCACTGCACAATCCAGAACAGAATACATTTATTTCTAAAAGCACAGTATGTTCTGCCTGTCATACACTATTTCATATACTCTAAGTGTGTAGTGTATTGAGACTCTCAAATAACCTGCATCTGTATGTTCCATGCTAAGTTTGAACACAGGCCTCCTAGGGAAAAGTATGTTAACTTCCAGGTCCATGAGTGCTGTTCAGATGACATAGTACTACTGAAGATAACCACAGGAGGGAAGTGAGACAACCCCAACAGAGCAGAGCAAAGGAGTTACCTGGCAGTGCAGTGTGCTGGTGAGCATCTTCGGTGGGAAGCATCAGCAAGCACATCCAGAGAGTACAGAGGAGATAATGGATTGAACTGGAAAGTCAAGAGATTTTATTTAAGCAAAGTGTTAAAAGAAATAGTCTCCAGATACAGCTGCTCAGATCTATTCCCTATATTTGTTCATACAGTATAAGGAGACCTTTCTGACACATCAAGAGGTGAGACTAGGTGAGAACTGACTCTCACTTCAGACAAAAAGCTAGCATGGGGTGCAACAACAAATCTCAACCATCTTCTCACAACAGCCAGCCTTATAAGCATGCTCCTATTTCAGCTCGCATTATTAAAAATGCTGGTGGACTAAGAGCATGCTCAAAGAGCTCTACTGCTCCATGCCATGAGCAAAAAGTCTGCCTCCCTTTTAGGAAGCCTGTGGTCTACATTCACACTGCAGAGAGAAAGGTCACTGAGACGAACAGTGCAAGCACAGAGCAGTATTTCCTACGGTTGTACGTATCACTGACACAGACCTCTGGAAGACTCAGATCCACGACGTTCAGTTCACAGTCAGCTCCCAATTCATTCCACAGCAAGTGAGCTGCTCTTCCCACTCCCAACCCATCTCACAAGCTTTCTTTGCACACCGCTTAAAACAAATTTCTGAAACTGGTCAAGCTAATGTTGGATCCTTTGTTAGACACACACTAGACAAATCCTGAAGGCATCAAACCTGTGCAAGACAGCTTGTTGTGGAAGATGCAACTCTTAAGATTTTTTTTTTTAAAGGTCAGGACAGAAATGGAATAATCTAGTCAATCAATGCATGAAGCAAACTTCGCTCAATATGCAAATAGAAGGTTTAGACTGGTAGTTTCTCTGGGGTACCTGCATTACACTTCCATTCAGCATTTCCTCTTTATTTATAATTCACACCACAAGCAGGAAATTCATTTCCATCTGCTCTGCAAAGTGCTACACCAATCTCCAGAACACTTTTCTTGTATTACTAGGATTACTGATGCATTTTTAAATAAGGACAAATGAATAATCCACAACCGCAGCAGCACTCGTCATAACAGCTATCTGCAACTCTCGAACTCAGTACTAGGCCTTTGCCTTCAACCTTTCTGAGAAAGAAGAGGCACTACGCACCACAAAGCTGTTGTTATCAGGGAGCTCCTCCTTAAGTTGGACAGCTAGTTTACTGACAGTGAAGTAATACTGCAGCTGCACAGCAGGGGAGAATCACCAGTAACCCTCTGTAGCCGATTCAAGTTCATTTAAGAAAAACAAAAGTAATTTATTTTGGTCATTTTAAAGCTTATGTAGTTATTATTCTTCTCTTTAGCAACATAAAAGTGGTATGTGACATGTTCTCATTAACAGAAAAGACACAATTGCACAAAGGCCTGAAAATGATTTCTTGCCATATATGTATTTTCAGTTACCTGAAGGGTAAAGCAGATTTCATTCCTACTGCTCCCCATCCAAAAACCAACTTGCAAAGGAACAGAACAGAGTGTGCATGGCTCGGAACACTGTTACAACACGACTGCTCAAATGGAAGATCATTTTTGCTTTCTGCTATCAAGAACACAAGCTCCTATATTGTAAGTAAAAAAGCCTCCTAGGACTGAAGCTATGAAAGACTTACTGGTGAATATAAAAGTGCATACACAAAAGCTTCAGTTACAAGAATGCCCATTTCTCTTGCTTATCACCTCTTACATTTTCCTGTTACGGCTGCTATTTAACTACAATCAGCTCACCGGTTTTTTCCCTTCTCTGTTGATGATACTATCAGGTAAAAGCCTGAGTCAAGCAAGGCAAAACAAAGCATTTAAAGAGAGAAAAACATTCCAATTCTTCTGGAATTTTGAGAGTCCAAAGCTCTTCCTGCCAAGAGGCATTTTCCCTCCCACTCACTGTCAGAGAGGAAGACCTACACTAACCTGAAACAGGGAGATAAACAAAGGGGTTCCTGAGCTATTTAGTTTAAATAGACAATATAATGCCTGACACGAGTTGTGTTCAAAGCCCAGCAGACATCAGCTACCAAAATCAGAAGGGAAAGGGCTGCCTTACCTCATGGGCACAGGCCACAGTGTGTGGGAAATCAGAAGCTGGCACTTTGTTCTTTCTAGAGAGAAGGAAACCAAGAAAATAAAAAAAGTAGAGCAGAGTCAGCTTACCTGGTTGCGATCTCTCTTCCCCATGGATGGTAACCAAAAACTGGAAGGAGGCAGAGTTGGCAGGACAGGTGGGAGCAATGCCAAGGAAGGAATGAACATGGGGGAAAAAAAAGGAGGGTTGGGAGTAGGGAGACAAGGGAGAGGGAAGAACAAAGATGGAGGGAGAAGGAGAAAGATTAAATATCAGCAGGAATCATACTAAAAAAAACAAATTTCAGACCCAGGGAAGAAAACTGGCTACCAACATCTGGTGAAGGCTAGACCCACTGCACTACAGGCAAGACGAGCCACCCTTACCTATCCATTGCCCAACAAGAACAGCATTAGAGGGATGCCAAAGGATAGGCACCATGACTATTTCTGGTGCTGACCACAATTTAAATTAAACCTGGAACAGGTTACCCAGGGAGGTTGTGGAGTCTCCTTCTCTGGAGATATTCAAGACCCGCCTGGACAAGGTCCTCTACAGCCTGCTGTAGGTGACCCTGCTTCGGTAGGGGAG
>Ga0065711_1043228_pt1 | contig 14851 bp, 8 predicted proteins | sample Hoacrofraction12_FD_59098 | JGI IMG/M metagenome (GOLD analysis project Ga0065711, IMG submission 59098) | Hoatzin crop microbial communities from Cojedes, Venezuela - Epithelial fraction 12 v2 (version 2) | ecosystem: Host-associated > Birds > Digestive system > Esophagus > Crop | place... | reverse complement strand
CCTGGGCAGCCTGTTCCAGTGCTCCGTCACCCTCAGAGGGAAGAAGCTCTTCCTCATGTTCAGACAGAACTTCCTGTGCTTCAGTTTGTGCCCGTTGCCCCTTGTCCTGTCGCTGGGCACCACTGAAAAGAGTCTGGCCGCGTCCTCCTGACAGCCACCCTTGAGATATTTATGAGCATTTATAAGGTCCCCTTCTTGCTTCAGATAGGCTAGATATGCCTGGGGGCAGCAAGTACTGATGAAGCCCAGGTCTTACAGCAGGTAGCTGCAAAACCTGGTTTGACTTTAGGAGAACAAGGACTGAAACTGTTTCCTACTTGCTGCTCGTTCATTGATTTTTTGTAAAACTCTGTCCCTCAGTTGTCCTCCTTCTCTTGTTGCTTTTGTATAGCTGGACCTTGTATAGTAAGTTTTCCTGTGATGCTTTTGAGCATTTCTCCTGCTTGCCAGGTAGAAGGGACTGTCTTTTCCAGCCCTGTGTATCTAGGAGTCCCCAAATAATCTCAAATGACAACGATGTGTAACATTTCAACACTTACTTTGCACAGCTCTATTGAGTGCAATATTTTGAAACATCATCTGGTGCAAAAGATCCATTGAAGCCTGTTTTTTCTAAAACTGGTGGGTTTTAGCATATAAATTTCATGTTTTTAAAGCCAGAAGGTCACTCTGAGAGGATGTGAGAAATTCACATACACCCAACTTTGACTTACACACCACACAGACACAGGCAGAAATTAAGTTACTCCTTTGTGGTCCATCTTTGCCCCTGCTAAGGTTTAAGACAATACCTCTATGGAGCTCTTAGCTGGAAGAAGTTGGCTGTGGCCACCTACAGAGGTCTGCAGATGGGCCATAATCCCAGCTGATAAAAAGCAGGGAAGTTGCGTTGCTGTCTGTAGAGCTATATGCTGGAGAAATGTACAGCCAGGTCTGGTCTTGGAGTTACACTCTGGCCTGGTCCTGTTTGAACTATTTCTCCTGTCACCTTTGGAGGGTTTTATTCCAGTCTTAGCTGTAAAAAAGCCTATTTCATAGCAGGCCTTTTCTATAAGCCTCTTTAAAACTTTTATTCTTAAAAAGCACAGCTAGGAGCTGTCTGAAATGCAGTCACGGGAAAGCAAGCTTCGCAGACACTGTACTTCACTGCACTTGTCCATAGACTGGACAGAACATCACTAACAAAAGGAGGGTTGCTTCCATCTCCCCAGTGCTCTCCTTCTACATCTAGGATGGTGTGAGGACCGGTCTGGGATTTCAAAAACCTAGGCTCAGCATCCCACCCTGCCACTCTGTTTAAGGGTGGCCTTGGACAAAGTACTTCATCTCACTTCCCCTTCTGGGACAATAAAAGTAAAGGCAAGGCTGACATCACAAAGCACTCAGTATCTGCAGAGGTGGGATCACAAAAGTTCTCAGGAAAGTGGCTCCAGTTCCCACTGTTTTTAGAGTGCAAATATTGCACCTCTGTGAGTATCGGCAGAGTTACTCTCCCCTTTCTCTTGTTCTACCTCATCCCTCCGGATTAAGGATTTAAGGGAGCAGATAAGGGTGACAGGGGTTCATCTCACCTTAGGTTAGCCCCCTGAAGCATCCAGAGTAGGACCCTGTGACAGTCCAGTGCACATCCAAAGCTTGGTTCATCCCACCAGCCTTCATCTCATGAATACCCTATCCTGTCCTCTGGGGATGGAGAGAGGGTGCCTGCCTCTCTCCTCTGCCTCTAGAAGCTTTTGGGGTCTACACAGTCAACAGACCCAGTGCATGGCCTCACTTGTAGAGGCTGGCTGAGTTTTAGCATACTCCTTGGATGGTTTTGGCCACATTGCCTGAGAACTGGCCAGAGACTCTTCACCATGCACAATTTTGGAGCAGAAAAAGGGGATTTTAACTGTGTGGATGTGAGTCACGATCTGAGATCAAACCTGGCCTGCTTTCCTTACCTGTTCAGTTTTAGCCTGAATTGTCAGTGTTGGATAGAGATTGAGCTCATAGACAGCAAGAGTTGGGAGAGGTGTATACTGACCCTCATGACCGACTTGGCTGCATAGGGGTACTCAGGGGAAGCTGAAAATGCATCTTCTGCTCTCTCAGTCACCACCGAAATCTGAGAACGAGCCTAGTCCTTTTGGCAGAGAAACCTAGACTTGCTGCTGGGGTGCTGGTGCCTTTCTGGGAGGGGATGGCCAGGCATCACCATGCAGAGGACATCCTTACTGGTTTTGGAGCTGGGACAGTGATTAAACCAGTGTCTGCACTTATAGCTGAGACTTAAATTCCATCCTGTCAGTGGCTCTCAGTCTCTTTGTTGTTCATTGTCTTGACCTGCAAGATTTTCCTGCCCTTGTTTGAAGAAAAAAATTAATTGCAGTGTGGAAAAATGAAGGTGGGTGAGCATCCCTGCCCACAACCAGCACAATGCCAGCATTGCTGCATCTGCTGACATGACTCTTTTCACTTGCATGTTCATGCGGGGCTCTGTGGTCCCTCTTCCTTCATTTCCAAAAAAGTCCTTTCTTGATGGTGTAAGCATTAAGCACAACCAAATTAGGACCAAAGGTCAGACTGAAGCTAGCAATAACACAGCTGGGTGATGACACCCTGTCTTCTGTGACAAAGGCTCCTTCCCTCACTTCAGATAATGACGGTGCTTTTATTTACGAATAGGAAAATCTCCATGAGATGCAAAGCAATGAAATCAGACCAGGCTCAGCTTCCTGGGGATGCAAGAGTCCAGGCTGAATGGGATCCATCCCATAACTGTTAGTGTAAATTAAGCAGTTTCTGGTTTAAGTGCCTGGAGATGTACATGCTTGTCAGATACTGATACTTTTAAGTAAGTGACGACCCTTGTGTGACTTGGGTAAGGCCTGCCCAAACCCTTACATGTTTCAGAATCACTCAGGCCTTGATCTGACATACACTAATTGGGGTAGTCTTTGTGGCAGACTAAATATTTGCAGATTCCCTTTCCGCGGTGGTGCAGGCGAGCTCTGGAGTCTCAGCACTGACATCCTCCTGGCACTGTGTCCTGGGTACCCTCCCCAGAGAAGGCGATGTTGGAATTGGACATTATCTGGATCTGATTAACGTCAGATCTGTTGGCATCCGTCCCGGTCTTCCTCTCCATCTATTTTATGTTCTCCCTTTTTCTATTATCCTGAATTTTTTTAAATAAATGGAATATTTTTTACTAGCATCAGATTTTGAGGGAGACTGAAGCACGTTAGGGGTCACTTAAAAGATTCAAGGCAATGCTGAGCTTGTTAAATATTTCACAGCTACTTCTTTTCCCAGAGGGACATTATTGTGGCTTAGCTGTGGTGAAGACTCCAGGGTAACGTAAGTGCCAGCCACAGTTATGGGTTGAGGTGGTCAACTCCATGGGAAGGTGCTATTGGAATGACAGAGAAGTGATTAGTCTCAAAATAATTGCGTAATTCCCCATTTTGCCATAGCCTTCCTTTATAGATTTCGCTGCCTCAGCTCCCTGGATGACAAACAGAATTAATCCATCCTTTTTTCCACCCTTTCATCTGCACTTCTTACTGCATGTCCATGAGATTTTCCCCATGCAATAATGTAGGAAAGCCTGCACTGGGTTAGCCTCTCTGTCCTACCTCTGAGAAGATGCAGGAGCTCAGGAAAGAATGATCAAACCTGAATACAGAAAGACCTGTTTTCGTTCTGCTCTCATTTTCTTCTAGGACCTTAGCAGATGTGTATTTTCCATCCTCCTTCAGTTGCTGGCATCTTTTATTGAGGCAGTAGACTCAACGTCTGAGGCAACGGCAGTTCTGGGTGCTGCTGTTAGAAATGTGATGGAGGATACCAAAGGGACCCTCAGGCCATCAACCAGACAGGGCAGTGGCTTTCTGTCCCTATCAAGCCGGACACACAGAGCAGTTTGTTCCTTGTCTCTTTTCCACTGCTGCTTTTTTTTTCGAATCAGCATCTGAACTATTTCACAGGTTGCTTGGGATAAAACACAAATGCACAATATCACTGACAATCCAAGAAGCAGAGTGAGATGGCTTCATTTCCATTTGTTCTATCAGCTTAAGAAGTATGTGAGAGCTTCCTGTGATTCAGAGATGTTAAGGGTGGCAGAAACCGTCAAACCCCTGATTTGATCTCCTGCCTAGCATAGAAAAGACGCTTTCACCTCGAAACTGGACTGTGCCCAGTGACCTGGGTTTGTTTAAAGTATCTTTTCCTGAAGGCACCCTCGTGATTGGCCAACCCCTCAACCACTCCTTGATAGATTGCCCCAGGCTGTCAACCTCCCCCTTCAATTTACGAGGCTCACTTGCTCGTACCCAAAATTTTTTTGGCTTCATCTCCCAGCTGTTGGCTTCTGCTATTTTTTTTTTCTCTGAGTAGAGCCCTTTATTATTCCCTTGTGTTAAGATAATATGATTGTAGCTCTTGTTGGAAGCATGGACAGTTTTCTCCTTTGAATTTACGGCAGCTCTTACCCCATATCTAGGCTCAATTAAGAGACGTCTCAGTTAAACAGCAAAAGTAGGCTTGAACAAACACAACCCAGGATTTGGCAGAAGAGATCTCCTCTTTTCCCAAAGCTGTTACCCAGGTTTCTTTCTCAAGAGGTAATAGTTTAAATTCAGGATCCCTACTCAGGAACATATTTTAACATGTACCTAGGAAAGACTCTGAGGATTTTACCAAAAATATGGGTGCCTAAGTAAATCTTTAAGTACTTTCTTCTGAAAGCAGTAAGATTGGGGCAAGGCTACAACCCTGTTGTATTAGAGGAATGCTACCCAGAAAGCGTGACGGCAGTAGGAGAAGAAAACGCCGGCGCCTCTCTGCAGTGAGGTCCCATTTCGTCAGCTCACTCTATATCTCAGTGATGTTCCAGACAACCTGGCAATTTTGTCGACAGTCAGACAGGGGTGGGAGATGTTTATGATGGGGTTTCTGAGAATCAGGAGCCCCATGGTTCCACCTCATAGACTGCCTGGCATCCCTGTACTGGGAAGACTTTTCTCTGTCCTTTTCTCCATCCTCCCTCTCAGCTGCATCTCGAGTGTTGTCCAAAGCCTGCTGAAGTGAAAAATGTTTTTCCATTGACTTCAACGGGCTTCAAGCTCAGGCTCCAAGCGTGTGCATGTGTCTCGCACTTCCAAACACAGCTACCCCAGTTCAGACACAGTGTGTCTGAAGGCTCCTGGCATCCACGTCCTGCAGCTTTCCTTCTCAGCTTTGAGCCACACGGCCAAGGACTTCACGCCTTGAGTACGGGCCATCGCTTTGTTGGATGTATGGCTCCTTCCAAATTGCCAGAGTTAGCACCTTGTCCATGTGCAGCTTCAGCTCTGACCAGCGCGGTGGTGTGGCTGATGTTTCTGGGGGCCCACCTACAGCTCTGCAACACCCTCCAGCCCGTCATGCACACATAGACACACATATGCGTACACAGAGCCATGTGCGCTTCTTGGCTTTGTTTCAAAAAGCAGAAAATAAAAAAGTGGGAACCTCTGGTCTAATCTGCCGGGACAGGATTCCTGAATTAATAAGTCACCAACATCCAATTCACCTCCCTGTCCTTAGCAGCAAGCATAATGATTCCCTCTTTGCCTCTAGCAAAAGCAATAAAAAGAAAAAATTAAAATGGCAAATTCCCGAACAATGGCTTTCTTTTCTTTTTTTTTTCCTATTTGCTCCTAACATCAGTAAGTGGGGGTACTTCCATGATCTTGAAATTAAAACAATCCAGACAAACAATATGTCGAGCTCTGCCTTGCTTCCTGCTGCAATTATTCCTAATGTTTGGCCTCAGATCAGAGGCAGCAGCGATCTCTATAAATACGACAGCAGAGTGGAGAGCTATTTCCAACAGAAACGCCTCCCGAATCATGTCAGGAATTTACGAGGCTGAGAACGGGCCAAGATTGAAATATGTTCTGGATCAAATGGCATTGCATAGGTGGCTCTGATCAGCTTGGCAGTGGTGGGATGAAGGAGGAATCCTCCAGATGGACGAGTGGAGGGATATTTATTGATTTTAAAAAATAATAAATTAAAACTGAGAGTGACAAGAAAAGGCATTGGTATTTTAAAACTCAAGTTCTGCCAGATGGAGCCAGCAAGGAAAAGACTTTAACAAGTCTAGATTCCTCTGCATCTTTTTGTATGTGTGTGTATATGTGTCTAATTCTTACTGTTAAATGTCCCTGGACCGCTTTGTGCCTGGTACATAGGAAGAAGCAATCCTTATACCGCTACCTTTTCCCCTTTAAATCCCATCTTCCTGGGGGTATGCTTGCAGATCTGGGGGGACACCTCATTGCAGACCATTTGGAGAATGTGTTCTCTGGTGGGTTTTGTTTAAAGCCTGCCTCTTATCAACTGCAAAGTAAAAAATTTCACCAGTCTCTCTTTCTGCTGAGACCTTGTCAGGCTAGACAGAGTCCTCCTCAGAGCCAGATCAGCCTCCTACACCTAAAAAAACAAGGTGGGGAAGGGAAGAGAGAGACAAGGGGACATGGGTTGGCATGCAGTCTCCCCTCGCCGGCTCTGAATGTGTAGCACTGAGAAACATGGAAAGTTGCAAAAGAGGCACCAGTATCTGTTTTCTTTCCCTGCATTTGCAGAGACTCAAAGTCTTAGAACGTTTTCCTGAACCGTGAGCTAACCAGTTCTGCAAGCAACAGATCTCACCTGTGCAGAGACACAGTGACCAGCATCAGCTCAGACAGAGAAAAAATTATTTATTGAACAAACTGAACACACGGCAGTAGCACAGCCTTAGACAAGGATTTTCCAGGGGTAAACTGCTGGTTTGCACATTATCAGGGTTTTTGGGCAGGGACAGCAAATACAGTGCCTTGTTTTGTGAGTCTCAGCCAGACCCCATGAACACCAGGCTGCTTTTGAAGGACATGTGACATTCCCAAAGGTCCCAATTAACATTTTTTCACTTAAACCACTCCCAGATGTCAAATTCAAAGAGCAATATCATATGTAAATCAAGGTGACAACATATGGTTGAACAAGCACTTGATCCCATGAACACACAGGGAGTAATGCAGCCGTGGAAAGCTCATGGCCTCTATGAACTGTTGGACCAATTTGATAATTGTCATGACAAATTAGTCAGCATTTGGTGCAGTGCTGTCTCCATTGTCTCTATAGCCAATGGAAGGAGACAGGCAACTCAAGCAGACAGTTTATTCACCATGGTCAGATATTGAAGATGAGCTGGTGAGGGAACACGGACAACAATTTTTACCTACATGCCAGCGTTGAGAAGCAGTGCCCTCCCTTGGATTCCAATTCATATGCCAGCTCAGGGATGGGGTATAATCTCTATTTTTCATGCTGTTCATGCTGTTGATAATATACATGATAAAGGGAGCTTGATGGGAAAAGGAAGAGGTCGTTTTTAAAAAAGTGAGGATATCCTACAGAGCCATTGGGAAGTGCCTATATACTGGTGACATAACATGGCTTAGAGTTGGCATGTCTAACGGAAGGAGAGAAGTAGCAGAAAAGAGAATATCCGTTAAAGTAGCCCTTATCTGAGGGCCAAATTTTCCTTCAGCTTCAGTGGGAGTTGCTGAAGATGAAATGTGGGTTTGGTATATTTGCATCTGATAAGGATAAAATTGTACCCTAAACTCAACTGTGTCAGAAGCTAGCAGGCTACTGCAAAGGAAAGCGGAGTCATTACTCACTTTTTAAAACACTTTTCCAAACATTTGTTTTTGACTACATGTGGGTAAGAGACACTATCTGTGACCTGCTCTAATGTAGTCATTCTTTTATCACTACTTTTGTAAAGACCAGAAATGGGTAGAGTTAATTTTCTAAAGTGTCTCTCCTCAGTTTGTGAAGATTTAATTCAGTGCTGCTGTGGAGGCAGATGAAGTCATTTTAAGGGCAAGGTATTGCCCCAGATCTCACCTACACAGCCTGCGGGGTTGTGTTGTACCCTCATGTGTTCTCCAGCCTCTCTGCACATAATCTGCAAATATTTAAACTTCTTGTCTCTCCCTTACCAATGCGTAACTTAAACCCTCATCTGTGTGACCCCTGACTTTTGGCTCAAACCTGACAACTTGTATATCATTACGGAGTTCCTGCCCTATCATTCCTGGGCCTCCTTTGGACTTTTCCATCAACTTCACTGGAGGTGGAGTTCCCATCTTTTTCCAATATTCTTCCACCCAATGCTCTCATTCCTGGGGCTGGTCCATACTCCATAATATTCCTCTTCATGTTCCTGCCAGGTAGGTCTTTATTAGTTTTGGTCTATGTGTTGGATCATTGTTTGAATCATTGCACAACTAAGCCCTGGACAATGGCAGGATTCTGTGCATTTGCTAGTGTTTCCGTCATCGTTTCCAGGACTAAAATTTCCCCAATTAAAATGAAGTCAGAAGAAAAGTAAAACAAGAAGAAACACACACCATCCACTGCTACCCTCTACTTGCAAAAGCCATATCATCAGTGAAACAATGCTCCCAAAATTTGGCTTCGGATGTTACAGCCCAAGCGCAACTTTTGTCACCTTTGACAGTCTTCTATTACAGTTTTCGTCAACACTGGTCAATATTTGCATAATAAAGTTTCTCTGATGCTGGAATGCAGCCACGTCTTTGGAAACAAGCCCTGGCTCTGTCGGGAATGCCTCTTAGAATGAAAGAAATAGCCGAGTTTCCTTAATTTGTGCAGGGATTTCCCTTTCAGTAGCTTGGCTGGCCCTGGTGGAATAATAGCTAAAGGAGTCATTGTGCCCTGTTACTGCTTTCTCTTTGCGCTTCAGAGGTCAAGATGATTGTATAAGCTGCAGCTCTGCTAAACTGGAGGAAAATCTTTGGACAATCACTGTAAAGGCACAATAGAAGATGCAGATGAATTTTTGAAGAGGAAGAAGATGTGGGATCTGGTTTGAATATGTAGGATTTGAGGAAATTCCTAAAGGCTGGGAATACATGTGGTATTTCGAAAGTGCAACATACCTGGCAGATAGAAACCTAACTTCAGTGTTTATTATAGCAATAACACCTGTGGCCTCTGAGAGCTGAGTGCTGTACAGAATGAAGACATTCAGGGGCATGTAAACCTGACAGGATATGCTTTGGATGCTAGTTCAAATCCAGCCTGGTTAGATAGAGGTGAAAACCTGCCATCTCCTCACTGCCTGGAGTCAGCAAGAAGACATGTGTCCCTCTTATAAAAGCCACAGTTGCCCACTGTGATTGCCTCGTCAGCAGAGAGGCGGGTCCTGAAGCAGCTGTTTCTTCCTCCAGGCTCACTGAAAGAGAGATGTTTTTCCCTCCCATGTTATCTCTGAAGACCTATCAAGCCTCTCATATTATTTGACTGAGGCATGACACTTCCACCCTTGCAGATGAACTGGTATCTGAGCTGGCAAGCCTGCCTCTTATGCCCTACCTGACCTGGAATCTCCAGAGCAACTTCACACACTGGTGCCCAAAGATAAAATATGGGGACAGCTATCTTCTCTGGGGTGGGCCAGATGCAAGGTTTAAGGAATCTTCCCCCAACACCTACAGAAATGGTACAGCAGTGTCCATGTATACTCAGGGGTAAAGGAAAAGGCTTGTGAGGTTGACTGGTTGGGAGATGAGCTGCTGGCTTTCATACCTCCACAGGCTGGCTCTTCCAGGACAACAGCAAGGTCATTATGTCAAGAGATGTAAATTCCTTAAGCCAAAGCCAGGAAGATTTTTTCAGTAGTAAGCTTTCAGTCATCTGTTCACTGAGCAAACAGAGCCCAAAGTGTGTCCATGATTTTATGCTAAGTCATTGTCTGAGCACCTTCCTACCTCTTTCTACACAGTGAAGTCACTCATATTCCTATAGACTGTATCCAGGCTATTGAACAGATTTAGACCTCCAGCATTTTGGCACAAGGTCCTTTTGTACATATATGAACATATCTGTGCTCATGCTGCATGGGGACCTAGAGGTTTGCTGTAATACCTGCAACAATGTCAAGATATGCCTGGAATGCCAAACCCATGCATTTTGGATTAAAGACAAGCTGGGTTTTCTCTCTCAAGCAGCAGTCCACATCTGCCGCCCCTTCATGGTAATGCAGCTCATCATCTGTGAGCAAACTGGATGCTGGGCCTCAAGCACACAACCCAGTTATGGCTGTCGAACTCGTTGCCACATGTTGGCTGAGATGTAGTGACTATCCCAGTGCACATTCTCCATGCAAGGCAAGCAGAAGTTGGACACTTCTGCATGGTAAGCTGAGTTTATGTGAATGACCTCACATTTGGCTGTCATGGCTTACCTTGCATTTGACAGCCCCATTAAATGGCTCTGTTGTGCTGGGGACTTAACCAGGGGTATTTATGGAGACTTCTTGGGTTTTGAGTGTTGCCACGTGTCTTACCAAAGGAAGATTTCTCTGAGTCATGATTTCCATCATATGAAGGTGAGCTGGAAAGTCAGTCAGATGAAGGCACTTCTCACAAACTGTTTCCAGTGTCTGCACTGGCGAAAGTCTGTCTTGCCTTCTAAGGGCATGGTTACTCTAAATTCACAATTATTTCCTCTGTAGTGCTAAAGCAAAGAGGGTTGTGCTCCCATCTAGCCTTGAAGCCCAGTCACGCAGCCTGGTTTGTGTCGCCACACACAGCTTGGGGCTGCCAGTTGACTGGCTGGTCCACAGCACATGGCATTTGGCCTTCAGCCTCCTCTGGGCCTTGTGTGATGCCCCATGGCCCTAGTTCATAGTAATTATTGGAGAAGGGATGGGGGGGGTTCAGTTCAAAGTGTCTGAAATATTAAGTGGGCTGTGCTGCAGCCTGCCAGAGTAATGTTTTTATAACAAGAAACTGAGGGTAGGTGTTACGAGCTCTGAGATGTGGCATAAAGACTTGTGGGGGTGTTTGAAGGTGCAAAGCCTGCCGGGACAGTATTGAAGAATTGTTCAGGGCAGAGGGAGCCAAAAGTGGTGCAGTCTCATCAGCAACACCTACTCTACTAAATAAAGTGGGCCAGGGCTGGTTTGCTGGCCCTGAGGCCAAGTGTCACAGCATGGCTTCTGTCCAAACACCTCGGCTCTCCTCTGCTTGAGAGCAGGGTTTGGGAGTGAACGAACAATGAAGCAGTGTGGACAACTCGTGTTCCAAGACCTGACCTTTCTTACTTAGCAGTGAAGACATTCCCTGAGATCCCAGGAATGACTTCAGTGACCTTTAAACCAGCTTCTCTTTGGCTTAGAAGCAGCAAGACACTTTCTTATGGGGACTGCTAGGGTTTTATAACACAATCTGGAATTGGATGGTTGCCCAGCTGTCCTTCATCAAACACAACAGCACTGTCCACCTCCAAGCACAAGTACACTCCAGATGAGAAGACCACCACCTCTTCTGGTTGCCGTTTCCATAGGCCATTCACACAGGCAACATCATTACCAAACAAGGCTATGAGTAAAAAGGGTGATTTCACAAGGTAGTGGCAGACTCAGCACTCCCTGGACAATGAGAAAATAGTCACTGGTCTTCTGCTGCTAAAATGAAGTGGGCCCACTTTCCTGGAGGTAACTGTCAGTCTCCCATTACTGTCATATCTGAATGATCCTCCAGCTGATAGGGAAGCAAAGACTTTATCTTTCAGACAGGGAAAAAAGAGAAGCACAGATGAAATGTCGTAAGAAAATGTCACACCAAAAATCTATGCCTTTCATGTGAACCATGTCAGCACCAGTGACAAGGGTCACCTGGTTCAAGAAACTCCAGTTTTGTGCCCTGTAACTCAATAGTTTTGTACAACATAATATCATACAATTTATATCTTCTCAGCATCTTCCTGCATATGTTACGCAAAAGTTGGCTAACACATCCCAAACGTCCCAGCTGGTTTATTACCAAATACACATTAGCCTGGCTAGCAATCACTCAGAAAAAGGCTTGTTAGGCAGCTCTTTGCCATTAATTTTTTTTTTGCTAGGACATTAAACAGCCTCATCCACCTAGATCATAAAATGTCTTCCTAACCTTGCAGACTGTTAGAAAGTGGGCCTGCAGACATTTGCTGTCACATCTGGAAAAGTCTGCACTATCGTAATGACTTCAAGACAGATTTCGTCAGAAGGCACATGGAAATTAAGCCAGATTCACCAAATCCCTTGAAAGCTGTTGCACACTTAGCGCATAAGATCTGCTTCTCTCTGTTTTGGGGTCTGCACAAGCCGGTGGTGCTCATCTTGGCTTGCAGGTGAGTCTCCAGGACTAGTGTTGGATCAAGCTGCCACGCTAGAGTTATGTAACTTTCCCTATTTCAGCAATCCTATCCCCAACTCTGGCTCTGCACATTTTGGATTCCTGAATGCCCCTTGGACCCTGGCACATGATTCCTTCTCAGATACTTGCTAGCCTGATGAAGTTATATATCCTTCTGTTGAAAAAAACCTTTGTAGAAACCCCAGGCTTGACTATGACTTGCTTAATAAGTGGATGAAGCCAGGACACAGTCCCAGTGTCTGTTGCAGTGCTAGTAGGGACCAGGTGCTCCCTACTTACCTGTGAGCTGAGATGCCTACTAACTCCTCCTCTAAATTTCCAGTTGTTTCCATGCTGCTGTGTAAAGGCTGGAATGAATTGCCCATGGTCTGATATAATGATATGGTTTAATGGGGGCTCCAGAAACTCACTACTGAACATCTTGCAGGTTGTTGTACCACTAGTTGTGGTTGGAGAAGAGCAGATCTGGAAGAGCCCTTGGGCTGTGATCATGCTACTCCAGCTGATGGAGCACAGAGCAGCTGGAAGATGGCCATGGGCTTTGCAACACTATCTTCAAATGACTGAGGTGGCAGCATTAGATTTTCCTTGTAAAAGTCTCAATCCTCTCCTGAGGCTGGAAAGCTGTGGCTCTGGGGACTCTGCCTACAAAAAGGCTGTTCCTAAGCAGGTGAGCGAGTACAACATGACATTTTGCAAAACGTAGACACAGAGAAATGTTTCTTCCTAAAAAAACAAAAAGCCTCCAATGTCACAAATCCAAGTGTTGGAAATCATTCTGAGAAAAGTCTTTTCTCTTGGTGAACATAGACAGGTTTTACTCCCAAGTTCGATTTCAAGCCAGGAAGGACAAAAGTCCTTTTCATGAAACTTAAAAAAAAGGGGAAAGAAATACAAAGTTTACAAATTCCTTTCAATGCTCCTCCTATTTTACCATCGTTACTGGAAATCGGCTGGACCTGAAATCTTTCTGGCTCAAAAACCAATCAGGTGACATTTTAAAATACAGCCTTGAGAAGCAATCAATGACTTCATTCCCTTCTTTTTCTTGACTGTTACACTTTCTGTTCTCCATGGTTCCCAACCCCCTGCCTTCCAGCCCACCCTTAAACCTGCTACCTGCCTTTTTAGGCACACAAAGGACCCAGACTTCCCACTCATTTCTACAACCAGGTCACAATTGACTACATATGCTTGGAAAAATCCCACACAGGCTGTGCAACGAACTCTGCCTTGAGCCAGCCAACGGTCCTGATTCTCATTGCAGATCCTTTCCCAGGGATGCAAAGCAAAGACGAAGTGGGTGTCAGAGCCCCCATACACTCTCTTTTGAGCCCTCTTTGCAGGCCGATCAAGCTACTGACTGTAAGCTGGGCCAAGAAAAGGTCTGTATCTCTTAATTTTCCTTCTGCTGGTGGGGAGCTTGGCCAGCTGTTGGAGAAGAGGGCACGTTTCTCCAGCCCGCTCTAGAAAAGGTTACAACATCTGCTTGCCAGAGACAAAGAAAGCCACAGTACAAGGATTCCATCTGTTTTCCATCTTGACATGAAGCCAGAAAAACCAGTTGCTTTTTCATTTCCCGAGATGCTTGTGGAGCTCAGCTCCTCACCCTGCTATCCATGCATCAGGAATGGAGGGTGCTAGACACTGATGAGGTTTGGTGGTGCCATGAAGATCTTGTGGGCTGGTTCACCAACACCCTGCCTAGTTTCTCGAGACAGGGAGGACTTTGCTTCCCATGAAGACTTCACCTTGTCATACCTGAACATGTCTCCATGGCCTCAGGGATGGTGCTGAGACTTCCAGCTGAGGCACAGAACTCTGTGACCCAGATGAACCCCATGCAATGAACCCCTCAGGAGTTTGTTCATGAACCCCCAGTGCCCAAAGTTAGCTGAGCTGGGGAGACAGGGAAGCTACCCGCTCCTGAAACATTTTGGGATCAATCTCCGGTCCTCATTGTGTCCTTCTCTCACTGTGCAGCATATGAAGGGATCTCACAGAAGTGCAACAAGTATAATAGAGGTACAGAGATTTCCTGCCACACCTGAGAGATGAGGAAAAAAGCAGTTTGCTGCTAGTCCTTCCAGGTTAGCTGTCCTATTCTCCTGTCCCATTGGGAGATATGGAAGGTTTTTGTGACCTCTGCTAGTATCCACCCAGGGTGATATATGTGATACATACTTGTTTTCACAGAATCACATAATCACAGAATGGTAGGGGTTGGAAGGGACCTCTGTGGGTCATCTAGTCCAACCCCCTGCCGAAGCAGGGTCACCCACAGCAGGCTGCAGAGGACCTTGTCCAGGCGGGTCTTGAATATCTCCAGAGAAGGAGACTCCACAACATCCCTGGGCAGCCTGTTCCAGTGCTCCGTCACCCTCAGAGGGAAAAAGTTCTTCCTCGTCTTCAGACGGAATTTCCTCGGCTTCAGTTTGTGCCCATTGCCCCTTGTCCTGTCGCTGGGCACTACTGAAAAGAGTCTGGCCCCATCCTCCTGACACCCACCCTTCAGATATTTATAAACATTTATTAGGTCCCCTCACAGCCTTCTCTTCTTCAGGCTGAACAAGCCCAGCTCCCTTAGTCTCTCCTTGTAT
>Ga0065711_1043227_pt1 | contig 14851 bp, 11 predicted proteins | sample Hoacrofraction12_FD_59098 | JGI IMG/M metagenome (GOLD analysis project Ga0065711, IMG submission 59098) | Hoatzin crop microbial communities from Cojedes, Venezuela - Epithelial fraction 12 v2 (version 2) | ecosystem: Host-associated > Birds > Digestive system > Esophagus > Crop | place... | reverse complement strand
CCCGCCTGGACAAGGTCCTGTGCAGCCTGCTGTGGGTGACCCTGCTTCGGCAGGGGGTTGGACTAGATGACCCACAGAGGTCCCTTCCAACCCCCAACATTCTGTGATTCTGTGAAGGTAAGCCAAATAATGACATCAAGAATCCAAAAGAAGAAGCATGACCCTGTTTGATATTGAAGCTTATAGCATCAAAATACCAAAACATAGAAAAAAAGTGCAATCGAAAAGGTAGAATTAAAAAATATTCTTTAAATATGTCCTGCAAAACTACAGCTGAGCAAAATTCCTAATGGTAGGAGTTACAGAATAAGAGCATGGATTAATGTATTTGTAACTTCTTCATTCTCTCTTGAAGTGTTTGATGAGTTTATGCTTATAAATTGATAAGTCTTCATTGTTTGTTTTCTTCATGACCAAAACTACTGATTTGTAAGTATGCCTGGCTACAGAAATAATCTGCATCTAGCTGTTCTAAATGTGCATTTACTCACCGAGGAAGAAAAACAGAAAAACTATTTCAAAATTTAGGCTCAGAATATGGAACAACTCGAAAACTGACTCTCAGAATTTGTTTTCCCGCTGGCATTACAACTTCTATTCCATTGGAAACACAAAGCCCATGTTAATAGGTTTTGCTTCACATTTTAAAGCCATGGGATTGAGTTACAGAATACTGAAAAGAAGGGAAAGGCTATGTCTTACCATTTGTGGATGGGCCTACTAAAATTATTTTCCCACTCGTCTTCACATGTGGATGATTTCTTGCCCTTTTTTTATCACGCTACCATGTACAGGCCGTGTCTGGAGAATTTCATGGGAGTTAGCAGGGCTATTCCTTGCTCTGTTCTTAATCATAATGGACAAATTCATAGAGAAGTCTTGGCTTAGGTGAGATCCTCAGCATCTTGTTACAAAAGAAACAAGCTGCAATCCTTGTTCCACCAAGGTTCATGGAAGAACCCTGGCTGATTCAAACGCAGCCAGGTTTAGTGTGGAGTACAGCTAAAATGGGTGGAGATCACTGCATATCTTGGTCACCCTGGAAAGCATTGGGAATGAAATCAGCTGACTTGGAGGTAAAAATGTTTGATGTCATGAGTCGTATATTTACTCAGTGTATGGTACACAGTCTGCAGTTTACATGCTTAATAACCTAGGTTTGTAGCTTGTTCCATATGAATGGTTATTGGCATAGAACAGGCAAGAGTTGCTTACATTTTCTACCTGCAGAGAAAGCATTATTTATTTGTGTGTAAGCATGTTGCATAATCTACACAGAAAAAGAAACGCTTTGCAGTAGAGAAAACATCACAGAAATATTCATACACCAGAAAATTAACCCAGTGCCACAGTGCTCAGGTAGAAGGCCACTTTTACTATCATAATGCCACAGAGGACATTGGTCATGGGTGAGTAGTTGAGTCTACAGACAAGTGAGAGAATTTTTGATGTGATTATGTAGTAGATATACAGGAGATGACCTGAGTGTTGGATCACATGATGCACTGGCAAACTGGGACACATAAAATAGAAACTGTATTATATTTTCATTCTAGTTTTTCAAATTTTTCATGAAATGCTAATTTTGCTACAGATCCATTATTTATGAAAGTGGAAGCCTTTTTTTCCCCCCTCAATGCCAGAGGGATTTTACATGTGTAAGCCCCATTTAGTGTTAAGGACAGACATCAGTATACAAGCTCCACTCACTGGGAGAAAAATAGTCTAGCACTCCTAATTAACTAATACTGAATCACTTGCATAGATAATATTTCCTGTACATGGGGGTTTAGTATTCTGGTTAAAAGCACAATCCAGTAAACAGACTCCAAGACTGGATATCTAGCTGAAATATTCCATGGGAAAATTGACTCTATTGTTTAAATGCAGATTGTTCATTTCCTTTCTTCAAGAGCAGCATAGCTTGTATCATTCAATAGCTTAGCCCTATTTGTCTGTTCCACAGCAAGGCAGCAGCTCAGACATGGCACCCTATTGCTCTACAGACAAGGTCCAGGGACCGTACCTGCGCTTTCAGTAAGTAGGAAGGAGCCGCCCCTCAGTGGACCAGTGTCAGAATCTTTCCATTGCCCTCACTGAGCATTGGAAATGGCTTTATGTCCTAATTGCTTCTCTGAAGACTATAAAAATCTATCTATTTTCTTGAAAAGTATGGCTCTTACTGCCATCAGCTTCTAAACTGGTGATATATCTTACCACTAAAGACTAGTTAGATACCTACAGCAATGTTGTACTTTTATATTAAATCCTATAAGATTTTCTCTCTGGGATTAAAGCACAGCCTTGCTTGATTTTCTTTAAAACAGCTTCCCTCATACCATCATATCTATTTTTCCTTCTTTCTGAGGACTTGATACTATCCTAGTCAAAAGCAGGCTAGCTGAAGAGCTGTTGCTGTAGCTACAGCACTATAGGTCAGCCAGAGAAAGAGCTGGCTTCAAACACAGCGACAGAAGACGGATGAGTTGTGGAACCAGGACAACATTCAACTTCCTTTTGCCCAGACTCTGCTCTGCAGAACACTAACAAGGGATGCAGGCTTTCCTTATTAGGGGTAAAGAAATTCATGCAATAGCTACTACCGTGTGAAAGTGGGTAAATGAGGATCTTATTTTCACCCGTTAAGTGGATGAGGAAGAAAAAAGAAGCGCAAGGTGTTGAAGTTTATTACATTAAAAACACAAGGTGTTTATTTCCGAGGCACTAAGTATTCCAGGATGCTAAATATGGGCTCATATAAGAAGAGCAAATTGAAATATTTTTTAACTTTACTTGAAGTTTGGGCTGCTATGGAACTTCTTGGCTCAGTCCTCTCTCTCAATAGATTTACAATATCAGAGCTATGCTGTAATTGGTACCACACTGACACATAATGTAAAGTGTTAGCTACATTTAAAACTTGAAAATAGTATTTGAATTCCATATTCACAGGTAATAAGAGTTCATCTTCATGGTGGGGAAAATGAGTTTCAGAATGACAGCTCCTAACCTGGATCTTTTTTTTCTTTCCAGTTCGGTTCATATAGTTTTCTTAATATGGGCGTTGTTCTGCAGTCCTTATTCAGGCAAAATCCTCCCTGAAGCAGGGAATATCAACAAAATTATAGACACTGAGAAAGGCTTATTGTTATAAATATATGTTTGTCTTTTAGCCTCTACAGTTTCAGTGTAAGCTTTATCAAAAATGCTGCTATAGTCCACACTAATACCATCAGCATTATGATATATCTGTAGTTCCTGTAAAACACTTAAATTAAAAATAACAATAATTGGCATTTTGACCTTCTCCTTCCCGTGGATTTCAGAGCAGTTCCCAAAAGTTAATTTATTAATTGTCACAGTAGCAAGTATCTGTCAAGGCAAGTATATCTGGATGAGATCCAAAACCCCTTTGGAGAACTCTCTGCCGTAGTACCATTGTGCTTTTGCTTGACAAATACCCTACACATTCCAGTTTCTTTGGCGAAATTAGAATAAAAAGTTCCACAACCCCCTGAAAAACAGACATTTTTTTTTTCAGCCAGCACTTCTCTTTACCCTTAGGTCGTGTTATCTCTGAGCAACACAGTAAATCACAGGAATTTGCTTTTGCAGTGTCTTGATTTGACATTTAAATTATTCTCCTGATTCAGATCTTCTGACAATCTGGCAATAAGGTTGACAGTTGAGTCCAAAATTGCTTACTCTGTGGCATTTGTGACAATGCCTGCGTGAGTTCTGCTCTTTTAAAAACCAGATTTCCTCATGTTCCTAGCCTGGCAGTCTCTATGGTGGGGATCGGTTTAAAGCTGGAGAAAGCTCCCAGCAGAGTAGTGGGCAATCTTACCGCAATGCCTGCGGTGAAGCTTGGAAAGATAACCACATGTACTCCCTCATGCTTTTTCCTTTCCTTAGAAACAAGCATCTGAAGATGATGGACCACAATTTGATGTCTACGGACAGAGAGGGAAGGGGGAGACATAACTCTGATCATCCTTATGCTAGAGAAGTGGGAAAGTGTCGGCTTAGTCTGCATCTTCACAGGTTACATGGCTTCAGAAGATATGAAGAGGCCGCTGCTGGGAGAGAGCAGAGATGAGAGCTTTTCTTCCCTTCCTTCCCCTTGAGACATACCATTCTGGGCAGCTGGCAAGCAGCTGAGCTGTGTCCCTTCACAATTAGCCCATCAGACATGGTAAGTATCTGACAATCTCACCTTCTTCTTCATTGCATGAGTGAGTGATTAATGAATGAACAGGGTTTTTGCAGAGTAGTTCAAAGCTGCAATATAATCACTTTGGTAAGATTAAGATCCTGTTTGACATTTTAATAAGAATAAACCAAGCCTTTTCTTGCTAGGGCTTGATCAGGAAATACTGTTGTTGCAGATAAAGCAATAAATAATATAAGTTGCTCTTTAGAAATTTTAAAAAATGTTACTTATATTTGAAATACCACGAATTTTATGTCTGTGGTCTGTCTTTGGCAGTTAAATTGTGAGGTTTTCTATCTGTTTCCATGGGCTAAAGAAATACAAGAGAAGATAAAAACCCATGCACAGAGCTCAGATTCGCAGAGAACCCCTCAGAAGTACCGCCACTAAAGACACTGGCTGGACATGTTATTGCTGTGACAGCGTTGTCTTTCATGTGTTAAGCACCAAATGAAACATCATCAGCTAACCAGAAAAAGGTATACTGTTCCTTTTGAGTGATGCAATTTAGACTACTATCATATAGCAAACGATTACGTGTTTTTCACAAACTGTATTCGTGACAAAAATGAGTTAGATGTAGCTGGAAAAGAATGCTTTAATTAAATTGACGTTAACTAAAACTTTCATATTTGGCATCAAAAATAGCATTTAAAAAAATTGCACAAAGTTGTTTTTTGTGATCGTTCAACTTCTGTCATCCTTGGATTCAGTGCTTACCTCTCCTACCAGTGAACATTGGCTGATGACAAGAAAGGGTCTAGGCTGCAAATTCATAGAGTTGGGCTTAGAAATTATTGCTTCAATTAAAAAATATTGCGTATATGAGGATGGGGAGGTTGTGGATGTGCAATCCCAGATTTGCTGCTTGTTCTTATGCACTTCTTATTTTCTAGGAGTACTAATAATGTGAGCCTTTGGATTTTTGTTGCTAATTATGGGTGGCAAAGTAACTTGATGGCAACCAAAAAGCACTGAAAGACCTGTGTTCATGTCCACAATCAAGCCGGAAGATTTCATCAATCTAAATGTCTGAACTTTTACAAAAAAATACACCTCCCTGTCTTGTGACGATTATTGAAGCAGAAAGGACCCAAGTATAACGCAGTGAGTGGTTTTTAACTAGATCCTCCATTCCTCCATCCATAAATGTCCGTATGTGAAAGGACAATTGGTTTCAAAGCACTGCTGCACATTTATTGATGTTAAATTGAATATTATTTACAAAAGCCATGGAGAAAGTATTTGCATAGACTGTCCCAGCACCCCAAATGACATTTGTGTCTGTGGGAACAGAGGTGAGAGTAGAGATGAGTAATCATTTGATCTAAATAGGGACACAGCTGTATTTCTAATGGGATTCAGGCTTTCGAATGGCCAACTTCTTTCAGTCTGCCTTAGAGGAGCTGTGAACTTATCATTCGGGCATGTGCACATAAATACAGCAGCTGCCATTGCTGATGGCTTTGTAGCATTTTGCAGTGAACTACCGGAGCTGGTGGCTCCATGCCAAATCATGATGTGATTCTGATCCTGAGAGATTTTCACGCAAGACTGGGCACAGAGGTGATGGATCAAATGTAATGGGCTGACATGTATTAAGAAAGATTAATGAGTCTGGGCACAAATTAATTGTATCCTTATCACATAATCAGCAGGTCTCACCAATGCTTACTTTCAATGTTATGAAAGCAGAGTATGTGCTGGGGTCTGTCCCGGTCAGCTACAAGGAAACAGAGTTTTCAGCATTATTTAAATGAGACAAAATATTGCCTGGTATAAAATCTTATCAAGGGGTTATTCTAGCTCAGGTCAAGTCTATTCTTCTGAGTTCCACATTAACAGGGAAAGGAGCTGTAACAACTGTCTAGATTTATTGTAGTGTCAGGAAGAAAACCAGGATAGAGCAGAAATAAGCCAAGGACTGCTGTTTACAGCTGTGATCTAGGACAAGTGAAGCAGCACAAGGATAGTGGTGGGGTACAAAAGATGCTCCCAAGAAAATCATGTTATGACCCACTAACTAGAAAAGATTTTATATTTTCATTCAGTTAAACGCTGCTAAAATGTGTATCCAAAGAAGGATTCTGTTCTGTAGGATAGTTTCCTTTTAACAAACAATTCAGTCTTCTTGGATGCTCACTTCTTCCCCAAAAGCCAGGAGTCAGGAGTCCAAAGGCAGCACAGAGGTTAGGTTGCAGGATAAGTTACAGGACAGCTTCCCTAAAGCCATCTGCATTTTGGTGGTAGGTGGTTGTCCTCAGTGAGTGTGGCACTTGTGAAAAATTCAGCTCTGACTGCTTCTTGCAAATGTTTTCACTGACCTGAGTAATCTGAGTTTATGGAGGCACTCGGGAAATTTATGTGCATTTGTCATACCCGTCTCTCAATTGGCTTTTGTCTGGTCTGTGTTTTTTTGTTTGCTTCTAAAAGAGTTGTATACTAGAGCACTCAGGTTGCAGACTTCAGCAGTTGAAGTCAGAAGATAATAGAAGCAGCAGGTTATTGTGTTTAAAATTTGTATCTAAGATCCTGCAAGTGGACAATTAATATGTAGAATTTGAATGAGGGATTTTTCTCCTTTTTCAATGCTTCTTGTATGGACACAGACTGCAACCTGGAATGAGTGAGCTCAAATTCTTGTGTCATATTGCATAAATCTGGGAGAATTTCAGAATAGTCCATGAGGTTACTTTGGATTTACTGAATAAGATTGGAACATTTTGGCAGTAAATGGTATTTTTTTAGATTTTTATGCAGCCGTTTGTGGGAAGCATTTCATCAAATATTCCAAATTCAAGCTATTTACAAACTAAAGCTGGATGTTCTAAATACATAAATGACAGTGGCAACAAGCAAAGACATATGAAGATAGATATGCATAATAGCAAACTTTTCTGTGACCTCAGCTACTAATATAAATGGGTTAAAAGACAGGTCTCAATAGAGGCCCCAGGGGCACCTGTCCACCACAGGTTTTATGATAATTCAGCAAGAAAAGAACCAGACCAATCCCCATTCCTTCCTGTGGGAATACTCCCAGGAGTGTCAAGAACACCTCCAAGAGAAGAATACGATCAGCATTCACAATAAAAATTGGGAAGAGAGTGGACATAGCTGTCCTTATTTTGCACCTGAATTTATGTCACTTGTCAAGGAAAAAAGCTTGTTTTCTCTCTTCCTTAGGTTTCTCAGAGAATGCTGAAAGAAAAGAAAAGGCTTTCTCTCCTCAGTGAAAGAAATACCATATATCTGAACTTGAGCATCACTTGGCTGAAGTGAATGGAGGTCTATCTCTTTACCTGACAGAGCAATGACATTAGGATACTCAATGTTCAATGACACTAGTGGTTTGGTGCCTCTGTATTTTAAAAAAAAAAAAAAAAGCAGCAAGCGGGAATTGTGAAATTTTTCAAGTACCATTTAACCAAGTGCTCCCTAAGTGATACGGAGCTTCCCTTTCTACTCCTTCTCTAAGCCCGAGAAGTAATTTCTACCTCTGTGGTTTCTTAACCCAGTGAGTGAGATTTGGAGGGACCAGTCCTATGTCTGGGTGTAACTGTTTAGCACCATTGTTCTGGAGTCTTAGCTAAAAGGTGTGATAAATTGGCAAGCCCTAGGGTGATTCCTTCCCTCTCGGAGCCTGGCATAATGAACTTCTCATAGTATCTGGCAGAGAAGAATTTGTGGAGGAACATAGGAAATTGCAGAAAATGAGTGAATAAAACAGCAACAGAGTAAACAAAGTATTACTTGACCAGTAAAACATTTGTGACACACACTCCGATTTCTGTTTTTCCCAGTTATTCTCATTTCTCTTTTCTGCCTGCAGAAACCCACTAACTAGAATGAGAACACAAAGCCTGTATGGCAAATATAAATTGACACAGGGCCACTGGAGCCAGTAAAGCCTGGCTACTTTACACTGGTTGAGGATCTGGCTCATTTTGTTTCCATTCTTGTTGTATACGGAAGTGAACCATGATTTAAATATAAAAGGAATTTCTTCAGTTGTAATGAGCACTTGTTTTAACAGTACATGTAGTACAGTGCATGGAAGTATTTCACCAGCCTATGTTACCTTCAAGAGAATGACACCATATGGGTTTGATATGATCAATAAGCCTGTTTTTTTGTTTTGTAATATTGCCCACTTTGGGGTTTCATCACATTCACAGCAATGTTTTGAATTTTTATTCATAACCATGTGTAAGACCTTAGCTTTTCACTGCTGCTTGTTAGTGTACATTTTGGACAATGTTAACATCATTTCAGATATTCAGGACAAGTGAGGAACTTGGTTAAAGTCCTTAGGAGAAGCTAAAAAGACTATTAACAAGCCGAGTCCATAAAAAACATCTGTTCCAGTCATGCTGCTGATTTTTTATTAGTCCTTCAAATCCATAGCAAAGATCTCTAGAGCAAGAAAAATGCTCTAGTGTGGAGTGCAATTTCCAATTTCTTAGCTAACCTGATTTTTTGATTCATACATATGCATGATTCAGTGCTGTTCCTGAATACAAACAAAAAAAACCCCTTTTGGGTTGTACTTTATTTATTTTCCTTGAAATGCCCTTGAAATTTCATTTGCTCAGTGAAACCAAACAAATAATTGCATACTAAAAGGAGAATGAAGAGTAGCAAGCTAAATAATTTGTAACATCAAATGTTCCTCTGCTGTGGTTAACATTCTCAGTGAGGGGAAACAGTCAGCAATAAACAGCCCAACGTATCTTAAATGCAATAACTAATATCAATGTCAAATGCATGAAGTGAAAATACCTTAGGATATGCTTTCACAGTTCTGCTATATCGCTGCTAAATGGAATACACTATATAACTATAATAGCAGTCATACTTGTCATATTCCTCCTGATCTCTAAGGAAAAATATCCGTGTAGCCATTATGCAGCTTACATCTTTTTCTAGTCAAAGTCGTATTTTTATGGGGGTCTTTATGGTGTTTTTTAAAAGTTTACACTCTGAAAGCAAACTTGTCACAATTTGTATATCATACAGACTATACCAAGTCACATTCCTGATAATTAGGGACATGCTAGTACTCTGTTGTGAACATCACTGCTAGCTAGCTGTGTCGGAAATAACAAAAGATTACTTCTGATTTGGACTATGTAATGCTCATGTGTATGAAAACAGGCAAACAAGAAAGTTCTTTTAAGCAGAATTTTAAAGACTGACCCCATGAGCCACAGTGGACAAAATTTATTGCTGGTGTAACTCAAACAATACCAGTGCAGTAATAGCAGGGGTGAATTTGACCCATTGTAGCTAAAATTGCACTCATTTCCCTCAACACCACAGGCAGAGACTTCATATGGTGATGAGCACTTGTCACCATGTTCCAAGTGTGAAATGTTGCTGAACGTAAAGTTAGTAAATTAAAATTGGCATTTTTGAGTTGGTAGTTGTCAGTGAACATCCTGCTGATAAAACAGTATCATCTGTGATTGCAGCGCTCATGTGGAAATCCCCTGCCAAAGGAGATTGTAAGCCAGATCCTGTTCTGATGGAAATGTCTTCTTTTGGGAGGAGAAGACTGAGTCTTTGGATGCTGTCGCTACAGACTGTGTAGTGCCATACTCTGGTCCTGAGGAACACCCCTAGTAGAAGACAGGGTGCTGATTTCATCACAGCCTGCCCTTCTCTTTGCATCTGCTTTGGTCTCAGAACTGAAATAGCAACTCCTGCTCTTTTCTTCACCCTTTTGTACACTGTGGTGATGATATCTGCTCTGTTTCAACGGCAAGAATTGCCCTGGTGGACAATATGTTTTAATGGAGTTCTGCAAGCTGGGACATCCTGATTAGGTAGTTAACAGCTTGACTTCATCACTTTCTTTCCACCTTTCAAGAAAGCTGTAGCAGACATGGGTCCGAATGTGACTCCCACCAATTCAGTGACGTAAATAATTCTCCCCATGCTTGCTACACTAATTTCTAATTTTTTTCCTTATAGAAAGTCTCCTTTAACACTCTTAAAAGACTGTTTATCTGCAGAGAGGTGGAAGAAAACACTTGTAAATTATTTTCTCTGATGTATACAGGGGGGGCCAAGAGGTTGTAGAGTAGCTGGACACACAGGTGCAGATAGCATGTTTGTTTTTCCCCTTAAGTAGGTTTAAAAATTCTGGTCTGTTAATTTGTGCACTGTACGATTCAACTAATAATGAGAAGAATTGTATTTAGAAATAACTTCTAAACAGCATAAGTAAGTTAAGAATAGAAGCAGAAGTGGAAAAGAATGATGACCTGTAGATATGGAATTCTTTAAAACATAGGGAATTCACTCAATTAGTGGAATATTCAAAATAATGGTGGGGGATAAGCTGACATTTATGTGTCATTAGACATGAACGTCAGCAAAATATACTTCCAGAAGAAAATGCTTCATTCTCTGCCCTGTTGGAACTGACTAAAGGATGCTCTGATGAACATTTCTTGTGGCTGCTACTGTTGTGTGGATGGTTTGGAAGGCAGCTGGGAAAGGAGGTCACCAAGGACTAAGTCAGAAGTTATGTAGGCTGATGAAATGTTTGAGAGATAACCAAGACAGCTGGATAGCTTGCTTTGTCTTCCCGGAAAGGTAAGGTTGGGAAAGCACATGACAAACCATTCTAATCAACTTTGCAACTGAGTGTTTGTATGACTTCACCCCTCTTCCTGCCCCAGCCCTCCAGTCCATGTAAGCCCCCTGTGCACCATGACTGTATAGAAAGAGTGTATGAAGACGACTCTGGCAAATAATGTAATAATACACTGGTAACCTCATTTTTTCAGCTAAGGATACCTACTTATGCCTCACTGAGGAGTATGCTCCATTTTCTGCCCAGCACTATTGTTCTTGTAAGCCTGCTTGACATAGTTCACCATAACGTTTGTTACATCTGGCTAAAATGTACCCAGCAGACCCAACTGTTTCTCCTGGCAGTGAACTTCTTCCGGGCAGTGGTGTCAGCCTATGGAGTCCTTACACCGAGCGTGGAAGCATCTGGAGAAATCACATTTTCATAATGTAGCAGCATTAAGTCATCATTTGTTCCACTTATATCAGATCTACTCTGCAAATCTGATAGGAAGATATCTCCCTGGGGATCTCATCTTGCTTCCTTTACTTACTCACTGAAGACCATGAGAACCACATGAGTGGGGTGAGCACTGTTTGACCCTTGGTAATTAAGATCACTTACCTTAATATGTTTGCTAGTTTGAACAGAAGAACCAAGCACAATGACTTAGGACGTTTACTTCATGCATGAAATATTGGAAAACAGTATGAAACAACCTTTTAACGAAGATTCTGCTCGTGACCCAATCCCATTTCTTTATGAACAATTGACTGTTTTTCTTTAAGTTGCTCGTTGGGAAGCAGACACAGCAGACAAGGAGAGATGAATTGGTAAACTAATACCAGCTTTGGAAAACTTCTGTAGATACCATCATGCACCGCCAACATCATTACAACTGGGGCCTAACTAAATGAAGTAAGTTGTATCCGAAACAGAAACAGATTTTTAGTTCCTGAAAATAAATACAAAGTTCAAGAACAGCTAATATATATGTCAATCTGAACTTTAAATTCTTGTGAAAAAAACTTGGCCTCAGAGCTTCAGAAAATAAATATTTTTGCCACGTGGCACTGGTTGTGAAGTAAATATGTCCCGCTGCTCTGATCTTACATCCTGTCACATTAATGTTTCAGAGCACTCAATATAAATATTAAAACTAATAGCTTCGCTCTTCAGCTATTACTCCATCATTCCCTGAAATCATCATAAAACATTCAAAGCCTTTTAGAACATTTACACACTTGAATCTGATGGTGGGGAAAGGAGACTAACAGAGCACAGCTCACAAGCTTAAATAATAGTGGAAAGCTGTTTATGGAGTATGCTTTATTTATTCATCATTTCAAGTAAAGTTTCAGTTTTGATGGAGAGGAAAAAATCAAAGTATAGTTGTCAAGAGAGAAGGCTGAAGTATTGCTTTTCTATACTGTAGACTAGTGTAAAAAAATATGGAAAAAAAAGTTTTTTTTTTAAAAAAAAGCAGAGTCCATGAGAATCTCAGTCCAAGGTCAATCAATCTTAGGACTGTGGGTACGTAAACAGCTAATGGATTGTAAAGACACATACCAGTGTTATGAATTTTTAACGAGCAACTCTTCAGCACAGACCCCTATAAATCAATGATGACTTATTGGCTGGATCAATTATGCAAACTTTAAAACATTTAATGACAGGTAATGAACAAGTCTCTGGAGCCCACGAGTCAACAGTGTTTTGCAGTTGTAGTTACAACTCCTTAAGTGAAAAGTCTGCAGGAAGCCTTTCCTCAGAAATGATTTAAGGCTAAACTCTAAAGTCATGTTAAAATGGAAGAGCATGGTTGGGTTTCTCTTCATATATAACCTCAAACAGGTTGGCAGGTGGGCACAATTGTTAATGTACTCATAGGCATGTATATTATTTTTTTTTAATCAATGGTATGTTGTGACCTTGGGAAACCTGCTTTCCCAAACTTTAGACTTCAGGTTTTCTGCAAGATACTGTAGATATAAATGGTGTGATTTTCAAAGGAATAAAGGTTGTGCTTGTGTTAGTAGACTAAATAGTTCTCTCTTCTAATGCTTTATTTTGAAAGTTAAGCTAGATGTCAAAAAAAAAAAAAAGGACAAGATGAGGGGAATGATAGTGTGTATTACAGTTAGCGAGCACAAAAGGACTGAAAGATGAGTATAGGCTGAATAATACAAGAGAAGTCTTATGGAATAACTGGTGGCATTATGGTGGTTTAATTGCTTATTAAAATTATTATCCAATGAAAGATGAAGGATTTTTTGTGTGGATTTTTTAATTTAATAGTTATTTTAAATTTTAAACTTTAACCTTTCTAATGGGCAATGTAAGATAATTCTGCAGATTACGTGAAAGTTGTAAATCAAACATACAGTTCAAGAGCAAGGACAGGTGTATAAGCCCCTGATCCAAATGCCACATTTCTCTGTTAACTTAGGTAAGGCTTTACTCAGATTGACTGAGGCCTCCTGGCTGAACCAGTGAATTGAGTAAGTGCTCTTTTTTGTTACCTGAAAAAAAAGTTAACCTCAGCTGTATCCTTTACAAGGAAACTGTGGTCAGAGAGCGTCCCAGTATCCTATGACAATATATCTGAATCCTAGCTGTTTAAACTCACCGGTAAGGTCCTGTGTTTTTCATGCTTTCTGCTAGCAGCGATTCATGAGAGCACTTGCCGTACAAGTCCAGCACCCCCCACATGGGCTGACTAGCACCTCACTCTGAAAGTTGTTCTGGCCATTGCAAGTGAGGTTTGCTGAGAATAGGTGGGTACTAGACCTAGCGAGAAGAGCATGTTTGATTTTTTTCATGTCATGCTCAAGGTTTGTGATGTGAGACATACAAGGAAAGTGCAGTCATGAGAGATTGCAAATAAATTCAAGAGTCACCCAGGGCTCTGTAGTAGTTAAAAATAACTGCTGTTTTTTATTTGTTGGTCTGAACACAAATGAGCATTCTTTACTCAGTACCTGTTACTGTTTTGCTTGTGCTGGTGGATGAAGTACAGACGTGCCACTACAAGAATTGAAAAGTTGTCTCATTTCACCAAGTTCCCCAGGTGCCTCTGTCTCCTCATATGAAAATATTTTTTTTGAACAGTAAGATCAGTACATGATGACAAATAAAGTTTCCTTCTTTCTCTGACCCAAGAGAAAATGCACAATAACAAAGCTTTGCTAAAATGCTTGTTCTATACTGATATGGATGAAACTAGTTTTTTAAGCACAGGATCTAATTAGGTGGTGTCAGGAAATATTAATAAAACACTGGAGACTTCTGGTGAAATGAGAAGTGGCCCGAATGTTGGTTATCACTTCCTTTTTCAAATGGGAAATGGAGAGATTGCTCCTGGTGGTTAAGGAGCTCAGTAGAACTACTAGAAGATATATCTACTATGGTCAACCTTTTATTCTGTCATCTGACATGCTGGCAATACAGGGCATTTAAACAGCAGCAGGATGTCTTGAAATTCCTGCTCTTATTTCTTTAGACTTTTTAGTGTCTTACTGAGACTGACATTACACTGCTGTCATTATTCTAAGTGTCACCAGTTATACAAATATCTCCAGCAGCTTCAACATCTCCTGTGTGGAAGCTCTCCATTTTTGTCTGTCAAAACTATCAGTCATTCTCTGTTTTCTCTATTTAGTCTCTCATTGGCTGTAAGCACCATTTGCACCTGCACTGCAGGTATGATATCAGCTGACACTGGGAGGAAAAGATTTAAACGTTACTACCAATGAAACTGAGGGCAGAGCATGTTTATTTCAAGGACTGGTTTACTGCAGAGGAATGATTACACCTTTTAAATGTAGGTATCTTGGCTGGCTGGCTTTTTTAGGAGCATGCTTAATGGAGAGAAGTAGGAGTTAGGCTGACAAGTGAGATGCTTGCTGCTGAAAGGAGTAAATATCCATCACTGCCTCCTTCCTACTGTGTCCAGGAGAAGGAAGTTACCCTTCTGATGCTATTTTACTTAATTGGTTTCTACATGTGAAGAAGCAGTGGACACAGCTGGACTGGTGGGTTTCTGCAAATGAGCT
>Ga0065711_1012766_pt1 | contig 14851 bp, 9 predicted proteins | sample Hoacrofraction12_FD_59098 | JGI IMG/M metagenome (GOLD analysis project Ga0065711, IMG submission 59098) | Hoatzin crop microbial communities from Cojedes, Venezuela - Epithelial fraction 12 v2 (version 2) | ecosystem: Host-associated > Birds > Digestive system > Esophagus > Crop | place... | reverse complement strand
CCTGCGCGCAGTGACGTGCTCTGTCACGATGCGTGCCCTGGAGATCGCAGTCTGGGTCTAACAGCGTGACTCCTTTAAAGCCAGTTATCTGCCTCTCTGCATAGTATAAAATAAGAATAAAAGAGAAGAAAAAGAAAATGAAATTCAAATTTGCCTGCTTGCTGTAGATAACCCAGTGTTGCCTCCGTTGTCGGCTTCTTTCAGTGCACCTGGAAGTTGTCAGGGAAGGTTGACTTTTGCTGTATTTCATTCTGGTATCAATGTTTATTTTTTCCTCTGTTAGCTTATCAGTGACACTGAAGTTGTTTGACATTCTCATTGCAGCCGGAAAGGTTAATTAAACGTGGAAGATCTGTTCTTCCTCCGTCTTCTGTGCTTTGAGCCCCTGCAACAGACTGGTTTATTGCTCTCCAAAAGCGTTTGTTCTGAGTGCTGTGTGTCCTCCTTGATAGATAGCCCTACACGATAGAAAACATGTTAATGTTAATGCAATTACAGTGACTTATACCTGTTTCCTTGGCGATTAGAACTCTGAACGACGTATCACTTGTTTTCTTGCCTGAAGTCTCTTGTTCTGTCTGCCATTTCTAACCAGATACTACGTTCCTCAAATTAGGTCCTGCGAACAAGCAAATTAAACTGCAAACCCCTTTATTTTCCACCCTCATTTAGCAGCCGTAAGTGCACGTCAGGCTGCGTTCCTGACTTGGCAGCCTGTTCCCCGCCAGCCCTGCGCCTTCGTGAGCCCGGACAGGTCAGTCCCTGTGGCTGAGGCAGGCGAGGTCCCCGGCGAGAGCCGGCGTCGGCACAGCCGGAGCACGTCCCTGCCGCGGCACTGCCTGCGCGTTGGGTTGGCCGTCGGACTAGGTGATGTTAGAGGTCTTTTCCAACCTTAATGATTCTATAACTCCTCTGCTTCAAGTGCCTGCTTTTCCACTGAACCCGGCAGCGAGGGTCCGCCACGCCGTCAGCTGTGTGTTTTGATCCGCAGCATTTCGGAAGCACTCCCATTGACCTGATTCTATTTTTATTCTGGCTGCTCATAAATTTTAAATTTGATAACCCTCCGCGAGGGTAAGATTTATATCCTGAGCAAAAAGCAACGCCAACAATTGTGTTTTTTTGGTTTTGGCAGAAGTACAGTAGACAGATTACCTTAGCTGGCTAATTTAAAAAGAAATTACCTTTCCGTTCATAAAACCAATGTCAAGGAGATGCTTATTTATTGGCATTGTGGACGTTGTTTCATTCATGTTAAGTTTAGATGCCATTTCAGTCAGATCTTCTGTTGTCAGACAGACAGTCACAGCCCAAGAGTTGCCCTGAGCACAGGACAAGAGGCAGCGGGCAGATGCACAAGCACAGAGAGCTCATAAGGCATTGTGGTGGCTGCTTGTCCCTTTGCCGTGACAGAGGAGAGCTTCACCGCCCCTCTACAGCTCTGCTGACCTGCCTTGGCCGGGTTCTCCCGCTGACCATCATCAAAGGTCTCCGTACCACCACACCATCGTATCGCTCTCCTGAACTTTTTTATAATACGAGTGGGTTTTGAAACAAAATGTGAAATGAGATGGTTGTGGCAGTGCTTACTGCTTGGGCTCCACTTCAGGGCACATTTAGACTTTCCTGTGTTGACGGACACCCCAGGACAGGCTGGGGTGCTGGGGGCTGAGGAGCCGCACCACCACCAGGAGCGTTCGGCTGCCAGAATTATGACCAAAAGCGTGCAGTCTGGCGTTGGGCTTTCCAGTCAGATCAACCCTGTCTTACATGGCCTGGAACAGAGGGAAAGCATCCAAGCACCGAAACAACTTGGTTGAGGCTGGCACGGGTGCAGGTGCTGACTCAGCGTCACCTGCGTCGCTTCAGGGCCCTCCAGCATCTCTCTCGCCTGAGCTCATCCTCTCCCCGCGCAGAACCTTGCTGGCAAGTCAAGGGGAGGAGGAAAAAATTGCAGTTGGAGTGGTTTCTGTGTCAGCACAGCAGCATCCGCATTAGCAGAGAGGCAGACTTATTTGTAACTAATTACGGTTCTTTGCAGCATTTTGTAAGATATTCAGCACAAGCCACTTAATTGGCTGGACCGCTTCTCAGGTTAAATACTTCTCAAATCAAAGTCCCGCCAGGAATTTATGTGGCTCCTTAATTTTGCAGTAAAGAGAGACCCCTTTTATCAGTGGGCCTGTGTTTTATTCGTGCGAAAGCTACTTTATGCCACTCCATAAAACAAACTCAAATGTGAATCATATTATGCTCTTCGTTATGGTTAGAGGTCTAAAAAGGAAATTTGCATAAGTGAAAATCAAGCAGTTGTATGTCTCTACACCATTTAGGTCCCAGATCACAAATAATTTGCTGAAAATTCAAAGCCACTTGAAATTATATGAGTTGTGGACTGATAAAAATTCAAGAAAATTCACATAAATAGGACAGATATATATTATTATTAATTATAATTTACATGCCTCGCTAGAAAACCTAGTTTGCTTCCTCTTACACAGATACATTGCCAATGGATTTCTCACCTTCAAGCATCTGCATGTTCATTTTATTTAAAGTTCTTGAATCCCGTGTCATTTCAGAATACTGTGCCAATTTAACTCGTGGTTAACCAACACTTGGCAGCAGCCAAATCCATCCTTCCAGAAAGGGGCAGTTGGCCTGGGGAGCACTCGATGCGGTGCCCAGTCTCGGTTGGTTGTACTCACCCTGGGGAAAATCACTGCTCCGAGGGAGGACGTCTGGACTCCTGCCAGTGGAATATGTGTTTTCTCAGACTTTAGTGCAGGAGGGAGTAACTCGGAGTTTTGAATAATTTGCTGCCCAAGGGAAGTCTTGCATCCAGAACAAGTTTCTACACAGAGAACAGGCATGTCTCTCCTCTGCTTTTCCTTTTCCAAGGGATTGCTGGAAACCTGCTTATAGAGGAATTGATTTTTAGGAGATTCAGAAAAAGTGCTCAAATTATTATCCTTTTAGCTTGGTAAAATAGCTCTCCAGCAGGAGAAGCAAAAATAGCAATAGGTATGAGAAACGAATTGTGAAGGCTACTCACAGAGCACCCCACATCTTCCTTACTCCTCTGGGCAGCGGTAGTCTAGGGCATCGGGGATAAAAAAAGAATAAATCCCTGAGGACTGGTCTGTATGAACGTGCCTGCAATACCTGCAGTCCTTTGGTGCCTGGCGTAACTGGGGAGAAAGTCATGTAACGGTGCAGAAGAGCTTATGGAACAGGAGGTAAAAAAGAGGTAGGGGCAATTTAAGTAGTTTTTATCAGCTGGATTTACGCCTTCAGATTTTCCTCTGTTTCTTTTCCTCTGATATTTAATATTTCAGTCCCAAGCAGAACTCCCAGGCTGGTTCTTCACCGTCAGTCTTCAGAAGGCAGACATCCTGCCCGAGTGACAGCATCTGGAGAACTTTCCAAGGATGCAGACAAATGGAGAGCATTTAGGTGCAACACTCAAGCGAATAACTTTGGTGGAGGTTTTGCACAGCTTTGAGAGCTGTATAGATTTCAGATAGTCTTTGATTGGCAGTAGAGGTCAGAAGGAGGGGATTAGGAGGAGGAAAGGAAGAGAAGAGGAAAAGTGGTAACTTAAAGTCTGGTTTCACGTTCCTGTGATCATTGGGAAGGATAACAAATTAGGGACGTATATGGGTTTTGTTTACAGACACTGTGTCCCCATTTGGACCAGGATGATGCATGTGCTTGTCTGCACAAATCTTCTACACTGGCTGCATGCTTTATTTTTAATTACTCATGTATTTTCCCCATCTGTTTTTCTTACTTCTTATGCTTGCTTTTCTGGTCTTTAGACTTTTCTGATCCTGGGCTCAGTCTCGATCTCTTTAGAATAGATATAGTAATGGACAAGTCATTCAGCCTTTCATCTGCCATTAATGATGAATTACACAGGCTGCACTGGGTCATCAGCTGCTATAAATTGGCTTAGGAACACTGAAATCAATATAAACCAACCGAGAATTGGATTCTGTGTATGTATTAGTACCTCATTTGCTTTAGTCTTTTTGATTGTTTTGAACTCTGAGACTATTGCAAAGTCCTACAGGTTTATTTCTGGTTGATTTCTCACATTGCTCCCATGATTTTTTGGTTGTGTTACTCATTTCTGGTGCAATGCATCGTCACCGGCTGTGTCATTTCGTTTTCAAATGCCTTTTAGGACTTGATTTCTGGTCCAGCTTTCCAGTGCTTACCTTTGCCTTTCAATTTATTACAAAGAAGGACAGACTCATTCTGGATTTTTTGGTCTTAGAGAACTAAGAGTATATTTGGGCATAATTCCGGAATCACCTGGTTTAAAATGCCCCACTTTGCGTTGGTGAAGATGGGAAAGCGATCAAAGGCAAACAGGGTTTTTTGTAACTGCTGCCATCATTTTTCTTCTGTCCCCCTGAGTACAAATTCCAGACAGCTCTCATCACCTAGAAGGGGGATATTTTTCTTTAAATCTATCCTTATGCGTATATTTTGAATATTTTTCTTTGACTTTATAGATTTAGTATATGAATTTTTCTTGCAACTCAGATGAATTCTTAATCAGCTTCCATGTAATTTTTTTCTCAGTACCAGATTTTTCCTCTGAGGTGTTTCTAGCCAAGGCCAGTAACATCTAAACACTCCTAATAGGGCCAAGAAACTTCCAAACCTGTCATATGAAAGAATTCGTCTGTGCTTAGCACCTCTGAAATGATCCAAAGGACTTTTTCTAGAATAATACTACCAGTCACAAATTAAACCTTGTTGTTATCTCAAATAATGTCACTATTTAATGTTGTAGCATGGAGCTGGTTTCATATCCTTATTTGAATTATTTTAATTGTCAGGCTTGAAATCTTCTGTCGCATTAGCATGTCTTGGTGTGATCCCCAATGGGACGCTGTCAAATTTCATTGTATTATGGCAACTCTCATTTGGTGGCTCAGACATTTTTGCTACATGAACCAACCCTTGTGTATTACTCAAGATTAAGTCAAAAGCGTGCCTGCTATTCTCTGAAATGAACTGTTGAAAGGGGAGGCTGACCTAATTAGAAGTCTCCCAAAGAGCAGCAGAGAACGAAGCTCCTATGAAACAAAGGACTCCTCCAGTTTTCACGGAGATTTATTTTTTGACCTATTATGCTCATTCTGTAGTTGTCGGTATCATAAATGGCTTTGGGATAGAAAGCTGAACCTCCACATAACTGGAGGGGGTGAAGAGCGGTGCAAGGCTGCAGCTCGCGGGTGCTGCGCAGAAGAGTGAAGTCACTGGCAGGGGGGCAGCTCTTTGAACCCCGCGGTTAAATCTCAGCACCGTTCCTTGGGGCAGGAGTTCAGACGTGCAACCTGCGCAGTACAGCAGAGAGACTGCACAGGGAAAATCTTTTGCTGCGTTGGGTGAGAATTTTCCTTATCTGGGGAGTCTGCAGAAATAAGGATAAATACTAAATTTTCTTTCCTCCTTGCACAAGAATTATCTTTCTTTTCACATAGCATAAACTCATAGAGCCCACTTTACCTTTCATGTGTTTTTTTGCTTTGCGGGTTGCTTTCAGTTGTTTTGTCTGAAATTTTGTTTTCATGTGGGAAATCAGTAAAACACTCAGTACTGCAAGAAAGGCAAATGGATCTGTGTGGTTTTATAGAGCTCGTTGTACAGTATCATAAGACTCTCTTCAAAGTTACAAGTCGGATGCTGTTAGAATAGTAGATACGTAAATTCATGTGTAATTTGCAAATGTCCTTGAGCCACTGAACCCATTGCAGTTGCGCAGGGTGTCTCAGTGTGATGGAATTGTTCAAGTTCTTACTCCAGATGACATAATTGACTTTCATCTTCCTGTGTTTAAACGCTTTCCCTTTCATATCTCTTTAGATACAGACAATAAACAAGCTTAAAATATTACAGGGGCAGGAGGGGCAGTCAGAGAAGTAAACGCTGCTTGCCTCTCCTTTTCGGCTGCTTCTTTTGCTTCCGCGTTGTCATTACGTGCAGTTCGCCTTTCTGCTTTTTCTGCAAGTCCCTTGGAGTTAAGATGCTGTGCAAAATTCTTCAGCTTGCTGCTGTGCTTTGTAGGCACCGTGAGAAGGGACGTGTACAGTGTGGGGGGTGTGGGATTAAGCACGCATCTGTCACAGCCTGAACACAGTATTAGAAGGCACTCAGCTCTCTGAATGTGTGTATCCAGCATCACGTCATGGTAGACACACCAAGATTTTAGGTATAATCATACCAACTGTATGTTGAACTTAGCATTTTCATATAGTATTTTTTGATTTATCCTTCCAGGCCTTTCTCTGGCCCCTGTCCCTCTCCAAAGAAGATATATAAAGTTGTTACATATCTTTGAATAATCTCTTTTTTTTTTTTTATCTGAATACATGCAAAAAAGTATTAACCAGGTTCTGGGAGACCTCTGCTGGTAATATCTCCCTACCAAGTCTCACATTGTCTTCTCTCAACGTGTGGCAAATGACCGTTAAAAACCTGACGTCACCCTGTTTTTTAATGGGACTTTCTGAAAAGTGTTGTAGATATACCTAGACTGATAGGGTCTGTGAAGGTAACATAAGAAAGTCAGATGTTCTGTATGGTCTCCAAACACATGTGGCAAATTTAGTGGAATTTGATTTGCATATGGAGTCTGGCTAAGCTTAAGCTGTATTCTTAAAAGAAAAAAAAACAAACAACAAGCCACTAAAAACCAAACAACAAACTCTGATAAAAATATGTGAAACACAACTGAAAATATCATCTCATAGGTGTCTGAGAATGGCTACTGCCAGTTTTCACCATATTCTACCAAAATGTATCTCCAATATCTGCTTTTGGACTTTCTAGGTTTGTTCAATGTCGTTAATAGAGTTACTGAGTCCAAAGATTTTTCATACACGTGGAAGATCTTCCCGCAGCAGTACTTGTAGGTATGGCCACAATCTAAGAAAAGGCTGAGAATTTGAACCTGAAGTAGTGCCTATAACCGTGCAGGCTTAAGTTAATGGAATAACCTTCATTTCAATGCAGAGGTAGCTCTAAATTGCAGGTTCTGAAATTGGATGCTAAATTTTAGAGCTTTGAAGCCCACGTCATATAGATCCTGAAGAAGAAAATGTCTCTGGATGAAGGACCAGGGCTCTAACTGTGCTGTTTGTTCCACTGGGGCAGCGCGTGAACTGGTGCTTTGGTTTTGTCCAATGATCAGGATTTCTGAAGCTGCTCTTTTTCATTAAATGTTTGTATTAAAAATTAAATAGAAACAGGTTCTGATCCTGCACATGGCATCTTCAGAAAGCAGAACTGGACTCGGGGAAAAAAAAAAACTCTTGAGCACTCTTAAGCATGTTATTAAATCCAGCTCGTAAATGTGCAAATAAAGAAAAGGCCATTTGCTTGCACCTAGAGAGCACGCTGTTGGTTGCAGACACCAGGCTTTATCCATCACTTCTGCATTGCAGCTCAGCCCAACTGGATTCAGAAGATCAGCGACGCACACGCAGCCATAGAGGAAAGCGTCGCCTGGGAGTGCCGAGCGAGCGGGAGGCCGAAGCCCTCGTACCGCTGGCTGAAGGACGGGGAGCTGCTGCTGCCCCAGGTAGGCACCGCTGGAGACCTTCGCCGGGCACGAGGGTCGCTGGCTCTGCAGCTGCTGTCATGCTCCACCAGCTTCTTCATCTCTGCGTGTTTTACTACTTTTGGAATGGAAATAGAAAGGATGGGGCTGCTCTGAAATCCCCCCGCTGTGTAGGGAATTCCTTGGTGTGCCTGGTGGGCACCTCTGTAGGGCTTCAGGAGAGCTGCTGTTAGTGACGAGGGGGACACACGGCAGCGCTACGTTCAGAGGTCCTCCCTCAGATGAAGGATCCCTGATACAAACCTCGGGGCAGAGAGACTCTTGTGAAGGAGAGGGAATGGCCGAATGGGACTATGGAGCCTGCAGCCAGAAGACGATCGCCCCGGATTGATCTTTTCTTTTAGTTTATGATGCTCAGGTGAACTTCAGCTGCCAATGAAACCTGAGCGTTTCTGCTGGTCTTTAATGGTGTTTCCATTCCTGCTGCCGAGCTGCGTCCCTGTGCAGGCAACCAGGAGCATGGCCTGCCATTTTGAGGGGCATGACGAGCTGCCTAAAGCCGGGTGATGCTCAGGAGCCGGGGGGACGCACCCCAGACGCCCTGTCTGCCCAGCCTCTCGCTGGAGGGTCGTCGCTCAGTCCCGTGATCCGCCCCTGTCACAGCCACAGACTGAAACGAGTCACCAAAGCATGGCTTTCACGGCAGCCAGCAGTTTTTCCCTTCTCTTATTGTGAGAGAATATGGCAGCCCGGATTTGATCAAACCCCAACAAAGATTGCACAAACATTAAATTTCCACCCTACGGCCAAGTAGAAAGCCAATAGCTCCTGATATTACTAATTTTTTTTTGAATGGTGAAACTCCTGGGGAGGGAGGGAACACTTTGCTGTACTTACTGAAATTGATAACACGAGCTCCATATCCTTAGGCTGACAAATGATACCCTGGTCTTTTGTTCCGCACGCTAATTTTACTTGCTTCATGCTGGTCACTAGCAGATGGTCGTGTACTTAAATCACGTTAGTGGCTGATATGAAGTAAAGGATCATTAAATTATTAACATCTATATTGTTTTCAGTAAACTGCAGAGGATTTTAAGTATCTCTCTGTGTAGCTAAGATGGCAACCAGCCTTACTTTATTGCCATATATACTCATAATACCATTGTTTTAAATACTTTAAAGAATACAGTTGGCCGTGATATGCCACTGTGGAACAAAAGTGTATTTTTTAATTCAGGTTTATCTGCTTGAAGGGGATATTAATCCAAATGGTTTTGGTATTAAATCAATGAGAAGTCAAGGGAAAGTCCTCCAATTTAAATTGCATTTACCAGCTACTGTATTGGTTTTACCATTTTGTATTTGACCTGACATAAATTTAGCTGGCAGACAAATAGAGTGGAGCGTGCAAATTCTTCCCATTACTGCTGCGTTTTTTTGTGCACCCTTGTATAAAATATGGCACAAGAACTGCTAGGTTTGCACTCCAAGGAGGGGTCTCCTTATTTACTTTTATGTTTGTTCCACTGTTTCCTACAGGGCAGAGTTCAGCTCGAGCAGGGCTCGCTCACGATAACGAACGTCAGCCTGTCGGACGCCGGCATGTATCAGTGTGTAGCAGAAAACAGACATGGCGTCATTTTTGCCAGCGCAGAACTGAGCGTCATAGGTAAGTTTGCTTTTCTGAACACTGCAAACCGACCAAGACCAGCAAAGCCTTCACCCAGGCTGGTTTTGCCAAGTTTCAGAATCTGAAGCAGAAGCCCTACTGAGGATCTTTGACAAGTTGTTTTTAAGTAAGGCATGAAATGAAAACTTGAGAAAGTGGGTAGACAGAGAACAGATTTTTTTACATCAGCCCATCTTCCTGTATTCATCCAGGTGACTGAGCATGGAGAGCTGGCAAGCTCACTCAGCCTCTTGCTGGTTAGAAACATTTATGGAGAAACCCAAGTGTTGCCTCAGTTCAGAGCATTCTGTCCAGTAACTCCTGCTCATGGGCTGCAGAGACTGACTCTCTTGAGGAAATCTTGAAAAACCACCGGTCTGAATAGACTTTCGGCATTCCAGTGGCAATCGTATCGCTCCCATCCCAAACCCTTGCCAAGAAAAACAACCTCTGCCCCACCTGTTTTGTGTACACCTACTCTACTTGCCTCAGTTGATATCAGGAGAAGCTCCTGTGAAGCCAGGTAGTTAAATACCTGGTGGACGGAGTAGAGATTACAGACCCAGGCTCTTCTCAGTGGTGCCCAGTGCTAAGACAAGAGGCAATGGTCACAAACTTAAACATTGGAAATGCCATTTAAACATAAGAAAAACTTCTTTACTATGAGATAGTTGAACACTAGAACAGGTTGCCCAGAGAGACTGTGGCATCTCTGTCCTTGGAGATGCTCAACACCCCACTGGACGTGGCCCCAGACAACCTGCAGTAGCTGCTCCTGCTTGAGCAGGGATGGGACGGGACCATCTCCAGAGGTCCCTGCCAGCCCCAGCTGGCCTGGAGTCTGCACCTTATTCAGAAACGTTGCTCTTGCACGAGTGCCTGGCCTGGGAAGCGATACGTCAGCACAGAAATGCAATTTCAAAGGGTTAAATAAAATTCACGGTTACAAAATTGTGGTTTAGTTGTTTTCGAATCATACGTTCAATAGCGTCATTCCCTACTTTATTCTGAAGAACAAAGCATGAGGTCTTTTCTGATTATGGCATTTTTAATATCGGTCGTTTTTTATCAGCAATAGATGTGTGCATAGAAAAAAAAAATCACTTGAAAGATTGTCATTGTTGCTGTTCAAGAGAAGTACAGTAATGTTCTAAATTAGACTTCACAATGTTAAGATTTATTGGATGTGTTATTGTGTGAAAGAAATCAAAACAAACCCACTGATTCTTTTCCTGTCTATTCAAAACCCTGGTAAAAATGAGCCTTCTCCCAGAGGAAGGCAGATCTTCTCAGGAGACAGAGCTGTAGCCCTTGGTGGTGGGTACCTCCGGCACGTCCCCGTGCCCCGCAGCACCAGGGGCCGACCTCGTGTCTGCACAAAAAGCAAAGACCTTGGAGAGCCTGCGCTTAAAACCCTGCCAGAGGACTTGTATTTGGCCAACTTCTCATTTGGGTTACGCAGTCTGGCTTCTGTACGTCACGTGAGAAGTACCAGAATGGTGGGCTGCAGATTAATTGCTGTGGAGTGGTGGTTTACTTTGGTGTATTTTTAAAGAAAAACAGCCTGGTTTCTTTTTCACTAGAGTGTTCAAAGGAGGTCGGTATTCTGAGCTCTTACTGAGGAATATTAGCTTTTAAACCGATCTTTCTGAGTATAAAAATGGTTATTTTAAAAGGTCCTGAAGTTAAGCACTTGAAATGATTAAACACCACTAGTAGCAAGTGAGATTTACAGCAAAATTAAGTGAAAAAGAGAAATGGAAAATCACAGACAGAGCTTTTCTCAGGATGATTCTTCTCTATTATTGTTGCCAGTTATATTGCCTGGAGTCTTCAGCTGAAACCAGGATCCTGTTGTGCTGGGCATTGTTTTACAATTATACATTGTAAAAATGCATAGTAAGATGCAGTCATTGCCTTAAAGAGTTTTCAGGCTAAATGTTGTGTTGTGTTTTGTTTTGTTTTTAAAAAAAGGAAGGGTGGCCTTAGAGTGAAAAAAAAGTAATTAAAATCCTTGTTTTACAAACAAGGCTTGAAGAAATTAAATGCATTACCCCTGAAGCGGCACAGGGAAGCTGTGGTAGTGCTGAGAACGGAGCCCAGAGTTTCTAAATGTCAGATGACAAGATTTTAAACGTCACAGAATAAAACCCAGATCATACAACTCCGCTGCCTTTTGCAGGACCAAGAAGGAAACAGCAAACGATTTGCAAAAAGCCCAGTCTAAACTGTTCATTACAGAGATGGAAATAACAAGATTATTCAGTAATCTGTTTTGCCCATGTATTTTGGACAATCATCTGAGAAATTATTTCCAGAAGTCATAATGTATTATGATAATACGGTATAAATAATAATCCGTCTGGTTCTGAGTGCGTCGGTGGGAAGTCGTCCTCAGGATGCCCTTTTAATTTTGAAATGTTTTACGTATCCGGTGTTGGTTTTCAGATGGCTCTTTTATAGTCTCTTAATAGCATACACGTTTTCCTCTATGCTAAAATGAAATCAATGCCTATGATAGACATAGAAGACAAGACAGCTCAGGAATTAGAGGACTCTGATTCATGAAAGTGGAAGATGAGATCTATTTGATCATAAACCCCATCCCATTATCAGCACAGAATAATTTTTTTAGTCAACTCTTTTGCGTCAGGAATGATACCAAAAAGAATTAAGGCAGATGAGATACCCTGAGAAAAACAAATTTGCTTTCCGTATCGCATGGCAGGTTTTTGTGTCCCAACTGCTTCAGGTGAGCTTTAGATCATCGTCTGACGGAGCATCAAGCAGATGCAATGCACGGTGATCTGAATTCTCACCTCCCAGGGCGCAGCAAGAAAGTAAGCTGAGGAAAAAGCTGCAAGCCCAGGGGATACGGGGCTGGGGCAGGAGGCGCAGGGTGCGGGCACACATCTGGCAAAGGGGACAGAGGGAATGAGAGGGGACTGGGCAGAGTTCGCTGCCACTGATCTGTCAGAAAGTGAACTCCTGTCAGCAAAGACATAGCGACAGAGCAAGAGTTGTTCATAAAACCCTTAATTTGCCTCACCTATTTGCTTTGAGCTTTCTGTATTGAAAAAATTACTCGTCCCACTTGATAAAAATAAAACCTTCTGGGCGTCTTTGGGGAGTTCACTTCCAGAGTCAGTCTGGAGGCAGCTGCCTCAAAGCTCTGCCTGTCATCGGGTCCCATCAAATAAATCATTAAAAATCCTTTCAGGCAGGAATGAGGAGCCAAACAATCTCGTCCCTCCCAGGCCTGCCTTACAACCAGGCTGCAGACTGTCTGCCGGGCTTTGGTGTTTGCTTCAGTGAATATCTGGCTGTTTTTCACAAAGTAGAAGAGCGTGCCCTGCAGGGACTAAGAAAGATGGTTCGAGAGTTCCTTGTACCCTGGTGCCTACTTAAGTCTTGCCTTGTTTTGCTTGGTTCAGGACCTGGTCATGTCAAGGTCTCCTGCCTTTACAGCATGACAATAAAAGACCTTGTTTATGCAACAATTGTGAATATTAAAGCGTAAAATCATCAGCTTTTCTGGAAATACTGACATTTCTGATTAATTATAGGAGTTCTGTGTTTGTGACAATCTTCCTGCATGCTGCTGCTCTGCACGTAGCAGTGTTTGACAAAATGGTGATCACGCTGTCATACAATGAAAGAGGAAATACATTATATGGTTCACGTGTGCCTGGTTCTTAGGGGTGCTGCCCCGAAAAAGATGGGTGTGACACCAGGTTTCTGCTGCCTGCCGAGGTTACTGGTTTCTGAGGTTTGTACCTGCACACGTCTTTCTAAACGAGTAAAGAGCTGAAGTCTTCAGGTTTCTCTTTGCCCCATCCATACATTGCACATAGTTCATGAAGTCAGATCATTTAGGAATTGCAGGTGAGAAACAGCCCTGGAATATTGTAATGTTCAAAAGAGCCTGACTTCATTTTTTCTGGAGGGAATTCTGATCTGGTTTTATTTTTTTTTCTTTCAGCCGTCAGTCCAGACTTCTCCAAAACACTCTTGAAAAAGTTAACTCTTGTTAAAGTGGGTGGTGAAGTAATCATTGAGTGTAAGCCGAAAGCTTCCCCCAGACCTACTTATTCTTGGAAGAAAGGAAGAGACATCCTAAGAGAAAATGAGAGGTAATGTCTTAAAGTAACCATTTCTTTCATCAGCTTGCTCCAACCCAGGGGCTTTCAGCAATGAAAGCTAAATTTGTCATTAATAGCTTCCCAAAACTGACTTGCAAATGAATGTAAAAACAGCTAGTGTTCAGTCTCCATGAGCTGGGGGTGAGATTTCTGCTCTCATTGTGTTCATCCCAGTCTCTGTGTACTATTAAAGCATCCCTGCCAAGAAGCTGATAAAGATACATTCTAAAGAGCGAATATTCTGCTTCTTCATTGGTCTAAATAGCCATTGTTTGTCAAAAAATTTCCCAGGGGATAAAACCCTCCACTGCAAATTACACTGCTTTGGTGCATTACTCAATGTCCCGCAAACAGGAATTATTTGGGGTCAGTAATTAATTTGGCAGTCCTAACGCCTGACTTGGAGACAGCTGTTTCAGACTGGCCATGTGATTTTTTTTTTGTCTTTTTTTTTTAATTCAAAAGGAGGGCATTAGTAGGAAGTAGGAGCCTACCTTTCAAATTCGCATGCATGGTTTTGCAGTGATTTGTTGTTGACTGTGCAGAGGTGCGGTTGTGTTACGTGGTCCTCTTGTGCGGGACCCAGAGAGCTGTCCTTGACAGTTGTCCATTATATGATGTGCCACTTGGATTGATGGGGAAAATCCTGTCCTATTAGTAAAGGTGAAAAAGCCAGAAATTACAGGAAATTGTTATTTGTGAAAGTTTAAACCTGCTAGAGCTGTTCTTTTGTCTTGGAAAGTCTAGTCTTGCTCCATCCAACCTGCATGCCTGGAATGGACATTGAAATGTGTACTGCAGTGATGTATACGAGTATGCAAAAAGCTATAGGTCATTTAAAGCCAGATGAGAAAAATAATTAACAACCTATTTCTGACTTACTTAGCTCCTATTACCTGGTCTTTACAAAGCTGTTGTCTATGGACTGCTCGACTCCACCTCTTGGGATGAAAAGAGTTGGGTGATCCATTACAGACAGCTTCCTCTAGCAGCCAGGGTACAAAGTTGTGCGAGGTCAAAGTTGTAATCTATCAAGGTATATTGATTTTTAAAACTGAAATAACTTGTTCTTCTGGTGAAGATTGTGCAAAGGATGGGAAATATTAAATACTGGAAGTTTTGGAGTGCCAGCCCCATGAGGTAACATCCATCTCCTTATCCTCGCTGGCAAAGTCTGTAGTTGAAATGTGCTGTTTTCTCTGACACTGTTCTCCTAGGCACAGGTCTTCCTACTCATTTGAATTTAAGAGTGAGAGAAGCAGCATTAGGTTATTTCAGCAAGGGCTCAGGAAAGGAAAAAAATGCGAGCAGCTGTGTCTCTTGCTTGGTCACTGCTGTGCAATGCTGACAACAAAGTGACTGGGTTTTTTTTAGCACTACTCTCTCATCTGCAAACTTACCTAAAAGTTAGATGCTGTAATACAGCAGAAACCCCTGGATCCTGATTTCCCGAGGGAA
>Ga0065711_1043226_pt1 | contig 14852 bp, 9 predicted proteins | sample Hoacrofraction12_FD_59098 | JGI IMG/M metagenome (GOLD analysis project Ga0065711, IMG submission 59098) | Hoatzin crop microbial communities from Cojedes, Venezuela - Epithelial fraction 12 v2 (version 2) | ecosystem: Host-associated > Birds > Digestive system > Esophagus > Crop | place... | reverse complement strand
CTTCCGATCTGCTTTTACAGCAACTGCTGTTGGGTATAAATCAGTGTTCTTAACTCTTTGAGATCAAGGCTTTACAGGAGAGATGACTGTCAGCTGAAGTTGTTCACTGCCCTGAAGTCTCTGCATGTGGATGCCCTGACAGTAAAGCTGTCCATCTTCAGGAGCTTTAATTTTTAAGCAGATGGGCTGTGCTCTGGAGTTCATGTACTACTAGACTTTTTTTGTACTTTTTATATCCGTGTGGGCTAATGCATTTCTTTAGATTTGAATCCAGCATCAAAGCAACACTGGTTTAATACAACGTTTTTTGTATCGCCTGTTTTCCTCCAAATAGGATTTCATTTTCAGCTCTGAGTGTAGTATTTGTTGCTTCATAATTTGGGGCTTTTTGTTTGCTCTTCACATTGTTTAAAAAAAAAAAAAAAATCAAAAACACCAACCCACGCATAAAACTCTTGTTTTGCTTAGCTCGTACAGTATTTCTACTTGGCTCAGAAGATGTGGATTTGTGAGCAGAGGGAATCCTCATCTGGCTGGTCACCCGAGCTTTCTTCAAGAGCATTAGAAGGATCTACAGCTTAAGTTCATCAGAGAGCTGACCTGCTCTAGTTTTAATGAGATTTATTATATGTGTACCTTTTGGATTCTACGGCTTTGATCTTCAAAACAATCTGTATAAACCTGTTAGTAAAAGTAAAACTGTTGACAGAAAACTGACTCTTTATACTGAATCTTTCCTGTGTTGAGATTATTGGTTTTTGAAATTAAAATAATATCCCTTGTGCCATTGGCATGCAACCTACCTGTGTTGTTTGGCTAAGTGCTGGTATTCATGCTTCCCTTCTTAGCTCCTCCAGTCCTTCTCAGAAAACCACATTGATCAAACCCTGATATTGGAGCTCTGGCTTGGAGAGGGTGGAAGAAACAAATCTGGATGTGTGATTGTGTGTGAATGTTATGGATACAGCTGCAATCCTAATACATGTCGGAGAGACTGTTGAGGGTGGGTCTTGCCCAAACACAAGTGTGCACTTACCCTAAAATTGCCTTTGGCTTTCATAAAAGCTTGACAGCATTTAATAATTTGAGCTTTGTTAGCTTAGGAAACCTGGGAGTTCTTGACTTGCTCTAAAACAAGTTCCTGGTGAACTTTCGTCTTGTCAAATAACTGTGGGACTCCAAGGCCTCGAAGAGGATCCAGAGGTCGCGGAGGGATATAGGTGTGCAGTCATTGTCATTGAGCGAAGGCAGCGCTGGAGAGCACGGGCAATGCGAGCAGGGAACCTGGTGTCTGCAGTGAGAGTATCTGGGTCAGTCTCCCAGCGCTGCAGGACGCGGGAGATGCTGCAGCAGCTGGCTGAACTCCTTTCAGTTTGGTGACTTCTGTGCTGTGTTAAGTCTCTGTGAAGATGCGGGTTGACAGGCCTATAGCAGAGGTGGCCAGTGAACACAGTGATTTGACGTGTTCCACCAAGATTTGGCAAGCTTGATGACTAGGTGATCTCTGGAGCTGTGAAGAAAAATGCAGCTTGTCAATAACAAAATTCATTAGCTTTCCTCTGCCTGCACTGGGTGCTTCTACGTGCAGCCCTCAAGTCTGCTGAGGCAAATGCATTGCTGGGTGTCACGCCTTTCCTTTTTTTTTTTTTTATGAGTGTACCTATTAATGGAAGCAGAGTGCATAATGTAATCTTAAAATAGCTGCTCCATGAATGCAGAAACATTCCACTTCTGACTAATCGGCCATTCAGAATGAGTGTTTAAATATGCACCAGAGACTGAGCAGCGGCTTTCCGTATCTGCGTGAATGGAGGTAGAAATGGGTTGCAGCTCAGAGCTGGGCAGGCATCTCGCTCCCTGGTTTGTCGTCTCACACCGAGATAAGCAGGTGTGGGGGAACTGCTGCTGGCCAGGGAAGCAGGATGTGTGCTCTGCGTGCTGTCTGCGTGGTTAGGCAAGCAAGCTGGTGGGGTTGTTCATTCTCACTACCCCAGAGACTGAGGATCTTGGGAGGACTCTACTGATAAACAGTCCTCAAAACCAGATTTCTGCTTCGCTTGGTTGTGAATGACCAGGAACACAAAGAGCTTATGGTCCGAGTGCTGGCTCTAGTGCATCGCTTGAAGAGCTTGGCAAGCACCAGGGAGCCCATGTGCAGTGTATTTTCTCTGACAGACTGCTCCACAGCCATACGTGCTGCTCCGGAGCCTCTGGCCCAGCTTCACAGTGGGCAGGAAGCCAGGCAGATAGGCAGGGGGGCTGCGGAGGCAGGATCCGTGTGGTCTGCTGGGTCGCTGACCTAAAGCCTGGCCCAGCTTAAGGATTTCTCTTGGAACTGCTCACTGCCTGCCCAAGGGGCTGCTGCCAGGCTAGCCAGGGCTTTCTCCTGGGAGACAACTGCTGTTGGAAGGGGGAATGGTCTCACCTGTCAGAAAGGGACACGCTTTCACGCAGCCGCTCGTCCTCACTTTCTCTGTGCTATAGGAAGGAACGGGCAAGACTCTTCCTGGGCTTCCTCTGCATCTTTGCTGGGTGTGTTTTGGGTTTTCTGCGGGGCAAATGCACATCTTCACTGGATTAGGCTGCTGCTGCCTCGTGTGTAATGAGACAATCCTGCTGGTCTGCGTGTGCCGGACTGTATATGGCACTGGTCTCTCACGGCAGGCTGAGCGCTGGCTGCCTGCTGCTGCTGCTGCCTGCACTCTCCTGCCCACGGGGGTTCAGCGCTGAGCCAGCTGGCTGGGCAAAGTCTAAAGAAGTGATTTTTCTTTTGCTGACCAGTGTTGCTTTTCCAAATACCCCATGGCCTCTGTGACTATAATTGCATAGCCATCTCATTTAGGGCTGACCTCAAAGGCAAGTTCTCCTCTCCTCCCAAAAAGGGGGATTTTCACATAAGGACTTACACTGGTTTAAGGCTGCTTTATCTTAGTATAGCATAAAATCTTTCTAGTTATCTTAAGGCAGAAAGCAACTGGGGGATTTGGATTGGACTGGATGATTGATTCCTGCCGATTTAAGCAATCTAGAGGGAGTGCCTTTTGCCCTTACCTAGCTAATCTTAATTTCCTTTCCTGGCATAGACAGTAAGTACTTACTCTGTGCTGTCTCTTGCAGCAGGAGAAAGTTCTGGGAAGCGCCATACCCTGAGCATTGGCTTCTGCAGCTCAGCTCTTCAGGTGGTTATTTACGCAAGGCACCAGCCAAAGGGAAGGGAGAATTTTAACTGGATTAACTTTAAGAAGAGAGTGTGCGGATTTAGGGATTAAGGAACCAAAGGCAGCCAGCAATCGCTGACTTAAAATCAGCTGTGAGAGACCCAGTCTCTGTAGACTGGAAATACAGTCCTTCCTTACCTGGCCAGTGTTGAGATTGGCAACGGTTTTACCCTTGAGGTATTAGAGACAGCGGTCTTGCAGGTACAGAGTATGTGCAGGGTGTTTTCTCTCAAGACTTGTGTATTGATTGGAAACTGTTCCTAACTGGCACCTGTGTGAGAAAAATTGTTGAAGCACTGAGTGCTTAGATGAGCTCTTAAAGCTGGCACTCGGAAGGTGTGTTGGTGGCTTGCTCCGATAGAATGAGAACATCTGGTTTCAACAGACTTGCAGCTCTGCTACTTCATGCACTCCGCTTTTACACCCACCCTTGCCCTAAAGTGTTTCTATCGTCCCATATATTTTTTTAACACTGGTGCTGTTATGCATCCCCTGCAGGGAAAATCCTAGAAGATTACAGGATTGATAGAAAGATGGGGAGACGCAGAAGAGATCAACAAAAGCCTGTTACTAAGGAGACACGAGTTTTAGCATTGTGTCTCTAATGGCCAGCCTGCCGAAGGGAGACAGATGGCACAGAGGAGGCTGGGATTATACAGACAAGGACTGCTGGGCCACAGATCTGATGCATCTATTGAACTTCCAGGGGTCAGGCAGATCCAGTCTCGTGCCAAGCTAATGTCATTCCTTTGCTTTTGGCACAGTGTTTCTGTCCTTCTGTCATTAAAGGTTGTTCTGGTCAGCGGCCTTACGAGTGAGCCGTTCCTGCTCATGGCAACAGCCAAGTTTGGCCTGGAGACACTAAGGGCTGGTGGCTGTATGGAAACGTGTCCTTTTGACAGTTGGGACTGTACCCACTTCCAGTGGCCCTTGCATCCTGAGATGGGAAAATAACCAAACAGAACACTGCGTTCTGCTGTAGTACAGCTTTTTCTTCTGTTACTGATGGACACATGTAGGAACGTGACTGGTTTTCTGTCCTGGGAGAATGGGAGGACGGGTGGTGGCTGCAGTAGCTCCCGGCTGTTGACACAGCCTGGCCTTTATTGCAATATAATGCTTCTCAGAGGCTTAAATTTCAGGAGCGTTGCTCCCAGCTGCGTGCTGCTCACCGGGCGCCTGCTTCCCCTGCTGCTGCCTGCACTCTGGAGAGAGATGTGAAACGACACTGCCATTCTGGATCGAGCAGTGGGGAAATAAGCAAAGGCAGAATTCATTCTGGCGAGGAGAAACTGTGCTGGAGTCACTTTTGCAAGAGACTAACTAGGATCTGTTTTTCTTGTATTTAACTTCGAGGCTCCAGAGAGTGTGGCAGTAAACAGGACACTGATTCATTAATAAATGGAGAGTGCTAGATGACTACAGTACTAGAATTAATAGCTTGACAGCATTTCCTTTTTTCCTTTTCTCTCCTCCCACAGCAATTTGGACTGATACCCAAATAAACAATAACAAATAGATTTTTGGAGGAGCTGGCTGGGAGAAATAACAAAAGTCAAGGGGCACTTGTTATGCAACTATGTTCTGCTGGTATTTAACGCATCCAGAAATCCCTGTTCTACTCCTCAACTTCGTTTTCCTTGCTCTTTTTTTTTTTTCAACCCCTGTTGGAGGAGGTGTCATTATATTTGCTGCCTTGTTTTCGGTCCCTCGGAAACTGCTTAGACCCTTGTATCTCCGGTTGGCTGTAGACATGCGGTGCTGAAAGAGTGTAAGCAGAAGTGTACTGTGGAGAAACAGTGTGCAAGAGCCTACAAACCAGCTGGTATCGAGTAATAAAATGGCTCAGCATGTTGGCATAAGTTCCAACAGCAGGAGACGAATAGCTGGGTGTATTTTTTAAAGTGAGTGATTCTGGATAGTTTATAACCATTACGTTCCAGTTCTAGTAGCAGTGGTCCCCTGCCAGAAGTGGGGCAGCTGGGAGGCTGTTCTGCGCCCTGGGGACGGACGACATGAACAAGGCGTACGCTTTGTACCTTGTGATTCTCTCTGCAGTGTCTTGCTGGGGAATATCTTCAGGCGTTCCTCTCCCTCTAGTCACCAAAGACTCTTTGTGTCCTGCATGTACAGAAAGCCATCCCAGCAATTCCTTTTGAAGTTTTTCCTGAAGTGCTTGGGGTTTTTTCCCTACCCAAATGGAGGCTAGAGGTGAAGAGTCTCTGCTGCCAGTTCCTCTTCTGATGTAGAGTCTAAACTCCTGCTGTTAAACCTCTACCAGCCACTTCTGTTCTAGAGCTGTCACTGCAGTAGAGCCGAGACTCCCCGGCTGTGCTCTTGCTTGAATCCGGGGTTATGCAATAGCAGCCTGCGAGTGCCAACGCAGATGCTGCTGCATCTAGACATGCTGTGCAATGTAGTTGCTTGGATACCTCCTTTTTTTATTTTTCTCACAAATGCTAGGTACCAGTTTGCAACTTGTAATTGCACCATCGAGCACAGATTCGGGTTAAGCAATGTTAAGAATTTGAAATATTACTGACTTCCTCTCCATGTTGCTTTTTAGAGGTTGAGTATTGTGGAATTTGAAAAGAAGGAGTGTTGCTCTGCTCCCTTTTCAGAGTCTTTATTTCACCTTCTTCAGTGTTAAATAACTTCCCACTTTGAGATTTTTTTTTTCATACAGAAAATCATCTTTTAATTACTGATGCAGTTAGGCCAGGGGTCCTGTGTGGCCTGGCTGTTGGTGCTTATACTTCAGGTAGGTCATAAAGATTTCTATGCTGCTCCTAATTCATCCCCTGTGTCGTACGTTCGTTACGTCAAGGGGAGATTTGACGGGAGCTTGCAGGGATTGGATCTCGGAGGAGCTGAGTGGGCGAGAGTCTCTTCTAATGTTCTGGCAGGGAGAAAGATGCTTTGCGTGTTACAGCCAGCCGCTCGGCTTCATGAGCGTACTGCCGAGCCGGTGTGGGGTGAAAATGCAACTCCAATAGCCATAGATGGCTGCATGGGCTTTCATCTGTGCAAAATGAAAAGCCCGTGCCTGGTTAAGCTGCCACTGACCAGGAATTAGACTTTTAACAAGAGAGCTGTGCTGGCACTGCTTCATTCTGTGGAGACAGCTATGATCTGAATAGAGATGGTATACGGATAGCTCTATTCTTGTCCCGTTATGGGAATAATATATTTCATATACGTTGCAGGTGAATCAGCATTGCTTTAGTGACGCTACTATGCGTTCTGGGAAGAGTCAAAGCTCTGGAGCTGTAACTTGAACTGTGCCTGCACCGGGCCCTAGAATAACTCCCTGGTTTTTAATGGCAATAGCTGTAGCAGGGATACAAATGCGGCTGCTGTGAGTGTGCACCAAGGTAAACGAGATGCTGACAGGAAGACGGCTGATTGCAAGACAAAGACCCTTCCCTTTGCAGTGTACCTCCCTTCCTTCCACCTTCCTCCTCCAAAAATAGCCCTTCGGCACAAGGAGTGAAAACCAAAGATTTCCCTCTTTCAAAAGCATGTCTAATGTTTGTTCATTGCAGTGGGGCACTGACTGACTGACTTAAACCAGACGCTGGTGTTGTGCATCAGCTAGGTCTGGTCTACGTCCTTCATCCTTATAATGTGTAGTACTACTGCTCATCAATGATAAGGGATGTGTATGGCTTTTTATTAGCCAGTTTGCTTTTCAGGCTCCTTCAACCTTGTCTAGTTCTAGCTGTCTCATTTTTTTAATGCAGCAGCTCAGGAGACTCTCTCTCCCAGCTAGGAACAGACCGAGCTTTGAAGGTGGAGATGCCAGCCCTCTGGGTGAGGAGGAGCACGTGGCCATGCTGCTGCTGAAAGCTCTTGGGTACATGGGAAGGTTGAGCAAAGTCCGTGTTCGTATTAACACATAGTGGCTGGAGAGGGTCTGAGGTGTGAGTGTCCATCCTTCCCAATTGTGTGGGGACAATTCCATGTGTGTAAATGTGACGCCCTCCATGAATGGATTGGGAACGGCTGCTCATTGCGGCAACCTGTGGAGCTGGGATTTCATTTTAATCACAGACTGTTCGTTGTGTAGCAGCCCTGCCCTGAGGTTCACCAGTGTATACGTACGTATCTTTGACTTGGTCTTAGTCAAACTATACCCTTGGCATCAGCACCAGTTCCCAGTATGAAAACTGGAGTTATAGTGCCTGTGTTTATACAGCGAGTGAGTTTCTCGCACTTGTCCCATGACCGTAAGCATTTGTTTTTGTTGTAGGGAAACAAATGCTTCCAGATTTTAAGATATCCAGTGGACAACTTCATTAGCTTTGCCTAAAAGGAGATTAAACAGGTATCTTCAAGGTTCTGGGAGGCATTAAATCTAGCAAAGCATCATAATCATGTTAAGTATCTGCCTTTTCTGTCATACTTGCGCAGTTGAAAAGCCTTCTGAAAGTTTGAGGAAAGGTCTATTCAGGAAGACAATAGATTTTTTTTTTCTCCCTAGTGTCTGTAGGTGTCTAGAGATGATACGCTACTACACAGTTTTAGAGAGACGTAGTGTAATGCTCCTTTGGTGTAGGGATATTTAATGTGACTATGTATCTACAATGTTTGTGTTCTTTTTTTTCCCTTGGGTGTGTCTCTGTGATTAAGGCAAAAGCTGTTGTACTCCCCATCAGGCAAGCTTATTTCACTGCAGAAACTCAGTTGACAGTAATCTCCTTTTTAATCTGTTCTTGTGGTGTAGTGTAGCAGGCTGTGTCACACTGTATTTCTCATCCTGACTCTTGTTGTACCAGTTGGAGGCTTTTAATTTTTGTCTTCAGGTGTTTTGAGTTTTATTTCTGCAGTTTTTACTAATCTAAAGAAGGTTTGCATAAATCTCTTAGCTCGAGCGGGAAGATGAAAGCTTTGATAAGGAACTTGTTTTTTTCTCTCCCCAGAGCAGGAGCGCAAAGTCTTTGACCTAAATATACCAATTACTGACACAGCAAAGCGATACAGCAAACAATCCGGAAGGAATGCCAACCTCTGAATGAACACTTGGCTGCGGAAAGCTATTGCTTATGTGGAACCTCAAACACAGAAGCAATGTGAGGAGGAAAACAGTGTTCATTCAAAACATTTCATGCAAATAGTGATGGGTGAGAGAGGAATGGCTGGAGAAAGCTGCTTGTTTACCCCTTATCCCTGTAGCTTTGGAGAGGTAAAAGCTCTGTGCAAAACACAGCGCAGTTCTCCCCTTTCCCGCTCGTGGCCTAGTTTGCTCAGCGGAGCTTTTTGAAGAACTTTTATGTTAAACTGAAAGGCTTTCTGGTAGCAGCTTCTATTTTTAAAAAGTGTTTGATGGCAAATGTAAGTATTTCAAAAAGTAGCAATGAGCTCGCTCTCTAGAGCATACTAGGTGACTTTATTAATTAGTTTCATAGTTTTTAAAAATGGTCAAGGTTAACCGCCTCCAGAGACCTGGGGATTCTGAAGTGAACTGTTTTCAGTTCAGCTTGGAGAGCTATTCTCTCTGCGTGAGGACTTGCAGATCGCTACCATGTTGATGGTTTCCAGAATAAATCGATTCACACAAACTGCTGCAGATTTTTGGTTGGTTTTGTTCTCCATGTTGCAGCTGTGGAACTTGCAAACTCTGGCTGCCCATTTTTTTTTGTGCTCAAATCACCCTTTTCAGTACTAAACTGCTACTAGACACAGTCAGGCTGGAAATGGTACCTCTTACAGTTTAGCGTCCCCCCTCTGGCCCCAGAAGCTCTAGCTGGTGAATTTGTGTGTAGTCTTGGGCTTCATGCAAGAAAAAAGGGAACCTTTTATCAACCCAGGTTTTCGAATCAGCCCTTGTTTCTTTTTACCAGCCAGAGTGTTGTTGCTGGCACTTCAGCCTTACTGCAAATGCAGTATGTGTGGGCTTTTTGCTAACACAGTTTATTTAAGGGATTGATACCACTCAGACTACTGGATAAAAGTCTCTCTGCTACAGAAATGTGTAATAGATATTTGGCAATCTGACTCAAACATTTGTCTTACTTTGTTCCAGGAGATGATTTGAGATTATTGATAGGACCAGCCTTGTGCAGGGCCTGCTGTTGGATAGGCGTCTGTCAAATATTTCATCTTGGAAGGTGTTGAAATTCAGTTCTGTGTGATGCCCATGCACAGATCCTGGTCCTTTGGACTTCAAGGGCCTCTATTCAGTTGCTTCTTTGGGCATCTAGCACCAGTCCCGTGCAGATGTTGGATACTCCAGGGCATCTCTAATGTCACTGCACGTCTGTGTCAAGAGTTGAGCTGGGCCCTAAGGAATCCGAACGTGCAGTGGATGCTCGTATCTCTTAGGTGACTTGTATTGCGTTAGAGGAAAGGCTGCGGCTGCGGTAACGGCACCCTCTCTGCCGTGCGCGGCCGGGCTGGGCTGTCCATGCCTTGGGTAATGGCTGGGGGAGGGCAGTTTTAATCCTGACTTGCTTAATGCTTGCGGACACACAAGGAGAGCTCTTGTATGGAGGAGCTTGCGACGCACTGTACAGCTGTAGCCCAAACAAAGATAGACTGGGGAAGTGGTGGATGCTGTGGAGTGTTTGCATGGTTTAACAGCTGGATCGGTGCCTGGATGCACAGCCTCTGATTTGGCTAAAGCAGCTGCCTGCTTCCCAGCAAAGGTCATGTTCGGCTCAGAGGCACTTAGTGTGCGTTTGTACAACTGGATGGGATCTAGCCAAGGAAAGGGTAGGCAGAGAGCTAGAAGATTGCTCATTTAATTACAAGCCTTTTCTTTGTAGTACCTCCTTTGAGACAGGGTCCAGAGTTGCTCGCATGATGGTGTCTTGACAATGTTAAGTGAAAAGCCTCTCTTGACGGCACAGCTACATCTGAATCTTGCTGCGGGTTTGGGGGGATTTATATTTTAACTAAGCTGCCTGTTGCACTTCACTAGGAGAAGTGAAAAGGCTTCAAGCTCTTTGTCTCACATGGCTTCTCACAAAATAGCTTCTGCTTGTTACTCTTGCACGAGGCCTCTCTGCCCCTCTCAATAAGGATCTTTTTAAAAAAGAACAATATTGACTTTGAAAATTAACAGCTTCAAGAAATGAGAGGAGTTTCACATCCAGCTCTTCGTTCTGCCTCCCTATGAGGAATTTGGGATCACTCACTGCTGGCGTTTGTTGCTGTGCAGAGGGTTCCTGTAAAAGGGGAAGGTGTACCAAACCATGGAAGTAATGACGTTGCCCACCCAGAAAGCAATACCTAGCCAAGATTTAGAAAATGGAGACGGAGAGAGAAGTTCTGGAATGTCCAAAGTGTGCACATCACAGCTCTGAGCACAATGTTGACTTGTGGGGTGAAAACTGGAATCCTTCTCCTGTCTAAATTGTCAGTGCTCTCTTGGTACTGATGGCTGTGACCACTCACGCTCCTGCAAAAAACACTTCCCAGGCATTGTCTATGCAGTCAGGTATGTTGGCATAAAATCCTGTGTAGCAAGCAGTTATTAAATCAGAATCTCTTTTAAGGTTTGAAAGATGTATTTTTTTAGGGTGTAGCCTGTGTGAAGTGTAGTCTGTGTGAAATATTCCTTGGTTAGTAGAAATTTAGTGAATGTTAGACGCATGACATGCTAATAATCATATCTCTCACAGTAAAAGAACTTGCTATGATGTTCCTAATGTTAAATACAGGCAGACAACTCCAGTTGCTGTACATAAGAATACAGATTGAATCTTGTTTATCGTTACATCAGTCTGCAAAAAGGAGATTTGTAAAAGCAGAATTGTTTGCGTGACATGGAGTGACTCCCATTGTATAGAACAGAATAGCACTCAAAAATTTCCCTCCTCTCCCTTGCCCTTTTGATGACAGATACTTGGCAGTGGATCAAAGCACAAACAGGATTAATGTTTTGCATATTCTGTCCTACATGGCCTGAAAGGAACAGAGATGGAATTTTTCATCTTTCACTTTAAACTGCATTTAATATCGTGGCCTAGTTTAGAGCTACACGACTCATTCCTTCCATTTCCCCCGAGGCCTCTGTTTCTGGTCAAGGAAAGCAGGGCACGACTCCCTCTGGAGCTCATCAGTGCTGCTCAGCTTCCTCCTGCTTGCAGGCCGGCGGAGGAGGCTGGTCTGAGGCTGGAGCAACCCAGCATCGGGAATCTTCGAGCAGCATTTGTGGAATCTGCCGTCTCTTGCACCTATTGCAGTGGTTGCAGCATGGGCGCTGCAGGGCACAGGGAGCCCCAGGCTGGGGCAAAATCCAAAGTTCTCGCTACCACCTGTGTGAAGGCAGCTTTATATGCTGGAGTCGGTCACTGTCACAGGTGACACCTCCGAATGGCTGGTTTCAGTGCCCAAGGACACTGTCCAGGCGTGTTCCTTCTCAAGGTGTGAACTGCCTTCTCAAAGATGTCCCCAGAAAGGAATGTTTACAGATTTTGATCCCCTTTTTGGCTGATGAATTGTTGCACTGACAGCAGTCTTTGGAAGTAAACTGGAAATGGCAAGAAAACTCGAAGGTGCCTGTTCTAGTAGTCGTGTCGATATTGGAGTCCTTTCCTTCGCTGAAGCTTGCACTTGACCATGCGCTGGGCACCTCTTCTCTGTCCTGCCCCCCCCTCTAGTGGGGTGCCGTGTCATTGCAGCTTCAGCTTGGCCGGCAGTCACGAAGGAGGGTTTCGTGATGTTTTGCAGTTGCAGAATCACATAGTGACTGGAACACAGCGCAGAGAACTGTAGGACAGGTATGGTATGCACTGGATGGTAGCACAGACTTGTGGAAGAGGAGAAATAGTAGTGGTTGGGTACGTGAAATGTGGGGTCATTGGTGTGTCTTCCTCCATACTGAATGCCCTCTGTCTGTGAGGTGTGGATGCATTTGCAAAGCAGACAGTTGATGGGGTGAAGATGATTCAGATATCTGAATCTGACCACTCTGTCAATACCAGGACAAAACACAAGATACGGGGAAGGAGTAGGCTGCAGGCTGGTCAGAGTTGCTGAGGAGGAGAGGAGGAGGTTAGTGAAGGTTAGTCGTGTTCCAGATAGCATCACAGGTACTGGTGATGGGTCTCTTGCTCAAATCACGCTTGTCTACAGGTCTGTTTTTATAGACGGTCAGCTATATTCTGAGTAGATCTGCTTCTCACACAAATCTGTTACATTTATGTCTAATATTAAAGAGATCTTGTAAGAGCTTCAGCAGCGACAGATGGTAATTGATTGGACCATGTCTAGCCTCCTCCACACTGAGCTCGAGGGCTGAGTTTTGAGTGGAGCTAAGATAATGATCTGCCTATTTCAGGAGCTTCTCCTGTTGTTTGTGGGACTTTTGGCTATGGCATACCAGGCTTGCCAGTTGCTGTGACAAGGGTTTTTTTGGCGTGTGGAAATGGCCATTCATTATAATACTAAAAATGTTTGCATAGCTTGGGTTCCTGAACAGCGCAGTAGAGATTTCAAGTGCTCTTTCAGTTGTTTTGCCTTCCTGTGGGTTTGAGGAACTTGTTCTCTAGCCAAATACAAGCTTTTGAGCTGTGTTGGCTTATTCAAAAACCCCATCGTGTCTTTAGCTATCCTGCCTGTAATGAAAGCTCTTCCCCTCCCCTCTGACCTCTTCCTCTTGCCCCCCCATGTCAACTTTTTTGTCAGCCCACAGGAAACTCATCTGTGCTTGTGCTCTGGCAGGATCTGAGAAGTTCCAGAGATAACAAACACACCCACAACAGCTAATGGTGTTTTCAGCAGGACTTCAGATAAATAATATATTTATCCAAAAGAATCTAACTGCACAACTGATGCTGGCTTCCAATTTCTTGTCTTGCTGATCTTGTTTAGCACACCAAGTCCTTAAGGTGATGCAGCGTCCTGAATGAAAGGCTGTGGCATCATTCTTAAGCTCGGGTTTGTCATCCCCATCCAACAGCACCATCCTAATGCTGTGAGGCTGTGACATCAGGTCGTGCAACCCAAAGTGATGGGGTGGGGTTGGGGACTGGGCAAAGTCAGAGGTGGTAACTGCAGTGCCAGTGTCTTCCTCAGATTAATCGGGCTGATGACATTTGACTGTCTGACCCTTCAAAGATCAGAATCTTCATCCTGCAGATCTTGCGTGCGTGTTTCATTTGTGGGGTTTTTTTAACTTCTGCTACAAGAATTTCTGATATGTGGATGCATTAAGGAGAACACATTGAGCTGTATTGTGAGTTGTCCACTGCTCCTAGCAACTAGTAATGTAAAGGACATGCCACCTCCCTCTGCTTCTGCAGGCAGATCCCTAGAAGCTGGTGCAGAGTCTGCTCGGGATAACCCAGAGGGACCTGTGCTCTCAAACCGGGGGCCATAGACAGTTGTCCAGACTGGCACAGCCCAGGGGAGTTTAACTCTGCGTGCTGTGCCTGTTTGCCATAGCTGTGTGTGGCAATGAGGAGGTGGCCTGTGTGGCTGCTGTGGTGACAGCGGCTACCTGGCGAAGAGGAGCACTGTGTGATCTCGGGGATCAGAGCTATTCTTTTCACCACAGTTATTTTCTACTCCAACCCACTGGGAATTGCCTGCACTTTCAAGTACTGGAGTGAGAAAGGAGTATATACTGTCCTAGGAAGTGCTGGTAGTTAGGATCACAAATTTAGGGGAAAAGGAGCAAGGCAAGGAGGTATGAGAAGTATTTAGGAATGAAGTAGAGTTTCTTTGCTTGCTCTAGAAATGCAGGTCCTTACTGCTTTCATGCATGCAAGATAGTTCAGCACCAGCAAACTGCTGGGAAGTACTTGATGTCTTTTGCAGACTTAAAATGCTGCTGTTACCACCTGTCAAGCCAAAATAGGCCAAAACGCAGAATGAGCAGCGCGGTCCATTGAATAGCTCCTGTCCCTGAGGTGTTAACCAACACCGTCGAAATGTGCGGGCAGTTTGGCTGTGTGGGGAGCACGGGTCGCCAGGACAGCTGGCCGGCGTCTGGAGCTGTGGACAGCAAACAGTGGGGCTCAGGCAGGTCCTGAGCCAGTGTGGTTATGGCAAAAGCTTCAATAACGGAAAGTGACTCCACGCTGTTGGATTCTGCTTCAGCAAGGCCGGTGTTGGGTCTGAATCCCAGAGAGCATCCCGGAGTGTCCTGCCAGCCAGGGAGCGCAGCTGACACTTCATCTTGGGAATGTGGGCTTGGCTCCCCGGTCTGAAGTGCTCTGTGGCTGCTCATGTGCTGGCTGCTCTTCATCTCTGTATTTGCACCCTTCTGAATGATGCTGCAGCTCGTTTTCTGTTGACTGCAGAGTTCATTGGTGTTTTCATTTCAAGGGGGTCAGGAATGCTGGCTTCCTTATCGGGTTGCTGAGCTAATTCAAAGGTATGATGAGTAGAAGGTATTCCTGCCAGCTCTTGCTTGTTGTAGATGGTCTGCAGGTTTTAGCTTGAATTTGTGGTTGCAGGTGGCTCCAAGTGAGTTACTTCATGGTGGTGTTCTAGTTCTGTTCTTAGAAATAGAAGACCAGTAGCAAGCATGCATTTTCTAGTTATTCTTGTATCTCACAGATTCAGATCATTTAAATAAGAGAGAGAGAATATCCAGCAGGAGTATCTGCATTTAACTCTGTGTTAAAAATTGAACTGGACGTGAGCTTTGCATGCAATAAGCACAAAGAACGTCATTCAGAA
>Ga0065711_1043225_pt1 | contig 14852 bp, 16 predicted proteins | sample Hoacrofraction12_FD_59098 | JGI IMG/M metagenome (GOLD analysis project Ga0065711, IMG submission 59098) | Hoatzin crop microbial communities from Cojedes, Venezuela - Epithelial fraction 12 v2 (version 2) | ecosystem: Host-associated > Birds > Digestive system > Esophagus > Crop | place... | reverse complement strand
TTGGGAATGGAGCAGCTGAAGGTAGGTGTGACAGGGCTGTGACCCACCAGGGCTGCAAAGATGTGGGGTTGGGAATGGAGCAGCTGAAGGTAGGTGTGACAGGGCTGTGACCCACCAGGGCTGCGAAGATGTCGGGTTGGGAATGGAGCAGCTGAAGGTAGGTGTGACAGGGCTGTGACCCACCAGGGCTGCAAAGATGTCGGGTTGGGAGCCGGCTGGCAGCGCAGCCTGCAAGGGGGGGTTTCACATGAGCCGAGGGACCGGGTATGAGTGAGGGTGGTGCAGGAGCAGGAGCTGTGACAGTCTCCCTGTTGGCACCATGGCTTTATAGGCAATTAGTTATCCCGACTGAGCACTGATTGGCGGAGGTGGGTGATGTGGGTAGTAACCCCACACTCGCTCCCCATTGCTGTACAACGACCTCCTGTTTTTCCAGTATATTGCCACAGAGACAAAGCACCAGCCATTGACTGGGAGCGATGGGGACGGGACTGGCTGGCTGGCTGCCACACGGCGTCAGCCCCTGGCCGTCTCCATGGACGGGTGCATCTGCTCCCCTCCTCCTTTCAGGGCCGCTTGCTCTGAGAAGGGAAGGGCCCATGGTGGAGCCGCAGTGATTTATAGGCAAGGCGAGGATGGGAAATGGGAACACAAACACATGGCCTGCATCGGAAATTGGGCTCAGCCGGCCCAGTGATTTATCTGTGCCGAATTCCGCTTCGCTGCTTCCCTCAGCTGCATTTTCAGTTATTTGTTTTAAAGCGTAGGATTGAGCAAGACAAACAAAGCCAGCGCCCCTCTCCTCCCTTCCTCTCCGGCAGTCGCCACTGACTTGAAAGATGGTGGCTGGGAAGGAAGACCGGTCCTCCTTCCAGCCCCAGCCCGGCGGCGCGGCGGGCTGGGACAATGCGACCGGAGCGGCCCCGGGCAGTGCCACGATGGCCGCACCGCGCTGCCGGGGCTCCTCGCACGCCCTGCCAGCCTCCCTGGCCCTGCCACCCCAGCTGCCCTGCAAGGGAGCCCGGGGTTTGCCTTCCCTTGAGCCTGTCCTCCCTTTTCCATCCCCGTGTGGGAGCATGGAAGGTGCTTTCTTCTCGACTGCAAGCCCGTCTCCCGGGGCTTGTGCCGCAGCGCAGGCGGTCGGGGCTGCACAGTGCAGACTCGCCGAGTGCTGCTTTGCACCCCGCTGCTGGCTGGGTTAAGAGTCTCTCTTTGTCTTTAATTCCAAAATTACACCGTGAGTACAATTCAGTTGACCTCTCTGCTTCCCCCTCCGTGACTCTGTGAACACAACACATCGGGACATGCGTATCCTCTGGGTCTGTGCTGCTGAAAACAAACTCTGCTTTTTCTTTTTTTCTTTTTTTTTTTTTTCCCCCCCCAAAAATCCCTCTTATCCTTTACGAGTTTAATGAGTGCAAGTCATCTTTTTAATGAAGCGAAGCTCGCACAGCCGGTGCCTGTGAAAAACCGCTTAAACATCCTCAAAGTGTTTGTGAGAACGTGGCAATAACAAAGTGCTCCGTGCGGCCGGAGAATGCCGCGGGAACAAAAGCCACATCAACAGAGCGGGGACTAGGGAATACTAAAGAGTTGACAGGAATTTTAATATAAAACTCTCTCCCTTCCTTGTCAGTTCGGGTTTTCAGGAAGCCCGCTGGCTTATCGTAAAGCGGCATACAGCCCAGGCAGGGGCTGGGGAGGTGAAAGGTGGCTTCCTGCCATTCTTCTCTGGAGCTGGGTTCCCATGGGCGGTCATGCCAGTTTGACTGTGGTTTGTTCCACACGCGTGCGATACGAGGAGATCGGGGTTACGGCTGCTTCGGGGGACTGGATTTTCATGGGCTAAAGGCGAGTTTAGGGTTTCCAGCCATGAACCGCTTCAATGGACTCTGCAAGGTGTGCTCGGAGCGGAGGTACAGGCAGGTCTGTATCCCCCCTGGGGAAAAGCCGCGTGCCAGCGCCGGTGTGCGCGCTGCTGCAAGTCTCGGTTGAGTTTTCGGGTGTCTGTGGGCTTTCTCACCATTTCTGGGCTCTGTGTGCTCTGTTTCTAGGGTGTTGATTTGCTGCTGTTATAGTTTGTAAATGAGAATATTGGGAATATAAGGAGAGCATCTTTGGATAGGTGTCCTGGCTGACCTCCGCCTGTTGCTGCGGTGTGAGTGGGGATCGGGGAGGGGGGGGCAGGCCGGTGATGACAGCGTTAAGCTGCAAGGTGTTCTCTCCAATTTACCACTCATTAGAGGAGAGGCAGGCATGGGAGGCAGCCAAGTCTCTGCCAGGTTGCTACCATCTCTTTTTTAAATTGTTTTAATGTGAATGTATTTGAGAATCAAGCGTTGCTTGAAGCCGGTTACAATCACCGGCGACTTGCTGCATGAGAAATAGATGGCTGTGCCCTGTAAAAGCTGCTGCAAGTCCTTTCAGACCTGCTCGGTGCGCAATGCCAGGCGCTGGTTTTGCTTGTGCAGGTCCCAGTCTGCTGTGCTTTCGAACAGAATTTTCCCTCCATGATCTGGTCTGGGGCTCCCGGCTCATCGTCAGCTTTTCTCTGCCCTCCTGTGCTGATCACGTTGTGCTAAAGCTGCCTCGGGGACGGTGTGTATCGGGAATTGCACAAAGAACCAGTTTAACTAAAAATGCCCGCTTCTTGTCAGGGCTGGCGTGACTGTCTCATGCAGGAATGCTGCTCTGCTTTGTATTAATGACAACCAGCTGTGATTTGTGTCTTAGATTTCCTCAGTTCTCTATTTTGATGATTTCTTCTGTATTTTTTTGGCAAAGTTGTGGGTACAGTGAGCCTCCACAGTGCTGGAGTCTCTCACCACCTTGCCGCTCGCCTTCCAGCTTAGGTCAGATGCTCGTATTTCTTAGTTCTGTGCACAGCGGCAAAACCGACATTCAACTTGCAGTAATGGCCATGGTGGTGGGAGCTGAGGAAAGCGAGCCGTCAGCAGGGAGAAGCTTATATTTAGTGGCTCAGGGAAGGTGTCTCCACTGGTGGTGGAGAAGAGCCAGCCAGCTCGGGGAGAAGGAGTGGGAGAAGCTGTAGGCTGGGAAGTGACCGTGGAGGGAGAGATGCTGCGCTGGCTCCCGAGGTGCCAGTGGTAACGCTTCCGCAGGACTCGGATCCCCTCTGCTTCGTGTTTGAGAAGAGAGGTTGGTTCGAAGGTGCAGATCCATAAGCAGCCTGCTCCCCTGTTTGAAGATCCAGCAGACTCCAGAGAGAAAAATACTCAGCGTAGTGGGACTGGACCCACTTTTCGATCCTGCCAGGCAAAGACAGTTTCTCATTTGAAGACTGATTTCATGCTGAGCAATCAAGCAGGGGCAAGGTGCAGAGAACTGAAAGCGTTTGCCCTCCCGTGTTAAAGGTGCGAGGAACCAGTTCCCCTCCTTGGCAGCTTCTGCTGAATTCCTCATCTCTCTGGCTGTTTGTTCTCGAAATAATACAGGTCGGATGATGGATTTTTTTCTTTTCTTTTCTCTGTCAGTAAAACAAGGATCTTGACAAATGTCTTGGGGGTAATCAGGTATTTACAGGAACTGTCATGCTGAGCTGCTGCTGGAAGCCAGCATCAAAAAATGAATATCATTTTATTAATAAACTCGATGCTTCTTGACTCAGGAGGAGAAATGAGCCTAAATCAACACAGCATCCATCCTCTCCAAGCTCAGCGAGAGAAAACACGCTCACCCCAGCTAACAGGGTGATGCTTACAGAGCCTGCTCCAGCGCAGACGCCTCGCAGACAGGCGTGTGCCGATCCTCACCGCTTCCTCTGGAGCAGAGGAGTGCTGCTATTTCTGTACTGCCCAGCTGGAAACGAAATGTTGAAGTGTCTTGCTTAGAGAAGCCGTGTTAGAAATTGGTGTCAGAGCCAGACTGCCGGGTTTTCCTTTCTTGTGGCCTGTCAGACCTTGCAAGAGTCGCACGTGGAGACTCGTGTGCGCTCAATAAACACTCGCTTTGCGACGTTCCTCTCTGATCCTCAGCCTGATTTTGCATTGCTTTTTAGCACTCTTCCCACCCCGCTTTGGCTGCAGCAGGGGAGAGAGCCGTTGTCCGCGGGGTGCCAGCGTTCGCTGTGGTGGTTCCTTCGGGCTCTGCGACCGCTCCCGGCAGCGCCGTGTGCCTGCATTCCCAAGGGCTGCGGGGCAGTCTGTGTGTGAAGGGGGGGATGCTCGCTCATCCCGTGCCGCGGCTGCTTTCCTACTTAACAGGGTGACTCTGGTGTCTGTCTTCAGATTACGATCCCTCGAGGAAGCGACGGGTTTGGCTTCACAATCTGCTGTGACTCCCCAGTCCGTGTGCAGGCAGTGGACTCCGGTAAGAGATCAGATCATTTTTATCCATCTTGGTTTGAATGAGTGACTCTGTTCCTTTTTAGCTTCCCAGAGCATGTTGAGATTCAGAAGCTCCCCTGCCTTGCAGGGCTCTGGTTACCTCCAAGAAACTTCGCTTAATGAATTCTCAGTTGCCTCTAATGAGGTCAGCGCTGTGTCACTGTTTTGGCAGAGTGTTGCAGTAGTTTGCAGAGATTTTGTTCCTTTCCCTCTCCAACCTGAGAGCTGTCAGGCTGTTTGGGAGACCTAAGGAAAGCATCTGTGGCGGGGGTGTCAGGGGCACAGAAGACAGCAGGATCACGGGAGCCCTCGGCTGCCTGACCAGATCCCCTTGCTGCGGACCTGTGGGATGGATTGATGTCTCTGCTGTATCCTGGTGCTCCCCCCTGCACACCAGGAAACGCTGGAAGTTCGTGCAGTAGCTCTGAGAGAGCACTTCTGACTTTGTCCCAGCGCTGTGTGTGCGTGAGTGCCTGCATGTCAGAAGGTGAAGCTCCAGGCTCAGCTGGCCCCACTTCATTTTCAAGTGTGGATGTTAGGGGAAACAGATCTGGGTTTGGAGGAGTGAGTGGTGCAAGCTGTGAAGCTGTGCTCTTTGGGTGTCCACCAGCCCCAGGGCTTCTCCTCCCTGCCATACTCTCAGCTCTCTGTCTGGTGGGTGACTGGCATCTGTCTCTTCTCCGTAGGGGGCCCAGCAGAAAAGGCCGGTCTGCAGCAGCTCGACACGGTGCTGCAGCTGAACGAGCAGCCTGTGGAACACTGGAAATGTGTGGATCTGGCGCATGAAATCCGGTGAGTATTCACCCAAAGCACCAGTGCAGGGGTCTGGGAGAGGCCATTCGAGAAAGCCTGGGGCAGGGGAGCAGGAGCTTTGAGTGGCTACAGGAAGGGGGAGGCTTTGAGTGATGCAGGAGACTGGGAAAGGACTCTCTGGAGTGGAAGAAGAAAGGGTGCAGGGGCTGGGGAGGGCAGGACAGGGGCAGAGGCGTTAGAGGGAGGAAGGACTGCAGGGCTCATGGCTGGCTGGGAGATGTGGGGCGCCTCACTCCCTGCTACTCCATCTCTGACTTGCCCCGTGCCATCTCTTCCAGGAACTGTCCCACGGAGATCATACTGCTGGTCTGGAGGCTCGTCCCGCAGGTCAAGTCAGGACCTGAAGGCATGATCCGCAGATCGTCCTGCAAGTCTGCCTATGACCTCCAGTCGCCACCCAACAAGCGGGAAAAGAACAGCACCGTGCCCCCGCGGCCCGAGCAGCGCCGGAGCTGCCACGTACTGTACGATGGGAGCGACGGGCTGGTGCTGAACAGCTGGGAGAGGTACACGGAGATCGGCAAGCTGAGGCAGAACACCATGCCACCGCTGTCCCGGGTCCCCTCTGCCGCGGACCAGAACTACATCATCTTAGCGCCCTTGAACCCGGGAAGCCAGGTAGGGCTGCTCTCCAGCCTCGCGCTCCAGTTACTGCATGTGGCTGTTGGCTGTGCTTGCTGGATCCTCTCTTGGCCGTATCGAGCATCATCTCTAGGTGTTTGCTGGAGCACATACCAGACCTGTGTCCCTCAGAGCATTTGCTATTTTTCTAAAACACTTACCACCAGGACTGTAGAGCCGGGGTGAATGACCTCCTACCCCCTCCCAGGGCTCACTCAAGGGGTGCGGGTGGAGGGAGCATGTCCACTGCGTCCACCACAGTGCAATGCTTTCATTTTCTGCTGGCAATAGGGCAAAAATGATTCTCATCTCTCTGGAGCGCGTTGGCTTTGCTGGGTTTAGCATGCTCAAATTTGCAATTGGTTGTTGTAAAGTCTATCTCAAGCCTACTGCAGGTGACTGTGTCCTTTCTGGGTTGTGTCTTACAGCTGCTGAGGCCTGTCTATCAAGAGAACAACGCTGCTGGGGGTAAGTCGCCAACATGCTGAAAACGCTGACAGAGCACCTAGCAGAGCTAAACGTGGTCTTCCTAGCGCTGTCAAATCCTTGCCCTTGGCCCTGCAATGGAGTCCCACCCATTTTGAGGACAGTGGCAGAAGCCTGGGGCTTTTGGGTAATATAATGTTCCTCCTCTCTGTGTCAAAAGCAAGAACCCAAGCCCAGAGGAGAGCACGACTGCCAGCATCACTGGATGGGCCTCGTGGTGAGGAGGTCTCTGTGGGAGCTCGTGGAGTGGCTGAAGGAGGCTGGTGGCAGGGACACGATGAAAGTGTGGAAGTGCTGAGCGTTGTTGTTTTGGCGGTTCCCCAGAGGAGTCCGTGGGCCTGTCCATGGCAAGTTTTACTTCTTGTGCGTGATGCTGTGGTAGGGGAGTGCTAATACTGTGGCCCCTGCTTTGAGATTCATTTTGTTACTAAGGGAGCGAGGGTGGCCCTGACTTGGGTTCCTACAAACAGTGGTGCAGGTTGGAGTGCCACGTTTGAGGAATGCTCATTTCCTGGGCTGCTGCAAGGTCTTTGGCAGTCTCTGGATCAGCTCTCCTCTAAAACCCTTTGAAGTATAAACTCATTTTCTGCAACAGGTATGCTGGGGTCTTTCTGGAGAACCAGGTATGGCTGGGCTTGCAGGAGGAGTGGGACGAGGTGCATGGCAGGGCTGGGGACTGCAGGAGTCCAGGTCTGTACAGAAACACGCTTCGCCTGCTCGTTGATTTGGGAACTTTGAGAAGTCCATGCTTGCATCCTGCTCTGTCAGGATGCCCTTAGCTGTGCGTCCGTAGCCGAGCTGACCTCCTAGGCATGATCTTGCAGGAATGTCTTTAACTCAGCAGTCCCTCCCTGGTGCAGGCACAGCTATCGGCACGATTTCCAGCTGGAAAATTTTGTCCTGCCTGTGAAGGAAGGGCAGTGTCCATAGCAGGCAAAACGTAGGGCTGGCAAAGCCATGGTGGGGATGTCGGGGTGCAGGAGGGAGCAGCATGAGTCTGGGGCCCCTGTGCCTTGGATGCTTCCAGCCCCGGAGCTCTGTGTCCAGAAGAATTTTCCGTAGCTCAGCTGCAGGGGATGTTTTGTACCGTGGATAATTGCAACTCTTTCCTGCTGTTTGAAGATCTGTGAAAAGATGAGCTGGACCATGGGGACTTGTTCTTACAGCAGGGTGGAATTTGAAAGACTCGGGCTTCTTCTCATAACAAACTTTAGTGATTGCTTTTGGTTTACTTAATACTAAGTCTTTAGAGGGAAGAAGGCGTTAATTAACCCGAGCAGTGATTAAGCGCGGCGGTGCGGAGCTGGCCAGCAGTCACCCAGTGACAGGAGCGGGCGCTTCAGGCAGGCTGGATGCATTTCTGCGCCAGCGTGCAGAGAACAGGACTTGTGCAGGTGATGAATTCCTCTGATAAAATGAGGTGATTTAGGGAGAAGAGGAAAAGCAGCGCCTGAACAGCCCAGACAGTTTGTGTCTGTCTTGTGTTGAGCTGTCTCTCGTGCTTTGATTTTATCTGGCAGAGCAACTATGAAGAAGGGGAAACAGAAAATGTCAGGATTATTGCACTTAGAGGTGGAAACAGCCTTTTAGGTCACGAGGGCCACCCCCCTGCAAGGGCAGGCTGTTAAAGCAAGCGGTAAACAGCAGGTCTGCATTGCCAACAGAGCGCGGTCTGGCTCTGCTGGCGTTCATCTGAAAGTAAACGTGCTATTTCCTAATAATTAATGGAATATGTAATGTTGAGTAGGTTTGTATATTTGCTTTGGACGAGACCTTATCTGCTCTGAGCCATGTTCAGAAGTGTTTTGGCTCGTTTCTGCTTGGGAAGGTTATGGGTATCCGTTACAGTGCAGAGGCAGAAGCCACTGTGCAGGAAGCTGCTGTGGTGGGAGCAGAAACTCCTGGGGCTGGGTGGCTGGAGGGAGGGGTGCTGGAGGGTCTCTGCTGGGACACCCCGCTAGCAGGGAGCTGCGGAGGGTTTGCTCGTGCATGTTGCTGCGATGTGGCTGTGGGGAAGAGTGGCTTAATGCTGTAGCTTCTCACCTGGATATATTAAAATCCAGCTGGCGAGGTCTGCCTGCTGGACCCGAGCTGTCTTTGTTCCTCAGCTTCGGGAGGCAGGAAGGTAGTACTTTCGTTTTTCAGTGGGGCTTCTTTTGAAGAAGGCATAAATTTTTGGTTAGACAGACATTCAGTTCCTGCTGGAGTTGTTGCCTGTGAGTTTTAGGACAGAGCAGAGGTTGGTGGTGCCCAGCAGGACATGGTCTGGGGTTAAGGGCTCTTGGAGAACGTGGACCTGTCCCACCTTCTCTCACCAGCATGGTAGATGCTGCTGCTTCTGCTGTGATGGGAGTTTGTGTATGGCAGGAGAGATGTGCACTGTGGGCCTGGGGACATCAGGGATGGCCAAAACTGTACGCTGGGGTCACCAGAGAATGCCGAGGCCCTTGGGCCTAATGCATTCATGTCATTAATGGGAAATATTTCACAGCTGCTCCCTGCTCGGCAGCCAGGCTGTCCCAGCCCACCTGAGAGCAGAGCAGCCCAGCAGGCGGCAGCTTGGCAGATCCTTTCTGGTTCTGGTCCCACTGTTGGTCTCATCCTGGCTCCATGTGGTGGGTCTGGGCAGGAGCATGGACAAAGCCATCCTTAGCACCGCTGCTTCCCGCAGACCACCCACTGGTTGTGTGTGCAGGCACCAGCTCCCAGCAGCCTGCGATGCTTTCGCCTCGTTGCGCTGCTGCTGAGGAAATGGTAGATCCAGGAAATGCTCTATCCAGGCAGAGCATCTTCAGAGCACCCCATGTCCTGTGCCTGCAGTCGCGAGACAAAGTGCTGGTGGGAACCTGCTGGAGGTATTCAAACACGTTCCTCTGGGCTGGGAGGACAGGGCTGAGAAAACCTATGGAGAAGTAATCGCCTGGCAATAGGGGAAGGAAGGACTCACCCACGCCGCAGCTAGCAGGGAACAATGGTAATTGTTGATAATTATCAATAATGCTTTTAATCACAGGGTTATCAATTACATTAGAGATTCTGGGACTGGTTTGACTTACTGCCTAACGTCTCCTGGCCTCTGGCGATGCAGACTGGCAGGTGGGGAGTGGCCGCAGTAGCTGGCGTTGGCTTGTTGGGAAACGCTGTAGCTCTGCTGAGCCAGCTGAGGTGGAAGGCTGCAGAGGAGAGCTTCTGTGTAATCCCTCCTTGGAAGGAGGAGAACGGCTTTCTGAGATGAAGAGGGACAGAGCGAAAAACTCATCGGGCTGCTCAGGCATTTTCCAGCACCAACATGTAATGCTGAAAAACAGTGGATGATGTGGTGCCAGCCTCATGCAAAATGAGGTCATCCTTTATAAATACGCCCCCGTGTCTGAGTAATCATCACATCCCTGGGAGCACTTCGGAAAGGCATGGATTGATCCCATGTGCATGAATGTGTTTATCGCTTCGGTCCCTTTCCCTGCCACCTCCAACCTTAGTATCCTCTAACACCTGTGATTAACCCGCCACCCAGTGCCCCATCATGTGAAATTCCTGCACCATGCGAACTCCTGTGCCCAGAATTCAGAGCAGGCAGAACTTGTGCAAATAAAGATGTCCCAAGGTTTAAATTTCCCCTGGGTTTTTTTTCCCCTCACCCTGAGTTAGTCGCAGATGGTTTTTCCTTCCCTGGAAAGGGAAGGGTCACAGTTCAGTGGTGCAGGCAGGTGTTCCCAAGTGATGGGAACCTCCTTGGTGCTCTTGTGATTCAGGAATGACCATCTGAAGTCATGTTTGGGGTTGTTCTGTATTTATTATTTCGTAATTTCAGTACTGCATGGGGAGGTGAGTACAATAGTACCCCATCTCTTTCTCCAGAGTATCCTATTCAGAAATTGCGCAGAGGCCAGCGTACATCCAAACAGAGATGGACGTGCTGGCCTGCGGCTGAGCTTGCTGTGACTTCTTTGGGTTTCCGTTTGTATGCACAGTGATGTGTTTGTGCTGCTGGTGTGATCCGGTGAAGTCCTTGGTCCAGCAAGCAAGTAGTTCTTGGATGAGCAGAAATGTCAAGGGACATCTCATTTTGCATTAGGAAAAGTGAAGTCAGTGGTGTTATTTCATGAATCCCTAGGAAACTTTGACAGCAGGGTGATGACTGTCCCTGCAGCGCTCGGCTCTGCGTGCCCTTCGGCTCTGCCTGCCCCCTCCAGCCTGCGAGAGCAGGAGCCGAGCCGGCAGCGTGCAGCCGCTCTGCGGGAGCTCCCTTCTGATTCTGAGTTTCTTTCTGCTTCCCCCGTTGGTCCAGGAAACGCATGCAAAGGGAAATCGCACACGGGGTCTGGGAGAAAATCCAGGCTGATGAAGACTGTGCAGACGATGAAGAGCTACGGGAACTACCAGAACTGCACCATAGTGAGGCCGCACATCCCGCACTCCAGCTACGGCACATATGTGACGCTGGCTCCCAAGGTGCTGGTGTTCCCCGTCTTCGTGCAGGTAAGGGCAGCTGGCAGCGAGGTGTTACAGATCTCATGCAATCGCTGCCCAGCACTTGCTGCTGTTGGTCGGGTCCAGGCCGTCGTGCAGGGGGGATGTATTTCCCAGCAGTATCTCCCATGAATTCATGGATCCCCTGTCATCCTCAGCTCTCTCCTCTGGAGCTGGCTCTACTCAGCACAGCGCTGGGTGCTTTTCTCAAAGGGAATTGTGTCCTGCGATTCTCTGTTGGAGTTTTTTTTCCCTTTTCAGCTTTCAGATCTGGTCCTCGGGTGCTTGCTTGAGTCAGGAGAAGGTATCCCAGCCTCTGGGCTTTGGCCACCAGTTCATCAATGTGGTTTATTCCTGTGGGTTCTTTGTGCTGTAAATTGTAGTGTGCAAACAAAGAATTTTTTTTAAATTTTTTTTTTAAATTTAGCTGGTGGCCAGCACTAAAACAATGGGCAAGGATCCAGAGCATAACGGCTGGGCAGAGGAAGTTTTCACTCCCCAGTTCCACAAATTATTTTCTTAAAACTTAGCCCTGAATTGGGCAGTGGTAGCTCTAACTACCTCTGTGTCTTCCATTTTGCCCTTCATATGGCCAGAACCCCAGAAAACCTCATCTGGTCCTGTATGTTTAAGCAGGCTACTGATGAATGTCTTCGTCAACTCTTTACCATGAGGGTGGTGAGGCTGCACCCTCCCAGGCAGGGTTCAAAGCCAGGTTGGACGGGGCTCAGAGCAACCTGGCCTAGTGGAAGGTGTCCCTGCTCATGGCAGGTGGGGTGGAAGGAGATGATCTTTAAGGTCCCTTCCAACCCAAAGCATTCTGTGATTCTGTCTCTGAGACTGTGGGGAACCACCCATCCTCCCCTGCTAGCAGCAGCGACACTGTCATGTCAGCTCAGACTGGTGACTTCCTTTGGGCTCAAACCCATGATCCATGTGGTCCGAGGGAGCAGACTGCCTGGGGGCAGATGTGGGGCTGGGGGGAAGGCTGATGCTCTCCTCCGTCCTCCCCCACGGCACCTGGGTGGCCGTTCATGTCAGCACCAGAGCATCCCCCAGCCCTGCCTGCGGGCACGGTTTGACTTTTGGCAGGAACACGACTGGCGCTTCTGGCTCTTTACTCCCAAAACTTCTGTCTTGGATTGAGTCTGGGGTGTTTCTGCCGCTTCAGGAACTGGTTTTCGTCTCGCACGGGGAGGCCGCTGTGCAGGCAGCCTCATGTGCCTGCCGTGCTGCTCCAGAGGACCGTCCTGGGCTGGTTTTGCAGGGTTTGTTCTGCAGCCCGGACAGCTGAACCCGTCCCGTTCTGCTCCAGCGTCGGGCAGGGAAGGCGCTGACCGGGGAGCTGAGCGTGCAGCGTGGCGTGAGAAGGGGCAGCCTGCTGAAAGTCGCTTTAATTTACTGCGAGAGCAGGCCATAGAACCATGTAGCAAATATTCTGGTCTGAGGGACGTGAGAAGCTAACGTGCCGTGTTGTGGTTGTGTTTCCTGCTAAAAAGCGCCCATAAGCAGGCTCGCGTGGTGCGGAACAGTTAGCATACAAAGAGGCAAGCGGCTGATGTTCTTTTTATAGCTGGGTCTGATGCAGGCGTGAAGTTTAAGGCTTTCTTTTTATCGTGTAGCTGGACTGCAGGCTTTCTGTCCTTCTGAGCTCAGTGTGAGCTGGCTTCTCCCTGAATGAGTTGCAGCATAAAGTGAAGACAAAGTGGGTTTGGTGGGTGGAAAGTTTTTCTGGCAAACCACACTTCCAGTGGAAGGTTTGACTGTTTCTTTCTTTTTGTCTCTTTTTTTTCTTTTTTTTTCTCCTTTTGAACATAGCCCCTAGATCTCTGCAACCCAGCCCGGACTCTGCTTCTGTCAGAGGAGCTGCTGCTTCACGAGAGCAGAAGCAGGACCATACAGGTAAGACTCTGTCCATGCTGCCTGAGCTTTTGGAACACGCTCTTCTGCACTCTCATATGGTAGATTGAGATTGGAAATGTTTTATTCTGAGGTACTTAAATTAATAAGATATTTGGAAAAATTTGTTTATCACGGGGATAAACTAAATATCAAAACTCTGCTAGAAATCAGCTTTTTTCTTGTCTTCCTTCATGCTCACAGAGAAGCAGCTGCGCGTGGCAAACGCATGGCGGTCACAGCCCAGCAGCTGAGGCCACTGGCAGACTCGGAAAGAGGGAGTTTAAGAATATTTTGTGGCAGGTTAGAGAACCAGACAGAGAACTTCTTACAGGCGTTTTCAGAAATTCAGTTCCTGAAACAGGTCACATGTCCAGATTCCTCTCTTTTTTTCTTACTTCAGCTTCTTTTCTGCAGTGTTATCAGAGGGCTGTTAAAAATCCGGGAGACGACCAAGCTTTGGCTACGTGTTGAGCCAGTGTGCGTGACAGCTTTCGACATCCAAACTGGCAGAGTTTGGAGGTGTTGATTGCATTCGCTGCGTCCCGCGGTAAAGCCTGCAGAGCCCTGGGATTTGGGCCGGCGGAAGCAGCAGCGGGGAGAGCCCACTCCTGCGTTGCTCACCAGTGCTGGAGGGAGCTGCTGTTTCTGTTGGGGCATTTTCAGAGACTCTCACCACTGCACAGAAGAACTTTAGTTTGAATTTAGTTGGAGGAAGCAATGCGTCATCTTCACAGGGCCAGAAAGGAATTTTTACTTGACTAATCTTTGTTTCTGGGTAACACCTTCTGGGTGGCCAACAGCAGAATCCCAGAGGCATGTCATATCGCTGGCCTGCACAAAACAGTACAAGACTCTGTCACGTTAAGTGACTCCTCTCTCTTTCTGGTTTTCAGTGTGTAATTCATCCCTTGCTTTGACTTGAATCACTATTTCCCCCCCCTCCCCCGCGCCTAAGTACATGAAAAATTGCATGATCAATTAGGAAATGTGGCGCTGATTTTTAAGTAAAACTTTTCCCGTGTCCGTCCTGCTGTTCTTTGTTGCTCAGGGTCTTCTGGGCACCCGCATGAATGAAAATCAGGTCGACACAAGGCTGTGTAGCACAGCTGTGCTGTGATGGCTTGGGAATATGGTGGTCAGCCTGAAGTCAGTATGCTTCTCCTGGGTGGTTTGGCGTTGCTTGCTTTCAGGTCAGACTTGGAGGGCTGTAGTAAGAGCCAAATGTGGAATAATTGTGGATAACTAATGCCCTTTGCATGCTGGGTGGAGCATGTGTGTGTGTGTGTGTGTTCATATTTAGATGATGGAGAGCCTTGGGACAAGCGTGTTTGGAGGACGTGTGCAGCTGTCTCCAAATGGCCACGCTGGCCACTTCAGAGAGAGACCCAGCTGTGAGCAGGGTCACAAGGACAGCGTCTCAGGGAAAGGACTCTGCTTACGATGCCGTAAGGATGAGCGTGAGGCTGGAAGAGGATTTCCCAGTTGGAGCTACTGCCAGGAAGGGCAGGATGCTGTACACCAGCCAGGAATGTGAGACAGCGTTTGAGAATGGTGGTGCCTTGAGGCTGCGATGTCTGTGTAAGCCTGGCAGAGGAGCAAGGCAAGAGATTGTGACTTAAGCGTAGTGAAAAAAATAGAAGCAGCAAACGGGAACAAGCGTGTGGCAGCATTGGCTTTGGAAGGCAGGAGTCTTTCCCTTGGTGTGAACCCAGGCGTGGTGCTGAGCCCCATCTTGCTGGGAGGTGGCAGTTGTAGGTAGCAACACTGGGATATCAGCCATGTCCCTGGGGAAGGGTTTTCTCGTGTCTGCAGTGTGTCACGGGGTCACGGCAGGCTTTGCAGAGCTTTAAGGAATCAGTGCAGGTCTATCTGGAAAGCCAGAGACTGCCCTTCTCCTGCGCAGCAAGGGTGTCTGCTCTGGTCCTGATGGGCTGTGAGGTAGGAGAGCCTAAACTTCTGAAGCCAGCAAGACCTAAAGCGGCCTGGACACAATGGAGCTTCCCCTGTGATACCTGTAAATGTAAAATTTCCACTTACCAGAGTCATTGTAATTAAACTAAACTTGATCCTTGCTGTTTTGAGAAGACACAGCATCACAGAATCACAGAATAGTAGGGGTTGGAAGGGACCTCTGTGGGTCATCTAGTCCAACCCCCCCGCCGAAGCAGGGTCACCTACAGCAGGCTGCACAGGACCTTGTCCAGGCGGGTCTTG
>Ga0065711_1043224_pt1 | contig 14852 bp, 5 predicted proteins | sample Hoacrofraction12_FD_59098 | JGI IMG/M metagenome (GOLD analysis project Ga0065711, IMG submission 59098) | Hoatzin crop microbial communities from Cojedes, Venezuela - Epithelial fraction 12 v2 (version 2) | ecosystem: Host-associated > Birds > Digestive system > Esophagus > Crop | place... | reverse complement strand
GGAGATATTCAAGACCCGCCTGGACGAGGTCCTGTGCAGCCTGCTGTAGGTGACCCTGCTTTGGCAGGGGGGTTGGACTAGATGACCCACAGAGGTCCCTTCCAACCCCTACCATTCTGTGATTCTGTGATTTCTTTCTCTGTAAAGACAGCAAGAACTAGATAAAACACCATTTATATTTTTATAAAAATATTCAGTAATATTTATATGTCTGGACAGCAATGCATTACACTTTTATATCTAGTAATGAGAGTCCAGTGTCAAAACTTAGGTAGAAACTGAAATGCGGGACTTCCCATGTGTAATGTAATTTGCTGTAATAGATTCTGCTGTGTACCTCTGACATGCATGGCACAAATGCAAGACATGGAGAGGGTGGGTAGAAGGAAGGGAGTTTCTGAGCAATTGCTTTAGCTGGAGTAACTCCTTGACCTCCTTGAATATTCGCCCTGTCTCTGGCCCAGCCAGTTCAGAAATGAGTATCAGTATTGCTTGAACATGTTCCTCATTCTGATGTGGCTTTGTCTAAACCATGGCTGAACTAAAAGCGTTGCTCATGGATTCATCCGGCTTTTACATAGCCACGTGGTTTCTTCTTGGATCTTAGATTCCAGCAGAAATAGATTCAGAAAAAGTCAAATTAGCTAACACTAATTCAGAATCCTGAGTCAAGAACCTGATCCAATGTGGAAGGATTGTTCTAGTTTATCAGTTGTCATTGTCTTTTATGCTCTCTTCCGTATTGGGGCATTCTGACTTCTTCCACTAGCTATCACTATATATTTGAGGATAGAAGACTTCTAGCAACATGCCTTTAAGTACATTTCTTTCAGGTTTTGATTCATTTTACACAACATAATTAAAATAAAACATATCTTGTAAATGCACTGTAGGGTGGTTGCAAGGAAGGCTCTGTTTATGATTTGAAGACAGAATTCTGGTTGATGCTTTCTGTAGTTTAGCAGCTATGGGCTGTTACACTTCATAGTGTCTGTCGATGGCTGCTGCCGCTGTCCGGTACAAAGCTTAAAGGCTATGTTGCTGGTTCCTGCAGTTGTCCAAAGCAATGTGAAGCAAGTAAACCTCAAATTCTAAAGGCTTGTACCACTCCAGGACACTTTCTCAGAAATATTACGCATGTTCAGAAGCTTTGATTCTTTGAACCTTTAAATCAGTCCAGAATTTTCATATCATGATATCCAAGTCAGAAAGGCGCTCTGAAGATTTACAGGGAGGATGGCTAGGAGCGCATCCTTTTGCCAGTAACTTGAATTCATTTGATCTGGAGGTCATTGAGAGACTCTGACAATGAGCTTTCTAGAATGTAGCTTACGTCTTCTGCCCTCTTAGTATTGTGCAAAATTTGTATTGAAACCCAAAGGAAATGGAGTGGGTTTATACCCAGTCTGTGCACCTTGAGGGACTCTGCCTTGTTTTCAAAGAGTATTGGTGTCGACTCTGAATGTAAATGAGGTTGGTGAATTTAGGAGAGTTTGTATAATATTTAAGTATTTCAAAATTTGAAACACTTGATTTCAAGATTTCATTGCCTAATTGGCGTGTGTCTAAGTACACTACCTCTTTTTTTGGTATACAGAAATTAAAATACAGATGTATATATTTTGATATATACATACTTATGTATTTATGAGTTAAATAATGCTTGAAGTAAATATAGCTGCTTATTTTAATGGAGTTGCACCACCAGTAGGTTTGGCCCATATATCTTGGACATTTTTCTTCTTGACTACTCTAGTTTCATTGGTGAAGGGATTGAGGCAATGATCCAAAACTTCATGAAAGAATAAATAAATTACAACCTAAAAAGTGTGGAAACCATATGTCACATTGTATAATGTCAAGCAAAATTCCATAGCATTCTGACAGCTGAGTAAGAGTACTTTGTTCTTCTAGTATAGATTTTTATTGTATCCCTTCTTTCCACAGTGCATTATTGGGTTTTTGTGTTTAGTCCATGCAGTAAGACTTCTGCTTTATTGTATTAATTTTCATCAGAGCTGCGCAGGTTTTCCAACCCTAATGACAAGAAATTGTTTTTTACTTAAAGCATGAAAAGAGAGAGTATTACCAGTTCGCAAAGATACCGTAAGGTTTTAAAACTGAACCGTAATGACTAGATTTAACAATTTTGTGCTAGAAGAGTTGTAGAATAAAGTCTTAATTGAGTTCAAGAATGCTGCTTTGTTACTTTCAATACTAAGATATTTTCCGTTTGAACAGCATTCCCTGTATCCACGCGTTAGTATTCTTACCCAAGCAACCATCTGTTACCTGGCAGAAAGTTATGTGGGAATATAATCAAATCAACTGTTAGCTGGATAAATGGTTATGGTATAAATGGTTTATACAACAAATCTTCAGATGCATAGTGCAGATACATATGCAATCTTGCAAAGCTTTTATGCATAGCACCAATGTAAAATAGCTGTACTAGAGAATAAAATACTGTTTTTTAGCGGTACTTGCCTGGGAAATAATTGGACACACAGTAGCAAGTTAGGGGATTTGCAGTACCAAAGCCCTGGTCTGGTACTTGGGCAAAATGTATAAAGTGAACATAAGCTTTGTTTTACTCTTCCTTCTGCTGTTCAACAGGTGGCAACTCTTTTGCTCATCTAGTATGCTTTTCTTAGTGGAGGTTTTTTATGGTGCCTCCACTTCAAGGATTGTATTTGACTACTCACCGAAGCTTCCCCTTTTTATCTCATTTTTTGCAAGATTTTGGTGTTTGTCTCTTTGTTGAAGTCATATTTTCCTTTCTAGGCTCTTTTTTCTATGCCTCCTAGGCTGTTGCTGCACAACAGAAATCAAGTATAAGTTTCTCAAAATTCCCAATGCATATATATTTTTATTATGGTTTATACCTTTCATTTTATATATTTTCTTAAAGATTTTATGGAGTGTGAGAAGGAATTACACTGGAGGACTAATACAGGCCATTCGCATATGGGAAGACAATACCTTCCAGCTTCACCTAGTGAGGAAAGTTTGTTCGCATTTTTTGATTACAAGAATTTTGATATATTTAGGAGTTTCATTTTATGTTTGCTGCCTTGTAGGTTTTCAGTGCTTAGCAAACCCCTTGGGGAGCCAGGTAGCCAAACAGCAAGGTTCCTCCTTAGGCAGTTGGTGGTAGCAATTGATGTTACCTTGGAAGCTTTATATTTGATTAAGTCTTTCATTCTTGTGAGAGAGTGGATAGCAACTGAAATTTTATCAGAGACATTTTAACCGTGCCTGTCACAATGTGAAATGGATGTTTGTTTCTCATCCTTTCTTGATCCTTTAGAAAGAATGCATAGCTGGATTAGTGAATCCAGATTGTAAGTGAGTGTTACCTAAAGGTCGCTGTGGTAGTCTATTATCAGTAAATCTTCATGGCACATTTGAAATGAGATAGCTTACGGCGTGCATGTCTTATCTGAGCAGATGCAGCGGAGGAAGCTGCTGTAACTTGAAGGTAACAAGTATTGCCACAAAAGCAAACAGTTATGCCTTTGATCTGTACCATACTCAGTTTCACCTCAAACAATCAGTCTTTCTGAGGTGTTCTGGTTTCCTCATCTGACCAGTTTCACATATAGTCATTGTACAGCTTTGTTGCTAACCAGTACCGGTTACAGTTCAGAGCATAGCAAAGTTGAGGTCTGTCTTGAGGTTTTTATTTTCTGTTAGATTTTCTTGAAAACATCAACATTTGGAATTTTATTGAAATATTAATGGAAGAGGATTTATACTCTCTAGTGTGAGTTAGTTGTAGTGCAGTCATTAGCACTTTGTTTTCTTATATTTGTTTTCTTAGCATGCTCTTTTACTGCACATTAATATGATGAGTTGAGATAGGACGCATCCAGTTCTTTTCAAAGTTAAGACTTCTGAAGAGTGTGTCCTAAAACTTTACCATATACTAGTTGTGAAGTCAGATAACTGTAGAATTCTTTTCTTAATTACTTTACAGTTTTTAAAGACACTTCCTGTAATTAGAGACCTAAGATTAAAAGTGGACAGACACAACTTCCCAAGAATAGTACTTGTTCAGAGTGCTTTTATGCCGTTCTAACACTGTTAAAAGAACAAAACACTGACAACAGACTAGTCATGTCAATTGTACTTTGTTGTTAGTCAAGAATTTGAGTGCCACAGAGAAGTGTTTCACTAACTGTTCAAATTATATTAACAAAGAAGTCCCACAAAACTACAGTTTAAGAATGGTAGTTTTTCTGAGTTATTTGGGAACAGCCTAAATCTGATTGTGCCGAGGTGTCTTTATGGTCAGTGATATAGGCAAGATTTGACCCTTACAGAGGATAATTATATTTTGTCTCAAATGATGAAACAGATTATTTTTTTTTCCTCACTCTTAGGGTTTTTATGTAATTTCATAAGCATTACTTGTGATTTCAGAGAAAATAGGCATAAAAAGAGTGAACCAGCTTGTCTTCTAAGTTGCCTTGAAGTGTCACAAATATCTTACTGCTATTACTTACCGCCCTTCAGACATGTAATGTAGTGGTCTTTAAAGTGGCTGTTTTTCTAGTTCTTCAGTTTTCTTTTTAGTTGCTCCAGAATAATTTCAGTGTAATTCTGTCTTTGCACTAGTGGAAGAAATCTATTATTACTTTTAATGAATATAAATTTATTTTTTAAGAATTGACCTCCCAGTCTCCTTCCGATATTGTTACTGTCAGGCATCCCATTGACTTCTGCAGGAGCAGAAGCAGCCCGGACTTGCAGAAGTAAAATATTTGTTTTCATTTTAATGCAAAAAAATCTTGCTTTGTGTGATAAGTGCCTTCATTCACTTTTTCTAATATGTAAAAAGTATTTATATCTTTAAAGATAATCTTTTATATTAAAAGGGAATTCAGAATGAACTTGGTTTTCAAAACCAGCTTCAGTCTTTTACCTCTACTTCTGCTGCTGCCTAATGTTGAACTTCAGAATACCTCATTACCAATACAGCATGTTTATTTAACATCCCACTGGCTGAAATCTTAATGTTAGCATATGCTATTCGTTTTTAAAACTTTGGAAATGGGGAGTGCCTTTTCAGAGATAACTGATAACATATGCCACTACCCAATTAATGTCATAAACCAGACTTGGGATAGTGAATTTCGTTTAGGATAATTCTTATAGAAGTGAAAGAAAATACTTGTTTCCAGAATAAAAAAACAAATATTTGTGTACTGTTTATCAAGTTTAGAGGAAATTTCTTCATTGTGGTGCTATGTTGCCTGTATAGCTTGAAATAATAAATAAGTTATAATGTACGTGTGATAATTTAATTTAATGACTGTGACTTGTGTCTGTGAAATACAGTTGCTTTTTAACCCTTCTTTTTTATGCATGTTGTGTGGCTTTGTGTTTATATTTAATGTGTGCTTTGTTAAGGAATGATAATGCTTAAAGTCCTTAAAAAAATAAAAAAGAAAAAAGGGGGGTAATGGGAACTAACCACTTTTGCTGAAAGTGTGCTTTTTTTACCAGTGAGTAACCTTTGTGTTGCAATGAGCTTCATATGATATTTTAGTGACATTGTTTTCGTGGGAGAAGCTCTTATACATCAACAGAAAGAAAATATATAAACATTGTCACTGACAAAAGCAGCAATTGATGCCATTGGACAACTGGACTGGAATAGGTAGTTGGCACATGGGTTTTAATGACAAAGCTTAAACATACTAGCTGTTGAATCTTTTTCTGGACCTATAATTTTATGGCCCAGTCCTGTTCCCACTTAGGCACTGACAAAGGACATAAAAAACTGAGGATCATAACATAATACTCAGCTCTTAATCTCAAAGACATAACATAATTTTTTATGTTTTTCCTAAAACACTTTTGCATGAGGAGGTTTGCAGAACTTTCACACACTTCATTTAGAAAGCGAACAAGTAAGAGGAACACAATCAAAGTAAAAAAAACCATGCCAGAATATAATGGAAGGTGGAAAAAAAGTGGGTGGTCCTTAATACCATTCCTAAATACGTACAGCCATTTAATGAGAATGAAAGGAGTGTGAAACTGCTAATGTATTTACTTCTTTTTTTGCACAGTTAGAACTTAGAGAAAAGCTGAAGGGTTCTGGGTGGTCAGATCCGTGTGAATATCATTCTGAGCTGCCTGTATAGATATGGCAGTTCTGAAAACCCCAGTCACAACTCATAAATATTGGTTCAAAGTGATTTTGAGACACAATTTAAAAAGCTATTAAATTATTGCCCAGGTGGCCAAGAAGGCCAACGACATCCTGGCTTCTATCAGGAATAGTGTGGCCAGCAGGAGCAGGGAGGTGATCGTGCCCCTGTATTCGGCACTGGTGAGGCCACACCTGGAGTACTGTGCTCAGTTTTGGGCCCCTCACTACAAGAAAGAAATTGAGGTGCTGGAGCGTGTCCAGAGAAGGGCAACAAGGCTGGTGAGGGGTCTAGAGCACAACTCTTACGAGAGTGGATGAAGGAGCTGGGGCTGTTTAGTCTGGAGAAGAGGAGGCTGAGGGGGGGACCTTATTGCTCTCTACAGCTACCTGAAAGGAGGTTGTAGTGAGGCAGGTGTTGGTATCTTCTCCCAGGTAATTAGCAATAGGACAAGAGGCAATGGCCTCAGGTTTCATCAGGAGAGGTTTAGATTGGATATTAGGAAAAATGTCTTTATTGAAAGAGTGGTCAGGCATGGGAATAGGCTGCCCAGGGAGGTGGTTGAGTCCCCATCCCTGGAGGTGTTCAAAAAAACATGTAGATGTGGCACTTCGGGATATGGTTTAGTAGGCATGGTGGTGTTGGGCGGATGGTTGGACTTGATGGCCTTAGAGGTCTTTTCCAATCTATGATTCTAAATAAATATTAAATTATTAGCATTTCCTAGCACTTATGAAGGTTAATACACAAATATTTTGGTTACCTGGCGTGGGTTAGGAAAGGAACAAAATGTTCTATAGTTCTCTATTACAGCAGTTTCTAGTCTTTTCTTTCAAAACTGGTAATTGTGGGAGACTGGCAGCTCCATTAGGACAGACCACTATATTGATCAGTATACGTGGTAGCATGCATCTATCTGTGGCCGTTTCGCTTCAGTGAGAGCAGGATCGGGCACTTAGATTTCCTGCTGTGTCAGTCCTGCAGAAGCTTGCATGCCTGCTCACATTTATGCACATGACTGTAGTGTTGAAAACATTGATCTGTAAGGAAATTGAAAATACACAGAAGAGTGGCTTAGGTCGAAAACAAAGTGGAATTCAACATGTGAAGGTAGGTAAAATGTTGTATTTCTGATTATCTAAAATATAAACATATCTTCATGCCCTATTAATATTTAAAATAAATTGTTATTTCTCTTAATTCTTTAGCTGATATGTAGTTAAATGCACAAATTCTTTAGCTGATATGTAGTTAAATGCACAGAGAGTTATATTTTTGTATGCTTCTAAGAAGTTTGAAAATTTTCTGGCAATATTCTGTCGTTTCAGTATATGTTGCTTTGTATTTCTAGTTTCCTTTAAAGTTCAAATACAAAAACTTAGTTTTTAATCAAATGAAAAAAAATGAAGTGGTGCTTTTTATAGAGCGGACAGACACACAGAGCTCATGTATTTGTTATGCCTTTAATTTCTGAGCTACTGTTTTGCTGCTGCTAACATGATTAAAGATGATAAATCAGAGATTGCAGTTGCTGGGATCCAGTGTTTCTTCTGCTCATGTTTAGGTTTTTGCACACTCAGCTAAAACTAATTGGTCTACCATTGTAAAACTGTATTACCTCTAGTTACTTTTGTAATTGGTTAATTGAAAAGACCCTATCTCTGAACATAAAAAGAGAAGAATCTGTGAAGTTTTAAATTGTGAGAAGTATATAAGCAATTGCTTTTTTTTGTGCAACCCCTTTGATAGGGCAAATGTTGCTTCCACACCAGAGATCCTCCATCATGTTAAAAATATGGTCCAAGTTTGAGTGTGAGAACCTGTGAATAAAATGTCACTCTCAAAGGGTAAACATTACTTTTCAGTGAGATTGCAGATTATGTCATTCCCATGCGTTTGTTCAGTTTTCCCCAGCTTCACAAGAGGCCTTCATATACTTGCTGAAAGGTGTTACTAGTTGTTACATGACTGTGGAATAAAGATGAGACTTGCTGAAGCCTGGTGAAGTCAGCAATGTGACATCTGCAGTGCTGTAATGGTTAAAGTGCCTGTACCAAATACTTTCTAGGAGGTATCGAAGGCAAAGAACAGGATTGCTGCTCAGCGTTATAAATTTGGCACAAATTTATGCTTGTAGATAAGATTTTCAGAAAGACCTAGTGAGGATCTAGGTCTATTCCTGTTTGCCACTGATTTCAGGAGAGGTAAGGCAGAATTCTCTGTTGGGGTTTTTTGTTTTTTTTTCTTTTTTTAATTTACCACTGTTTCTGTATTTTTAATTGTGATTTGCCTCAGACATCTGTCTGTTGTATATATTATTCAGCTGAAACATGACAAAAATTAGGTACACATACCAAATATGTTGTTGCAGGAATGCTGGCTGAGCAAAGTAGTTTATCTGTTCCCTCCTTCCCAGCAATTAATAAGCTGATCATACTTCTCACTCTTTCAATACATACTGTCACTAATTACAGTGATAATGTTGCTTGAATGAGGGCTGATGGTGAAGTTCGTAACAGAAGTACATGCAGACCCTTCAGTGACACTTAAGACCTGCACATGAGGTAGCAGGACCTGCCAAATGGCTGCTGAAAGGAGACAGAAATGCCTATTGTTCTTCTGGTTCTCGGGTGGTAACCAGGTGCCACGGATTCAAATCAAGAGCAAGTAAGGCAGGAAGAATAACTATACAATTCGATTTTTGCTGTAATGGAGAGATGAAATGGAACCAGTATAGGAAGTGTTAAATGAAATACCAAATGTGATATGTCATTACTGTTGAAGGAGAACGTATTAATCATCACCTCATGAAAGTGTGATTCTTTAAATTCTCAAGACTATCAAGCAGACATTAACAGAAACACAAAATATCTTCAATTAGCACAAGGCTTGTTTTTCATCTGACAGCTGCTGTCACGTAGCATTGTTTGCGTGCATGCCACTGGTAGATGGTTCTCTGTTACTGTTGTGTCTAATAGTGAGCTCTTCTTCCAGGGAAGCTGAAACCTGAAAGAAGGTAATATCTGGGGGACAGGTCATGACAACTGAGTCCGATTTTGGACTCTGACTGAACTATTCATGTTTGAGTCTGATAAAGCATGACATTCATTTTCTGTGAAGAATTTCCCTCTTTTTCTAAACTTTCTTGTATGTTTGCCACTGTTGTGTTCATCTTGTTTTATTTTTCTCTTCTACTGTGCCACACAGCCTTCTGTCAACACCCACAATAATGTCTTCATAATCCGTGTGAAATGGCTTTGCCACAATGTGGAATACAACATAAATGTTCTCTGATGCCTCAGATTATGCTCTTATGGAAAATAGGAAGATGATAGTGTCCTCCCTGTATGCCATGTTTACTTGTTCTTGTCCAAAATTTGAGTCACATTTGGTTCCTTGTTATGAAACTTAGACTTGAATATTGCATGAGCCCAGATTTTCCTTTTTGAATAGATTAGTATATTTTAGGCTTTACAGTGAACTTTTATGAAGAGCTTTTGTTCTATTTAATGGTCCTCAGTCCCCCTAAAGCTTGAGACTTTACCTGGCATCAGGAATTTTCACTTTTTATAGCAGCAGAGTGCTGGAGTCACCTCCAAACAAGTCAGACAATACTTCTCTTTTGAAAGAAAAAGGGTAGAACTTTGGAAACAAAATCTTGTCTCTTATAAGTGGTAAATTAATTTATTTCTTAAAATGAAGAGTAATAAGACTTCTAAATTTTTAGGAAAAAAAAAAAGAAAATGCAGGAAGAGTAGTTCTGTAATATGGAAAGTATGATCAGTCAGTTACAGAAAAAATTTTTGGAACGTTTCTACTACCTCAAGTGGCCCCTGTGAAATACCGTTCTTTGGGCACTGGATAATTATCTGAGCACGCCCTTAAAAAGGACTTGGATATAACTCAATATCCACCAGGATCTAAAGATATAGGTGGTGTAAAAGCCAAAGACTACAATTGTTAAAATAATGTTGCAGCTGTTTCGGCAGTTCTGTTTTTCTTGTGTTACTGTAATAGCTAAAAGCTTGTTTGCAGATCTCATTGTGCAATGTGCTGTGTAGGTAAAACGAGGAGAGGATTGCTGATGGGAAAAGCTTACAGTCTCGTTACGAGATGTGTGTAGACAGGTTGGGAATACACAGCACAGTGGAGCCTGGCTGAGTCTCATGGTAGGTGGGGAGCTGAGCATGGTAACAGGCTGTTTTTCAGACGCTCTGTAGTTGGCATCAAACAGGATACCAGGCTTCAGGCAGTGATGAGCAGAGCGGTAGTGTTCATCGTGAGGGGGCAAGACACGACAGGGCTTTCAAAGGAAGACTCAGTCATCTGTTGTAGTTGTGCTAAGCTTGAGGTAATGGATAGTGCTTTGAGATGTTGGAGAGCTAGGCCAAGTCAAAAGACTTATTTACAAATCTAACTAGAATTAATAAATGAAACTCTCTGTGGATGATCATTAAGTGGCATTTGAAGAGTTCTGGTTTTGATTTTTCCAACAGCTGCAAAGAGTATGGTTGTTCATCTGCCATCCAGACAGACTGCTGTTTTGCTGAGATGTCTCCCTCATTAAGGCTATTGCCAGCTGCACAGGACAAAAAAATTCAGACCATGTGGTGGCAACTTTAAATGTTTAAATTCCTCTGTAGCATCATCAGTAGAGTTTGACTTCTGCAGACATGAAGTCATCTTACCTTCAGGATCTGTCCTGGTGCTTCTGACTTTAATATAATAGGAGGGTTCGTTTAGAATGTGTTTGTTTTAATCAAGATGTCTTTAAGAGGAATACGTTAACGCTTTCCCAGTAGATGCCATGTATATCCTCTCATAGCAGTTTTACCTTCCTGTTATCCACACCAATCCTAAAATCTGCCTTTAATCCTTGTTATTCTCCTCTCATTCCTACTTTTTCTATGTATGTATGTATATGTACATAGTTTTTCATTTATATCCAACTATTAAATAGATATTCTTCAGTATGCTTGGAAAACAGTTATTCAGTTTTCTGTTATCCTTCAGATGAAAGTTGAAACAAAACTATTATCTTAAAAAGACTCTGACAAAGGCTGCCTTTTCATGGAGTATACAGCACTCAGTCCTGTCAGAAAAGGCATGGCTACGGACAGTGGACAGGTTAGATGGCCTCCAAAGAGTCGCTGCTATCTCTCACTGTTCTCAGCTGCCCCATGCAGGCTAGCTGTTAGGTCGTACTGCAGTGCACTCCAGAGTCGCCTACGCCCACACTGGGACTGTTTTGGAGAGTCCTGGTGTTCACATCCATGGTACATATCTGGGAGTCCTGGAAACCAACATATGGGTGGTGGAAACTTGGTGTGGGCCTCCTGCTCACCCAGTTATGCAGCCAGAGTACATAGCCAGACCAAAAATGTAGAAGTGCTCCTTGGGCTGACCTTGGAGAAAAGGATTGCTGTCTGCTGTTGTTGCTGAGAGGAGTGAAGTTAATAAATTCTGCTGCAAGATGATGATACTTGCAGAATGTGTTCTGTGGTTTTCATGCCACGAGAGCAGTAGGTAAAGACAGTTGCTTTGTGTGAGAGCCATCCTCCCTGAACTTCACTGTTGGAGAGAACAGCTTCTGAAAGGCAAATTTACAAATTTCCCTCATGAAAAATAGTGAGGAAACTGACCTTTAACACTACTTTTCTTTACAATAATCTATCATGTATTCTACTCCAAATTTACCAATTTTTTATTAATTACAAGTAATTGAGGTGAAATTGTTGGGGAGGAAAAATGGTCTTCAAATCAAAGATTTTGAAGTAATGCTGTAAATAAGTTTAACTCAGAACAGTACCTTTACTTGAAAGCTATCTAAATACAGAAGAGCTGTTCTCATAAGTACTGTAATTTTGATGCAAACTGGTTTATGTATAAAAATAATATCAAGTGATACTTTCTGGATGAAGTTCAGCTCAATGTTAACTAGAAAAACATGATTGTTATCTGCAGATCTAAGTATAAATAACACGTGTTAAGTGTTGCAGTTGAAATTCTAGAGTATTTTTGGAGGATCCAGTCAGAGGGAGGAGGATGGCTTGCTTGATGTGTTAGAATAAAGAGGCTCTGAGAGTCTCAAGCCTACCTACATATCTACTCATAACAATATCCCTACAAGTCATAGCAATATTGTTGTTTATATTGGATGGAGAAGAACTTGGGGATAAAACTTCATTTTGGAGATTGTAACAAATTTTCTCAGTAGGTGAGAGAAGGTGGTTGTGGAATGGTGGGCCATCTAGGCTTAACAAGGAATGAGAAAGGACTTCAGGCAGCTCTAGCAAGTTCATGGAGGGTTCAGTCTTGGACAGCTAATCCAAATTTGTATTTCTGTAGATGCTAGTAGTTGGAACAGCTAAAAAAAGGTGCCTTTTTATGGCATAGAACTGGCAACCTGTACTGTGAAGTCTCACTGTAGACCTTGAAAACAGAATAACCACCTTATTTTTGACCTTTCTCTGCCTAAAGTCTGCGAAAGAACAGCAGTTAAACATCAAGATTACTTGTTTGGCTTAGAGAGGTGTGATTAGACCGTGCATGGCTGGGTCGTCTGAACGAGGTTTGGTTTTCAGATGTGCTGCAGTACCTCATGGCACGCTTTGCAAATGGTTTTGACAAGTCCGGCAGTAGGAATATGGAGATTTACCCTGTGTCACTGACCTCAGGGGACCATCTGTCAGTGATATGGGAGCCCACGCTGTGCTGTGGGCTGAATTTTGCAAAGTGTTTTGGGGATAATGTTTGTGTTGTGTGTTACTGAAACATGGGGAGTTCTAGTTCCTCACCTTTCACATTTTGATACAGGAGGGGTCAAGCAGATGCACGGGGTGCTATATTTCTTCATGCAAAGGCGGTAGGCAGGGAGGAATTTGCAGTAACTATGGAGGCTGTTTAGGAGCTTTCTACAAACAGACATCACTAAGCATCAGCTGGAGAGAAAGGGACCTGCTGGAATTCACTGGGTTTAGCTAGCTGTGCATTTAGCTATTAGAAGTACAGTCTTGCTTGATTTTAATAAAGAACAAAATGTTACTGAGCTTAGAGATCCAGCCAGACTGTGTGGTGGGAATGTCATCTAGGTAGTGTTTGGATCAGAGTGTAGCATTGCAGCCCTAGTGGGAATACAGTTCACACTTATAAGAGGGAGGTGCGTTTGTTATTAATTTACCTCAAAGGTCCCATGATGTTTGAAGTAAATATCACTGTGGAAAGTAGTTTTCACTCTATACCTTATCTTCCAAATGTCATCTAGAACTCTGCAAAGTGGGAAGGCCACAAAGAATGTGAACAAAGAATAGTAATACCGTGTATACGCTTTTTGTGTATATGCTTTTTCTCATGGCATATTTAACTCTAGTGCTTCAGTTGATATACAGCATACAGTCTTGGATACCTCCTCATAAAAAACACGCAGGCAGTTGAAGGATTCAGAGGACAGCAACACGAATGGTAAGAGACTTGAAAAAAAGGCTGAGGTAGCTGTTTCTCAAGACCAAGTCTATAGAAGAACCAGCTGAATGAGGTATTCTTCCAACACATAATCAGTAGTTATAGAGAGGTGAGTGTTTCTGAGTCTGCTGAGTATAGAATGAGAAGTAACCATCTCGTTTAACAGTAAGAGAGACTGTCATTAAATCCTAAGATGCTTTTTCTAACTATGGGGATGGTTATACAATGGGAAAATCCATGCTGGAGAGGCTATAGCATCCCTGTCATTGAAGATAAGACTGGCAAACTGCTGTTGCGAATCGCTCAGGTACAGCTGATCCAAACTCTGAGCAGAATGATGGACTGGATGAAGTCTTTGAGTCCTCCTTAGCCTTGCATTTCTCCCTTCCATTGCTATCGCTGCAAAAGTGCATTTAGAAATGTGACAAAGAAGACTTACAGACTGCTGCCACAAGGAGGACTTAATCAAATCAAGACATTTTCTGAACGCCAGAGGAATGTGATAGAACACTGAACTTTTGAAATGAAGCTTTACTCAATGAAGTGACTTAAAAATATCATCAGTGTAACTTCTGTAGTTAACATAGGTGTAGCTTAGATGTAACAGGACATCCTACACATACCTCTTGGAGTTTGATCCAGTCTTTCTCAGGAGTGATGGGATGTTTGGTGTTTTGTAACCATGGTCCTTTCTGAGTGCTTGAGCACTCAAGTGTTTGTTTTAGTGAAGAATTACTGACTCTGAATCAAAGAATTCAGTAGGACCTAATTACAGTCTGTGTCGCTTCTTGACAGTAGTCTACATAAAGTGAAGAACAAATTTTTGCATAATTTTAGCTGAAAAATGCCTGTTTCATGCTCAAGCATTGCAAAAACCCCTGGGGAGAGATGCAGCTAACAGAGGAGGCAGGCACAAGAAGGTAATTCTAATATGGCAAATGAAAAGTTGAAGTAACTCTCAACTAACTAACGCTCAAAGTAATGCTTTACTGATGTCTTTTGCAGTAGTGGTCCCAGTCTACTTCTAGCATAGGTTTAAAAGAGCCTGAACAGACTTTTGGGCCAACCACAGATCATCAAAATGCAGCTTGGGAAACAACTCAAGCAACTACTGTGTTTAACCCTGTAGGTTTGTAGTTATTGCGATCCACTATATAAATTTGTCATTTTTTTAAACTGGTCTTCCTGTTGCATCACAGAAGTGCCTGACACACAAACCCCCCCCCCCCC
>Ga0065711_1043223_pt1 | contig 14852 bp, 11 predicted proteins | sample Hoacrofraction12_FD_59098 | JGI IMG/M metagenome (GOLD analysis project Ga0065711, IMG submission 59098) | Hoatzin crop microbial communities from Cojedes, Venezuela - Epithelial fraction 12 v2 (version 2) | ecosystem: Host-associated > Birds > Digestive system > Esophagus > Crop | place... | reverse complement strand
GGGGGGGAATAGAAAGAATGCATTTACGTTCTTGAGCTCTAACAAAATAAAGCACAACAAATTCCACCAGAGTTACTGCAACTACACCCATTTAAATCAAATTCGGGAACATTCAACCACTCACAGTGACAGAAAGAGATGCAAGTTCATAACTCTGATCATAAACATTAAGGTAATTCCTGCAGTTATTTTGGGTTGACGTCTGGGATCTATCCTTCCTAAGATGAAAATATGCTCCACCATTTCTAGCAAACACAGTTTTAACACCAAAAGTACTGTGTCTATTTGTCATACCAACCCATTAACTTTGCTTATTCCTGTCAGTTCTCAAGCTTGCCTTCTTCATCCTACATCCTTTCTTTGTTGTGTAAGAGTTTTATTGATATTATTATAATCAAGACTAGAAATTTAAACTCCAGAAATGGCTTAGCTTTGACAGTGTCAATTTTATTCTCAGGCGGAATAAAAAGCCCGTTAAGTGATTTCAGACACCAATTACTTTATTTCAAACTATCCATGTACAGTGTCTCTTAGAAGATGCTGAATGCTCTGGATTCCTAGGAATGTCTTGCATAATGTTACAGTTTGGATAGTTCTTAATGAAGAATATAGTTAGTATGAACTAACCATCTGCTTTGTATTATTATTAATATTTTCCCAATTGTTGTGTAGAAAATTACAGTGTAGCACCACAAATCCAATTACAATACACATAAGGATAATCTCTGCTAACAGAATGACCCTAGATGATCCTCTGGAAATCTAAAGTATTTATAAAATGTGAGCACAGTCAAAAGGAATACATTTCAATTAACATATTTTCTGCATTTGCTAAGGAGAGGCTACTTATATATTCGTCAGTCCTGACAGTGACTGACAGAGGAAACCTTTAGGAAACAACTTCTGAGAATTAAAAGAAAGTGCTGAAATGCTGGTTCTGAACTGATTATCTAAATTACTTCTGAAGTCACCTCTGCCACTGTACAGTAGTTAGTATTATCAGGGAGGCACAAACACTGTATGTGGTTATTCCTTTCACTTGTGATTACAGAAAAAAAGAGGAAAAAAAAGTGTCCTAAACAATTTAGTACATCTTTTGACCAAGCATTAGACAAAACAGAGAGTGTGGAATCAAAGCCTTTACTTGAACTTGTGTGAGGCTTCATCCCTTGTGTGGCTCCAGTAATTGCAGTGTGCTTACAGCAGAAACAGGCTAAAGCTCACTGTACAGAGCAGCACACATAGTGCTATGTTTCATAGACTGCTACGCATTTCTAGCAAGCAGTTACGTTTTAACTCATATTCCAACTGTGCCAACAGAAAAGCTCCTGGCAGATTAAGAAAATAAGCAAAGTTCAGCATTGTCTTCTATGTCTTCAAGCAAATACAACATACAGAAAGAAATTTAAAAGCATAGGACAGATATTATCAATAAAGTTTGGAGTGAGCAAGGATGGTTTTTTGCTTTTCTCTAATTCTTGCCTGAGATACAGAGGAGTAAGATCACTAAGATCATTCACCATCAGCAAAGCTTAAGGTTGGAAGCTTTCAGGTCTCTGTTAGGTGCATGAATTCCCCAATGTGCTGTTCTTGTTTCTATACTTAGCTGGAATCCCACTGAGCAAATTGATTGTATTCGCAAGAGCCGAAAGAAATCAGGCTTTTATCACGACAACTTTTCTCCCTACGCTGGCTGGGGAGAAAGGACAAACAAAAAAGTATAAAAGAGAGTATAAAAGAATAAATATAAATCGTTTCAGGGAATCTATTTACTAAGCAAATGTGTAACAGTTTTTTAGAAAACCATAACTGAAGTTTACATGTAACCAACATTAACTAAATATTTATAATTGGTAAAGTTCAAAAAGCAGGGAAAATAAATAAGCTGAGAAGCCACTTAACTCTGTTTTCAGCAGTGTTTAGTCACCATGAAAACAGAGCAAACAAAGTTAGCTCAATAATGTGAACTAGCTCCCACCTGACATCAGTATTTCTAAACTCTCAGGTCCAGGAAAAAAACAATGGATCCAGAGAAAGTGCCCCATAACCTCCAGGCGGTGTTTGCATTCCACATATGGAAGCCAAGGAATCCTGAAACTCAGTGGTACTTTGGTGCCTCCTGCTACGACACTGAAGCACCAACACCTGGTCTAGGCAGACTTATAAGTCCATGGATATAAAGTCCACAGCGTCTGGAAAAACTCAGACCTACAACACCCTAACAGGTCCAGGCTGACCTGCTGGAGAGCAGCTCTGTGGAGAGGGACCTGAGTGTCCTGGTGGATGACAGGTTGACCATGAGCCAGAAGTGTGCCGTGGTTGCCAAGAAGGCCAATGGGATCCTGGGGTGCATTAAGAATGTGGCCAGCAAGTTGAGGGACATTCTCATCCCCCTCTATTCTGCCCTAGTGAGGCCACATCTGGAGTACTGCATCCACTTCTGGGCTCCCCAGTTCAAGAAAGATGAGGAACTACCGGAGAGTGTCCAGTGGAGGACTTACGAGGATGATGAGAGGACTGAGGCATCTCTTTTATGAGGAAAGGTTGAGGGGGCTGGGCTTGTTTAGCCTGGAGAAGGCTGAAAGGGGATGTTACAAATGCTTAGAAATATCTGAAGGGCAGCCATCAAGAGGATGGGGCCAGACTCTTTTCTGTGGTGCCCAGCAACAGGACAAGGGGCAATGGGCGCAAGCTGAAGCATAAGAAGTTCCGTCTGAACATGACGAAGAACTTCTTCCCTTTGAGAGTGACAGAACGCTGGAACAGGCTGCCCAGAAGGATTGTGGAGTCTCCTTCTCTGGAGATATTCAAAACCTGCCTGGACAAGCTCCTGTGTAACCTGCTCTACGTGAACCTGCTTTGACAGGGGGGGATTGGACAAGATGATCCCGAAAGGTCCCTTCCAACCCCTACCATTCTGTGATTCTGTGTGATTGTGTGAATTCAGGCAAAAGTCTATAAAAGCTGTCTACCAAGTCAATCAAATCAAATATGTTTCTAATGAAGTGTTTTGACTTGAGGTACTCAATGCCTTCTTCAATTCAGTCTTTATTGGAAAGACTGGCCTTCTGAAGTCACATGTCCTTTAGGCCAGTGACAAAATCTGGAGTAAGGAAGACACCCTTGCTGGAGGAGAATCAGGTTAGAGAACTTTTAAAAGAACTGGACATACCTAAGACAATGAAGCCTGACAGGAAGCACCCACAAGTACTGAGGCCACGCGAAGACTAGAAGAAAACATATGTCACTCCTATCCAGGAAACTACAGGCTGGTCAATCTCACCTCAATCACTGGGATGCTGATAGAGCATCTAATCCTGGAAAGTATTTCCAGGGACTTGAAGGCCAAGAAAATGATCAGGAGTAGTCAGCATGGATTTATGAAGGGGAAATCCTGGTTAACCAACCCGATTGCCTTCAGTAATGAGGTGACTAGCTTGGTGGATGAGGGGGAAAGCAGTGGATGTCGTTTATCTCAGCTTTAAGGAGGCTTTTGACACTGTCTCTTGTAACACCCTCATAGACATGCTGATAAAGTATAGGTTAGGTAAGTGCAGTGAAGTGGATGGAAAACTAGCTGAACAATCAGGCAGATGGCGTTATGATAAGCAGTACAAAGTCCAGCTGGAGGTCAGTGTTGTACCCCAGGCATTGATACAGGGGCCAGTACTATCTGCATCTTTGTTAATGACCTGGCAAATGGGACAGAGTGCACTCTGAGGAAGCTTGCAGATGATATAAAGCTGGGGGGTGAGGGGAGTGACTGATGCACCAGGTGGGTGTGCTGCCACTCTGGGGGACCTCAACAGGGTGGAGAAATGGGCAGAGAGGAATCTCAGAAAGTTCAACAAGAAGAAACACCAAGCCCTGCATCTGAGGAGGAATATGTCCATGCCAATGACAGATTGATCACAGAAATAAATATATAGGGCCTAATGCACTGAGACAGGTGCAGAGAAGTATGCTTTGCAACTAACTCTGCTATCCGGTCCCTTGTATAGTCAACTGCTATCTTGCTTGAATTCAAAGACAGGCAGAACAATCTTGGTTCCTGCTGTTCTTTGGGTTTCTGTCACATATTGAAAGTTTTGAAGTGACCAGAACCCCCTGGTAACAAATGTTAATGTGTACAATGACTCGTGTAACCCCGTCACTTAGATTTACCTTTCAAGAGCCAGCGCTGCTCAATTTTCGGACTAAGTGTTTGTGCTCTTTTGATATAGAAATTGTAAACTAAATCTGCAGCTTACTTCCACAGGGAAAATCTTCTCTACAGCTCTGATGATGCAGACCCTTAACGAAAAACAGACTATATGGCTGAACTGAATGATTTCCCCATATTACAGTTGTTAGAGCTTCAAGAAAATCTTGCATGAGCAAAGGGATAGGTGAACAGATCTGACACTTAATAGTACAGTTAGACAGTAATCCAACCAAAATGTTTCAATCTGTCTGTGTAAATTCTTCAGAGTTAGACATCCTAACACTGTTCAGGCAGAAATTCCTCAGCAGGAATGTCAATAAATATACACAAACTGGTACTTGCTTTATGAACTTTTTTACAAATTTTCATATATCATGAACATGTGCTGCTGTTTCCTGTGTTCCTGTTAGTGTACTTTCACGTTATGTCTAGGGAGGTGAAAAAAATTACAAATGGGTGATCCCAGCATGCTATAGAACTGGTCTCAGTGAAACGTTCAAACATATCATTCAGTTATTCTACAGAGATCTTTGTCTCACATACCATTTTGAAGTACACGTTGCTATAGAATGTTAACATTTAATGAAAGACCTTACACAATGAAAGGTAAGAGACCACCGAGAATACTTCGTAAGTTATCTTACAAAAGCTTCTGAACAAGTGTAGATTGAGGTTTTAGGCAAGCAGAAACTGTACCAGCCTGACTGCCATCTTGACAGCATGGACATAAAGTCAACTCCATGAGGGAGGAACAGATAATATTACACAAGTTTTTTGCAACAAGATTAACTGCAATGTCTTTCACTGGATCTATTTAGCCTAAAAATACTTTAAACTGTGTAGTCTATTTTGAATGCTATAGACAAATGCTAGTACTTGAATTTTTTCTTAACTTTGCTTTAGTTCAGTTTGATTAGCGACAACTGGATAACAAAGTATTCCTTACCTAAGTGTGTCTAAAGTCTATAAACTGGATCCTGCAACAGCCTAAGAAGAACCCCAGATGCAAATCTCCTCCAGCCGCTCTGGGACTGCAGTGGAGAACAGACATGGAAAGTTGATACTACAGGGCCAATGGAAGCAGGACCATCTCCTGGTGGCTGTTGGTGACATTGAGGGATCTCTGGGACGCAGAAAGATTTTCTGGTACGCATTTAAACTGCTAGCTTTATAGAAGTATAACCATGACAGGTTTTGCATCAAGGTTTGACATTTGGATGTCTTATAGCATAAAATAGAAAGAAACTATACAACTTCATGGTGATTGGACCAAGCACTACTATTTCTTGGGATTTCTACTGTTGTGTGATTCAAGGATGTTTGCCTGTTCCTTTCAGGTTGTAAATATTTTTTCAAACCTCTAACATGCTTCTCTAGGAGTCACTCGTCGTGTGGTTTCACAGCAAGAGTTGCTGTCTTTGGATTCACACACTAAACACAAAAAAAACTTAGAATCTTTATAGATTTTTGAATTTTTTTTTCCCATACATACAAATACTTTGGTTCTGAACACATCTAAATTGAAAACTCAAAGTGAAAACATAGATCTTCACTTGAAACGGAATACCTTAACTTCAATGTTGTGCAAAGATGGCTGAACAAGGTTATTTCCTGAAACAATTCCAACAGGTAAGTTTATGACTAACGAACCTGCCCTGCTTTTGCAAGGGGTGAAAGCACCCATAGCATTAGAACTTTAAAAGTATACATATTTTCATGCAATATGGATGCCTGTAATAGAATAATGTAAGGACTTGGCAAATACATATTGTTAACAATGTCGATTTTTTTCTAATGATTTTTGTTTTGCCTATAAGTGTCTTTAAGGAACATGATTTATAGCAACAGTAAGAACTCCTTTAGAAAATCCAAATTTAAGTACCTTTGCTAATCATCTATTTGCATAGCAAAAGGATTTTTCTGATGCTGATTCCCCCCCAATTCTTTCCAAACAAATCCAATTTATTCCTGTATATGATTTGTGGCAAAAGCTAATGCGGCAGATTATTAAGTGTATCAAAACATTTTCCCTTTTATATTCTTCAGAAAGCATCTTTCATTAATAATCTTAAATCCTAGAAGCAAAAGAGAATCATCATGTTAGCAAGACTTCTTCATATATATTCTAAAAAGGTTTGCTGCCAACAAGGTTTAGGGATATATTGTGCCTTCAGTCACAGTTCTGACAAGGAATGTCTCCTCTTAGAAGTGTCACAGAGACATGCTAGCTCAAAACAACCATCTAAAACCTATTTCCCTCTTTTTCCCGGGTCACCGTGTATACGCGGAAAGTACAGCTAAATCCTTTCCATTCTTCTCCTCCACTCAGCTTCCTGGGTGTACATAAAGTCTGAATAAGCCCAAAGTATGACACCAGTGGGACAGATCTAGAAACAAAGTGACAGCCAGCAATCATGTAAGGTTATGAGGGACTCGCATATATATGTAACCTGGAAGCCACTGTAGTTCTGACCAGAGCTTTAATAAAACAGCCAGAAATGAGGGGTAATCAACATCAGGAAAAGGAGAAAGCTATGTTTTGCAATGTAAACTTGAAAACCAATATTCCTCTCTGTAAAAATTACTGAAGATTTTACGAAAACAGTTGAAGCAGTTTTGACAGAAGTGTTTATTTGTTCCCTTCTACTTTTTGCTTTTATATTGACAATGATGTGCTAACTAACGTGCTGTTAGATAATAACTTTCAAGAATATTTTTGTGTTCACAAATACACCTGAGGTGCCAAATGCTACCTTTCCAAACATAATCTTTGCAAAAGTGCAACTGTCTACTGTAGACAAAATTGTCAGGGAATAGAGTTAAGCATAATGGTTTTAAATTGTTTTCTTATTTTTAAATCAATTTATTCACTTTACGGGGATATTTGCTGAGGGACGAAAGACACTTTTCTTTTAATGGAACATTCAACACAATCTGGCAGTTTGGACTTTCCAATTCCTCTGAAAAAAATGAAATTTTCCTGCACACGAAGAAACATCCAACCATTCTAAAATTCTTCCAATCTCAAATGCACAATCGTTCTGTTGCGAGAAGTGTTTTGTACAAAATTGTTGATCTGGTACCTGAAAATGAAATATGATCACTTTCATCTATATAGTAGGAAAAAAAATCTTTTTAAAAAGGTTCATCTTAATGAAGTTTTCAAAGAACTGCTGTGTGTAAATCCACAAATTGTTACCTAAAAATCTCAAAAGTCTTACATTCAAATTCCACATACAAAGATTTCAAAGCAGAAAGAAAGGCTTGAAAAACTAGGGGACAAGCTCCGAAATAATTTGAAGATATGTTAATAAATATTATTTAGTTAATCACTGATTAACACCTCATAAATTACAGCTAAAAAACTGATTGTATGTTTACTAGAAAAGAGCATCTGCAAAGATAGTTAACTGGTAAGTGTAATTAACTGGGATAGTTAACTAAACCCAATTAGTCATTAAAGAGGTTAAGTTCTCTGTGTGCTGCTTTCATTTTTTTCTTGATATTTTATACTGTTGTCCAGTTTTCCATTAAACTGTAATTTCCATTTATTGTTCGGTGTTTTCCACGTGGTCTTTAAATCACAGGAAAAATAAGGATCAGCACAGTAAGATGGTTCAGTGGCTTGACATAGCATTCTTCAACGACTGCTAACATTATAAACCTGTTGATGTGAAAATGTAGAAGCCCTCATTTTAGAGTCAGAGAACTACTATTTCAAAGAACAAAGAGAGTCCTCATATATTCACTGTATGGCTTCTCTTTTCTTTGTGATGGGCATGACACATCCTGTTCCTATTTAAACGGTGTACAAGTCAGGAGGATGCACCATGACAACGTGTTTTCTTTTTAGCTGAACATACAGTTGCAATTGGGATGCAAATGAGGTTTCACTTTGAATCTGCACACTTGGACGTCAACGTAACCTACTCCCCAATATGTGTTCTAATGCAGTAACAGTCTTCCAAAGGAGCACTTGTTCTGCTGAAGACGTTTCTTGAATAATGGTCTTATTCAAGACCAAAAGAAAAAGAAAAGAAAGTGAAAACAAAAGTGAAAGAGAAAAAAAAAAAAGAAAGAGGAAAAAAAAGAAAGAGGAAAAGAGAGGGAAAGAGAGGGAAAGAGAGGGAAAGAGAGGGAAAGAGAGGGAAAGAGACAAAGAGACAAAGAGGCAAAGGAAAAGAAAAGAAAAATTTAAAGAAAAAGAAAAAGCAAGTGATAATGTAAAATCTACCCTGCAAAATATACTCATTATCTAATCCCTTACTTTATGCAGCAATGCACAATTGGTTTGTTGATTTGTAAGTTACAGGCAGGAACTGTTATTCCTCTTCTGGGTCTTTAAACTCTACCAACAATTTACGCCCAAGCCTGAACAAAATGAAACACATAAAGCTTGATCCAGCTTCTCTTGCAGTCTGCGTGAGTCTTTCCGTAAAATTCAATGAAAATCATCATATGCCAAGTCTCAGGGTTTAGCCTTATAGCTCAACGGAATAAACAAACTTTAATCTAAATTTCCCACACAGGAGAGATTCTAAAGGCATTCTCCATTCACACCAGAAATGTAATTCCCTCTGTTCCCAAAAAACATTCCTTTCCCCCAGATTATATCCATGTCAGAGCCGGACGTACCCATCTTTCACTATATCTCAAAGATAATTGCCCTGGATTCATACAGCTGGATTTTCACATCTGTGAAATTACTCATCAAAAGAATTTCCCATTCTCCTTTCAAAAGCTGGAGAGGCTACCGTCTCATGCAGGATGTAACCAGCCTCCTACAGTAAGAAAATCACCTGCCAAGCTCAAAATCCTCCCAACAATCAGCTAGCTCCCACCCATCCCCAATGATTACTGCAAAGTAGTTGAGTCAATCAATCAAGTTTAGTATATGTGAAATAACCACTTTAGGGGAAGTAATTAGAGGATTCTCAGGTACACCACACCTGGACTGTCACATTTGAAAGTCATTCGCTTGCAAATGCTTTAAGTAAAATACTGCAAACTGAATATTGCAGAATATAGAAGAATAAAAGTGTAAAAAATAATTATCACATATTAGACTAGCCCTTTAATATCTATAATTATAAGACCACTTCTTGTTTCTTCTATGTTTAAATTGTATTCATCCCACAGAGCGTATGTTCTAAGAAAAACTCCATTCACTCATAGAACTAACTAAGTTTCATGGGCCTCAAAGTATTTATTTCTACTCCACCATGTCATTACTTTCATGTAACTGTCAACTGAATATGCTGAAATATGTAATTTTAGGCCCTTTTATAGAGAAATCTGTGAATAGGACATCTTCCCAACAGATTTCCAACTGACAGCTAATGGGAAGAAAAATTATAGCTACAGTCTGATCCTCTGTCCTGCAGCAAAGTTTTACAATAAATCCCACAGAAAGGTCACCTCCTTCAGTCCATCTCTAGGTAGCAAACAACAACAACACAGCTATCAGCATGTCCCTGGCTATAATTCTGACAATTTTGACAGTCAGGCCTTGTAAGGTTTATCAGGATGTTGTTGATGTTGCAGTTAACAACATATAAAAATTTATGTCTCCGCTATTTTAGTATCAGGAATTATCAATAAATTTCTGTAAATACTTCTTTCCGTTAATTGGCATAAATAATGTTTATACTCCTTTACTGACACGATGTAAGTATGTATCACTGCTCATGTACTTCAGGCACATTAAAAGCAAATAAGTTTAATCTGCATAACCACAAAGGGCTGGAGACTAAGTATAGTGCAATCACAACAATTAAACAGAGATGTTCACAAAACTTGCAGTAAGCATTTTGCTCTTCACAGTGATGTAAACCTCTGGTTTGTATTTATGTATTTCCTTAGAGAGCAGAGTTCTTGGCAAATTAACAGAATTGGAATATTTTGTCTAGATGAAAGCACATTTCTCTGTTCAATGGATTAAAAAAAAACAAACCCATCAACCAAAAATCCCAACCTCTCCTTTAAAATCCAAGTCAGCCTTAATTACCAGAGGGAGTTTATTTATTTATACCCTCAGATATTCAGATATTTCTACTAGGAGCAGTACTACTGCTTCTACTGCTAGAAATATTAACAACTAAGAATGCTTACTGGAGGTTCACTTTCAGGTGAACTTTCAGGTTCACCAGGGATGTTTTTGTGGTGTTTTTTCTTTCTGTATAGATAGTGCAGTGAAATGACAAAGTGATATTAAGTGATATTAAGGTCCTGGCTCTACTTCCAATAAAGGCATGAATTATTTTAATAAAAATGTAGAAAATGGTTGCCACTGAACAATGTTCTTATGTTACAAAAATATTTGTCATACGAAAAGCTTTACTAATCTTTTAGCAACCGTGTGAAGAACCAAAACCACTCACAAATCCTGCACTGTGTGACTGGTCTTGCTTCCATTCATTTGTGGACTTGTCATAAATAATGAACAAATCTTGGTATTTTTGACAGTAGAGTTCAATTCAGATAAAGTCAGAAGCATCTGCAATGCTTATCCATGACACTTTTGAATACAGCCCTTTTCTGGAAGTCAGAAGGGAAAACTCGGGAGCTCCTAACAAGAGCTTTCCCATATGCCTTTTGTCATTTCTGCCAGAAAGAAACTGGCAATGCCACGTTTCAGACTTTCTATCTAGTTGCTCAGAAATACAACGAAGCTATGCATTTAAGAAGTAAAAAAAAAAAAAAAAAAAGATTAAAAGTTCTCTAAATATTTATTTTATACTCATGTCACTTTTTTTTTTTAATCATCTGACTTATTTTAAGCAGTGATTATCAAACAGTAGAAATACCTAGGCAGTATGTGACCTCTGCTCAAAGCAGGGACAGTGAGATAAGGTTATTCAGAGACTTGTCCAGTCAAGTTTATCATATCTTCAAGGTGTAGATTCCACACTAGGAAACCTGTTCCAGTATTCGATTGCTTTCATTTTATTTGTTTTCTTCTGACAAAAATTTCTCATGCGTCAGCTTGTGCCCATTTTTTCTTTACTGTCATACACCACTAAGAATCCATCTCCTTCTTCTCTGTACTCTCTCATTAAGCAGCTGAAGACAGCAGTAAGACCTTCCTGTAGCTTTATCTTCTTAGGGCTAAACAAGCCCAGCTCTCTCAACCTCTCCTTATACACCATGCACTCCAGTTCCCTGACCATCTCCGCAGCTCCTCCTTGAGTTCGCACCAGTACATCAATGTCTTTTCTGTCATGAGGTGCGCAAAATGGACACAATGCTCCGTATCAAGTGTCAGAAGTGCTTAACAGAGGGGAAAAATTACTTCCCTCAACCTGCTGGCTGCTTTCTTGCTACTACACACTGCAGAATGCAGTTGGCTCTCTTTGAATGGCTTTCTTTACCAGGACCCATCCATGACCTTTTCTGCAAAAATGCTTTCTGTCCTGGTTGTATCAAGCCTGTACTGCTGCATGGTACATTATTCCCAACCAGATGCAAGACTTAACAGTTGCCTTTATTTAATTTCATGAATTTTCTGTCAGTGCATTTGTCCTACGTGTAAATGTTCCTCTGCCATCTTCCTGAGAGGGCAGTCCACTCTATTTTCCAGGTCATTAATACAGACACGAAAACAGTGCTTCCTCTAGCTGCAGTCCTTGAGGGACATCACTAGCACTGGCCCCCATCTGAATTCTGAACCACTGATCACAATCCTCTGATCTTGGTGGTACAGCAAATTTTCACCTTACAGTCAACATTTGCAGTCGGCGTCTCAACAAACTGGCTATAGGAATAATATGGGAGACAGCATCGAAAATGATGCTGAAATCAAAGTAAAGAGCATGTATTCCCATTGACTTCAGAGCCAGCCATCATAGATGATAGGTAAGTTGGTCAGCCATGGTTTATCTTTGGTAAATCTATGCTGATTCCTCCCAAATACTTTCTTGTCCTTCATGTGTTTACACATGGCTTCTACACTCCATAAGTTTCCCAAGAACTAAGGTTAGACTGACCTATTCAATGTTACCTGGACCCTTCTTGAAGGTGGGTGTGTGCCTTTCTCCAGTCATCAGGAATTTTCCCTGATCACTAGGAGCTTTCAAATATATGACAGAGCAGCCCTTTGCAATGCTAGTCAACTCCCTCAGAACCCTTAGTAAGATAGAGCCTACACGGTCCCGTGGACTTATATCTAATCTAAATCTAACCTCTTCTAGTTTAAAGCCATTACCCCTTGTTCTATCACTACACACCTTTGTAAAAAGTCCCTGTTCAGCTTTCTTGTAGGCCCCCTTCAGGTACTGGAAGGCTGTTAGCAGGTCTTCTGGGAGCATTCTTTTCTCCAGGCTGACCAACTGCAACTCTTTCCTCACAGGAGAGGTGTTCCATCCCTCTGATCATTTTTGTGGTCCTCCTCTGGACCTGCTCAAACAGCTACATGTCTTTCCTGTGCTGAGGGCCCCAGGGCTGGACGCAGGACTCCAGGTGAGGTCTCACCAGAGCAAAGTAGAGGGGCAGAATCACCTCCCTTGATCTGCTGGCTATGCTTCTTTTAATGCAAAACAGGATACAGTTGGCCTTCTGGGCTGCGAGTGCACATTGCTGGGCCATGTTGAGCTTCTCATCAACCAGCACACCCAAATCCTTCTCCTCAGGGTTGCTCTCAATTCATCCTCTGCCCAGCCTGTATTTGTTCTTGGGATTGCCCCGACCCAGGTGCAGGACCTTGCACTTGGCCTTGTTGAACTTCATGAATTTCGCACAGGTCCACCTCTCAAGCCTGCCAAGATCCCTCTGGAGGTCATCCCTTCCCTCCAGCGTATCGACCGCACCACACAGCTTGGTGTCATTGGCAGTCTTGCTGAGGCTGAGGTTCACTCAATCCCACTGCCCATGTCACCAACAAAGAAGTTAAACAGAGCTGGTTCCAATACCAACCCTTGAGGAAAGCCACTTCTCACTGGTCTACACTTGGACTTTGAGCTGTTGACCACAACCCTTTGAGTGAGACCATCCAGAATTTCCTTATCCACCAAGTGGTCCATCCATAAAACCCACATCTCTCCAATTTAGAGACAAGGGTGTCGTATGGAACAGTGTCAAATACTTTGCACCAGTCCAGGTAGATGACATCAGTTGCTCTTTCCTTATCCACCAACGCAACAATTTTGTCGCAGAAGGCCACCAAATTTGTCAGGCGTGATTTGCCCTTAGTGAAGCCATGCTGACTGTCACCAGTCACCTCCCTATTTTCTATGTACTTTAGTGTAGTTTCGAGGAGGATCTGCTCCATGATCTTGCAAGGCACAGACGTGAGACTGACTGGCCTGTAGTTCCCCGGGTCTTCCTTTTTTCACTTTTTAATAATGGGGGTTATGTTTCCCCTTTTCCAGTCAGTGGGAACTTCACCAGACTTAGGTTTGTTTGCACTCTGCCATGTTATGTTGCCCTTCCAGTAGATACTAAGGTTGTTAAAATCTTCCATGATTTTACCAGTCACGAGACTTGCTTAAGCTAGTCAGAGACTTCTTCTACTTCCTCCTTCTTGTCATGCAGTTTGTAATAGATGTCTACTACTATGTCACTCAGGTTGGTGTGTCCCATGACCATTACCCACAGCTCTTTACTGGTTTGTCATCTGCACCAAGGCAAAGCTCTGTGCATTCAAGCCACTCCTTTGCCCAGACTGTTGCAGTCACTTTTATATGTGACTGCTAACATAAAACGGTACAGTGATCATTCTTTATGGCTAGAACTATTTCTGCACTAATTAATTTGTCTGCACCTCAAAGACTGTTCTAACTTCCTATGCATTTTTGCAATTCAAGTGATTGGTTTTAATCCTACAACCCTATGGGAACAATAACCTCAGGGTTTGTCTTCCCCAGTACTTTGAGATCCACAGAATAAATACACCATGTATTCACATGTTCTTAATGTCTTTTCTCTTTCAGCGGACCAAACCCCCCCATTTAAAGCATATTCCACATATAATGGGATAGCTAACATTTTATTCACAGATGTAATAAAGAGTTGCATACAAGTGACACGTTTATATCTGCTTCTTTGTAAAACTAAAAGATCTGTGTTTTGAAGAATCATTCATTTCAACTGAACTAGTTTACTAAATCCTACCAGGTACATCACTCATCTGAATGAACTGGCTTTTTAAATTTCTTATGCTGCTTTATTTTCATTTATTCACTCATTCCCTTTGAGTGGCATGTAGATGGTCTGTTATCGAAATGGAAAAGACCAGGTGTTTTTTGTTGTGCTTTCATTTTTTTTTAAGAAAGTATTTTTAAATTTATATTTAATTAGGACACTAGCTTTGGATTGTTATAAAGCAAAGAAAGAAATAAAGGAGAATCTGATCAGTAATAAATAAATGCACCACTGTATCTTCACACTGTCTTATATGCTTCGTGTGTACAGATTCTCCTGTGAGAAGTGTATACAGATACACATCTTTCAAACTTCTCTTTCATTTTGCACATTAACTAAAAAATACTTATGTTTTTCATCACAGAAATATGTCTTATCAAGACAGTAACTTTTGTTCTGGTGCCTCAGATTTTGGTAATTCTTACAGAAGCTTAATATTGATAAACTTAAGCAGTAAATTACCGGAAGTCAGTTTTGGGATAAAAAAAAAAAAAAAAAAAAAAAAAAAAAA
>Ga0065711_1009308_pt1 | contig 14852 bp, 7 predicted proteins | sample Hoacrofraction12_FD_59098 | JGI IMG/M metagenome (GOLD analysis project Ga0065711, IMG submission 59098) | Hoatzin crop microbial communities from Cojedes, Venezuela - Epithelial fraction 12 v2 (version 2) | ecosystem: Host-associated > Birds > Digestive system > Esophagus > Crop | place... | reverse complement strand
TGGGGGGGGGGCAGGCAAAAATTCCAGAGATAATTGTTCCTGTGTTATGAATCTGCTTTGAATATTGTGTCATAAAGAAAGTGTATGTTTATCAGGGAAAAGAAAAAAATTTTTTGAGTTGTTGCTTGCGAAGTACTCACGGCTTGTTCCATATACTCAGTGATGCCGGCAACTCCTGGAAAAATTATATGAGACCATCTAATTAACGACCATGTGTGCATGGAGTGGCCAAATTAAAGACACAGACAGAATATTAAGAGCAACTTTTTTAACTTCTGTGAGTGGTTGACTTCCTAACCCATACAAAGACTCTTTTAACCTGATTTCTGTATATCTATAATATTACTTAACTCAAACTGGACAGCTAATGCAAGCTACAAAAAAGTGATTGATGAATTGTTCTTTAGAAACACACAGTTATATAGAGTAATCCTGGTTGTGTCACAACCCTCTCTCCTGTATTATTTTAAATTGTTTAATGCATAAAAATTGCTGAAATTGTTCTTTTCAGCTTTTCTTTTGGCACTAATGGACTGAAAGGCATCTTTTGAAGTTCATTTTTATACCAAAGCTATCTGCTCTTAGTTGTACTGTTCTAAAGCCCCTTTAGAAATCTGAAGCTTTACTACTTTCTTCAACTCAGCAAAGAAGTCCCTTTTATATGCCAAACTTCTTAATGATGTAGAACACTTTCTGACAGTAATGTGTTTTGTACAGCTGCCCTTGTCTTCCTCTTCCCATTTATAGGGACTCTAAAAATCTCTCAATCCTGCTGGCAGATATTAGAAGTTGAATAAAAAGCCAATGTGTAAGTCTTTCAGTCAACTATAAATGCAATGACCTAAACGCTCTCGGGTTCATTCATAATCATTGTCTGCATTCATCTTTTCTTTTTTAATTAATACTGATGTAAAGGTGATGTCCAGAGCCAGTCTGACAAGCGTGCCTGCCAGCTTCTTTTATGAATTGTGTAAAAATCACACTGGAACCATGCAATGTTTTTTACCTTGTGGAGGAAGTATGACAGTACAGGTATATTCACTGTAAGGTAAATCACAGAATAAGAACACCACCTACAAATCCCAAGAGACATATAAAATAGATCCAAATGTAAATATAATGCTTTTAAGAAGCACAATGATTAAATGCTTTTACTTCTTCCTAAAGTTAAGTAATAGATAAATCAGTCTCAGAATTACATGAAACACCTGTGATATTCTCAGGAGAATTCATGCAACTTGAGAGTGAGAACTAATGGTACAACAGCAGCATGACAATAAATGGAAGGACGTAGTAAAAGTCACTAGTCATACACAGTTTTTAGAAATAGTATGATTAGAATTAATATAAAATATTTGTTAAAGCCATTATAACATTAGCAGTGAGGACCAGGAAAGATTAAACGAGGACGAAATGTCGCCAAGCCAAAATCTTGTGACGAAAATATTCATTACAGAAATTGTGTTAGCTTTTAGAAGTCACTGCTTAACATAGTAAAATTAAAAGACTATGGACCCCAAATCAGAAGTCTTAAATGTTCCTTACTAGAAAAGCTTTCCTTAACTCCTTTTCTTTCATTTCTGTAAACAAATAGATGAAGAACAAGGCATGAAATTTAATATTGTTAGATAAGAATACTTTTCCCCAGTGGTGTACATTCCTCAGATATGTGTGTCTATATATTCCATTATTCTGACTGAGATAATATGATTGTAGATATTTACACCACCATTGCATTTAGAAACTTCATTTGGGGCTGAGATGTTAGTCGGTTGAATGTTACACAAACATATAAAAATACAATACTATGTCTAAAGATATTATACCCCAAAAATTTCATATAGAACAAAGATTTAAACTCTGGGACGTAGCACCTGGTAATCAACATAATAAAACAAATGGAACTGATATATTAATTATATTTGATAATGAAGAGAGTTTTCATTCTGAATGTTTTTCCACTGGTAACAAGAACTAAAATAAAGGCATTTGAAAAAAAGAAAAAGGAAAAAAGAATCATAGAGTAGAACAGATTAAATCAGAAACCTACTATATAATCAAAATTAATCCCACTAACTTGCATTTTGGAATGTACACCAGCCAGAGTAGGCACTAACATGATTAGAATGAACATGGATATTATAGACATCAGACAATAATCCACTGATTAAATTTACTGAAAACAGTTATAATTAGGATCAATGAAGATTTTTCTATGGGCATAATTATGCAATGCAATTTAATCAGGCCAAAATTATTTTGGAAAACTATTTTTAGGAAGAAGGATGATTATTAAATGAATAGATAAATAAAAGCCATGTTAGGACGTGTTTTTAGTGGCATCAAAAAGGAAAACCTTTTTCATTGTAAATTCTGTTGTTAACAAAAATTTTGGATATGTTTCAGTTTTCTTTAAAAAAAGATGTCTTCTGCTTCACATTCCCTCATTTCATGTCATAATTATCTTCTGCCTTAATGAAGAAAACATTCATTCAGAAGCTGCTTCTCGTTACTAGCAAGAAGTATGTGTTAGTGAAGAACTACTATAGACTGGGAGGACAAGTTTCCTAAGGTTCTTTATTGTCACTAGTGAAAGAAATCACTGAAAAATAATTCAAGTAGAAGCCTAACTTAGTTGTTCTACATCCCTTTCTTTGGCATGCTCTTTCTCATAACTGACAGCAGCTCCTCAGTGAGTATAAAGGAGTCTGGAGACTTTAGGCTGAAGGTAGCATCTCTTAATTATATTCTTTAAATCTAATTGGTACATCATAATAGTTGAAGCAGAGTGTGATGGGGAGAGGAAGGGCAAGAGGAATAATTCCCCTTTTGTACTCATGACGGAATGTTTTGCATCTGTGGTATTGAACTCGAGAGGCTTAATATCTTTTAAACAATGTTTTTAACTTATAACTTCTGCATGGTATAACTACTCAATGTTCTGAACATATACTATTAAAAGCCAACACCATTAAATTAACAGGGAGACAAAGCTGCTACATGGCTGCATGCACTATGGTGGAACAATTCAGATGACGAATCAAATACATACAGCTTGCTTTGAAACTGTGTATTTCTTACTTTACAAACAAAGGAAGCAGTTGTCTGAGTTCTTCAGAAACACAATTCTCTACACTTTTTTCGTGCAATTTTTATTTTCGATGTTGTGGTAAATTTCTTTCCTAACAGACAAAAAGCTACTTAAATGGGAGATGATTACTTCTCTTTTTGAGACTTTAAGTCTACATTTCAGGAAAAAAAAAAAAAATTGACCAACATGGTGAGATGAAACAACTCTGAAATTAAAGATCTTCATGCAAAGAAATTAACTGCCTAATTTTCATTCTAAATAGTTAAAGCAATTTCAGGCTACATCTAAACTTCTAGATTAGTATACTGTGCTATAACTCATAGTCCTGGTCTCATGATCATCCAGATCAAAAAAAATCTTGCTGTGCACACTTTCTCTCCTTCGCTGGTGTAGTTTTTCTTCTGATGCATTTTATGCATGATAAGAAGCTACACATGTCTTTGTGACTATCATGAAATTTAGAAACCATGAAGATGAGCACCTGGACTTACAGGATGGGAAATGGTCCTTTGTGTCACAGTTCAAATGTAAAGAAACTCTTGTTTCTGTCCAGCAATAAAATAGCAAGCTTAAGTTAAATAAAAATGTTCTGGTAACCTGAAAACAAACAATGTCGCTAATGTGAAATATATAGGAGAGACACTGTTTAGAATCTTTAAGGAGAAAATATTATTTGAGTTCACGGATAGATTGGTTATACCGAAAATATATTCACCTGTTTGTAGGGGGAACCAGCAAAAGGCAAACAAAACTAAAGGTAAAGACAGTCTGTATTTAAACGGTGAAAGAAGAATACTCCTGATGCGACATAAATGCAAGTCAAAGGAAGTCTTCATAAAAATTTCAACAGAATCTAAAATACTTTTATAGCTTTATTTTTAAAAATGCCTTTTTATCATAGGTAACTGATTTAGAGTTATAGTTACTTTTAAATGTAACTTCGATTGTAGTTGTCCTCTCATCACAATATACTAAACCCACACTTTTCTTCTGCTTTACCGTATTATTCTAAAATACCTTCAGGTTTACTGATAGGCTGTACGAATTTCAACTGACTGTGAGTAAAACAATTATTTAAACAGATTTTGAAGTGTCCATTAAAATCACTGTAAAAAATTAATTATGACCTAAAGACGAGACATTTATGTAACACCGTCAGTAACTTTTAAATGGGCCAAATGACACTTTCTTTTCTTCATTCCTTCAACTCACTGTTTTATTGAAACCTTGATGTTCCTCTTTATCTTGAAAATTAAATGAACCAAAGAATCACAGAATGGTAGGGGTTTGAAGGGACATCTGGGGATCACCTGGTCCAACCCCCCACTGCCAAAGCAGGGTCACCTACAGCAGGCTGCACAGGATCTTGTCCAGGCAGGTCTTGAATATCTCCAGAGAAGGAGAATCCACAGCTTCTCTGGGAAACCTTTCGAGTGCTCTGTCACCCTCAGAGGGAAGAAGTTCTTCCTCATGTTCAGGCAGAACTTCCTGTCCTTTAGTTTGTGCCCATTGCCCCTTGTCCTGTCACTGGGCACCGCTGAAAAAGTCTGGCCCCATCCTCCTGACACTAATCTTTAAGATATTTATAGGCATTTATAAGGTCCCCTCTCAGCCTTCTCTTCTTCAGACTAAACAAACCCAGCTCCCTCAAGCCTCTTCTCGTAGGAGAGATGCTCCAGTCCCCTCATCACCTTTGCAGCCCTCTGATGGACTGTCTCTAGTAGCTCTTCATCTTTCTTGAACTGGGTAGCCCAGAACTGGACAGAGTACTCGAGATGGGGTCTCAGTAGGGCAGAGTAGAGGGGGAGGAGAACCTCCCTCGATCTGCTGGCCACGTTCCTCTTGATGCACCCCAGGATGCCATTGGCCTTCCTGGCAACAAGGGCACACTGCTGCCTTATGTTTAACCTGTCATCCACCAGGACACCCAGGTCTGTCTCCAAAGAGCTGCTCTCCAGCAGGTCTGCCCCAAGCCTGTACTGGTGCATGGGGTTGTTCCTCCCCATGTGCAGGACCCTGCATTTGCCCTTGTTGAACTTCATCCGGTTCTTCTCTGCCGAATTTTCCAGCCTGTCCAGGTCACGCTGAATGGCAGCACAGTCTTCTAATGTATCCACCACTCCTCCCAGTTTTGTGTCATCAGCAAACTTGCTGATGGTACATTCTAACTCTTCATCCAGGACATTGATGAAGAAGTTGAATAAGACTGGGCCCAGTACTGATCTCTGGGGGACACCACTAGTTACAGGCCTCCAACTAGACTCAGCGCCGGTGATGACAAACCTCTTTTACCATTCAGCCAGTTCTCAATCCACTTCACCAACCACTCATCCAGCCGATGCTTCCCTAGGAGGATGTTATGGGTGATGGTGTCAAAAGCCACATCCACTGCTCTCCCCTCATCTACCCAGCCAGTCCTGCCATCAAAGAAAACCATCAGATTAATCAAGCATTATTTCCCCTTGGTGAATCCATGTTGACTTCTTCTCATAACCTCCTTTTCCTCCACTTGCTTGATTATGATCTCCAGAATGAGCTGCTCCATCATCTTCCCTGGGATGGAGGTGAGGCTGACCGGCCTGTAGTTCCCTGGGTCCTCCTTCTTGCCCTTTTTGAAGATTGGAGTGAGACTGGCTTTTCTCCAGTCCTCCAGCACCTCTCCTGTCCTCCAGGACTCTTCAAAGATGATGGAGAGTGGCTCATCAATGACATCTGCTAGCTCCCTCAGCACTCATGGGTGCATTCCATCAGGGCCCATGGATTTGTGAGTGTCCAGATTGCTTAAGTGATCTCTCACACAATCCTTCTCGACCAAGGGAAAATCTTCCTTTCTGCAGGCTTCCTCTGTCACCTACAGGGCCTGAGATTTCTGAGGGTTCACAGGTTTTATCACAAAAGATTTCTGATTTTTATATAACATAATGATTTATAAATATTTATTTCTGGAAAAAAAAATAAAGTCCTTTCGTGATTATGTCTCAGAGGTGATCTTTTGGGGAAGAAAGGCCTTGGTCTTTTCTAACCGACGTTAAACAGAGAGAATCCAGAAAGTTGTCCCAGTGTTGATAAGACCTGAGTCTTCAGTAGTTGTCTTATCTGTGTAAAGCACGGTAAAGTCAAAAGCAAAATCTGAGAAGATGTTATTACTGCAAAATTTGTGCAAACAATTGTGTAGTCAGGCGTCATGACAAATCTGTAATTACTGTTCATTAGAACAAGTAAGTGGCAGAAATAACAAGAAAAAAGCTTTAAGAAGAAAGACTGATACTGAGCAAAAATTTTGAAATCTACAAATAATTCTTAGAACAGTAGATAAGTGGGAACAAGTTGACCTTTGAGTAATTCTGCATTGACTATTTGATATCAACAAGCCTTGCTACAGGTATTCATTGGAACTGCAACATTTCAATATTGCGTAATGCTGAACATTAACAGGAGCGAAGGACTGAATCTTCCAAAGTGTAAAGGGAGTAAATGCTGACCTTTAAGTGCCTGCCTCTACAGTGCACCACCACCTTCTGGAGTCCTCAAAGCCAGACTAGTGCCTTAAGAAACAGTTCGCAAGAGCACACAGTAGGGAAGTTTTCTTTGAAGCAAAATTTCTTAAGTAATTAAGTGTTTATTATATTTTAATTAAAATGGTCTTGATGTTTGGAAGGAATATATGGTGAAAAAAGAGAGACTTTATATTATAGTTGCCTGCAATTTTGTTGGAATTATCCAGACATGAAGGAACACATACTCCCAAATTCCAGAAAGACCCTTATGTAAGGGTAAAGCAAGAAAATTTTTTGTCCTGAAAATAAAGTTGGAAGATAAAGCTATTTCAAAGTTGTGGAGGAAAAGAAATTAAGCCATTTTTTAAAGTAATATTTTTCTGGAAAATCTAAAGTGTTGGAAGACTAATCACTCCTCTTCTACTCTCATCTGCAGTGTCCCCTGTTATTGCTCACATTCATTACACTCTGATGGCTAACAATAAGCTCTGATAGGCTTGAATGAAGGAAGAACAGCAGTGAAATTCAGCTGTTGGTTCTATTTCCAAATGATAATTGCTACATTCAGCCAAGCCTACAGGGGTGGAGAGCAGTTGGCTCAAGATAAGAATAAGACAAGATCAAAATGGTGATCACTGGAAGAAATATATATTTCAGTAAGCTGCACAAAAGAGCATCTCCACTTCTCATCAAAGATCTGCAGCCTATTCACCAGAACAAAGTCTTTCAGTTTTCATTATCTCACTGAACCTAGTTAAGTAGTTTGCCTTCCATAGTCTGTACCAAAGAAAACTCACAGCTAGCTGCCAGAAAGTCAAATTTTTGCTCTAAGTGCTCATTTAAATTTCCAGTCAAGGAATTTATCAAGCTTCATTTATATCTGAGACTAAACACGTAAATCACAGTATCTGTATTTATCCAGGAGGATCCAAACCATATACTGAAGCTAAAATATGTGAAAGTTTTTGACAAGGCGTACTGACTTGCATACTGACAATCTTTCAGAGAGCTCCAGCAGAATTCATAATCAAAGAAAAACCTGAAGCTGTTAATGTTCTGTAAAACAAATATTCGTAAGTCCAATTTCCATCAAAAATTTCCATTCCAGGATAAATTCTGAGTTTCTATAACAAAACTTGCATACTACATGAAGTCTAACAAAACCTTCAGATTTGTAGTTGATTTTATATGGACATTGTTAAATATCACAATAATAGCTAAGTAATCTAAAACTTGAAAACATGTTTTAGATAAGTGGTAAATCTGCATTGAAATAGATTGCAAAATTTTGTGGTTTAATCTGGCAGCCAGCAACTAAGCACGAAACAGCCACTCGCTCACCTGTCCCCTTTGTCCCTAGCCAGATGGGGAGGAGAAATGGACAAAAGCAGAAACACATGGGTTGGGGTAAGGACAGTTTAATAAGACAACAAAGGAAAAACTAATACTGATCATATTACTAGTAGTAATGATAATAACAATGATAATGATGAATATGCAAAATAAACTATATACAAAACAATTTACTCACTCCCTGATGACCAAGTTGCAGCCACTCCCCAAGCAGCGATCGCAAAACCCAGAACTCGAGGACTTTGAGGATTTGAACTCACAGAAGAAAAAAGAGAGAGATTCCTGCCCGCGGTTAACCCCCATTTATAAACAGAACAAGACGTCTATGGTATGGAATATTTCCATTGGCCAGCTTGGGCTATCTGTCTGGCTATGCTCTCTCCCAGCTTCTGCACACCTGCTCATTAACTGAATATGGGAGACTGGAGAAAGTCTTTGATTTCTTATTAATGACTTACAATGTCAGCGTTGTCAACATTCTTCTCATACTAAATCCAAAACACAGCAGATACTAAGAAGAAAATTAATTCTATCCCAGCCAAAATCAGGACAGAAAATTACAGAAAGGAAAAAAAATCGACAACAAAATCAAACTCTTGCTGCAATTTAGAAGTGTTTTATGATTCTTTAAACATCTTAACAAAATCCCAAAACATATCGAAGTTTGCATCATTTTTTTAAGTGAAGATGTAGCTAAGGACCGTGTTGTCAAACATAGTCATATTAATTGATTTCTAGGCTCTAGCAACAATACTGATTAGATCTGCATTGATTATGATAGGAGGTTAAAACCCAGTTCACACATACACATCTGCTTGTACCCACCAAAATTTAGATATTGTAATCTCAAACTAAATCATGTTGTATAGAAAGCCTGTACATGTCTATGGCTCAGTTTGGTGGCTTAAACACACACATAGCTAGTGTTGTTTGAGATGTCCTAGAGTATACAAAGCATTCATTTAATGTTGTTTTAGAAGAACCAAGGTCCACACAAGTCTCTTACAGCTGTGTCTATGTGCTAACCTTTAGGGATGTCTTACATACTAAGACTTTGACTAAGGCCTCTACATGTAGCTGTATCTATATGGGTAACATTCATAGAAAAGAACTTAGTGTCATCTGAGAAGCTGTCCTTGCTATTTTAACTGTCCTCCAATTTCTGCTTCAGAAAGACAAAGGCATCTTATAGATCCTACGCCATACTTGACAGATTTGTCTAGGTGTCTCAGATCCCTTTTTGGCCATGATTGCACAGTATCAGGGATTTTTACATAAACATGCATTGATTCAAAGAGCAGTGTAGATGACAGCTTCATTAGATACAGTGTTAAGTCGCTACCACAGATTCGTGGTTGCGCTGCTTTCAAACTCAATTAAATAAATATGCTTAACCTGTGCTGCACAGTTTTGACTCATTCTCTGTTGGGGTGAGGATGTGCCTTTTATTTTTTATGTCCTTATGTTTTCCTCTGGTCTTGATCAGTGTCTAATATCTGATATTTCAGTGAAAAAGAGCTAGTATCTCCACCACCAGAAGAAAGCAAAATGCCAAAAAACTGCAAAAACACCAGCCAGATATGTAGAGTGATTTCCTCCATAACTTGCATACTGAAAAGTTTATTAGCCTTCTTTTCTGAAGAAAATTCTAAATAAAGTAATCAAAAATGTCCAGATGACACCTAGGTTAATTGTAATCAATGTTCTACTTAGATTATACTTCAGAATAGCTATATTATTTTGACTTTGAGATTGCTCGTAAATCTCTTTTCATGACAGTCCTTGTGTTTTCTTGTGCAGAAATATTGTGTCCTCTTTCACATATTTCTTTTCGGTATAACTTCACTGCTATGATTTTTATGAACCCCATTCTCACTGATTAATGTGAAAAAAAAAAGATAATTGTTGGTAATATTGAGGAAAATCACTATTTTAGGCTATTTTCATAGAGTAACGGTCACAGAATAGTTAAAATAAGCAGGGAACTCTGAGGATCATCTAGTCCAACCCCTGCTTAGAACAGGGTCAACTACATCAGGTTGTTCATGGATGCGTCCAGTCAGGTTTGAATATCTCCAGAAAAGGAGACTTCACCACCACTTTTCTGGGCAACCTGTTCTAGTATTCAGTCACCATCACAGTAAAAAAGATTCTTTTTCTGACGTTAAAAAAGAATTTCCTGTAGGTTTATTTGTGCCCATTGCCTCTTGTCCTGCCACTGGACTTCATCATGTTTACACCTTCCCTTCAAGAATTTATACACACTAATAAGATTTCCCCCTGAGCCTCTCTTCTTCTGGCTAAACAGTCCCAGCCCTCTGAGCCTCTCTTTGTACAACAGATAATCCAGTCCCTTAACTGCCTTCATGGCTTTTCTCTAGACTTGCTTTAGTATGTTCATGTCTTTCTCGTACTGGAGACCCCAGACTTGAACACATCACTCCAGATGCGGTATTACCAGTGCTGAGTAGAGAGGAAGGATCACTTCCTATCACAGAATCACAGAACGGTAGGGGTTGGAAGGGACCTCTGTGGGTCATCTAGTCCAACCCGCCTGCCAAAGCAGGGTCACCTAGAGCAGGCTGCAGAGGACCTTGTCCAGGCGGGTCTTGAATATCTCCAGAGAAAGAGACTCTGATCTGGTGGCTTTGCTCTTCCTCATGCAATCCTCATGCAATCAGGAGATTGTTGGCCACTTTTGACACAAGGGTGCATTGCCGGCTTGTTGTCATTTTATTGTTCACCAGGACCCCCAATCCTCCCCTGCCAAGCGGTTTTCCAGCCTGTTGGCCTCCAGCCCTTTCGGATGCATGGGGTAATTCCTTCCCAGGTGAGAGACTCTGTGTTTCTCTTTGTTGAAATTAAGAAGGTTCTTCATGGCCTATTTTCCAGCTCACCAAGGTTCCTTTGAATGGCAGCACAACCATCTTGTTAAGGGATGTCAGAAGCATCCACAACCTCCAGCTGTTCCAGGCCCAGGACTTCCTTCTGCAGGAAGGAAGATGGAGCCCTGCCTGGTGTACCCAGGGATCCAGGCCTTGAAGACAACTGCTGCTTTCCCATTTGCTGGTTCAACCAGTAGTGAAGCTGAACAGGTACCCCAGAAACACACAGACGAACATGCTCACACATACACACGGAGGATATTGACGTGGCTGGCTACATATTTATTGGACTGTCATAAAGCATGAGTATGAACAACCAAGTCCCCTTCTTTCTCTGCATCTGGTAAGGATTAAAGGTGACTAGTGCAGGCACAGACAGGGCACCTTCTAGGTTCACAACTACAAGTGCTTTCAGAGACCTTCCAAGAACCAGAACACCTCTCTGTCTGCCCACCATCTCTGCCTGGACCCTGGGGCCTCTTAACCACTGCACGGTCCCGTACCAGCCAACTGGTTCAGCTTGGTTCTCTCTGCAAATGCATAGCGCTCACACACTTGTCCCCACATGCACACTACTTTCGCAGGTCCCCTTGGATGTACCAACATGGAACCTTGCCCGTATGATACCTCATGCTGTACCCATGGTCCCCCCTACTTGCTGCACATACACACCCCATGCATATCAGATGTGGCGAAGATACAGATACTTGTTCTCAGCAGCTGGCACCACGTACACGAGCTATGGTCCGTGGTCCTGCTCCACCTGCTGGCACTGAGCCCCTCACTCGCCTCACTCACACTGGTCCCTCCCAGTAGTTGAACCTGAGACATCCACTGACTCCAGTAGCTGATATTGCAGGCCAGAGGCACCTACATGCCAGGTCTCCAGTAGCTGGCACCAAATTCACTTGCACTCCCTCCCCCAGTAGCTGGCATTCTGGGCACAAAGTGTCTAGGAATGGAATCCAGGGGCTGGAGTGCCTGCCCTGTGAGGACAGGCTGCAAGTTGAGGTTGTTTGCATAGCGAAGAGAAGGCTCCAGGGAGACCTTATGGCAGCCTTCCAGTACTTAAAGGGAGCCTGCAGGGAAGATGTGGAGGAACTCCATCAGAGATTGTAGTGATAGAACAAGGGGAAATGGTTTTAAACTGAAAGAGAGTAGATACAGGTTAGATATTACGAAGAAATTCCTTACTGTGAAGGTGGTGAGACACTGGAACAGGTTGCTGTTGTGGTTTAACCCAGCAGCAGGGAACTAAGCAACAGAGAGCTGCTCATTAACCCCTTCACTCCCCCCTCAGTGTAAAGGGGAGGAGAACGGGCAAAAGGTAAAACTCATAGGTTGAGATAAAGACAGTTTAATAAGACAACAAAAGACATACTACTACTACCACTAATAATAATGAATGTGCAAAACAAACTAAATACAATATAATTTTTCTCACCACCCAGTGACTGACTTGTGGCCAGTCCCCTAGCAGCTATCATGGAATTAGTGAATTTCATGGAACTCTGGAAAAAAAAGACTGAACTCCCAAACAACTTCGAACTCCTGGAAAAAGAGAAGATACCTACCCCATTGCCAACCCACATTCATAAACTGAGCATGACACCTGTTACAGACTATTTCCATAGACCAGCTTGGGCTGGATGCCTGGCTATGCTCCCAGCTCTTGTACACCCGCTCATTTGTTGAATATGGGAGACTGGAAAAAGTCCTTAGTTACTTAACAACAGCTAAAACAATCAGTGTATTAAAAACATTCTTCTCGTACCAAATCCAAAACACAGCAGCTACAGAGAAGAAAATTAACTCTATCCCAGCTGAAACCAGGACAGTTGTCCAGAGTTGTTGTGGGTGACCTCACCCTGGAAGTGTTCAAGGCCAGTTTGAATGGGAATTCGAGCAACCTGATCTAGTGGAAGGTATCCCTGCCCAAGGCAGGGGGGTTGGAATTAGATGATGTTTAACGTCCCTTCCAGCCAAACCACTCCATGATTCTGTGATTCTATGACATACCCAGGAGAGCTTAGGGATCTGCAACTACTGATGCTGAGAATGCACTTGCTCCAATTGCTGGCTCCACAAGTCCGAGGGCATCTACTTCCCCTGTCTGACTCCTGTAGTTGGTCCATATCCACTCACACTGGTGCCCCAAGCAGCTATCGCTTAGTCCTGGGAGCACTCACACTTGTGTTGTATAGAGAGTGAGATTACACAGACAAATAGTTAAGAAAGGTTTTAAGAAGACGATAGGAAAGACTACAGTGATCTGGTGGAAGGCTAGAAGACAAGCATACTGACTTGCCACTGTGTGACTGGCACCTTTTACAACCTTTGTGTGTATTCCCCACTTTGCTTCTCGCCAGTCCTGCTCCTCTACACATCCATTTTAAACTTTTGCACAATCCTATATCTTCCCCTGTCAAATAGTCTCATGATCCTCTTTATTCCTTTCTTTTTTACCAGTTACAAAGTCACCTCTGCCATCTCCAAAGCTGTGCTTGAAGTTTCTTAATGGCCCATCAATTAGTGACTGGACACTTTTGGCCTTTCACAGAATCACAGCATGTTAGGCTTTGGAAGGGACCTCTGGGGATCGTCTAGTCCAACCTTCCTGCTGTAGCAGGGTCACCTAGAGCAGGCTGCACAGGATCTCATCCAGAGAGGTTTTGAGTACCTCCAGAGAAGGAGACTCCACAACCCCTCTGGGCAACCTGTTCCAGTGCTCCGTCACTCTCAGAGTAAATAAGTTCTTCCTCACGTTCAGCTAGAACTTCTGTGCTTCACTTTGTGCCTGTTGCCCCTTGCCCAGTTGCTGGACACCACTGAAAATAGTCTGGCCCCATCCTTTGGACACCCACCCTTAAGATATTTATAAGCATTTAAAAGATCCCTTCTCAGCCTTCTCTTCTTCAGGTTAAACAAGCCCAGCTCCCTCAGACTTTCCTCATAGAAGAGATGTTCATATTCTTTACATTGCCCCTTGCCTTTCAGCTTTGTGTGTCTCTGTGCTTTTGCTTTCCTTTTACTTATTATCCCTATTTCTTTGAAAAGATTCTTGATTGGTTAATCTCAGTGAAGCAGACAGTCTCACTTTCCACATATCCTTACAGATCATAGCCAACAACATTGACAGGTTTCCTCAGCACCTGTAGGTGCACAATAGATGGTCTCATGGAACTATGTACATCCAGTCTGTTGAAATGTACCTTAGCCTGATCCTTCTCCACCATGGCTGTTTTCATTGTTCCAGACTTTCCCACAGCAAAGATGAATCTTACCAATGAAGACCAAGGCAAAGGCGGCATTGAGTACCTCTGCATTTTACATTTTCTTTGTCACCAGATCTCTCTTCCCATTCTGCAGCAGGCCTGTATTTTCCCTAGTCTTCCTTTTGCTACTGATTTACCTGTTAAAGCCCTTCTTGTCTTTCATGTTTCTTCCCCCATTCAATTCCACATGGGTTTTGGCTCTTCTAACCCTGTCCTTGTGTGCATGGAGACTGTCTCTATATTTCACAGAACCACAGAATCACAAAATGGTAGGGGTTAGAAGGGACTTCTGTGGGTCATCTAGTCCAACCCTTCTGCCGAAGCAGGGTCACATAGAGCAGGCTGCACAGGACCGCGTTCAGGAGGGTCTTGAATATCTCCAGAGAAGGAGACACGAAAGCCTCCCTGGGCAGCCTGTTCCAGGGCTCCATCACTCTCAGAGTGAAGAAGTTCTTCCTCATGTTCAGACGGAACTTTCTGTGCTTCTGTGCCCATTGTCCCTTGTCCTGTCGCTGGGCACCACTGAAAAGAGTTTGGCCCTATCCTCCTGACACCCACCCTTCAGATATTTAGAAGCATATATTAGGTCCCCTCGCAGCCTTCTCTTCTAAAGGCTGAACAAGCCCAGCTCCCTCAGCCTCTCCTCATAGGAGAGATGTTCCAGTCCCCTCACCATCCTTGTAGCCCTCCGCTGGACTCTCTCCAGTAGCTCTTCATCTTTCTTGAACTGGGAAACCCAGAACTGGACACA
>Ga0065711_1043222_pt1 | contig 14853 bp, 8 predicted proteins | sample Hoacrofraction12_FD_59098 | JGI IMG/M metagenome (GOLD analysis project Ga0065711, IMG submission 59098) | Hoatzin crop microbial communities from Cojedes, Venezuela - Epithelial fraction 12 v2 (version 2) | ecosystem: Host-associated > Birds > Digestive system > Esophagus > Crop | place... | reverse complement strand
CTGTGCTGCCATTCAGTGAGACCTGGACAGGCTGGAGAGTTGGGCAGAGAGGAACATGATGAAGTTCAACAAGGGCAAGTGCAGGGTTCTGCACCTGGGGAGGAACAATCCCATACACCAGTACAGGCTTGGGGCGGAGCTGCCGGAGAGCAGCTCTATGGAGAGGGGCCTGGGAGTGCTGGCGGATGACAAGCTGACCATGAGCCAGCAGTGTGCCCTTGTTACCATGAAGGCTAATGGGATCCTGCGGTGTATTAAGAAGAATCTGGCCAGCAGGTCAAAGGAGATTCTCCTCCCCTTCTGCTCTGCCCTATTGAGGTCCGGTCTGGAGTACTGTGTCCAGTTCTGGGCTCCCCAGTTCAAGACAGACAAGGAAGGAACTACCGGAGAGAGTCCAGCGGAGGGCTACAAGGCTGATGAGGGGACCGGAGCATCTGTCCTATGAGGAAAGGCTGAGGGAGCTGGGCTTGTTTAGCCTGAGGAAGAGAAGGCTGCGAGAGGACCTAATAAATGCTTACAAATATCTGAAAGGTGGGTGTCAGGAGGATGGGGCCAAACTCTTTTCAGTGGTGCCCAGTGACAGGACAAGGGCCAACGGGCACAAACTGAAGCATAAGAAGTTCCATCTGAACAAGAGGAAGAACTTCTTCACTCTGAGGGTGACGGAGCACTGGAACAGGCTACCTGGAGCAGTTGTGGAGTCTCCCTCTCTGGAGATACTCAAAACCCACCTGGACAAGGTCCTGTACAGTCTGCTGTAGGTGACCCTGCTTTGGCAGGGGAGTTGGACTAGATGATCCCCAGAGGACCCTTCCAACCCCTAGGATTCTGTGATAAGTAGGTGCAGCTCAGACAGGGAGGGTGGATGGTCTAACTACTTACTGTCCACAACTGGGCTAAAATGAGGAAAAAATGGGAAACACCTGTGCCTGTGGGGCTGGGCAGGGGCACTGGAGTGGGCCCTGTGCTGCTGGTCAAAGGCTGCGGCTGCTATGGAAGCCCTGCTTAGGGGCAGCAAGATGAAGGGGGCCCTGCTGAGGGGTGGTGAGCTGTGGTGCGCCCTGCTGAGGTGGGCTGGGAGCCCCCCGAGGGGTGCTGGGGTGATGGGAGCCCTGCTGAGGGATGGCAGGTGAGAGTGGGCAGAGGGGAGCCTCCCTGGGCGGGGCAGCACCTGCCAGTGAAGAAGGTTGTGGAGCTAGCAGGCTGTAGCTGGGGAGTAGTGGTGGTGGCTGGGTCTTCAGAGTTGCAGGTCAGTTTTTGGGTTTCCTGTCAGTAAATCTTCTGGGTCCTGTTCCTAGTACCTCTGAGTCTTCTCTGCTTAAAATGTGAAAGGGACTTGATACAGGAGGAGGTGTTAGTAGGCCCACCACCAAACTCAGTCTGGCTTGGGGTCTCCCATAAAACAGGGATGATCCCAGTAGAACTGGGGTGTGCCATGAGAGAGGTGGAAAATGGTGTTGGGGAGGAACTGCCAGCAGGAAGATGGTGAGCAGGTGAGGAAGGTAGAAGCAGAGGGGAAGAGGCAGCTCTCTGCTCTGTACCTTTTGGACTTTGGTAAGCTAAAGAAGATTTCCTCACTTCTGTTTTTCATGCGGAAGAGGAGAGTTCTAGGGAATGAAGGAAACAGGACCTGGTTTTGTGGTGTGAGTCATCCTCTGCTGGTTAACCGGTGGGAGTGAGCCCCCTTGTCTCAGGGAGAGGGAGTGGCACAAAACAAAATTAATCCCCTATCTACCAAAATGTTTGTGTTACTGTACAGATTAAACCTCTTGAGGGAATTGTTTGAGATTCAGTAGTTTACAGATAGAATTATTTATTTAGAGAGCTACATTTTCCTAGCTCAAGTCTCAGCTTGTGGTACAAAATACCATGAATGCTTGTGAAACAAGGGATAACAAGGAACGGGGGAAGTCTCACCAGACTCATCAGAGTAACTTTTTTAGTTCTAAGTTCTGATCTAGAAATGTATTTGGCAAGAATAATGGTAAATCTTTAAGTTCATTGTACTGTCTAACCATTGTAATTAGTCTGGGACAAACATTTATAAAATATTTTTCTGTTATCAAAAGTAGACATTTGTTTTGGCACCTGTTGATTGAATCAACTGTCTTACTGAAATTTCTTGGAAATATTTGGAAAAGTGGAAGTATTTAACCTAAACAAGAGGAAATGTAATTTTGTAAGCAGAAACAGCTATCAGTAGAAAAATGTATGCTGCCAGCTGAATTTTTCAGATAGTATGCTAGTCTATTCATTTCAATGGAAAACTGAAAGTACCACTTCTCTAATGGCTCTGTTCTTCAGTAGACATACAATATTAATAATATAACTTGGAAATATAACCACTTTCCAACTTTCTCTCCCCGAAAGAAGTAAAACTTAGTTTCTGTCTTCTCAACCTTTCTCATCTGAATTCTTTCAATGAGGGTCTTATTTGGATTTCTTTATTACAGTTTGTGCTGGGTTCGTGCCTTCTTTGTGCTTCATCCTGGCTATATTTTCCATTAGTCAAGGAAAGAAATGAAACGATACTGAATGAATGAGGGTTGTTATGGTCTATTGGGAGAGTATCAAACTTAGATGCTTGTGATTAGACTCATCACCCCTTAGCTTTTAGCTGATCTTAACTTTCATTTCTAAAAAGTTTATTTTCTTTTTTTCCCCTGGAAATCTGAAGTGGCTTCTGGGGTTGAAAATTATTATTAGCTTCTAATCCTAGGATATTCTCCCTCACTGATGTCACTCTGATGAGTAACTGAAATATGAAGTATATAATTCGTGAATAAGGTTCCAGTTGCATGGCCGTGCTGTATGGTTAATGGTAATGTGAGAGTGTCAGTGACAGAATAATCTGAAACAGTATTTGATCAAAAAAACCCAAACCCAAAACAGTAATGATGGGAAATTTAGCTGCTTTTTCCCTAAAATTTGTTCGCTGATTTGGTTCCTTTTTTTTGATTCTGTAAAAGGCAACTCCAAAAGAAATCCATTTGCATCTCCCTCTGACAGTTTTAAAAGTACTTCATTAGTTGTTGTCTGTCAGTACAGTCAGGCAGGTGCCATGGAATCTATGCAGAGTGTATTTACAAATGTAAACAATTCAAATCAGTAATTAGGCTGTCAAGTGCCTAGCAAGGTACAAATGTGTTATCTTGCAGGCTTTAACATCATATGAATGACGGGTTGCAATGTACTGTCATTCCGAAAGGAATTTGTGCTTCTCGAGGAAAGGCGGGGGACCTGAGCGAGCCTCCTGTGTTGAAAGATGAAGAATGTGATGTACTAATCCTTTCATTCATTCAGGGCAGCCTATTCTAAAAAATAAAAACAAATAAATAAAAAAACACCACCCCCCACCCCCCCAAAAAAAAACAAACCCAAAACTTGTGCAAGGCTAACATATGAAACTTGCACTCAAATGCTGCTTCTGCACTTAAGCTGTGAATGTATTTAGGCCATTGGGTAGTTAGATCACAGTACAGCCGTCATCAGGTGTGTAAAGTTGCAACTAGCCAGATTAATACATTTTCACTTTTGAGATGTATGGTGTGCTTCTTACAGTAAGGGTGTATTTTCACTGCTCAGAAATCTCTTGCTTCAATATCTCTTGATTTTGTTGTGACAGATCACTCTTAGAATTAGAAATTATGAACTTGCCTGTTAGGTTTCAAATATATTTGAATAGAAAATTAAAATGAGCATTAAGTATAAAAATCTTGTATTCTTAAATAAAAGTACAAAAGATGGATGTTTGTATTTTAGACACACCATTTTACATCCTTTGTATTGTATTGCTGTAGTTTTATTTATTATAGATATACATTATGCCAATTCAATGTGGCTTTTACTTTATAATTAAGCATAATTAGTCTGTCAACAAAATTACAGGAGAACGAATGATAGCTTTAAATATGATTTTATGCTTAGTTTTGTTTCTGTCATCTTCTAGCTTCCTCTTCTCCAACTTTGGACTGCTTAACCTAATGCTCTCTAGAGGCAGAATTACTTTCTAACATCCAGTTTTAGAAGTGAGCTATATTTTTATTGCTCTGAGCTAACAAAAGCACCATTCCCCTAGAGGCTATTCCAAACAACTTCATAAGAACAGACACAGAAATATTTCAGGAAACACATTATCCCTGACCAAAATATACAGCTGTCTAATAGAGCAACCTCCTCAGACCTGGCTATGTCATGGGATTTTTTATGGTCTGTCTAATCTTCTTACTTTTACAGAATCCAGTTCTGTATTCTGTTAGTATGCATGAGTATATTTTAATAGACTATGAAAATGCTGCATGACCTACTTACTGAGAACCTGGTTTTACATTCCATTAATGGGCATGTATTTTCACAGTAATAGATTTTAAAAACACTGTATGACCCATTTATTCTGCTTCATCAGTAACTCTCTATGTAGTGTGTATCTGTATGTGTGTGTGTATATCTTCTTTTTCATTTTTTGAGGAAATATGAGAAAACCTTCCAATGCTGAACAAGAATTCTATGCTATTTGAACTCTTAGACGCTAATATGATACTTATTCTGCATAAAGTAATTCATGATATTTGAAGGCATTTGCACTGTAAGAAAACAGAATGTAGATAAAGCAACTTGTACTTAGAGGAAGATTAATATTGCAATGTAACCTGACCTATTTTTAAAGGAATCCTTCTCATTTTACTGATTTACAATTCTCTGTTGAACTCGCATCTTACTAGATTTGGTTTTCTCTGAGATTTGCTCAAGGTATTGAACTAAAAGGAGTTCTCTTAAATGAAGAAAGCATCTATGTTTTTTTTCTTCCTTGGTGTAATTCCTGAATATTGTGAAGGACCATATCTTCTGTTTGTCTGAAACCTGCCATTTGCCTGTGTTATTTGGTATACTTAAATTTTCCATGCCACCCTTGGTTTTATAGACTTCTATCAAAATTCTCCCTCCATCTTAAAGACTGAGGAGTCCTTGCTGATTCCAATGTAAAACTGTTTAATAGCTTTGCTCATCTTTGTCAGCCCTCTTTGTAATTTCTGTTATAGTTTACTCCTTTTGAGGACAAGGAGACCAAAAGCTGATGGTGTTTGAGGTAAGAGTCTCCCATGAACTGCATAATGGTGTTTTGGTCTTTGTTCCTTTCTTAATACTGCCTAAGATTCAATTTACTTTTTTGACTGCCATTGAACAGTAATCTGACAGGTTCATGAAATTAACTATTATTACCCCAGATCTGAAATCCAAGTGAAAGAACTCTCAGGTGAGAGCTTATTGTATATACGAAGTGACCACTTCCCTATTTGTATCATGGAATGTTATTTAAATTTAGCCTGATCTGCCATGGAGAATACTTCAGCAGATGTTTAGTTTTTTTACCCCATGTTTTCAACGAGATAGTGTCCTATGGTACTGTACTATCCTTGGAGTGTCCCCAGGCTGCCATGGGTTTAGATGATCTGTGCAGAGGTCCATCTGCTTTCAGGCACGTCCTAGAGTGTTTTACATCCTGAGCTGGAAGCATATAGTAGAGGTTTTATAATATCACTCTCTTTATATCACCCATACTGATGAGGAGACTATGCACTGTATGAGGTAGGAGACTTGAAAACTTAAGGTTATCCTTTGGGGTTCTCATCTGCTTGTGGGGTAGAGTTATCCTAGGAGCAGCAATGCCACTTAAACCTATACAGTGGCCTGGCCCTGGATTGACTTAGTCATTGTCCTTAACTACTACTAGCCAATTACACTAAAAGATGCTGCTGTATTTCATTCCCTAAACCAAAGAAAAAGTGATTTAAAATAATGTGTGAAATCATTGAAATAAATATTACACTTCATTTATTATAGCAGATTGTGAGGACCTATGGTTAGCCAGACAATTAGTATTGAGCAGAGGAAATACGATCTGAAATTTTGTTAATTATGCAAGTTCTTCAGGAGGCAAATGTTAAGAGTGCACAGAATGCTAAGCCTAGATTCTTTGAAATAAGAACTCATAAGTTATGCCTACAATAGTGTTCTTGTTTGACTGGTTATGCTTTCAAAATGAATCTCCTGATCGTTCCCATCTACCATTCTTTACTCCACATCATGGAGTGTGTAACTTTTGTCATTTTGGATGGTGGTCCACAGGACTAAACTACAAAATAGAATCATATGAAGTGGGTGTTTTGTGGATCTTGGGACTTTAGCATCTTTGGGTTTACGCTGCAGATCTGCTGCTATTAGTCCTCACTTCTCGGTCAAGTAGAGACAGCCAAGGTTAGGGCTATGCTTTCATCAGATCTGATATCAAACTGAAATCATTCTGTGACATGAGCCCTGTTACCTTCCAGAGATACTCTCCCACAGAGAAACTTGTCTTAATGAAGAATGTTATTAAGATACCGTGGCATATTTCACAGGAGTAGGAATTAATACTTTTTGGCTGTTCAAATGCCAGTGTTGTGAGATTTTATGCGGAAGGACAAGGACATAACATGGTCTTGAGAAAATGTGTGAAGAAGCACAAAGTGTCTTTAGGCTCCTTTGTGCTTTTCATATAGCACGTATATAGTAAGTGTATGGTTCTCTACACAACTGGTGGAGGCTACCTGAGATGCTCTGATTTGTTTCTTCTTGCCTTAGTCAGCAGAGTTTTGCCCAATATGAGGGATCCCACATTTGGTCCAATGTGGTGCAGAGTCAATGGGATTCACTTTTCTCTGCTCTTTTGGTAGGAGTTAGACTCTTGGTGTAAACCTCTGTAAATATTTAAAATCTGACATTCATCTGTGATGGGTAAAGGACAATGCAGTCAAGGACAGGAGGGTAGCACTTCATCTAAGTACTAAATAATGCAGCTTGGTAAATATAAAAGCCAGCCAATAGACACTGCAGCAAATAATGATGTCCTTGTAAGGGAAGGTGAAGCGTAAGAGTGGATACTATTGCGGAGCTCTTGGTGCATAGTGTAGAGGCAGATGGCTTTACATAAGCATGGACACCTCTTGGATAGAATTCCAGGGTGTGCAATAGAAGAAGAGTAACATTGCTGCTGGGGTAAAACGGGTGCTTACCCTCTGCCTGGCCAAGTCTCAAACTGGTACCTGTGCTATGGCAAAGCTGGATAACTCTTTAAAAAAAAGAAATTAAACAAGGAAGTTATATCTTAAACATTCATTTACAAATACTATGTTGTAAATTAGGCTACTGGAGATTGGAGGAGACTTGGAGAAACTGCTCAAAGCCTAAGTAAAGCATATGAGAGGAAGGCCTATTCCTTTGCTGATTGTTCTCCTAGGTCTATGTTATAACTTCTTAGGAAAAAAAACCCAACTTTTCTAAATGCTGAAAAAGGCCAAAAGTGAGTTTTATAACACTGCCCAACAAAATTCCGCATGAAATTGGACTGGTTACCTCCTCAGTTCTGTGGCACATGACTGAATAGTTAGTTACAGGAACTGATTTCTGTAATAAAGGTGTAAGCAAGTGGTAGCACTCTGTCCTCTTAGAGGAAAAGAAATTAAGAGGACCACAGAATTTTTTATATTAATTTGTAACATATTTATAGCACACTTCATCATAAACTTGAGTAATACTGCTTTAATTTTGAATTAAATCTATTATATTAAATCTGTATAGATTACAACTGTTGGCTTAATTAAACTTCATTAATCTTAGTTCAAGGCTCCAGCGTATTGCCTTTTTAGTTATAAAACCAGTAGATTTTTTTTCCTTAAAACAAAGATACTGTATAATCTGAAGATTTCTTAGGTGCTTAGAAAGAATGTTAATGACAATTCCTTGAAATTAATGCTTCGTTGTAGACAGACTATTAAGTATTCATACTTATATAACTACTATACTGCCTTTTATGAAGGAATAAGTTAATTTTACAAATTTTGTCTGGAAAGAACCATTATTCTTAACCTCATTTCAGATGCATTCACTTTTGTTAATTTTTTTTTCCTGTGATGATTTGTAAGAGAACTTCTGTGTATTACCTGTGGCATAGTTAGTAATATGACATTAAAAAACCATTACATTAAAATTGACAACTGCTACAATTTAGGAACTTAGTTTTGTTTTGTAGCTGAGCTAAACTAATTTACCACTTTGATACATCTCGTGTGGAATCAAGTGATCTCTTCATTTAAAGAAGTAAATCTTTGTTTATGTAACTTGAGAATGTCCATCTAATTATTTGACCAGTACTGTTGACGTTCCTCCATTTGAGAGCAATTAGATTAGACAATTACTAGGGTTCTATTGCTAATTATCCTGACATTGGTTTACACTGAGCTGCTGTACCCAGTAGTTACTGAAACCGTTTTCTTGGAATTGAGAAACGAGGGCGTTTCAGAAATTCAAACTGTTTCAAGGTGAAATGTTTCACGTATAGCATGCTAGCATAGTTTTGCAAATAGGAACTGTCACTTCTGCCAACAACAGTGATAGCCTTTTGGTGTATTATTTCATTGTTTACACAAAATAGTCATGTAAAATATCTTCAATATATCACTTAGTCTCCTCCATCTGTGAGCACGCTGAAACAGTCTTGTTCTCCATCTGTCCCTATCATATGTTTTATTCAGTAAAACCTATGGTTGTTTTCTTTGCAAGAGTCTTAAACAGAAACTGGGTGAATGCAACTAAGTGATATGTTTAAGCAGATCACTATTATTTTAACCAATTGTATTCCTAATTTTAGCACTTGTGATATAGATTTTAATAGTTCTAAGTCAAATCCTGAATATAAATTGATCTGATTTTTTTTTTTAGGGCTTTTAAAATTTTTTATTATTTAACATCCTATAAAAAGGCATTGGATCATGCTTTATTTGGATGTCTGAATCTAAAGCACCTGCACAGGTACTGGGGATGTCAAGTAATCGTTTTAGCAATAGTGGGTATGATATGCTCTATAGCAAAGTAAGATAAGAGAAAACCACTCAGTTTAAGATTTAATGATTATTTTTTAATTTGCCGTGGTTGGTCTGCAGACAGCTAGGTTTTGTCCATAAAGGGAACTTACTCTAACACAGACTTGTCTAGAAAAAACTGCAAACCTTGGGGTCACTTATTCACAAGGAATTCCGTGTGTGATTCTAGGCTATCTCTTTATTTATCCTTTGTCCTCGTTGTTTGTGTGTGTGTTTCCACTGAAATATGGGATGACTGATAACTCTGTAGGCTCATGCGTTGTTCAAGTTAATGCCAAATGTTTGTGTAAGTCCTGTGAATGAAATTAGAAAATGTGATTCTAGTTTTTTTGGCTATATATCTTGCATTACTGGTTTTAGTGCAGACAGTTCTAATTATCAGTGGAATGACTGCAGAGATAATTTTCCCCTCATCCCTCTTCTTTGTAATGTTTTCGCATGTAACTTTTTTCCAACAACAGTACTTTCAAAGACAGGTCTTTAGAGATGTATAGGTTAACATCCTGTTACTCCTTTTAGTGTAATCTTGTTGCTCTACTAGTTCCATCATAATGCAAGGTGCTAAACATTGTTTAACACCTGAGGCAACAGCGTTATATTATGATGGAAAATGCAGCATTTAAAAACATAAATATATTCACTGATCGCTTTTGATGGGCCGTGTTTAGAGTAGAGATTATTTTGGGATACTAAACATAAAAATTGCCTTTAAGATTTGAAATGCAATTTATGAAAATATTGGGAGTTGGAAGTCTCTTGGATATTCCCTTCTGGGTTTGATCTACAATTATTTGACTAGAATTGGCATAATTTTTGCACTGACTTATCTTCATGAGGAATTATTTTTATGCTTTTTAAAGTTTTGAAAAGAGTAAAGTACAACATGCTCTTTGATATAACCAGGTTAGTAAAGTCCAACAGCTTTGTTTATTTTAACGTTTTTTTTTCACATAGGCTCAAATCAGTCTTTGCTGATTGTTTTACAATAGGAACTGCTCTTATTAGCATAAAACTCCTGCCTGATGATTGCATTTTGCTGAGAAAAAGCAATTTTTCACAGTGTGGTGTTGACTTGCATTGGAGGCACTTTCTGTGACAAGCCTTGGTATAAGCCAGTTCTCAGTAAATCTTTTTGCATAATGCACTTCAAATTGGAATTTTTATTCCAGAGAGCAAACAAAAATAGAAGAATTTTGAATCATTTTTACCTGGTCTTTTTTCATTATAATTATACTATATATTTACAAAAGTTGTTAATTTGATGAAGCTACTATGGCTTGAAGCACAGATCCACACTGGGGAGCACCAAGTCATTTGTTATGTGACAGACAAACAATTGTGATTTCAGCTAGCATGGAGGATAATGCTCATGGAGAACGTGCTGGGAGAGTGGAGGAGAGAGGAAAATGACATGAAGTTCTACTCTGCTCCACTGCTATCTAAAGCACTAATCCCTATCATAAACTCCTTTTGCTCTACTTTAAATGTGAATTCGGGAATTTTGTTTGACTGTTTATTCCTTCACTGTAGTAAGAAAGAACCTCCCTTGACCAGCTGGCCACACTCCTCTTGATGGATGCCATTGGCCTTCTTGGCAACCAGGGCACACTGCTGGCTCATGGTCAACTTGTCGTCCACCAGGACACCCAGGTCCCTCTCCGCAGAGCTGCCTTCCAGCAGGTCCGCCCCGTTATGGCCATATACATTTCCATTAATAAGTCAGTATGTATCCTAGAGATGTTTGACCTCTCCTTTTGTAATCTTCTTGCTGTGCAAATGTCATTCTGTGTTCCGTTTTCTCATATCGCCTTCCAAGTGTCCTCTTGGAGCTGACTCAGGTTTTTCATAACTGAATTTTGCTGTCTCAGGGTGAAGATGCCTTTCTTGGCACAGCAAGGAAAGAAGTTGAACTGGGAACGAGTGTAGAGGAAGCAGCTGGAGAGTCAGAGGGGTACAGAAAGTGCTGTGTTGGTGAGGCAAGAGAAGAAAAAAAATTACCATTCTCATGGAAACATAGAATATCCCAAGTCAGAAGATCGAGTCCAACTCCTGACCCCACACAGGACAACCAAAAAGTTAAACCATATATTGCCTCTTCATTAGCAGTTGCTCCCAATATTCCAGCCCTACCATGTCACCAGTGGAGACTATTTTAGCAAACAGTGCATTTAATCACCTGCCTGGGTGGGTGTCTATATTGCTATCTTCAACTTCACAGTCCTTTTGTGACTACTACTCCTTCTATGTTGCTTTACCAGTCATTTTTAATTCTGTCTCTGATTTCCTAGTGTTGTCAGAATTGTTCCTCAACAGTATTTCTGCCTCTGTGGATGCTTCTTTTCCCTGTGCTTTGTCCTTGTTGACACAGCTCAGTGGATCACAGTCATCTTCAATGGATGCCTGCCAAGGTTTCAGCTCAGCTACTGGCTGGTAATCTTGGTTATAAATATAACCCCCCTCTTTTGACAAGGTCATGGAAAATGAGAGAAATTATTTCATACAAATCTGGAATTTTAACCTGGATGTTGTACATTAGCTGTTTAGAAACATAAAATCCCACTTTGAAAAATACATCTGAAGAGCTGCTCCATGCAAAAGCTATAGAAGTGCCCTTATTTTGCTAGTCGTTGGTAAGTAACTGCTGTGCTTCTGTATTATAGATAAATATTTAGAGAGGCTGACTGTCATGTGTGTTATATTTGCAGGAAATCTAATGTAACAAAGCCTCAAACTTGTTGACCTGTAGGCGTTGTCTGTGTAAGTGACAAATAACAGGGCTATGGTAGGTGTCAACAGAAGGTACTGTTACATGCAGTCTTTCAAGTAGTTTTTTTCCTTATCCTATGAGCATATTTTCAGTACTGGGAAGACATGCTGTGTTGCTGTTAGGTTTGGTTATGCAAGTCTTGGTATAGTGACAGGTCTGTTGGAGGAGGCGTATGAGAACAGCAGGAGAATTTGCTCTCTACGCAGATTTCCGATTAAATTAAATTCTTGAGGCAGAGCTGTTCTGTGAGAACTGCCCACTGCTCTTGGGCTTATTACTGAAGGAAGAGGTTGCCTCGAGGCAATTTGATAATCTGTTGCAAGTCTTGAACAGAGGTCCTGCATAAATAGAACAAGATACACTTAAATTATAGCCAGACTTGACGTCACTGATTTCTCTTCCATTAGGAAGCTGACCTACAAGGCCCCAGACATCTGCCATCGTTTGGAAGAGCAGTGTCAGCATGAATGCTGCAATGGGAAGAAAGGGAAATAAGGAAAAAATATTTCACAATATTGTACACATTGTGTATGGTATGTTGTTCAAATGATCTGTCTGACAAATTCCATGGGCTCTACTTCTATTAATGGAGAAAGTGAAGAAAAATTAAGCAACAGAATATGTGTGTGTTCTGGCAAGCAAATTTACTTCATCTTTGGCCATAGATATAGAATGGCTTGGCAATACAGATAAATACAATCTCTGGTTAAGATGTATAGCTATCAGTGAAAGAAGAAAAGATATTCTGATGTTTAAAGTGCATAGAAATCATGCTCTGTATTCGCCTGTACTGTTGTGCAGCCCAACAATGGACCTTTTGTTAGTCTATCCATTGTTCTGTCATGCTCATTGTTCTGGTATTCCTAGAAAGTAAACATGAAAATGAATTTTTTTTGTAAGAAATACTATTATTGCACAGGTTTTATTTGGGGAATGTCTGATGAGTGTGTATATCTGTTAACACATGAATTCCAGTTCAATTTAGGAAGTATGTTCTTGTTTTTCTCTCTTTTTGTAACATACCTGAGCTGTTGGAGAGAGAAAAACTTGGTCTTTGATAGTCTTTTCCTGAATAAAAAAAGATATTAAGAATCATCACCAGTTGGCCAGCTGCAGTGGCTCTGAAAGGTATGCCCATGTCCTCATGTCTTACATTGGCCATTACTCTGTGCGTGAGTCACCCTCCAGCTCTCCTTGTGAAAAAAGAAGTTCTGCTTGTGGATACCACATGATCTCTCACTTTGGAGGACTTGCTGGGTAAAACCATGCTCACAAACATAAGATATTCTAAGGACAGAAAGCCTGAGCCAAGGTCAGAAAATCAGCCTGGGAAGGGAGAAAGCTAGTGTAGGAGAATGCTGAGACAAATGTATGAAGCATATATATACACCTTATTTTTCTTCTTTTTTATTTTGAGCAATGCTGGTTTAAGAATTTTCCCTGAGCTTGGCTCCTTATTCAACTTTATCATCTCCTTGTTTGTGCTAATACAGCAAACTAATTGAGGTTGAAAATAACCTTTATCTGGAGCACATACAGGGTGAAAGCCACTGAAAAAAGAGTGAGAGCTTATCTAAGTTTGCCTAGCTCCTCATGCTAAATTCCAAAGTTTGCAGAAGAGTAAAGCTCAGGAAGTAAAGCTTGGGAAGGTGGTAACAGGGCTCTGGGGAGATGGAAACAATGACGACAGGTGCAGTGAGGGAAATATTCGACCAGGACCATTTTATAATTCAGAATTGTGGGAAGTGAGAGAAAAAATATGAATTCATCTATTATACTGAAAACAAGAGAAATTTTTTTCTGAAAAAGCAATGTTCCTTTCAGCTCTGCAATTCTCATTTTGGTGGTGGATTATAGGGAGCCCCAGAACAGGCAGCCATCAGTAGTAAATACTTAATATTCTGATGAAGGAAATTTTACTAAAGCCAGTAAACATAATTGCTGCTTAGTGATACTTTGGATTTTTTTTTTTTTGTCGTAGTCTTGGAAGTCTTATTCAGATTGTTGATTTAAGTATAAATTATCCTGTTGTATAGTTTAGGTGTATGAACAAATGAAATAATTTTGAACATGCTAGTTTGCACAAAGTTACACGTACACCAATGATTAAATCTGCCTCTGTTGGGTTGCTACACTGAGCATTGCAAGGGTTTTCTTGAGAAGGAGTTGGCAAATCACAAAACAAATCAGAGATGGTAAAAAGAGATGAACAGGTATACATGGAAGTAGAAAGAAAAGGTTTTCAAACACCTGCTTTAGTGGAGAAAGTATATACAAGTATGCCTGAATGATGTAGATGCCGCCCGACGTCCCAGGAACCACATGTGTGTTATCTCATATGTAGTGATGCAAATTTTACATAGCAAAAAATAAAAGCAAGCAATCAAGCAAGGAATTTCTTAACTTTGGGTTTGTATATCTGATGGGTTTGGTTCACACAGATGAAATCTAAACACACCTGTGTGTCTGCAGAGAAACAGGCCTTTTGAGAATATTTGATACTCAGCTTTGTTGGCTGTATCTACAGCGGGTGTTGGTAGCATTAAACTGAATAGATTGTCTCATCATCAATATGTGAAGTTCTGTTTATCAGGAATATTTACTTTCATTCTTTGCTCTGCACCCCTGGAACAGGCTTTGAAGAGAACTTGGGGTTAATAGATTTCAGAATATCAAGGCTGCGTCTTCTATTTCTGTAGATATTCATGGTGAATTTTACAATTTTATTTTTCACAGCTTTCCAGGAAGTATTTGAAGTTTGTCTACACACTTTTCATCTTCTGAAATGCACAGTGAACAGATGAATGGCTATATGTATAGGAGGAGGGATGTTCAAAGGAAAGTATATTTTGGGGGGCGGAAGAGATGAAAACTTCCTCTGCTTCTGGTATATATATGCTTTCAGGAAACATGTCACAGAATCACAGAATGTTAGGGTTTGGAAGGGACCTCTGTGAGTCATCTAGTCCAACCCCCCTGCCAAAGCAGGGTCACCTACAGCAGGCTGCACAAGACTTTGTCCAGGCAGGTCTTGAATATCTCCAGAGAAGGAGACTCTACTACCTCCCTGGGCAGCCTGTTCCAGTGCTCCGTCACCCTCAGAGGGAAGAAGTTCTTCCTCATGTTCAGACGGAACTTCCTCTGCTTCAGTTTGTGCCCATTGCCCCT
>Ga0065711_1043221_pt1 | contig 14853 bp, 8 predicted proteins | sample Hoacrofraction12_FD_59098 | JGI IMG/M metagenome (GOLD analysis project Ga0065711, IMG submission 59098) | Hoatzin crop microbial communities from Cojedes, Venezuela - Epithelial fraction 12 v2 (version 2) | ecosystem: Host-associated > Birds > Digestive system > Esophagus > Crop | place... | reverse complement strand
GGGCACGGAGCGGGCGGGGCGGGGGCTCCCCCTCCTCAGGCGGGCCGTCGCGGCCCAGCATGGCGGTGGCCGCGAGGGTTTCGTCTCGCTGCGCTCGGCCTTTGCCTTTCTCTGTCCTCCCTTGTGTGGCCCCGGAGCTGAAATCTAGCGGGCGGGCGCTGGGCGAGGGGGCGTTAGTGGATGTTTCCATAAGGGGAGTGCTGAGGCAGTTCCAGGGAATGAGTTCCCTTGCGGCCTGCGGAGATGAGGGCAGTCAGTAGCTGTAACTCACAGACAAACGGTAAAAGCAAATTACAAAACAGAACTAAGAAAACTTTTGCCTCCTATCTACTTAATTGCTCTAAGGCCAAGCTAACTGCAAAGTGACTTCTGACATCTGAACAGCAGCTGCCTTGTCAAAGCCACTTCCCCCAGGTCCCTCCCAGGAGCACAGCGTGTGGAGAAGTAATTCCTCTCTTCTCTCCTTTTTCTGCTTCCTCTCTAGGTGACTGACTGTGTGGTTTCTATGAGTCTGGGATTTGCATGCCCCTGTCTCGGAAATCTTCGAAGATAAAGCTGGCCTGTAGAGTAGTCGCATCAACTGCGTGAGGTGTCTGCTTGGGAATGAGATGAATCATCTAGATGTGCCTGTTCGTCTGCAAGGCTGTAACAGAAATCTGGATGACTCGTTCAAGATGTCGATACCCGCATTAAAGAAGCATAAAGCTACCTAAGATACGTCCTGCCCTGTCTTTTTTTCGTATATGGGAAACATCTAGCAGGTCAAGATGCGTTGTTATTAAAAATAATGTCTATACACATAAGGCCCTGATCATGAATACATCCTTTCACTGTAAAAAAAAGATACTTTAATATCTGTAACATTAAATCATTATCTTTTCTATGATCTTCAGAAGTAAACATGCTTTAGCAACTAAATTAATGGAAATAGTAAATTTTAGTTCAGCTGAAACGTAAAGAATACGACTTCAGAAAGTCTTATAACTGAACTCTATTGCTAACTGCAACATCCTCAAGTAATTCTTTTATATAATATCTGTGGTCTAGAAGTGTGTATTTCAAAAGTATAGTATTTAAGAAAATGAATGCCTCTTGGATGACTACACTCAGAAACTGTTGCCACAGAAACCATGGGGGAGGACAGCATCAGGAGAATGAGAAAGAATAGAAACAAAAGAAGTGGATTGGCCATTTATGTGCAAAAAAAGTAAGAACAGATATTTGTCCAGCTGGAAGTGTCAAACCTCCAAACCTGTCAAACCTCCAAACCTCTCAAACCTCCAGCAGTTCATCTACTGAAATACAACGCTGCAAGATATGTCTGCAATACGATTCCTTGCAGCATTAATCAGACATGCTACAAGAGATACTCCTGCAGGATCCAGAGTGGACGAAGCCTTCAAAAAATGACACGAGGAAAATATGACAACATGCTGTGTCCCTGAAGCAAAAACACAAGAAGCAATTGCACTGTTGCAGAAGCTTGTAAGATTATCTGGGAGATAATTCAGTTTGGAACCAATTATATGTGGCATCAAGTGGAACCGTACAGGGCATAGAGAACTGCAGGAATCTTGAAAGACACTCAAACGGAAAATCAGGGATTGCCTTGAAGTTCCTTCCTACCCACAAATTAGAGAAAGAAGGCAAAATGTACTTGATCTGAAGTGCTCTTTCTGTCTGTAGTTCCAAGGGAAAATTTAGAAATTGTGGACCACATTTCAAAAAGAGTGGGGGATGTATGGCTGTGCTGGCCTACATCTGACAGGTGTGGGCTAATCATGGTTGGAGACTAAGCAGAGCAGCTGGGAAGATGCTAAATTAGTACCATAGAGACTGACTGTTTTTTTAAAATGCCGTGTAAGTTGAGGTGCTCTGTTATGAGCAAACTGAACTGATGCCGCATAGAATGAGGGGAAATACAGAAACACTTTCTATACCATTGACCATTAAAGCATGAGGAAATGAATAAGAGAATTGGGAATTATCACTTAACTGTCATCATTAAGCCCCTTGGGGTGACTGGAATTATTTGCAAATTAAGTATTCCAGGTGTTTGACCAGCTAAAGAAAAATAGGGTGGGTAGACCAGGATTGTGCATGTGTTTGTGTACGCTTGAGGAGACGGAGCTTTGAAAGCAGTTCCAGAGTCACTGTAGCAGTGCATAGAGATCAGTATGGTAACTGACCCCATCTGAGATGAGGTATCAGTCGTATCTTGTATCACTGCGGAGAGACAAGATCCACCCGACAAAACGCGACAAGAGCATCTTTGCCAACTGGCCTGCCAACCTGCTGACGAGAACTTCAGCTAGGAACAAAGAAGTCTCTTGATCACAGACCCTGGGTTTGGGGGGATTTTCAGCCTGCTCGACATCTGTGACAAGCACCACACATCAGAATGCAAGCAGTCAAGGAGATTTCTGAAAGGCATCAGGGATAACTTCTTCATACTGGCTTGGCCAGCTGGGGGTGATTCACGGCTGGATCTGCTTTTCACTAACAAGGAAGAACTGGGAGATGTGGTAATCGGTGGCTTGGTTATCAGAGCCTGGGCTGGAGTGACTGAGAGTGGAGTTCATGACTCTGGAGGGGCTGAGGAAGGAGAGCAGTAGGCTACAGAGCCTGGCTTCAGGGGAACAGACCAGTTTATTCAAGAAACTGGTAGATGGGATCTGCTGAACAGCAGCTTCCAAGGGTAAAGTTGCTCAGGAAAGCTGGCAGGAGAGCACAAGGATCCTAACACTGAGAAAACGAAATAAATGGCTTAGTATTTTCAGCAATGAGAAAGCAAAACTGATGTGCTGTGAAGAGAAAAAGAGTGACTAAATGGAAATTAAATTAAGGCTGGGGTTATCATAAGATCTGTATTGTTTGGTGAATTCATCCCATTCAAATGCAGTGTGCTTTAATATAGGCACAAGTAGAATTACTTAAAAACACAGTGACCAAGTCATGTCTGCAGAGATGAGAGGCTGTGTTGTGGAGAGCAGTGACTGAAAAGAAATGAAGAGTTGGCAGTGGCTCAGCCAGCAAAAATTAATTTCCAGTCTAATGCTACCGTATAAGCAAATAGTGGATTCCTTGACTATATAACCAGAGAGGTGGCAAGTAGGAAGAGACGTTATTTTCCTGCTACATATGGCACTGGGGAGATTTTTGTAGTAATACTGTGCTAGCCTCCGGTGTCCTTGTTGTCAAAAGAATGCTGAGAAATTACTTGAGGCTGGAGAAAGTTCTTTGCGTGGAGAGACTTAAAGAGCACAATCTGTTTGGCTTATCAAAAAAAGACTGGAAGGTGGTCACAGTGATCTTTAATCTTGCGTAGTGAGAGGCGTAACAAGAAAAAGTAACTATAAGCTGAAATCAAACAAACTCGAATTAGAAATTATGCACATTTTTAACAGTGGAAGACATTAATGGTTGGAATATGCTGCCAAGGGAAATGGCACATCCAGTATCTCCTAAAGGCTTCAGTTAAAGAATAGATGCTTTTCTCACAGAAGTACACTAGCTGAACAGATAGAATTCGATCCGTGCCCTGAAAGTCTCTCAGAGCATGTAGTTGTTGCTATTACATAGTATTTGAATTACCATAACACTTAGAAACACAAGTGAGAGGCCAGAGCCCTTCGCCTCTTTGGTCACTACATGAAACATAAGTGAAAACCCCATTCTGTCTTCTGAAGATCTTCTACTCCAAATCTACAGGGGCACCGACAGGCACAGAGGAGCAAAGAGAAAATATAACAAGTGCAAGCTGCCACTGCTCATCCTGTGCCTCTCCTTGTTTCATAATCTTGTGGTTTGGCAGGAGCCCAGCTTACTCTGGCGTGTGTGGGTAGGTTGGCTTTAGGAATTGAAGAGTAGGCATGGTACAGGTGTGTTTGTGCCGGTATCATCTATCTGTGACTACAGATGGTTTTGCTGAGTCTGGGGCATGTCAGGTTTTTACTAATGTTACCTGACAATAGAATTGATCCCAGGAATCTATTTACCCGCTCTGCCAACCAGTCAAACCACCAACTGGTCAGACTCTTGCTGCAGTACCTGAATGCAGACGTATCGCATCTGTTATTGGACTAGTATACAGTACGACTGCAAGATTGTAGCATAATAGGGCCGTAGGATAATTCACGTTGGGAAGGACCTCTGGAGGTCTCTAGTCCAACCTTCTGCTCATAGCAGAGTCAGATCTGAGGTCAGAACAGGTTGCTTTGTGTATATATAGCTCTTTTCTTGTTTTGGAAACTCTTAAATTGGGATCCAGACATAATAGTGAGGGATTTTGGTCCTTGCAAGAAAACCATCTGAATTCACCATCTGTATTGTGATTGACACGTACCCACTGAAGGTCATCCACCATTCTCACCATATATTAACTGGCCTTGCTATGGAAATGCACCTTGCTTTGTGGGCAACAGGTGTTGCAGGATTTGTGCCTTGAGGTAACAGAGAGAAGGAAATAAAAGAAATTTTCCCCAACTTGTATTTCATAATTCCAAGAAAACCTGAAGCTGCATCAAATTATGCAGAACTGGAACTTAACACATTCTGTGAGTGAAATTGGATCCTTCTGCAGAACAGAAGAGACCAACCAGAAATATATTTGGAAAGTGAAGTTGTTAAACATCTATATTAGTAAACTGATCTTTGTAAATTATGTTGATGGTACATTTTCAGAAAATACAACTATTTTCATAACAGTTGTACATGCTTTCTGGGAGCCATGACAGCAGGGTGATGGTAGACTAACTGGATATGGGAGGATCTGAGCAAGTAGTTAAATGAGTGATACATTTTATTAATTGGTTCAAAAGAATAAATTCAGTCTTAGTTGTAATCATAAGCAAGGCACTAATAAATGATCACAGAAAACTATACAAACTATAAAAATTATACTGTAATTGTACAATAGATAAATATAATTTTATTCCTTAGCACTTTTCATCAATGAATCTCAGAATATTTTACAGAGGTGTAAGAAATAATCATTATTAGACCAAAGCTGTAAACAGAATAAATTAGGTGAGAGTTATCTCACAGGGTAAAATTTGCTCTTGATGATTTTCCCCTTACGCTCATTTTGGAAGACCAAAGCTTTCCTCAGTAAGGGTGTTGGATTTTGTTGGTTTGTGTTTGTTTTTTTTTTAAGCAGAGGGTAGTATTTGCTTCTTGCAGGGTTCACACATGGGAATATTTTGATACTTTCATTTTCACAGCTCAACTGATACTGGGCGTCTTGGCATATATATATATATATAGCTGGCAAACAATTAACTTATTATTACACAAAGGATTACCAGCATCTAAAGAATTGAAAGAGAAAATTTAAAATTTTGTGCTACTAAACTGAATACAAATTTCTACCAACAGCATTTAAAATACACATCAGTTAAGAGAGATGTAAAATATAAGAATTTAGCTGTGTTGAAAATAACAGTAGATTTCTAAACCGTTATCACTGTTTGAGTCTTTAGACTCCTATAAGCAGGTGGAATTCTAAGTTACAGTTCTTAGAAAAAGAAACCATTTATAAAATGGTTACTCTTTTGAAAGATGTCATTGTATCCTGCAACAGAAATGTGCATAGGTTGGGTCTTCGTGATCTCAATACGAAAGCACGTGAATTAGGCATGAAAACAATAACTGTGTGCTTTTTGACGTTGTTCTGAACAGAATCTTTTGGAGAAATAGGGCCACAAGTATATTTAGAAATAAGGTTGTTTAATATCGTAATGAAATACTTTCAACAACGGAGACTTTTCTTTAAAAATTAATGGCTTTGATTCTTGACACAGGCACTAGGGAAACCATTGTCTCAGTAACTCCAGCTTCTCCTTAGTATGAAAACCTCAGGAGTCAGTGACACTGCTCTAACACTAACTTGGAAAATCCATTACTAGAGGTGAGAAGTACAAGATGCTTCTTCAGTCTGTGTTCTCTACCAGAATACCAAGCAAAGCTTCCCACTACAGTCAGCAAGATAGTATTTTTGTGATCTTCACAGCAGTTCTCCAAAAGCAAGATTAGCTGTCGTGTAATAACAACAGTGACGCAGAATGTGACAACAAGCAGCCTCCAGGTGAAGAGTCTTTGTATCATTACAGTCTCCCCCACTAATCAGTTCTTGACAGTACCAAGATATAAAGGAAGCTGAGGAGGAATATGTAAAACAGCATGCAGATAGCTACGCAGTGGAAAAAATTATCAATAAGAGGTAGAAAAAATACGGGAAACAGCTTTGTGGAGATAATAAAATTGCTAAAGAGCATTTGCTGTTAATAGCCTGTTTTTCATGACACTAATGAGTGGTTAATTATTTTTGTTTTAATTGAAACATATGTCACAGTTGGTAGTATTTTGTGCTTCCGCTGATCTAAAGCTACTGTTCAAGTGCACGTTGCAATCAGTTCTCAGACAATGCTCTCTTTGTCAGCAATACAGAAGTAGAATGATTTTGATTTCTCCTTTTGGAAGATTTATACCCTGGAAAACCCACAGTTCCCCTCTGTACTTGCAGATGGTCAGTTAAATACTCCCATCTGGTTATATTTGTTTTTCTCTGGTTCTACTTAGTTTTTTCTTTAAAAAAAGGGAAAAAAAACCCCAAACCCAACAACACAAAACAAACAACTAACCACAAGTTACTGCATGAGCAGCAGAACTAATAATGCCCAATTTCATATGGATCTGTGCCCTGTGTCTTTATACCGCACTAACCCAGGCATCACCTCTTTGTCCCGCGTGGCCTCATTTCCTCCTTCCATTTCCCCTGCGATCTCATTTCCTCTTCTTCCCCTGCAGCACTTCTTCTTGCCATTTGCCCTGCATTTGTTTTTCGCTGTTTTGCCCCTTCCCCTGCACTGCCTCTCTCCCTTGGATAAGCTGCGGCACATATGCTAATTAGCTCACATTACTATTTTGCATATCCCACGAAGGACTCCACAGCATTTCACAAATATTAATGAATCGATCCTTAACAATAACCTTGCTCCATAAATATGTTCTATTGTTCCTATTAAGCATACTGGAAGGTTGGTCTAGTTTATCCTTGGTTGGTCATAGCTTGGTCAAGTTTATCCTTTGTTAATTCCCCATTTCACTTCTCCTGGACTGACCATTAATTTGTTCTTTTCTGGCTGTAGTGTTTGTTCAGAGCAGCTGTTGTCTCATTGACAGGGGTTGTCAGAGCGTAGCCAGCTCTCATTATTTTATCACAAGCCTTGTGATATTTGATATTTCAGACGATGAGGACTACTTGAGAAATTCACCTTTTGTTTATTATAACAAGTTTATGGCTCAATAAGCTACAAAACTGAAAAATGTGATGGCAGGATTGAAAATGTTCAATACGGTGAAAATAAAAGCGCATGTATTTTTTAAAATTACAGCTATTTTAAAGCCTCTATACCTTGTGATGTCATGGGGTCTGTCTCAGGTTCATCATTTAAGACTGCAGAAGCTACTGACCATTTCCCATTTTGGAAAGGAGGCTGGCCTGCAAAAAGCAAATCACTCAGTGAAGGCTGACGTTTTCTGACCACAAATTCAAACTCTGCTAAAGCACCTAGAAGAGAATATATAACTGGAGTTATAATCACGTGTTAAGTGCTTTAATGCAGACAGCAGTGTGCTTTTTACTGTTGTAGTTTCTGTACTTGATTCTTCTTTCTCTTTCTTTCAAGAGGCTATGAATGCAGGATAGGATTTTCTTTTAGCATCCAGAAGATATGCAGAACTTGAGTAAAACAATAATGTTTACTGAAAGATTGTTACAATCTGCTCTGTACTTGAGTTTGCAATAACTCTGGTTACTTCATGTATTGTTAAAAAGAGCATTTTGTAGCACTATTAAAACCATAAACATTCTACTTTGTCTTTATGTATTTATACAATAAACCCAAAATTTAATTTGGCATATTTTGAAAATAAATTTATACTTACTGAAATTCAGATAACACAAAGTAGAAAACATTCTTTTACTTGAAATAAAACTAGCAATATTTTATATAGTCATTTCCTTCCAGCAAAGGTTCTTTGCCATTTTGTAAGCAATTAAAACCAATTATGTTAATGGCTCTGATTAGAGCAATTAATGAGAAATACAGCTGGCTACCTCAGATATCAATATGCTAATATAGTGCCATAGAGTATTTATAGAATAGAGAATGATTCCACCCACATTTTTACTTTGCACTGTTGCATCCATCAGGCATGTTGCCCTTTTAAACTACAGCACCTGATGTTGAGAAGTTGGAATCACAGGCTCAGAACAATCTCTGGCACCCATGGAGGTCTTTAGTCCAATCCTCTGCTCAAAGCAGGTCCAGCTAGATCAGGTTGCTCAGGGCCATGTTGAGTTTCAAAAGCTCCAAGGATGTAAATTCCACCATCTCTCTAAGCGACCTAGTTGAGTTTTTGACCACCTTTACATTAAAAACGTTTTCATTATCTTGAGTCAGAAATTTCCCATGTTCTAACTTCTGTCCATTGCCTCTTCTCCTTCTACTGTGCACCCGAAAGGTGTCTGTCTCCATCTTCTCTCCACCCTCCAATGAGACAGCAGAAGAGAGATATAAGATTTCCTTCTTCTCTGGCAGTTCAGAAAATCCAGCTATTTCAGCTTCTTCTCACATGTTCCTGAGCTTCAGCCCCATGACCATCTTGGTGGCCCTCTACTGGGCTTGCTCTAGCATGCCAATGTTTCTTGTGTCCCGGGGAGCCCAGAGCAGGATCCATACTCCAGATGTGCTCTCACAAGTGCGAAACGGAGAGGAAGGATCCCTTGCCCTGCTGGCTAACCTCTTGCTAGCACAGTCCTGGATGTAGCTGACTCCGCAGCACAGGCATACTGCGGTCATCCACCAGGAACCTCAGATCCTTTTCAGCAAAGCCCCTTTCCACACAGCCAGCCCTCAGCCTGTCCTGTTGCATGGGGCTGTTCCAACCCAAGTGCAGGACTCTGCATTTGGCTGTCCTGAACTTCAAGGTTTCTGTCAGCCCATTTCTCTAGCCTGTCTCAGTCCCTCTTAATAGCAGCCCTGCCCTCCAGTGATTTGACTGCTCCCAACAATTAGGTATCATCTGCAAACTCACCTGAGAATTAGCACCAAAATGTTTTGTAATACAGTTTCAGTGAGATCTCATCAGTTCAAACTCAGTGTGCCATTATAATAAACTGTTCTTATAGGATGATACTTTACATCAGGTATTACATTTCAGCAGCAAACCTCATATTCAGATCTGCTGAAAGCTAAATCTCTTTGCCCTCCAAAGTTAAGCTTGTCTTGAAAAACCAATTGGCATAGATTGAGTTTCTGTTAAAGTTATACTTTATAGTGAATAAAATAGTCACATGCTAGAAATCAGATAAGGAAAAGGTCAGCTAAGTCTGGCCCTTGCCAGTCTGCAGTTTTCTCCTAGAGGGTATTTGTTTTGGTTTGGCCTATCTATTTCAAAGTGATTGAAGGCCAATTCTGTCCTGTTTATTCCTTACAGACAAAAATTCTTTGAAGACATTGAAAGTTTTGCCTGAGCAAAGTCATCAATACACAAGAACTGATTTTGTGACACCAAAATCACTGAGAGCCCTGCCGTTGCATCGGTGTGAGATTAAAAAATCACCTCCTAGTTCCCGTCTAGCAGGCTAAGGACAAGCACTGAAACATTTACAGCCAGGAGAAAAAAATTCAACCCCAGGAACTTTATGTTTTGTGGACTGTGGTCATCTTCAGTAATAACAGGAAATATCTCAGAAATAGTCAGTGCACGGTAAGTAAGCTAACTGGGACTGTTGCATACAAATCTGATCACTGATACTCAAGAGAGATGTGTGGGAATGGGAGCCTGCTATGTGCCTGGAGGCTCCAAGAGCCTGCATTATTTAGCTTAATAAAACAAAGGTGCAAAGGGGCTGTCATTCTTCTGTGTGAATAGTTACAAAAGAAGGGCAAGCATTGTTGTTTTTCCAATTAGAAGTACACCTAAGATCAAACATAAACAAATGAACAGAAAATAGCAGTATGTTCCTAAACATTAAGTCAGTTACTTTTTTAAACTGTAGTTAATACCTCCCAAGAGGACTAGCAAAGGGCTTAAGGAGGATTGTGAAAGATCAGTGTTTTAAAAAAATATATTTTTTATATATATATTCTATCCTTGTATTCAATACATTATCAAAAGAAAATGCCCACATTATGCAGATTTACTGCTGGCAGCAGCTCAATTCCTCCATGACAGAGGAACAAAAAGTATCTGTAATTACCACCTGTGTCAGCCAACGAGTGGCTGATCACCTTTAATCAAAAGAACTAAATATACAGCAAAGTTGATGCTGACAATATGAGGAGCTGCTTGTTCCTGGCTAGATGGATTGGACTCAGGAGAGGTTACACAGAGACAGGTGACCTCAGAAAAGTAGTAACACTTACAGGAAGTTTGAGAAAACATTGCTGGTTAATGAAACCAGCTTCCTGAGAAGCCACTCGGTTAGTAAGGCAGGAAAAGGGCATTAATTGCTTTCGAAATGAAGTTGGATAAATCTGAAGTTTGATAAATGGATTATATTATTTGGTACCTGTGAGAAGGTGGTCGCAGTTAAACAACAGCTTCTTTGCAAGTTCCTGATGATTACTGTATGGTCAGTAATGAACGCAGTGTTCACTGACGTACATATGCAAGTAGAATGCCATGTTATTCAAATATACAGCTGAATGACAGAACTTGTCAGTATTTCAGATTTTATGTGGCAGTTGAGGTAACGATGGAAGAAGGGCCATTTGTTTGGCTTCAATATCAATCTGCCTGCATCTAGTGACATTCTGAATTAGCAATTAATGTGTAACTAACATTAGTGTAAGGAAAACTTTGACCCATGTGTGACGTGCCCCATCACAATTCTTGGTCTATACAGTTTTTGCCTTTTTATTTCTCTCAACGGCACGCTGTCATTATTTCCCATTCCTCTCTCCATGAAATGCCTCACTGGCAATGCAGTCAGTACGGCCACCTGTACTGGCACTTGTGCGATTCCACAGTGAGACTGTTCAAGGAGTTTGTCTGTACACTCATTTTGGGAGGTGACTGGTTGCTTAGACACAAGTTTTATTGATTGTAACACCTATGAAACTAGGCTCAGGCTTGTGGTTACAGAATGGGTTTTGTGAATGAGGAGTTGAACTGACTAGCAGAAATAAAAAGGTTGTTAGAGCTAGAATCATCAGGGAACTAAAAAGACCAAGAGCTAGAATCATTGGGGAGCTAAAAAGACCATCAAAGGGGACAGAAGCAGGACTCTGAGATGACATAACACAATCCTTTTGGAGTGGACAATGGAACAACGGGGTCAACTTAAGAGGTGACACAGATGACTTTGCTCGGTAACTTTTTGATCAGAAACGCAGGGAAGGTGCTGCGCTTCTGTGGACACGTGCCTACCACGGGCTAACCAATTAACTTCACAGTCTTGATTTTCAATTTAGACTCTTGGTTTTGGACCATTATCACAAGAGGAACTGCAGATTTCAGTCCTCTTTATCTAACACCTATTCTCAGTTATTTATTAAAATTTTGCTTGAGTCATAATCAGCTATCTTTTTTTTCATGTAATGAATGTATTACGTGAGACATAGGAGACGTACACCCTACTTCAGGGAAATGTTTTTCATTTTTCACCTCAAAGCCCTTTACAAACTCTCATTAATTTAAATTCCTTCCACATCCCTGCTGAATAACCTAACAGAAATGGAATGTCACACTCGAGATCTCCGTGTGTATCATTTGGTCCTCTGAGTGTAGAAGCGAGCCAGATCCCACTGTGCATTAAAATTTCAGTGAAGGATTCCTGACAACCCCGTGTGCAGAATCATCATAGCGCATTTATTCTTTAGAGAGAGCTATTGTCCAGACAGATGCAGCAGAGAAGTGTCAGAAACAAAACGAGGCTCTCCCAAAGAAGATACCAGAATCCTGACTATGGGAGCTTGGGGACTGGAAATGTGTTTTTTTTAGCATAGTACTTTCCACTCTGAAAAACAAAGTGATGTTTATCTAGTCCCCACTCCTCGGACTTCTAATGAGCCCTCCCTTTCAAGTTCCTTTCCCCAGCAACTTTTGAACTGGCTCCCATTGAAGCTGTTTTCCCTGTCTTGCTCTACCTCCAAGCCAGAGAGAGTAGGAGGGAAACTCAGTCCACCATGGTGTAATAAGATTTCCAGAGTACATTAATGGGTGGAGCACCAGCCACGGGACCTTCATGGGGTTTTAGATCTTCACGTTAAGCTGGGCGTTGCCACTTATGTTCACCCCACTCTTGAGGACGTGGCATTTCTGAAGCAGGACCAGGTGCAGTGTTTGCTGCACGGCCTAGGAGAAAGTGGAATCTGGATCTTGCAACTGCAGTTTGATCAAAGAAAAGCAGTCTAGGCTGCGTTTCTGAGGGGATGAGGCAGGGCAGTAAGTGAAGCACCTGCAGTCTGGAATGTAGAGCTGCAAATCTCCCCCACATATGCTTGGCTGCCAGCTCTGGTTTCCAGAGCAGAACTCACCCTACAACTTGTGCACCTTTATCTGCTGGAGACAGACATTGTTAAGAAATCCCTTTGTGAACAACATCCACAGGCTCTGCTGCCTTTAGGTGCTCAGTAGGCCACAGATTAAGGAAACTCCGTATCAAATGTTGGCAGATAGGATGGACTTCTGGATCGGACCCAGACGGCATGCCCAGTGAATGATTCAATGGAGACAAACTGTGAAACATGATTGTTTCTTCGAAATGTGGAGCTAAAGAAGGATCCTGGGAATGTGCTAATCAAGGTAATTTTTATGAATAAAAATATTACTGACATTTTGAATAAAACTGTCATGCAATTTATTCAGGAAAAAAATGCAGGGAATCCTGAATGTCTTCCTTGGCCCCAAATAAAGCAGAGTTCAATTAAGTTCACAGCTACTGCTCCCTTACAAATTACACTTACATGCTGTACATGTGGACATGAGTTTCAACATGTGGAGTTTATTCCCCATTCTTTCCTGCTTGATATGGAGAAGATTTGTCGTCTGTAAATCACTGGCAAGAGCAAGGAGTTTAGCTCACTGAAAATGCTTATCTTTCTTTATTCAATAATGCCTTTTAGGATTTGGCTTCCTTGTCTTTACTTTGCTTGCTGTCCTCCCTGAAATCTCTCTTTCTGTTGCCAATATGCTTCCCCACCTAAGAGCTGTCCAGGCTCACAACTGTCTTCACACTTGGAAAAGTTTCGCGGTACCTAGGCTGAATGCATGCTAAATGATACAGATTTTCTCTGTGCAGATGTCAGGTGCTGTAAATTCTAGATTTTTCATGGTGCAGAGCTGGAATAGACACATTTTTCTAAATATAACACTTTACTCCAAGAGATTTCGTGTGTAGATGTGGCCTCTGTCTGTCACAACATGCCCTGCCAGCTGGCTTTGCAGGCAGAACCTGATAGCGTATCTAATCCTCCGTATCCATTCTTGCGATCCATAAATATTAAGCTAGCTTTCAAATGATGATAGAAAGGGCTTACGTTTTGCAAGACAACATCAGAATAACCGTGAAATTAGTCAGAAGATCAAATATGTTTTTATATGCCACTTTAAGTAATCATCCCTCCCCTAAATCAAATAAGCGCTTCTTTCATTTAAAACAAAAATTCCTGCAGCAGGGCAACTTTTCACTGGGACAAGTTTTGAACTGTCCCTGCGTGTTCAGCTCAGGGGAGGGAGGCCCTCTTTTGACCCACACCCGCCTGCAGTCCGCTTCCCATGACAATTCCCGTCTGCTCTGATAGGGACGATGCACAAACGCAGCCCGGGAGGCTGCTCACCAGCCTGCTTCCTTTCTGAGGCACCACACAGCTGATGCGACCTGGGGCCGTACACAGGCTCTTTGTTCAGATTCTGTACTTCATTTGCCTTTGTGGAAACATCTGCCACACAAATTGGAGATTATGGATTACGATAATGAGAAACTCCAAACCTGAGCAGCCTCTTCACTTCTGCCGTTGGTTTGCTCCTCTGCTTCTCCACGCTCTCCCGCTGCCCAGGACTACCTGGATGTCCCCTCTGGCACCTGCGACTGACACACAGTAGTGGAAGGCTCACATGTCAAATTTAAAAATCGGTGCACTTCTTTAATGTCGTAAAACAACTGCTTGGCTGCTTATATTTTGCATTACCAAACGTAATCGCTTCTGGACGGCGGGCCGGCCCCTCCACCACACACTGCACTCCTCGGGACCCCGGACCTTTCCCGCCCCCTCCCCGCCGAGCCTCTCCGAGCCCCGTCTGGCGGCACAGCCATGAAAAACGCGGCGCTTGCCCCTGGCGTTAGCAAAAGGGTCAGACTGCTGCCGGGGCAGCCCCGCGGCTGTCTGTCGGGATCGGCGTACGCGGGCTCCCCTCAGCAGATTCACCTCACGCGGGCGGGCGGGAGGGCAGGCGCCTCCCCGGGACTTTCTCTCAGGCGCGGCGCGGGCAGCCCCGCGAAGGCCCCGCTGTTAAGGGCGGCCGCGGCGCCGCCTCTCTCCTTTCGCCTGCAGCCGCCATTTTGTAGACACACGCAGGTTGGCGCGCCGGGCCCCGCTCGCCGGCCTCAGGTGTCTCCGCGGCTCCGGAGGGAAGCCGGGCGGCTGGGCAGGCTGTGCTGGCGGCGGGGCGAGTGGCCGCCGGCTCGGCTGGGGACGGCACGGCCTTGCTGGGGCGGGAGGCTGAGGGAGCGGGGAGGCCGCGGTCTGCAGGCCGCGGTGCGGGGTCCCGTGCCAGGCCAGGCTGGCCTGGGCCGGGCCGGGCGGCTGCTGAGGGGAGGAGGGAGGGGACCGCCGAGGACGG
>Ga0065711_1043220_pt1 | contig 14854 bp, 18 predicted proteins | sample Hoacrofraction12_FD_59098 | JGI IMG/M metagenome (GOLD analysis project Ga0065711, IMG submission 59098) | Hoatzin crop microbial communities from Cojedes, Venezuela - Epithelial fraction 12 v2 (version 2) | ecosystem: Host-associated > Birds > Digestive system > Esophagus > Crop | place... | reverse complement strand
TCCCCCCGAGCAGCTGGGGGGCGGGGGGGTTAAGGGGTCCCGCCGAGCACCGCCGGCAGCTGCACAAGCGATGGCAGACCGGGCACGCAGGTTATCGCTGCTGGAGAGCCAACTTGCGGATGAGCTCTGCTTGTGCACGGTGTATATATAAATATATATATATATATAAAAAATATTTGTGCTTCAGTTAATAATCTGCGAAGAGCTTAATGGCTCTGTAGTGCTGGAGGAATTGGTTTTCTCCATTGGCCTGGGCGAAGCTGGTGTGCTGGCTGCTTTTTTGCCCCCCCCCCCAACGCGTTGACATGAGAGAAGAGGATTTAACTTGGCAGCCTGAACAAATGCTCTATCAAAGGTTTCCTAAGAGACAGCAGGAGAGCAGGGGGGAGATGAATGACCCCGGGTAGTTTTAGGGTGCTACCTATGCGAGCTTGCTTTTAAATATGAAATGGCCATTTAGGGCTCTGAATAAAACCACGCGCATCAGAGAGGCGATGGGCTTATAAAATTTAAAAAGGGCAAAAAGCCCATTAAATGCAGTGGCAGAGCTTTGGCTCCCAGCTCTGGTTGAGTAGTTCCAACCGGCTGGAAGTGCCAAAGCTTTTAAGGAATCTTTAGCAACAGCTTCTCCCGAGCTGCAAGATGGACCTTGGCCTTGCGTGCTGGGAGGTGGATGGTGCGGGCTCTCCTCCCCGGGCAGGGGAGCGAGGGCGGCAGGCGTAAGGGCACCCGGGGTAACAGGGAGGTGAAGCAAAACCGGGAGAGGGGAGGGGGAGAGAAGATAAAAAGGAAAAGCGCTGCACTGGGATGTGCAGCTAGAACCAGTTTACTGGTGGGAACCAGTTTGGCTTGCGATACTGGGGCAATAATGTGGCACGGTGGCAGGACTCTAGCTCGAAAGCGTTGCCAGCACCAGCAGAAAAGTTTCGTGGAGGAATATAGCAAAGCCAACCACCGCCGACGGCCTTTGGGAGAATCGGGATCCTGCAAACATACATAGTCGGTCTCGGATTCAAACCTCCGCTTCCGTCTCTCGACTGGGGGAAATGCACTACGGCATCAATCTTCCCGCGACGGGGCCTGGTGCAGGTCCGCGAACGCCAGAAGACTGGCTCTGACCTTTTTCTGTTCGAGTTGAGGATGTTGAAACACCAGCCGTCAGACAAAAGGCACATTGAGAGCAGGATCTGCAAGGGAGCACGTGTGACTTTGGGGCTAGCGGAGCGCGTTCGGTGGCTGTTTTCCTCGGAGTTTGGGGTGGGGGGGGAGGAGGAGGAGAAGGAAGAAGAGGCCGCTTCTTTTTAAAATGAGGCAGTGGAAAACATGATTGAAAAGCTCTAAATATTCCACAGTCAAGGACCTTTCTTCTCTTTACTTTTCAAACGTTGTCTTAAAAATGTCTGGATTTCTACTTTTTTACATGTCTGTCTATAATTGCCAAATTACAGGGAGACTATTTTTCCCCCAGGAATTTTGCAGAACGTCCCACATTAAAAGAAAAAAAACTTGCCTTTTTTTTTTTAAAAAAAAAAAGTGTCTTTAGGATTACGTTTTAAAACGATGAAAAAATTTCCTGGGATGTAATTGACAGATTGATTTTTATCTGCTCAAGATAACACTACCTCCAAAGGTGGCTGATTTAAAGATTATTCTGTAAATTGTAATTTACATTTACTTTGGGCTTTCAGAATTTGAAAAGAATGCCCTCGGGACCAGTCGATACAGGTATCTAACCTGCCAATGACACGTCAACATGGACAGATGCTTTTATTGTTTACATTGTTTATGGTCCACAGTACCTTAAATAAACGTTGATCATGATTAGGAACAATAATTGAGTCTGGGGCAAAGGATCAATGAAAACTTTGTTGCAGAAAAGTGAGTTGTTGTGTATATATACAGAGAGTGTTTTTTGCTGTCTGAGATGAAATAAAATGGAGATCTTAATGCGGCATACACTTCTGGTTTCAGAATATTTTAAGAAACCCATAAAAGATGATGGACCAGTTTCTGCATCATTGGAAGGATTTGTCCTTGTCGGCAGCGGTTTTGAGGGATGGAAAGGAGAGGAGGCTTTGTAGCATGTTCCCATTCATAACTTTTCTTGGGAGTTGCTTGCCCTTTACCCCAAATTTCTTCTGCTATTTTATAGGCTCCAAAAGTTTTGTTGATTAAAAAAACTCCCGTGAAACAACAAGCCCTCGCGGATGGCAGTTACATCACTGATACTATAGTTGGAGACAACGTTGGCTGTTTTTTAGCAACTTGATGTTTGTGCTAGCAGCCGGGAAAGCTTGGTTTCTCTCCTGAAAAGGAAGAAAATTAGATCCCGGCAAGGAAACAAAGCTAGAATTCCTTTTGCCTTCTGCAGCGTTGCTGATGGGCTTCGGGGGATGGAGCCTGTTCCCAGCCGCCCAGCAGATAATGTGACTGTGAGGAATGGACGCAGCGGCTGGCCAGGAGCTGGGGGTGCCTGCCATGCTGCCCTGACAGCGTGGGTGTGCAGAGGCTGCTCAGGGGGTAGCTGGGCTGGTTACAGCTTTACCTGGGAAGCCTGGTTCTCATAAACAAGTAGGACTGCAGTTCATGCCTGCGAGAGCAAATTTGACCACTCCGCAATTGGCCGATTTGTTCATTCCTAGTTAGACTAATTTTTGTGAAATCCTGTCCTGTGTTACAGCAAAGCAGCATGAGTACTGCTGAAGAGTTTGGAGTTGGTTTATGCTCGTTCTTGCCAACTGATTGTGGTGGGAAGAGGAGCACAAGCGCTATTTCTCCATTTGGGTGTGTTTTATGGGAAAGCCCTGTGAGCAGCGTGTCGATACGGACCATTGCAGATGGGCAGTCATACACCTCCTGCTCACATATTGTATGTTTTCCTTTCGCTGAGTTCAGGAGTGCATAAGCTTTCTTGCTGATGAAAAGTTGAGGCTGTCAGTGGTATTAGAAATCACTTCTGCTTTAAAATGGTGTCCTTGGCTTAAAAACAAAAGGTTTGCAAATTGAAATATTGCTTTGTCGTATTGATTATTTTTCCCCTGCTTCTTGTTCTAAAAGCAGAAACTTCTGATGTAGCAATTCTCAGTTTCCTCATTTCCATTGGGTTTCGCATGGTCATTAGCGTTCACCTTGGTTAACGTGAGAGTATTTAAAGGTGGTGTAGGCTGCAAGAGAAATGCCCAGGCAGTGGGTTGTAATGGACCTCCACAGCTCGACTGTTGGAGGCAGTAGCGTATTAGAAGAGTAGGAGGTGGTCTTACAGTTGTTCCGTGTTATTTTTGGTTCTAATAGTTTAAGATACGCTGAAGTTTACGTTCTTGCAAAGGTGAGCCTTGCTGGCTTCAGTACAGTGCCACTACCCTTAGCTTTGTGGAGCTGGGCAAATATATGTGGGTACTGTGTATCTGGTAGGAAAGAAGGAAAGTTGTTCTGAGGCAGATAAAATCACTTTCCATTTAATTTCTCCTGCGAGTGTCAACAGAAATGAAATTGCTCCACAGGGGATGACTCATTCTTAAAAGAACCTGCCCTTCTGAAGGCCCACATAGCTGATCGTTTGAGCCAGGCCACCTGTAGTTTCCTTCAATTGCTTACACTTTTTGGACCTGTAGGATAGAAGTAATTTGTACTCCTGGAGCAGCCAAATGCAGACCCTTCCAGTGAGGATGGGGTAATGGTTGATGCTTTTTTAAATAAGGTTTAGGATCTAATGAAATATCTACACTTGAAAAGAGATTTCTGTCCTTCCCATAGACACGTCAATAAATTGAGCTGGTTTGTATTTTGTCTAGGGTGTTAATATTGAGGTAGTCACATACAAGCTATAACGTGAACATTCCATGAAGACAAATGTGGGAAGTGTATCCCTTGGTTGGTGATCCAGCATTTGTTTGGAGTCTGCAGAGCAGCTTTGAATTGATTCCCACAGAGGAGCAGGAAGGCTGTTGGCTCAACACAGGGGGAGGGAGGAGAAGAAATCACTCACAACCCGTTAATTTGCACAGCGCTCAAACCTGTGGAAATATCCTAAAACTGTGGATTTAGATTGCCCCTATTATTTATTGTTTATTTGATTTATATTTTTTCCCTTTTTCCTGACTGACTGTGTGTATGTCAGTGGATGGTGGAGAGCTGATTTACAAAACCGGTGTCCTCCTGCTAAGACATAGGTCTCTCATAGGTCTCTCCAGCCCCATGAGACCTACCCAGGCGATCCCCTGGCTGCCTGATCCATAGGTAGTGGTGTTGTCCTCTCCCTGTAGAGCCGTATTCCAGTGCGTGGTAGTCAGTTCTGGCTGTGAGCGCTGAGAGGCTGTGGTTGCTGTAAGCCTTCCCCCCGCCCCCCGCCACACCAGAGAAAAGCAGCACTCCTCTGGGTCTGACTTTGGAAACGGGAACATCTCTAACCTACAGATAATACGTATGTGTCGTCAAAGGTGGCACGAGAGTGAAAGCCATGACTTTGTGCATCTGATAGCATCGTGCCAAACCAGCATGGCAGTTGGTTGTCACCTTCGTTTGGTTGTCTTGAAATCTTTCTTGTTCGCATGTTATAAACTCTGTAGCTGGTAACTGGTAAACCTTTTTGGTGACTTATTTTAGAAGCCTAGCTGGTCAGGGCAGTGTTAGTACTCTCTAGTTAACTGGTTGATCTAACGTACAAACGTGGATACACTCTGTCCCACTTGTATTGCAGCTCTTCACCTGTAAAAGATCGTTTACCATCTTTGCTGATTAGATAAAAACATATATGCTTGAGGAGCAAAAGAAATATGTTGACAACAAGTTTGTGTTGTCTTTAGATTTTTTTTTTTTTTACTTAATTTTTTATTATTCGAGACTGCAGAGCTGCAGTGACTGACTGGCTGGCAAAGGAATGGTATCCGTCTCTTGGAGATTTCTAGACAGTCTCATAACTAATCAGAAGGGTTTATTTATTGGGGCTGGAGTGACATAGATATATGACAGAATAGTAGGGGCTTCAGTTGGCCATTTAGTAGCAAAAACAGTTCCCTTGATAAATATCTGCCTGTTTCTTGGCTGTATTCCTGATTCCCTCTGAGAACAGCAGAGCCTTTTAGGCTGCCCTGAAATACACACCTCCCTCATCTCCATCAGTAAATTCTAAAGAGCAGGTTTCTCTTCCTCTCTTGTTTTTGAACACCCCTTCCAAAACCAGATAAACTGATGGAATACAGGCTTACTGTGTAAAGAAGGGCATGGTGGGATGGGGCAGCAGTGCAGGGCAGTGCTGACGCTGACTTACTGCTGGGCAACCGGCGTCTGAGGGGGCTTGAAATTGGACTTCCCTGGGAATTGCCTGGTCTCACACTGGTCTTCAGGGGTCTGATAGTGATTTCTACCTCACCAAAGGTAGAAATCATCTTAAGCTCATCAAGTTTCTTGCGACTTTTGTTTAGGATCTCACTGAAGCTCAGACCCTTCCCCTGCACTGTTCTCTTGGGCATGGCCTGGGTTGTTGTCCACCTGGTAGGTGTGTGTCCTCCAGTTCAAAGGTTACCATCTGCCTTTGGTTACTTTAGAGGTGTGAGAGTGTGATGGGGGTGTGGGACACACATACACAGAAGAGTAGAGTGATAGTGAGGAAAGGCTCCTGTCTTCAGTTGCAGGACCCCCACCCCTCCAAATACAGCTGCTTTCTCAAGGAAGCACGAGGAGCTCACCAGCCCGCCATCCTGCTGCCCCGTGCCTGGTTTGAGCAGTGCTGCTGCTTGTGCAGCCAGATGGCCCATAGATGGTTTGAAAGGAAAGCAATGATATGTAAGGTATTTCTTAACATAAACCTTAGTCTTCATTAGCATTGCATGTATCTCTAAGATTTTGGCTGTTGTAAATTGCAAAAAAGCCTTTTCAATAGGAAAACTTGCTTAGAGAATGTTTCTGCTTAAAATATGTTGGGGTCTGCAGAACAAGTCTGAGGAGCGGCTGAGGGAGCTGGGGCTGTTCAGTCTGGAGAAGAGGAGGCTGAGGGGGGACCTTATTGCTCTCTACAACCTGAAAGGAGGTTGTGCTGAGGCAGGTGCTGGTCTCTTCTCCCAGGTAACTAGCGATAACACGAGAGGCAATGGCCTTAACTTGTATCAGGGGAGGTTTAGATTGAATATTAGGAAAAATTTCTTCACAGAAGGAGCGGTCAGGCATTGAAACAGGCTGCTCAGGGAGGTGGTGGAGTCGCTGTCCCTGGGGGTGTTTAAAAACCGTGTAGATATGGCACTTGGGGTATGGTTTAGTAGGAATGGTGGTGTTGGGTGGATGGTTGGCCTTGATGATCTTGGAGATGTGTTCCAACCTATGATTCTATGAAAAATGCAAGTTCCTGCAGCTAGAGTGGTTTGAAAACGAGTGCTGTCCCTTTTTTGCTTTACAGCATAACCAAATGGATCTTCTGTTGATCTAGGAATATCTCCCTCCCCCTCAAAGAAAAGCAGGAGAAAAGCTTTAAAAAGCAGTTTTAGAGACTTTTGTTGACACTGAATTCTCGGAAGAGCAGTTTGTTTATGTATCTATCTATATACGAAAGAGGGAAGGGTTTATTATCCCGCAGGTTTGCTGAGGGGAAGAAGAGTGATGTGGTTGTCAGGCAGTCTACCCAATCTCTCTGCGTCCTTCTTGTAAATTCTCTGTTTGTTTAATGCTCTTACAACCCTTTTCCCGGCAGCGGGATCACAGAAGTTAACTGGTTTACAGCTGCTGTACAGCTTATGACGGCCTCCCTTAGAGCAACCCAATGCTTCCCCCAAGCATTTTCAGAGAGCTCTTCTTCCCTCCTCTACTTAGCACAGGTTGGTGGACTTTGCATTTCATTATACAGTATTTTTTTTTTTTAAAGACTGGAATGATTGGTCTGAAAAGACTCCAGGCCAGTGAACTGCCGTCCTGCAAACGCTCTTAGGATCCTGACTGTCGGCGTCTTCGATTCACTGTCCTTCGGGTGCTGTACAAAACCATGGAGTCCCGCCTTGCCACCGAAATGTAGCTGCCCTCTGTATTTCACAGAAAATCGAGCCACTGAGTTGGAGGGGGTACACGTGTGGAAATGCAGGCAGCGGTTCCGGGACTGAAAACATGAACGCAACATGGGTTGAACTCACATGGCTGTTTCTTGACAAACTAGTGTTTAGCTTCACCCCATTCACAAGTCCCTCCTTGCTTCTGAGAGGTCTACTCTGATACATCTCACCTGGCGAAACTTAAAGCAGCTGTCAGTCCTCCTTTAAGGGATTTGTTTCGGGAACTGTACTTCAATCTTTTCCTGTCCTCCTCTCAAGTATGAGACTTCTCCCAAAATTTACATTGCTGCTTTAAGAAGTATTAGGTTGCAGTCCAGCTGGAGTTTGATACCATTAGACATGGGAGCCTGCTAGCTTTCCAGCTGAACGCATAGCTTTGGCTTTTGGCACTGTAAAACTCTTGACATCTTGCGCATTAAAATCATAACAGTATTATGTAAGGAGAAGTTATTTTGGGTCACCAGTGGATGCTTCGAAGGCTCAGTTAAAGCAGTCTTGCGAGTTAAAACATTTGGGCTCAAGTTACCTTCCTGCAGCTTTTTGACGGTGTAATCATGCGGGTGGTGTGTCCCTTCCCGGTCGTCTGTCCTCGGCTTTGCTCAGGCTGCGGCGCTGGCTCTGAACCTACCTCTGCCGCAGCTATTCAGGCTGCTACAGGGACCCCTTGGGGCAAAGGCCCCTGGCTTTCACCCTCCCCACTGCCTTGGGGTGGGACTGGGACGAGAAACTGGGGGGGCTCTGTGGCCCAGCAGCTCAGGGCTCTGCAGCTGTGGGGGTACTGGGGTTGCGTGGGAAGGTGGGTACCCGGGAGGGCTTCCAAACCCAGATAAACAAAGTCCCACCTCTGCCGCGGGCACCCGCTTGTTTATGTGTAACTCAGGAGTCACTGTTTTGGTCGGCCTTGTTATTCTTTACCAGAGGAGAAGTAAAACCGTTGACAGCAGCTGCTAGTGACCAGCAAGTGACAGAGCAGGGTAAATCTGGGGAACCTTTGAAATGTTTGTTAATAAGAAATACTTAACCCTGATGTTTAACAGAGATACAGCTTACACACTCCTGGAAGGAGGCTGTAGTGAGGCGGGTGTTGGTCTCTGCTCCCAGGTAACTAGCGACAGGATGAGAGACAATGTCCTCAAGTTGTGTCAGGGGAGGTTTAGATTAGATATTAGGAAAAATTTCTTTACTGAAAGAGTGGTCAGGCATTGAAACAGGCTGCCCAGGGAGGTGGTGGAGTCACCATCCCTGGGGGTGTTCAAAAAATGTGTAGATGTGGCACTTGGAATATGGTTTAGTAGGCATGGTGGTGTAGGGTGTATGGTTGGACTTGATGATCTTGGAGGTCTGTTCCGACCTATGATTCCATGAAAGATGTCATACTCGGACTTGTCTGAGCGGTACAAATGCTTGCCTTCAAGACCAAACCTTGTGTACTGAGTAGTGCTTGGGTATGAATTACAAATAAAGGGAAGACCTTTTGGAGCCTGTTTATCCTTCAGAAGGAATCCACAACAGGACACAAATACTTTTAAAACATTCTCGTGAAATTGCCATGTCCCCTGATGTCTGTGCGGCGGGGAGTGTGGAGGCGATGGGCACCACTGCCGGTGGCACCGACAGGAGCCGTTCGGGTTGAGAAGAGCAGAGAGGCCCCCCGAGGCGCAGACCAGATGGTGCTCGGCGCTGCGCGGGCTCTGGCAGCGCTGTGGCTCTTGCCGCAGAGGCTTTGCAAAGGATAGTGCTGTGGGTGGGTACTGGTTCAGACCCTTTTTGATTCAAATGGGTTCTGAAAATATTTGCGGTCAGTTTTATCCTACCTGTGTTGTTGGCAGATTGCTTTTTGTAGAGTGTTCATTTGACAGGTGCCGGGGAGGTGTGGGGTCTGCAGGGGAGTGGAGGAGGAGGAGGAGGCGGCTGCTGGAGGCTTCAGAGCTGGGGTTGGAGGGATTGGTTGGGGGAAGCAGATGGGCAACTTAAATTCAGGACTGTGCTTGTCTTATCCTTAAGTGAAATATCAAGGTCGTTTTGTCTCTAAATAAATAGAAAAAATATGTGAAATTTAGGATTCATCCCCTGAAGTTTCTTTTGTTAACTGATTGATATGTCAAGCATCTGCTTGGAAGAGTTGGACATATTTCCTCTTGGCTAGCCCGGAGCAGAGCCAGTGGCTCATACGGTGGTGGGTCCTCGCAAGCCCTCTGCCACCGTGGACCAGTACGTGTAGTACACCTCTCATGTCTGTTTGCCCTGTAGCTGGGAGGACTAGGCATATGCAGGTAAACACATTAATGAGTCGAAATGAGGAGTGAAGCAGTCGATGGGCTGTTGTGCGGTGCCTGGGCTCTGCCATGGTGACGACGACGGCATGGTGGCTTCCTTGTTGGGCACCATCTGCTCCTCGCTGGCACTGAGCCTTCGGAGCAGGGACCAGCACCGCCTCGGCACAGCACTGTTTATATATTATGAAAAACAAAAATTCTGAGGCAATGTTTTCACTGTACCTAAAAGGTTTTGCATCCTAAATGCCTGTATAAATTACGTATTCAATGCATGAACTTCTTTTGAAGCCTCTTGTGAAAGTTTTGTGCCGGTGCCTGTTTTTTGAATATCAGTGTTTTGAAAATTGCAGCGGAACTTCTGATGTTTCTGGCAGATTTATGGTGTCACGCGATTTGAAAATCGATTTTAAAACTTCAGATTTGGTCACCCAGAAAGAAACGGCCTGTCAGTGTGGAGTCCGAGTCCTTTGTTTGAAGTTGCAGCTATGGCCTTCAGAGGCTCGTTCGCAATAGAGACGTGTAAATCAAAACTACTTGTAATGTTGCCAGCATCTGTCCTAGCAGGATCCCAGCGTATTAAATCAGAAAATGAAGAAACATAATACCTATCTCCTGTTATATGAAAAATACATTTTTAAGTACATCTTTGCTCTCTTTGTGCTCCTTGGTGTTGATGAATTTGTGCTTTATTTTGCTGTAGAAACCGGTAGCCAACTTCTTTGGTAGAAGAACCAAAAGACTGAGGAGTCAAGCTCCCCTTTTCGCTCTTGCACCCGACTTAAGGATAATTTGTAGGAGGTGAAAGATGAATGCGCATCCGTGAACCTCCCTTAAAGACGGCCTGGCTTCTTTGTTTAATAAGGATAAACCCCCAAAAGAAACACTGAAGAGGCAGGAATTCTCTGGCAGTTGATCTATTTGTGTTTTTTAATGTAGCGTATTTTTAGCCCGAGATACAAAAATACACACTTTTGTATCCAAAGAGACTGTTGTTTCCATCCATTTATTTTAAAACCCTAGATGGGAAACAAAATGTTAGACCTATTATAATGCAACCCAGTAATTAACATATGTTGGCCTGCCTCTGCCAAGGCTTTCCTGTGAGTAATGCGCATTGCACAAGTGGAGGAGTCAGGTTGGTTGTCGGTGAGGAAGCAAGCGGATGTGCGTGACTGGTTAGATCCTAAAGACATCACCTGAGTATAGGATGCGAACCTGTGTTTGAATCTAAGAGCAATGAGAGTTTAAATGTCCTCTCAGCTGTCTCAGGTTTGGGGAGAAAAGCCTTTTTTTCCCCCCCTCTCCTGTTGCCAGTAAGATATTCTCTTGCCCAGTATTAGGAAAAACGGGATAACGATCAATGGAGGAAGTCTCAAGTTTTTGATTGTACGGGGTTTTTGTGTAGGGTCGTTAAGGTGGGGTTTGTTTTGTGGTTAGTGTTTTTTTTAATTCCCCAAGTCCTGAGTGACTGGAGTGAGGAATCTCGGGGATGCTTTCGATGGGAATGGATCCTCCGTCTCTGGCTTGCGGAGACATCTGCGTTGCAGTCATGTCAGGCGAGTGCCAGGTAGTTGGATCCAGCTTTTGCATTTGGATAGAACTTTCCCGGCAGAGGAGTTGAGTGGCTTAGTTAAATGTTTTCTCTATGGTCAGAGCTAACATATGTAAAGCAGATACTGCATGTACTCTCTACGGATATGTTACTTCCACCCAAATATCCACATTCTACAGTTACATATAGGAAGGAGGTCAGAGGGTAGAATAAAAGCTGAAATAAAAAATAATTAAAAAAGTAAAAGTATGAAAACAGGGTGCATGATGGATTTTTTTTTTCCCCTAATGAAGCGTATATGGCCAATTCAGGCTGATTTTCCTAATAAATGTTATGGGAAGACAAATGGCATATTGTGGACTTAAATGACGGAAATACATCCTCAGAGTAGTTTGAAGGTCATACATTCCTGAACTCTGAAATGTGCTCCAATTAATGTTCTATTTAAAAGCAGGTTTTGTTTCTTAACCTGAAAGCAGGCAGTTGCAGACCAATGAATGGTTTAATGTGTGCTCACGATTAGTGACTGTGCACTTCTTGCAGTGGGACCCCATCGTTTTGGCTGGAGGGACTGGAATGTGGGGAGATAACGGCATTAATCAGTGTCTGTATACATTGCAAGTATTAACAACTTCTGAACACCAGAGGTTCTTTGGTACTTTATCATGATAGAATAAAATGCATCATCATTTTTCCTCTTAGAGTTGCATGTTTAATTTGTAGTTTTTTTGACACTATCTGTTCAGCTATAAATAAAGCTTGACTATGCCAGTGAAGGGCTTCAGGCTGCCTTTTGATTGTAAATTCACATTTGTTGTGTTTGCCTTGAGTGCCGTTTTCAAGCTGTGCAGTGTGGATGGTGTGGAAGAACAGAACTTAGAACAGAGAAGGTGGGTTTTGGTGCTTGGAATACTGATTAAACTAATGTCACTGGCCTTAAAATATTCGGTCAGCAGAAGCCAAGCCTATGGAATAATTTGAAATAATAATAAACTTGCATTCTTTTGTGAAATCTGCCTTTTGGGGCTTGTTTAGGGTTCATATTTTCAAGTTTCATCCTGAATCACGAGCACTAGAGACTCATTAAATAAACAGAGATGCCGTTATAATCGGTTGACTTAAGGAGTTGGAGCTTTAGAGCACACACGAAAGTAGCATTAGGCTTAGCTCCAGGACTCCTTTTTCGCTTTCTGTTGCGCTTTCATGCCGTGTTAAGTGGTGGTAGGTCCAGTTCGTGCCCAGAGTCTGTTTGCCACTCTCTCTCGAAGCAGGGCGGTGCAGCTGGTAGGCACGCTTGGTAACACCGCGTGCCTATTTTTCAAATCGTTGAACATCATGTGGCTCCCTGAAAAGTTAAGTAAGGACTCCAGTCCTTTTTTTTTTTTGATTTGTGAATTAATTCCTTGAAAACATGCTGAGATCTTTTAAAAATGGAGTTGTTGGATGTAAAATCTGCTTCCCCATCCACTGCCCTTGTTGTGAAATGGGCCGATTCAGCAGATTTTTAGGAGATGCTCGAAAACCTGGCTAGTCTAAGGGGAAGAGAGCTGGCTGGGGAAAATACGTGGCGAGCAAGGTGTAGCTGGATTTACTGCCTTATTGACATTTTGGCCACAGAAAGTGAAACTGCTGACTTTGTGTTAATATATTTATTGTGCATTCAAATACCTGTCGGAAGGCTTTGTGATCTATGGGTACTATTTTTGTCTTCATTTACAAATCAGCAGGTGTTCACAGGGCTGTTGGACATCCATCCTTTTGAGGTGTTTACGAGTAAATGTTTCTGGCTGTCATAATTCTGGATGGTCAAGTCCACATTAATTGCTGCGCTCTGTGTAGTTGTTCTAACATTTAAACTCTGCCCGCGAGTAGGTTTGATTAAAATTACATCTCTAGGTGCATGCTAAATACCTTTGATACCTCACCTACAAACAACTGTAGAATTGTTGGCAAGAATGACAGCTGCAGGCAATAAACGAGGACAGTAATAGAAGTCTCGGTGCTGGAGAGAGCATCATAAATCAGGAGGCGAGAGCAGTGTGCGTGCTGACAAATCGGTGAGCAGCTGCAAACAGCGTTTTCCAGGTAAGAATTACCGCGCTTGCTCCTGATAACTGCTCGGAAGCCACCTCTTCCTTGTACGTGGGCGACTTTGCCCCTGCACCGGGTAGTCACGGTGGTGTAAGCCGTTGAGCTCTAGAGTTTTGTCTGGGGATGGTGTTTTGCATGGTGTGAGCTACATATTGTATGCTTGCACCCTGGTTTTCATCCGAGGTTTGTTTGAATGTGAGCTTTCTCTTTCTGGGAGGAAACTCCCCACGCTTTCTGCAGCTGAGAAGTTATTTAGTCTGCTCAGAGTTTGGAGAACTACTCGTGACAAGTGGAGAGAAGGGGATGGATCTGACTAGTTTTGGACTAGCTTGCTTTGTTAGCCCTTGCTGGGGAGTGTTGGGAGAAGGTGCGTATGTTTCTTGGAAAAATAAATTAAAAAAAAAAAGCTGGAATGATGCTGTTTAAGTAAAGGAGATCACAATCTAGTCACCCAGAAAACAATCTTCGTCGTCTTCTGTGAGAGAAATGAAAACTATTTTAATGAATTAATGATAGGAAACAGATGGCAAAGAGCTAGCAGCTGAAATGTTTTTTGAACACTAAAAAATAAGTGTCAAACACATCCCATATTGTAATTATAGCTAAAAGCATAACAGAATATGTTTTAAAATGTTGGAGTGCTTTTTATATATAATTCAACCTTAATCTCTTGTTTTTTTTGGTTAATTGGCTTTAACCTTGATGAATTGAAGGCGTAGAAGTTTTGATGACCAGAAGTTACTGCCTCCTCCCTCAGGCGAGCGAGTTTGAGACCCGTACTGCAGTTGGCAAACGCTCGTAGCCTTAATGCACGAGCTTGGAAGACTACCTGTTTAAATTCGGAGCAAAGCTGGGAACATGTGTGAGCTCGTTGCGGCTGCGGTGGGCCGGGCAGCTCGAGCCATGGGGAACACGCGGGTTCGAAATGCGGTGGGCTTGTGTGCCCTGGGAGCCGTAATGAGCACTGCTGCTTCTTCGGCCGCAGTAGATGCGGTGCCGACTGCCTGGCAGCGGTGTGCTGTCACTGCTGGAAAAGCTGTCCTTTGGTATCTACAGGGAGTTGGGATGATGCTTTCAGTTTTACTGTCCTGTGCTTACGGTTAGACTGCAGTTGTCTTTCTCTGGTACTTGAGACTGTTTACTTAGACCATGCTAATAAAACATTCCGAAGAAAGGATCCTTTAGACAGAATCATGTAAATAAGGGATAATTATAGGTCCCAATTTACATGTGTGTGTCCCTCACCCACAGGGCAGCAGGATCAGGTCACCGATTGAGAAAAGGCTTTTGTTTTTTGGGGGGATATTTTTAATTCTCTTTCGTATGGCTGGGTTATTTTTGTTGGTTGTTTGTTTGTTTGTTTCCTTGTTAAGGTTCATGTTCAGCTGAATTAGCTACGATTGGTACCACTGTCTGCGTGACTGCTCGGTCTGCGTGTCGATGCGTGGCACCGCTGGGAGCACTGCTGCCAGGCTGGTGGGAGGGCCGGGACCCTCCCCGTGGGCTCAGCTCAGCAGGCGTCGGGCTGCGACGCTTCCCCCAGGGTCCCCAGCCACCGTGCAGTTCCCCCTGGACAGCAGCGAGCATTTACACACATCTCGGAACAGCACGCCAGCCTGGTTTTCCAGGAACGCTATTTGTTTTTCTTCTGTAGAGTATTCTTCTGAAGTTAACAAGTGTCCGAGAGAAGTTATTTTTCTGTGTTTCTATGATACTTATGTAGCATACATAATGTGTTGAAATGCAGATTTAGACGAGATATTAGGACGAAATTCTTCACTACGAGGGTGGTGAGGCCCTGGCCCAGGCTGCCCAGAGAAGCTGTGGCTGCCCCCTCCCTGGCAGTGTTCAAGGCCAGGTTGGATGGAGCTCTGAGCAACCTGGTCTGGTGGAAGGTGTCCCTG